>Ga0081455_10000475_pt1 | contig 52041 bp, 38 predicted proteins | sample TabmetS3T2R1_FD_70207 | JGI IMG/M metagenome (GOLD analysis project Ga0081455, IMG submission 70207) | Tabebuia heterophylla rhizosphere microbial communities from the University of Puerto Rico - S3T2R1 | ecosystem: Host-associated > Plants > Roots > Rhizosphere ...
CTTCTATCTCGCGCTTGAGACCGCGATGCGGAAGGGGGAGATCCTGTCGCTCCGGTGGATGGACATCGACTTTACCGCGCGGCACGCCCACCTCGACATGACCAAGAATGGCGACGAGCGCTACGTCCCGCTTTCCAAAGCTGCGATTTCCCTGCTGCAGATTGTGAAGGAGCCGATCGCTGTCGCCGCTGTCGTGCCTGTCCAGACGGGTTATTTCGACAGGCTGTTCCGGGAGGCCAAGCAAGCCGCCAGTCTCAAGCACATCCATTTTCACGATAGCCGCCGCGAAGCAGCAACCACCATGGCAGCGAAGCTCTCCAATGTTCTCGAACTGGCTGCCGTCACAGGACACAAATCCCTCGCCATGCTCCAAGTCTACTACAAGCCCAAGCCAGCCGATTTGGCAGCGCGCCTTGATTCTTAAGAATTGCGAATGAGCCGGAGTCCGCCCACATGCGCGAACTTTGAAAGAAATTTCGAATGAGTCCTAAGATCAGCACTACTTTGGCAGATTTGTGGTTTTGGGATTTGGCCTTCCCCCTGAGACGTTGTCCATAGAGTCAGAGTTGACGACCAGGTTGCGACCCAGCCGCAGAAAAATGCCCGCTGACCCTTACAAAAATGGCTGCGACACCGCCGACCCGATCGTTATATTTAGCTTGCTGCTGAGGGTTGTTTCAAGCTCCATCGGAGATCCCGCAGCCGGGGGTGAGAGGAGGAAAAGCGGGGCGGAAAGCAGCCTGGGTGAGGCGGGGTTCGCGCCATCCCTGCGGATGCCGGGCGCCGCGGGGCTGGTGTCGCGTCGGCATCCCGTCGTCCTTCAGTTTAACCAGCAGAATCGCCGACCCAGCCCGGCCGGTGCCACCCATTCCCGCGCCGGAGAACGTCCGGTCACCAATGTCCAATTTCACAAAGAGAATTTCGAACTTTATGATTGATGCCAGCGACCTCCTGACGAATGTTGACCGGCGATTCCTGGGGCTGTCCTCTCCGACTGCCAGTGCCGCCCACATGGGCGCCCATCCATGCCAGGGCAGCTACGTGACGCCCAAAGGCAAGAAGCCGAAGACGGCATTCATTGCCACCCATTACAACGGCGACTTCACGGAACATTACATGGGCCCCCAACTGGCCGCTCGCGGTTTCGGCTTTCTGGGCTGGAACACGCGCTATCGCGGCGCCGAGGATCAGTTCCTGCTGGAACATGCGGTGCTCGACATCGGTGTCGGCATACACTGGCTGCGGGAAGAGGCTGGGGTCGAGACGATCGTCATTCTGGGCAACTCCGGTGGCGGGTCGCTTATGGCTGCCTACCAGGCCGAGGCCACCTCTCCCACGCTGGGCGACGTCCTCAACGGCGCGGGGCTGGAAGCGCTGCACGCACTTCCGAAGGCGGATCTCTACATCTCGTTCAACGCCCACCAGGGCCGGCCACAGGTTCTAACTTCTTTTCTCGACCCCTCGGTGGTCGATGAATGGGATCCGGTGCCTACCGACGAGGCGCTGAACCCGTTCAACCCCGACATGGCCGCGCCATATCCCGAAGAGTTCGTCACACGCTATCGTGCGGCACAACGCGCGCGCAACCAGCGCATTACCGATTGGGCGAAGGCGGAACTGGCGCGCCTAAACGCGGCGGGCATTCCGGATCGACTATTCCCGCTATACCGCAGTTGGGCCGATCTTCGGTTCGTGGACGGCACCCTGGACCCTTCCGATCGCCCGACGCCCATGTGCTACGCCGGCAACCCTGCGATAGCCAATCGGACGCTCCCAGGCCTGGGCCGGGCGAACACGTTGAAAACCTGGCTGTCGATGTGGAGCCTTGAAACGTCGAAATGTCAGGGCGGGGACCAACTGGCGATTTTCGACGTGCCCAGCCTCGTCGTGCAAGGCACACACGATCTCGGCGTGTTTCCGAGCGACGCAAAGCAGATTTTCGACAGCATCGGCTCTCAGGATAAGGAACTGCACATGGTGCCGGGGACTCATTATTTCCACGGTAGCTCAGAGGAGCGGAGCGCGGTCGCTTCCCTGGTGAGCGACTGGGTCAGCCGGCGTTCCTGAGCCGCCCGGGGACTGAACGGCGGTTGAGCGCTCGGCCCAGGGAGTCGAATTTTAGCACGTACCACATCGCAGCGTAGAGGATCATCAGATGCCAAAAATTGCAGTTCATCATATGGGACTGGCAAGCCCTGACTATGAGGGGACGGTCGATTTCTATACCCGGGTAATGGGCTGGTCGATCGGCTGGCAGGATCAGTATTTCGATCCCGACGGGAAGGAACTCGCGCGCCACGTCTTTTTCGACGCGGGCGATGGCTTGCACCTGGCCTTCGTATGCTCTGTCCCCGGCTCGACCATGTTCCCGGAGAAATGGGCGGCCGATATCAACAGCGGGTTGGGCCTGCCGACCGGGGTTTACCATCTGTCGTTTTCGGTGGAGTCAGAGGAAGATCTCGAGGCGTGGCGCCAGCGGCTGGAAGAACGCGGAGCGGACGTCACGAGCGTCGTGAACCATGGCTGGTGCAAGTCCATCTACTTCAGGGATCCGGTCAACGACCTCATGCACGAGTTTTGCGTGCAGACGCGGGCCTTCACCGCGGATGACAAGATACTCAAGCCCCGCCCGCAGCCCGGGCTTGGCATCGACGATCCAGTGGAGTTCGCGCGCTCGGCGCGCATCATGGGGATCCCGGTGGAAGCGATCCACGAGCGAGCGCAATTACCGACAACGTGAAACGGACGGGCCATGGGCGTCGTGGCCCCCGCGCCGTGCGGAAATCCGCTGGTTCGGTGCGCTATTCGAGAGGAAATTACACATGAATTCGGGTGCCGAGGCAGCGATGGATACGATGGTCAGTGGCGGGGACGAGATCGTCGTCGACAAGGATGTGGAGATGGTCACGCGCGATGGCGTGGTGCTGCGCGCTGACATCTATAGACCGGGCGCGGCAGGAAAATACCCAGTGTTGCTGTGCCGAACGCCCTACGGAAAGGGCGCGACATTCTCCCTCGAGCCGGGACGCACCATCTCTGCCCTGTTGCCGCCGGCCGACGCGGTCGCGAACGGTTATGTCTATGTGGTCCAGGACTGCCGGGGTAGCGGTGCCTCGAATGGCCGGTATCAGCGGATGTACGCCGAGGAGAAGCTCGACGGCGCCGATGCGGTCAAATGGGCGTCCGAGCTTGATTGTTCAAACGGGAAGGTTGCCATTCTTGGAACCTCGTACCTGGGAGCCGCGGCCTATCAGGCCGCGACGCAGGCGCCGGCTGGCCTTCGCGCGTTCGGGACCAACGGCAGCCCGAACGATTTCTTCGACGACCATCTTCACTATGGAGGGGCGCTGAAGCTGTTCCTAACGCTCTACTGGTCGCTTGCGCGCGTGGCTGAGATCGCCGGCCGGGAAGGCGTGGATCCCGACGAAAGGACCAGGCTCGCTTCCGCTCTGACCAGGATGGAGGAGATCGTTCGTCAGGTGCCCCTGTCGAAGATCCCCGAACTCCGTCCAGAGGATCCCGACTTTGCTCCCTTCTACTTCGACATCCTGAAACATACCGAGCGCGACGACTGGACACGGGCCGCGATGAACAAGGACGACCACCGGAACATACAGGTTCCCGCGCTGGTCGTCAGCGGATGGTATTATGCCGTTACCCGCGCGGCGATCGAGCACTTCGTGAACCTGCGGCGGTCGGGCGCTACCGAGGAGGTTCGCGAAAAGACCCGTCTGATCGTTGGTCCATGGACCGTGCGGCAGGCGCTCGGCGGGCCCACCGGCAGTCTCGACTATAGCCAGACGGTCGCGGCCTCGTCGCTGTTCGGCCCTGAAGGCATGTCGGCCGTTCATCTTCGTTTCTTCGATCAGCTGCTGAAGGACAAGCCGATCGAGGAGGAGCCGCGCGTCCAACTGTTCGTCATGGGTCGCAACCAATGGCGCTCCGAGGACGATTTTCCATTGAGCAGGGCCAGGGACGTCGCGTGGCACCTTGGCGCGGGAGGCAGCCTCGCGCAATCTGCGGCTGGCGCTGGCGAACGGCCGGACGCGTTCGTCTACGATCCGAACGATCCCTTCCCGTCCCATGGGGGCGCATGGGTGGGGCCGGCCACCGCCGAGGTCGGCCCGGTCGACCAGGGGCCGGTGCTCTCCCGGCGCGACCTGCTCGTCTATTCGAGCGAGCCGCTCGATCAGGATCTCGAGGTGATCGGTTCGCCCCGGATGGTGCTCCACGCCTCGACGAGCGGCCTGGACACCGATTGGGTGGTCAAGCTCTGCGACGTCCATCCCGACGGCACCACGTTCAACGTCACCGATGGGATCCTGCGAGCGCGCTACCGCAAGTCGCTCGACAAACCCGAATTGCTCGAGCCCGGCGAAATCGCACGCTACGAGATTGAACTATATCCCACCGCGATGGCGTTCCTCGCAGGCCACCGGCTGCGTATCATGATCACCTCGAGCGATTTCCCGCGCTATGACCGGAACCCGAATACCGGCGTGAATCCCGCCGATGCCGCTTCCTTCGAAGTCGCGAGGCAGCAGGTCTTCCACGATCAGGCGCATCCCTCGCATATCATACTGCCGGTCATCGACGACTGAAGCATTTCCAGGTGATCGACGCCGATCGCTGGTCAGGAGCGCACGGCAAGGCAAGTGCCCAGGGCGGGTGGTGCTCCCATGGGATCGCAACCCGCCTTGAGCTTTTCGCGGGACAATCGGAAACGACCGATCCAGGTTTGCCGGATCCGGAGGTCCGCGCTCTATGGACATGGAAAGAGGTGTCGTGCTCGTCGCGTCCGCCGCGGCGGACTTTGCCTTGCATCATTAGGATGATAGGAAGCCAGCCATCTCAATGTAGCGAAACGAACAGGCAAAATGACACGCCAACGCCGGTTGCCTCCCATGAACGCTCTCAAGGCTTTCGACGCAGCCGCGCGTTGCGGCGGTTTCACGGCCGCCGCTCTGGAGCTGTCGGTGAGTCCGGGCGCGGTCAGTCGGCATGTAGTGAACCTGGAGGAATTTTTCGGCGAGCCTCTCTTTGAGCGTCATCATAACGAGATTCAGCTAACGGCGGCCGGAATGCAATATTTTGCGCGCATCCGCCCGGCGCTGGAAGTTATCGAGGATGCCAGCCGCCGGATCGTGGAAAGCTCGAACCCGCGTCCGGTTCACGTGACGGCGGGGCCCGGTATTGGGAGGGACTGGCTCCTGCCCCGGCTTCCGGATTTCCTGCGCACCCACTCGAATGTAGAACTCGATTTGACGACGACGATCGCGCTGATAGAGGAAGTAAACCTCGATCTGGAGGATATGGACGTAGTAATTCACTATAGTTTCAATGATATATCGTCCGAATATTGCGACTTTTTATTTGATACCGAGCTGCAGGCTGTCTGCAGCCCGGCTCTATCCGGACTGAACGAGGAACGCGATCTGTACGACCAGACGCTTCTGGATCATTTGCACAGCCTGACGGTCTGGCGTCAGTGGTTCGACGTCGCGGGAATCGAACCGCCGGCACACACCCGCGCTTTGAAATTCGGCGACGGCTCTCTGGCCGTGCAGGCCGCGATTGACGGCCTCGGCGTCGCGCTGGGCGAAACCGTCTGCGTGGAAAAGGACATCAAGGCTGGTCGGCTGATCTCGCCATTCCCTCACAGGCTTCGCACGGGCAACAAATTTTTCATGACCGTCAATCCCGCGCGCGTGGAAAGGCCCAGCGTGCGGGCCTTTCGCGAATGGGTCTTGAAACAGGCTCGCGAGAGTGCCCCTGGCCGGCCCGAATCCGAATAAGACAAGGAAGGCGCGTCGGGCGCGAGCCCGGCGGCAGATCAGAACGACCGACCTGCCATTCCAGACGCACGCTTGATTGCATCAAATCCTAGTAGCTCTTGGTCAGCCTCAAAACGAATGTCCGGGGCTGAACATAGGTTACAAAATTATAGGGTACCCCGGCCAGGCTGCCGTCGGTCAAGTTGGCCGCGAGGCCATGATTGTTGAAGAGGTTCCGAACCGATAGCGAGACGTCCGGCAGCCATTTCGAACGCAGGAACCTCACGCCCAGATGGGCATCCAGGATCTTGTAGCCGATATGGTTGGATCCGGTCTTGAACAGGCTGTCGGCCACGCCGCCGCTCAGCGATGTGTAGCTCGCGCCTCCATCGAAGCCGAGGCCGTTGACCTCGGTGGAGTAATTCACGCTCACCGCATGCTGCCATTTGAAGGATCCGGGCCATTGCGTGCCACGGGGAACCGTTATGCCGACCGATGTGAAGTCCACGGCCGTCTTGATATCGCTATAGGCAGTGGATGCGCCGAGCGACAACCCGCGAACAGGTTCGATCTGAATTGCGCCTTCAATCCCGTCGCCCTTCACGGCACCTATATTGTCGGTGAAGAACGCTCCCCGGGTCGGATCGGAATGGGTGAACTGGGCATTCTTCCAGTCAAGATGGTAGGCCGACACGTCCAGATGCAAGCGGTTGTCCCACCACGACGTGCGAAGCCCCGCCTCGTAGTTCCATAGCCAGTCGGACTCCACATATTGCGGCGGCGGTTCGGTGGCGCCAAAGCCGGACCAGCCCGACTGTACTCCGCCCAGGCGGAACCCTCTCGATACGGCCGCATAGGCCATGATCGAACGAACGGGTCGCCAGGTGATCGATGCCTTGGGATTGAAACCGTCCTCGACCCTGTCGGCCTGGTTCAGGATTTGCAGGCCGCTTCCGGGCGGCGCGAAATTCGTAAGCTCTATGAGGTTCCCCTGGTTCAGGGATGTGCCCTTGGTCTTGAAACGGTAGTAGCGCCCTCCCACGCTGACCTCGAGCTTATTGTCGAAGAACTGCCGGGATATATCCGCGAACGCGGCCAGCTCCTCGATCTTGATGTCCCAGTTCAACCGGATGAAGGGTTCGTTAAACAGAAAGTAGAAGTTGAATGGAGGGGGGATCACCGCTGGCAGCACGCCGGTGTCGCTGAAGTTTTCAAGCGTCGCTATGCCACGCGCCTTTTCCCTGCTGTAGTTGGCCCCCACCACCCACTTCCAGGGCGATTTGGTATCATTCGAAACAAGCCGGACTTCCTGTGTCAACACATTGGTCCGAATGCCCCGATCCTTGCCGACATTTATGAACCCACCCGTCGCGGAAGGCGGCGTGTCACCAAGAATCGACGCCGTCAAATCTTCGTCTTTGGAGGAATGGCTTCTGACGAGACCGGTAACAGCAATCAAATCAAATGCATCAAAACCGCGACGAATGTTCAACTCTCCGACGGAGTAATCGTATTTATAGAATCCATTTAATTGTAGGTTTGAATTTGTGTAATCACCATTCAGGTTGTTGCTGACGGAACTCCCGTTCCTCAGCGATTTCTCGTAGGAATAACTCAGGCGGACGTCCCAGGCATCACTCGGACTCAGACCCAGCGAGACGCGGATTGCATCCCGATCCCGCCAGTTTATGTCCTTTTCCTCATGGCCGGGAGTTGTGTTGTCGTTATAGCCAGGATTGCGCCCGGTATAACCGGTCGCGCGCAAGGCTACATTTTCGCCGAGGGGAACATTGACAGTTCCGGCAACGAGAAAGTCACCGTCCCCCTCGTGTATCGCAGTATATTCCCCCATATATTGCGCACTGAAAACGCCATATTCCGGCTGATTGTAAATGTAGCGTACCGTTCCGTTGAGCGATCCCGATCCGAACAGCGTTCCCTGAGGGCCTTTCAGAATTTCGACGGTCCTGATGTCGAAGGGCAGAGGGTCCGGCACGAAGCGCGGCGCATAATTGTCAACAAACGGAACATCCCCGAACATCACCTGCGTCGTCTGGTTGGGAGCGCCCTTGGGAGCGGGCGAAACGCCGCGAACGATGATGCGGTTGGTGTCGGCCGGCTGGACTTGCAAGACGACGCCCGGCACCAGCCTGACCAGTGCTTCCTGACTGGTGATGGCCTGCTTCTCAAGTTGATTACCCGTCAGGGCCGCGATACTGGCCGGAATTTCCCGCAGGGATTGTTCACGTTTCGTCGCCGTGACGATGATTTCCGGAATTCCCGAGTTCTGCGCGTCCGAATTTTCCTGAGCCAGACAGGGCACGGCAGCACCGAGAAGAAATACCGGCAATACAGGCGAATAAATCGATAATTTAGACATAACCACACCCCTCTCATAGGAAATATTATTTTATTAATTGATTTTATATTATAATAATTGCGGGATTTTACTTAAACCGCGTGACGAATATATCTATTCTCCTGCTTTGCCGGACGAGCCGCCTCCAATCCCGTCCGCCTTGCCGGTGGATCATTGTCAGTCCTAGCTAGCCCCGGCCGCCAGTGCTGCACACAAAAGAAAGCTGGGCCTCAGGCCGAAAAAAGCTGCACGCCCCGAAAACCGTCCCCGAACCGCCCACTGCCCGTCATCACCGAAGAGGACTGGATCGAGCGAGAAACGATCGGAAATGTCGCGGCGGTGCCGGCCGCATCAGCGGTATTGGAGAGCGAAGCTTTTTTTCGGCCTGAGGCCCAGCTTTCTTTTGTGTGCAGCACCGGCCGCTAGGGCTAGCTAGGGCGAGTAGTGACCGGAACGGTCGCCATCCGCCGATTATCCGCCCATCGATTGCAAGGAGACGATGTCCGCATGTCTGACGAGATGCACATGTTGGATGAGTTCACGATCGATCCAGCGCTTGCCCCCGAGCGGATGCCCATCCGGATCTCGGATGCGATGGCCCGCGTCATCGACACGGCGGAGGAGCGCGAGGTTCCGATGGTGTTCGCCTACATCGACGAGAAGAATGCGATCAGGCAGACGTTTCGCGGAAGCATACATGTGCATGGCGCGCGGCAGCTCGCTTTCTGGAATCGTGATCCCGCCGGCGGTTTCATCCGCGCGCTGGAAGCCGGTAACAACGCCGTGTGCACGACATATCGAGAGCCGGGTACGCCTAGGACGCTGCAGTTTCACGGGCGCGCCCATGTTGTTCAAGATCCGGCCGAGGCGGAGCGCGTGTGGCGCGAATCTCCCGAACTCGAGCGCACGCTGACCCATGGCCGAAACGGCGTGGCCGTGATCATCGAGCTGGATCGGGTGCAGGGGGTCGATCAGCGATCCGAATCCGGTGCGTGGGAACCATTTCTCATGACGCGCGCATGATTTCCCGGCGGCACCGGGCATCGGTGATCACCGGTAAGGCGATCCCGCCACAGAGGTTCGCCGGACGGGCAAGAAAAGGAGGAATGGAGAGCGAATGATCCTGGTAACTGGTGCAACGGGCAATGTCGGCCAGCCGACCGTTCGCAAGCTGCTCGATCGGGGTGCGCAGGTACGGGTGTTCGTCCGCGACAAGTCCGGCCTCGGCGACGTCGCAGAGGATGTCGAGGTGGTGGTCGGCGGTTTCGACGGCGAAGGTGCGCTACGCCGCGCGATGCGAGGCGTCGAACGGATGTACCTGCACTCGATCGGCGGAGGGAATGAAGAAGTGACCGCCGCAGTCGCCGCGGCGCGGACCGAAGGGGTGAGGCATATCGTGCAGCTTTCGTCGCTGTCGGCGTCACTGCCCGGGACGCCGGAGGCGCGGTGGTTCCTCGGGCGCGAAGCCATCGTTACCGACGCTGGCTTCGAGTGGACCATGCTGCGGGCCGGTTTCTTCATGCCGCTCGTTTTAAGCTGGCTCCCTTCCATAAGGGACGAGGCGGTGGTGCGGTGGATCGCTGGCCGCTTCGCTCCGATCGACACGCGGGACATCGGCGCCGTGGCGGCCGTCGCGCTGACCGAGGAAGGACATGAGGGCAAGATCTATGACCTCACCGGCCCCGAGATCATGGACGGGAAGACGCAGGTCGAGATCATTTCCCAAGTGGTCGGGCGCCCGATCGAGTTCGAGGCGATCTCGGTGGATGATATGATGGATGAGCTTCGCGCGACGGGGGCGCCGGACGACAGGATCGCCTTCGCCAGGGCCGTGGCCGAAGCGATGGCCGACGGCCAATGGGCGATCGCCACCGACACGGTCGAGAGCGTCACCGGGCAGCGGCCAACCACCTTCCGGCAATGGTGCATCGACCACGCCGCGGCCTTCGGCTGAGTCATGGAGCAGCCAATACGGCATCGGACTGGACTATGTTGGCAATCATCGAGCGAATGAGAGGGTATCTACATGCGGCGAGGCATGCATCATATCGGCCTGGCGACGAAAGACTATGACGCCACCGTCGAATTTTACACGAAGATCATCGGGTGGGAGATCGCCTGGCAGGATCTGATGAAGGCGCCCGACGGCAGCGTGCTCATGCGGCATGTATTCTTCGATACGGGTGACGGCTCCTACGTCGCTTTCGCGGCGCCGACTCCGGCCATGCCCGGAATGCCGGAAAACTGGGTGACGGACATCAATTCTGGTCTTGGCGTTCCCCCGCACCTGTACCACTTCTGCTTCTGGTGCGACTCGCTCGATGAACTCAAGCAGCACCAGCAACTGTTCCGCGATCGCGGCGCTGCCGTGAGCGAGATCATGTACCATGACACATGGCAACCCGGCTTCGTCCTGCGCGATCCGAACGGCCTGCTGATCGAGTTCGGCTGCACGGTACGCGAGTTGACGGATGATGACAAGATTTTGAGACCTCGCGGCTTTCCGACCGTGCCGACACATGAAGGTCATCCGGAGCTTCAGGCACGGGACGCGGCGATCATTCTGAACCTCCCGGAGGAAGAGGCGATGGCCGCCATGAATCAATATTATGATGCAGCCAAATCGGTGCCGACGGCATGAGCGACCGCAGCGATTCCCTCGCCTCCTGGCGGGCGTTCATCACCGATCCCACCGACGCTCATGCCGAAACGCTGCGCCGACATCTGGCAAGCGATGTCGTCGTGACGATCCACACGACCAACGAAAAAGGGGCCGACGCCGCGCTCTCGACCCTCAAACGATCGCTCTTTCACACGGTCGTATCCGGCGGGCATTGGGAAAAGCCCGGCAGCGAGGGCGATATCGTCACGCAGATGTTGTCCCTGCCCGCTAAAGCCATAGCCGCTGGCTTCAAGTTCAGCTTCACCTTCGACGGGAACGACAAGCTTGCCAGAATCGAGGGAGGATGGCTTCTGCCGCCTCCGGCGCTCGTTCCCGAGCCGATCACGCTGACGGCCGCGATGCGCGCCAGGCTCGACGATGCCGAAAAGGACCGGATGCCGGTGCTCTTCGCCTATGTGACGCCCGACGGTCGGCCGGAGCAGATGTGCCGGAACGGCATCCACACCCGGGGCGACGACCAACTGGCGTTCTGGAATCCGCGGCCGGAGGGGAGCTTCCTGGCATCGGTCGCCGCGAACCCGCGCGTGAGCGCCATCTATCGACATGATCATACCCACGAGATGCTCGAATTGTGGGGCCGAGCACGGCTGATCACCGATGAAGAGGAGGCGAGGCAAATCTACGACGCCCGACCGGACCTCGTGCGGCGTCGGGATCCCGATCGGAACGGCGTGGCGGTGGTCATCGACCTCGATCGCGTGACAGGCCTCATCCACGCAACGGAAACCGGGGCCCTCGAACGGATTCTGATGGCCCGGCATAAGACCGAATAGCCTCATCGGGAGAATGCGCATGACCCCCGCTCAACGCCCCTGGCTTTCAGGTTATGGCAGCCGTCCTCACCATCTCGAACCGAGCGCGCCGGATGCCCTCACGATGTTCAAGCAGTCGGTGGCGCGATCACCGCGCTCGACGCTGATTCAATATCAGGGCCGAAGCCTCTCGTTGGAGGAAGTCGATCGGCTGAGCGACGCCGTCGCCTGCGCGCTCGACGCGCATGGCGTGACCCGGAAAGATCGGGTGGCGTTCGTCCTGCAAAATGTGCCGGAGTTCGTGATCGCGCTCCTGGCGGTGTGGAAGCTCGGCGCCATCGTCGTGCCAATCAATCCGATGTACCGCGAGCGGGAACTGGAAACCATCCTGGCCGATGCGGGTGCCGCGATCGTTATTGCCGACGAGGGATATGCCGCGGCGATCCCGACGGCGATGGCCGCTGGTGGCGAGCGCACCGTCATCGCCTGCTCCCCGGCATATTTCGCCGCAAACGGTCTCGATCCGCGAACGCTCGGCTCCACCGCTCCGTCCGGCGCCGCAGCCGGCCGCTGGCCGGCCTTCCATGATCTGGCAAGCGCGTTTTCGGGACGGCAGCCCGATCCCGTGTCCCTCGATCCCGAGGACGTGGCGTTTCTCACCTATACGTCGGGAACGACGGGTCCGCCGAAAGGCGCAATGAACCTGCACCGCAACGTTGTGTTCAGCGCCCAGACTTACCGGGATTGGATCGGCCTCGACGACAGCGATACCGTTCTGGGTATCGCTCCATTGTTTCACATCACGGGCCTCGTCGCGCACATTGCGCTGACCATGCTCACCGGCGGCACCCTCCTGTTGGGCTATCGGTTCGAGCCATCGGCCGTTCTGAACCTGATCGAGACAGGCAGGCCGACGTTCACCGTCGGTGCGATCACGGCGCTCATGGCCCTCATCAACCATCCCACGTTCGAACATCGGGATCTGACGTCGCTGACCAAGGTCTATTCCGGCGGCCAGCCGGTCTCGGCCGCAGCGGCCGATGCCATCGAGCGGCGTTTGGGCGCCCAGTTGCACATCGCCTATGGGATGACCGAGACGACGTCGCCCTCGCATCTGATCCCATTCGGCGTGCGGCCGCCCACGGACCCCGAAACCGGCGCGCTATCGGTGGGCGTGCCCGTCTTCGACACCACCGCCCTCGTTCTGGGCGAAAGCAACGAAATATTGAAACCGGGCGAATTGGGCGAGATCGTCATCGGCGGCCCCCAGGTGGTTCCCGGTTATTGGGGCGCCCCGTCTGAAGGCCAGGCCGCCTTCATGCCAGGTGGGCTGATCCGGACTGGCGATATCGGCTATATGAACGACAACGGCTGGTTCTTCGTGATCGATCGCAAGAAGGATCTGATCAACGCCTCCGGCTACAAAATATGGCCCCGCGAGGTGGAAGACGTTCTGAGCCAACATCCCGATGTCGTCGAGGCGGCGGTCGTCGGGGTTCCGGACAGCTATCGCGGCGAGACCGTGAAGGCCTTTGTCTCATTGGTTGGCGGCGCCAGCGTCACTGCCGATGAGCTGATCGCGTTCTGCAGGGACCGTCTCGCTCCGTATAAATGTCCCCGGCTGGTCGCCATAGTCGAAGAAATACCAAAGAACGCGGCGGGCAAGATCCTGCGCCGCCTGTTGCGCGACGGGCCGGACTCCGCGCGGGCTTGAATTCCGCGCAGACTGTTTCACCCATGCCCGACCGATAGCGCGGGCCTTGCGAGGCAATGTTTGCGGTCGCCGGTCGCTCGTTTGCCCGAAAAAATTGGGGGGCTGGTCCGGACAAAAATGGTCGCGATGTCCCGGGCGAAATTTGCGAAAAGCGAATTCCGCGTTGGGTTTGCGCGATTAGGATCCCTCGGGAGGCCACGTGCAGGTGTGGCCAAGCGGACGCGCGGTATCCAAGCGAAACGCTCCAGGGCGAGCGATAAGATAATCAAGGGGGGAATGTCGATGAGACTGAAGGCATCGCTTTTTGCCTGTTCGGCGATTTCGGGCTTTTTATTTGCTTCAATGGCAGACGCGCAAGCCGTCGCAATGGCAACGCCAAGTAACGGAACAGCAAGTTCTAGCGAAGACGTGACGGAAATTATCGTTACGGCACGTCGGCGCGCCGAACGATCGCAGGACGTGCCCGTCGCCGTGACGGCGGTCAACAGCGAACAACTCGAAGGGTTGTACATCCACGACCTAGCCGATTTGAACCAGCTCGCGCCCAATTTCCAGATCAAGCCGGCCGGAGCCCTGTTCCGCAATTCGGCCTTCGTCTATGCGCGCGGGATCGGATATTCGAACGTCGATGCCACCCTGGATCCAAGGATTGGAATTTCGGTCGATGGCGTGTTCTACGACCGGAACGTCGGAGCGTTACAGAATATGTTCGATCTCGAAGGGGTCGAATTGCTCCTCGGCCCCCAAGGGACGCTTTATGGGAAGAACACGGTTGGCGGCGTCATTACCATCACCACGGCCAAACCCACCGGGGAATTTGGTGTCAAGGGCATGGTCCGCTATGGCAATTTCGGGCGGATTGACGCTGAGCTGGTCGCCAATGTTCCGATTTCGCCCACCTTGGCGTTTCGAGCGGCCTTCCAGCACCAACAGTCCGACGGCTACTATAAAAACACCCATGTCGCGCCGCCGGGCGTTACCCCTGTCGACAAGACGCTCGGCGGCGACGATACGCAGACATTCAGAGGATCGCTGCGCTGGACACCCAATGACCGCTTGGAAGCGATTCTGACCGGCACCTATTTGAAAAGCCGGGCTGATTCAGTGGGCGGTACGAACGTATCCAGTCCAACCGATCTGGCGTCATTCTTTGTCGGCCATCCCGGATTCGGCTTTCCTGGTGGTCCGACCGGCGACCCGCTTTCCGTCTCGCGGTCATGGCCATCGGGTGATCACTTGAACCTTTATGGCCTTACCGCCCATGTGCGTTACGACGCGGGCGGTTTTGATGTCGTCTCGCTGACGGGATATATAAAAGACGAAAATCCCGTCAATTTCAGCGATTTCTCCAATGCCGGGGTCAATATCTTCAATACGTCGTCCGTGACCAAGCACCATCAATTCTCTCAGGAGATCCGGCTGGAATCCTCGGGCAGCGGCCCTCTACAGTGGCAGGGGGGCGTTTACTACGACAGTGCCTATTATAATTACTATATCAATCTATTCCCTTACTTCATCATTAATCCGCCGGTGATCGCTATTCTTCCCGATCCCATAGCTGTCATCAGCCAGAATACGGTACAAAGAAAGCGGTCCATTTCCGGCTTCGGCGAGCTGACCTACGCTGTTACGGACAAGCTCAAAATCACGGCTGGCGGCCGCCTGCTTTGGGAACAGAAGCGCTTCGTCCAGGATCCGCAAATCCCGGGAACGGCGCCAACGCATGATTTTCTACCGCAATTCACATTGCGTGACAAGAATTCCTGGAACTCGTTCACCTACCGCGTCGGCGTCGATTATCACTTCACGCCGGACATGATGGGCTATGTGAGCTATGCCACGGGATGGGTAAGTGGCGGCTTCAATTCCGGTGCCGTGGGCCTGTTGAATTTCATCCCGTTTGAACCCCAGGCTTCGAAATCGCTCGAGGCGGGATTGAAGACCAGCTTCTTCAACCGCCGGTTGACCGCCAACCTTACCGCTTTCTGGACCCTGCACGATGATATCCAGGTGCAGAGCTACATCCCGGCGCCGACCCCCGCCGGCAACATCAACATCATAAGCAACGCACCGCAGCAAACGGCGCGTGGCGTCGAGCTGCAAGTCACGACGGTGCCCATGGAGCATCTGCGGATCGATGCTGCCGTCGGCTACCTCGACACTTACTACAGAAAGCTTACCGCCGACCTCTTTGGACGCGGGGTGCAGGACTATAGCAATCTGAAGCCCCAGTTCAGTCCGAAGTACACGGTAAATCTCCGTGCCTCCTATGACATTCAACTCGGAAATACGGGTGCGTTGGCGCCGGCGGCAAGCTACAGCTACCAGTCAGCGTTCGAGACGACCCTGGAAAACCTGCCGCAGGGGCATAGCGATGGCTATGGCCTGGTGGACGCAAGTCTGACCTACACAGCCCCTAACAACCGGTGGACCCTCGCGCTTTGGGGGCGAAACCTGACGGACAAGCTTTATCTCGTCGGGGCGCAGCCAGTCGGCGGTCTGTTCACGACTGCCTATTTCGCCCAGCCCCGCAGCTACGGTTTGGAGTTCCGGGTCAAGTTTGGAGATCCGTAGGAGAAGACCGCGCCCTATCGCCGCATATTCCTCAACAATTCACCGATGAACTGGCGCAATTAACCTTTGAACGCGACAGCTCCGGCAGTCTAGCCGGCTCATTCGCGGAGGGTGACCATGGAGATCCCCAAAACATGAAAGCAAGCGTCTATTACGAAAATGGTCCGCCATCGGTGCTACGGTACGAAGACGTCCCGGATCCCGACGTCGGCCCGGGCGATGTCCTCATCGAGGTCCAGGCGATTAGCGTCGAAGGCGGTGACATCCTCGGGCGGAAACGACGGCCGCTGACATCGACGCCCTATATCGTGGGCTATCAGGCGGCCGGTGTGGTGCGGTCGGTCGGGGCGGAAGTCACCAATGTGCGACCGGGCCAGCGGGTCGCGGCGTTCAATTGGTATGGCTCCCATGCCGCCTTGTTCTGCGTGCCGACCCATTTTGTCTACCCTATCCCCGACGAACTGACCATTGTCGATGCCGTGGCGATTCCTGTCACGTTCGGCACCGCGGACTATGCGCTGTTCGAATTCCCGCGCCTGAAAGCCGGCGAAACGGTGTTGATCCAGGGTGGCGCCGGGGGCGTGGGGCTGGCCGCCGTCCAACTCGCCAAGCAGGCCGGCGCGCGCGTGATCGCGACCGCTTCCAGCGACGAGCGTCTCGCGCGGTTGGCCGGCTTCGGCATGGACGAGGGCATCAACTACCGGACCCAGGACATAGCCGATGAGACGATGCGGCTCACCGACGGGCAAGGCGCCGAAGTCGTGGTGGATCTGGCCGGGGGGACGGGGGTGAAATCACTGTTCGCCGCCGCTAGCTATCGGGGACGGATAGTGATGGCGGGTGCGGCAAGCGGCGAGTTGCCCAGCATCGAGTTTTCCGACCTGATGTTCAAGAGCCTGTCCCTCTTTTCGGTCGCGTTCGGGCGGGACATGCACCTCCCAAGCGTTCATGAGATGATCGCCAGACATATGGCGGCGGCGGCGGCGGGCCGATTGAGAATGCCGATCGATCGGACATTTCCGCTTTTCGAGGCGTCCGCCGCGCACACCCATGTCGAACAGGGACATCCTTTCGGTCGCGTCCTGCTTGTCCCCGAGCCGGGATCGGCTGGGTGACTGCAATCCTCAACTCCCCTCGCAACCTCTCTCATCGGCGGAAGTCTCAGCTATATTGAGGGATTGGCCGGGCCGGGACTGTTCTTGCGCGCCTGCTTGAGTACCCACTCGCGAAATAGCCGCACGCTCGGTCTTTGCGCGCGCCTGGCGTTCACGGTCATGAAGAATTTGTTGCCGGTACGAAGCCGGTGAGGAAAGGGCGAGACCAGTTGCCCGCCCCTGATATAATTTTCGAAGCATACGGATTCGCCCAATGCGAAACCGAGGCCCTCGATCGCGGCCTGTATCGTGAGGGAGCCGTCCCCGAACGTCAGCGTGCGAATATGTGCCGGCGGTTCGATCCCGGCGACGTCGAACCACTGGCGCCAGGCGGTGAGGCCATAGGAGTGATACAGCAGGGTCTGGCCGTGAAGGTCGCGTTCGCAAGATAATTGAGCCAGTTTTGGGCTACAGACGACCTGCATGTCCGTTTCGAACAGGAAATCGCAATATGTGGACGAGATGTCGTTCAAATTACGGTGGATGACGACATCGATATCCTCCACCTCGAAGTCTGTTTCCTCGATCAGCGCCATATTGGACGACACCGCGAGTTCCACGCTCGGATATTGGCGAATGAAGTCCGCCAGGCGCGGCAAAAGCCAGTCCCGGGCGAGGCCGGGGCCTGCGGCGATCACGCCGACCTGGCGCGGATTGGCGTTTTTCTCGATCCAACGGCTCGCGTCCTCGACGACATCGAGCGCTGGGCGGATCCGGGCGAAGTATTGCGCGCCGGCGGGGGTGAGTTCGATCTCGTTGTGATGGCGCTCGAAGAGCGGTTCTCCGAGGAACTTTTCCAGGTTCGCCACGTGGCGGCTGACGCCGCCCGGACTGATCGAAAGCTCGAGCGCCGCGGCGGTGAACCCGTTGCGCCGCGCCGCTGCGTCAAAAGCCTTGAGAGCATTCATGGGGGGCAGTTGGCGTCGACGCGTCAACTCGGCGTATCACTTCAATCCTGTTATGAACCGTCGGATCCTATAACCCAGTCCCGCCGACCTGCAAAGCCCGGCGCCAATGCGCCGGTTCGTCGCTAACTGACTCCTTCGGGTTTTTTCTCGCGCGACGCGGGACCGCTGTCCATTTCGTTGGCCGGAATCATGGCTTCATCGGGCCTCAGGCGCCGGACATTCGCCGCCAGCTCCAGGCGCACGCCGTCGGGACCGGTGAAATAGATCGCGCGGACATAGGTGGTTTCGTTGACCTCCGGACTCACTGTCGCGGGGCTGTCGTCGTGATTCACGATGGGCGACACCTCGATGCCATTGTCCAGCAGGCGCTGGCGATAGACCTCCAGCATCTCCGGGGCGACGTCGAATGCGAGGTGGTTCATCGATCCGTGCGCCGATAGTCCGCCGCCCACGGGGGCGCTGGACACGCCAGGCTGCGCATTTGGCGCTTCGGGATACCACAAGAAGGCGAGGAGGTTGTCGTTGCCCACGTCAAAGAAGAAATGCTGCAGACCACCCCATTTTGGCGAATCCAAATGTACCTCGGATGTCTTGACCAGCCGGAACCCAAGGATGTCGCCGTAGAAATGGACCGCTTCCGCCATGTTCTTGCAGACCAGAACAACGTGGTTGAAGCCACGAGTCCGAATCTTTCCCTCGCCATCGTTTGCCATTGTTATGCTCCATCATTCAGCTCGCCGCGCCGGGGCGAAAGCATATCCGCCTCATTCGGTATTGGCCGCTGTTCCGCTCGCCGAGAGTGTCGCTATTGGATACATGCGGCGCCGGACCCCGCACACACACAAAAAGATGGGCCGTAGGCCACAAAAATCAGGCAGCTTTGATCATGCCAGTGATCAGAGGCAAGACCAAGTTTACCGTCGTCTTCGGCGAGGGCGGTAGCTAGCCGATCCCGCAGCCCTTGAACTTCTTCGGCTTCTCGCGATCGGCCTCCGGCAATCGGGCGTTTTTGAACGCATCGTCGAAACGATGGAGGACGAAAGCCGAAAGCGGGTGGCCGTGCGCAATCTGGTCCAGAGGGAAACCGACTTTTGCGAGCGGGTAATAGCACTCGCCACGAAACTCGCGCTGCAGCAATGCGCCCGACACCAGCGAAGTAGCATTGACTTGGCGAATTCTCGCGAGTGGGGGTTTTGCCAATTGTCTTGAAGGGAATTGTCCCGGGACTTCGTTGAGCGGATTCGTCCGCTGAGCTAGGGCCTGGGGATAGGATTGCTGCTTTGCTATGCGCGGGCCTGGCCGATGATGAGCCTCGTCTCGCGTTATCGGGCCTCGACAAAGTCGCACCGTGTCGACTGCTCGCTAGCACCGCCTTCGACGCTATCGTCGATGTCGGTCTTGGACGGATCGCAAACGACTTCGATCGCTATCGTGTCAGTGTCTTCGATCAAACGCGAAGGATTGACACGCATTTTGCCGGTTTGACCGATCCTGTTCCCAAGCCAGAGTTCCTGACTGCCAATACTGGTGCTACGGGTGCCAAACCCACTGGACCGAGGCCGAAAACTTGGAGTTTGGTGCGCCAGTTGCTACACTAAACTTCCTACCGTGCCAAAGGCACAAAAAAACCCTTGAAAATCAAGGGTCTTGGTGCGGTCGAGATGTAATCTTGACCCAAGGATATCCGCCTAGTTCGTTGAATTCAATATATTTTCTTTGATCGTATCTTACTCTCGCTTACTTGTTCTGACCCCCCATTGTGCCACTTGTGCCAAGCCCGCTAGGCCTCTGTGATAGCGAATTTTGGAGGTCTTGGCACAATGGCAACGATACAAAGGCGAGGCAACGCGTGGCGTGTGCAGGTCCGTCGTCGCGGCAGAGCACTGTCGGCAACCTTCGATACGAAGGCCGAGGCCGAACATTGGGCAATCCGGACCGAGAGTCAAATGCTCTATGGTATCGTTCCGCAGGCGCCGGCGCGCCGGATCGTCGAGCCAGCGGGTGAGACGGTAGCCGATGTCTTCCGACGTTATGCTGACGAGGTGTCTCCGAAGAAGCGTGGCGGACGGTGGGAGCAGGTGAGGCTGAAGGGTTTCATCCAGAAATACCCTGTCTTCCAGAATGCCGTCACCGCGATCACTGGCCCCGATATCGCAGATTGGCGGGATGTTCGGCTCGTGTCTGTGTCGGCCTCGACCGTGAACCGGGAGCTTTGCCTCCTGTCGACGATCTTCACCCACGCGATGAAGGAATGGCGTTTGGGCCTGACTGCAAACCCGTGCTCGCTGGTATCCAAGCCGCGCAAGCCTCGGTCCCGGACGCAGCGCGTGTCACTGGAAGAGCGCAAGCTCATCATCAAGCAGCTTGGCTGGGACGGGCAGAGCGAACCGGTCACGTCGGCGCAATGGGTGGCCTTCGCCTTCTATCTCGCGCTCGAGACCGCAATGCGGAAGGGGGAGATCCTGTCGCTCCGGTGGATGGACATCGACTTTACCGCGCGGCACGCCCACCTCGACATGACCAAGAATGGCGACGAGCGCTACGTCCCGCTTTCCAAAGCGGCCATTGCGCTACTGCAGATTGTGAAGGAGCCGATTACCGCTGATGCTGTCGTGCCCGTCCAGACCGGCTATTTCGACAAATTGTTCCGGGAGGCCAAGCAGGCCGCAGGTCTCAAGTACATCCATTTTCATGACAGCCGGCGCGAAGCAGCAACCACCATGGCAGCCAAGCTCTCCAACGTCCTCGAACTGGCTGCCGTTACGGGACACAAATCCCTCGCCATGCTTCAAATCTACTACAAGCCGAAAGCGGCCGATCTCGCCGCGCGGCTGGATGCATAGGCATCGGGCACATGTCGGACGCGTGATGGCGACCTTGGTCCGGCGCGCCTTGGAAGGCAACCTGCCAGATCTTGAAATTGTAGCTCTAAGGACTATACTATGACTCGTTCCGTCCGGCGAGCACGATCGTGACCGTGTACATGACGAAGGGTTTTGCCCGTTTCGCGCGCAAGGCGGGGCTCGCGTCGGAAAGCCTTCGCGCCGCAGCAGTTGAGGTTGCGGCCGGGGAGCACGACGCGGACCTGGGCGGCGGCGTGTTCAAGCAGCGCGTGGCCAGACGCGGCGGTGGTAAGTCAGGAGGATTTCGGACGATCATTCTTTTCAAGGTTGGCGGGCACAGCTTCTTCGCTCACGGCTTTGCCAAGAATGAGAAGGCTAATGTGAGCGTGAAGGAGCTCAAGGCACTGAAGCAATTGGCGGCGGTGTACCTGGGTCTTTCCGAGGACGAGATAGGGACTGCTGTCGTGGCGGGAGAATTGATCGAGGTTTCGGATGATGATCGCGAAGGCGAAGAACAAGCGGGCTGAGAGCCCGATTTTGGCTTCGGTGTACGAAGCCGCCGCGGGACTGCATCGGATCGGGCTCGTCGACAAGTCGACGATGCGCGAGTTCGATGCGCTGTGCCTCACGCCGGTAGAGCCGATGGCACCCGAAGAAATTCGTGCCTTGCGGGAGCGCGAGAAGGTCTCGCAGCCGGTGTTCGCTCATTACCTCAACGTCCGGAAAGACGCGGTCAGCAAGTGGGAGCGTGGCGAGAAGCGTCCCGACGGACCTTCGCTCAAGCTGCTGAATCTCGTGAAGGCGAAGGGGTTGCAGGCAATCGCCTAACCACGGCGCCACCAACACATCGTCTGGAAAAGGCTGGATGTCCCCGGACAGGGGCCGTTCGCGTCCCTCCGAAGGTAGAGGCCAGAGGTTTGGATCCTTCTGGTGCGACACTTTTTCAATTACTTAGCGCTAAATCGCCAGCTTATTTGCGAATGGGCGATCAGTGGTTCTCAGACCGCCCAGTCAGGAGTCGTCCGGAACGCTTCACGGACATAGTCGATGAAGGCCCGCGATTTTAGCGGAAGGTGTCGACGCTCTGGGTAGACGGCGTAGATATAGCTCGAAATTCTCCGGCGTTCGGGAAAGAGTTCGATTAGCCGCCCTTCTTCGATGTCCTCATGCACCAGAAAGCGGGCCAAGTATCCGATTCCGACGCCGTCGAGTACGCTCCGCCGATAAACCTCTCCGTGGTTCATGATGAGGTTGCCGGAAATGCTAACCCATTGCTCTACACCATCGGTCATGAAGGGCCATTTCGCGGCTTTCGCGGTTTCATTTGTGATGATGCAATTGTGATCCGCCAGTTCTTCGGGGCTCGAAGGACGACCGTGACGCTCCAGATAGGAAGGTGCAACGCAGATCGTGCGGATGTTCGGCGCCAGCTTTACAGCGATGAGACTGGGATCGAGGTTGCTGCTGATGCGGATGGCAACATCGATACCGTGGTCGATCATGTCGATGGTCTCCGGTGTAATCCGGAAATCCAGGCTGATTTTCGGGTATCGTTCAAGGAAGGGCGGGATCAGCGAAGGCAGATAGTGCGATCCAAAAACTGGTCCGGCAGTTACCCGTAGCCTCCCCTGCGGCTCGGTATGATATTCCCCCAGTTCTATTTCGGTGACTTCGACTTCGTGAAGAATCACGAGGCATCGCTGATAGAATCGCCGGCCGAGCTCGGTCACCGAAAAATGCTGGCTTGAGCGCAGCAGCAATTGGCCCTGCAGGCGCCGTTCCAGAAACGAAACCTGCTTGCTGATCGTTGAGGGGACAACATTGAGCCGATATCCCGCTTCCGAGAAGCTGCCAGCTTCCACGACCGCGACAAAGGCCCTGAGTGCGCCTAGATTGTCCATGGTCGAATGATAGAGTCGTCCGACATCGGCCTTCGTCATCCCGCGCTCGCTCCCTTTATTCTCTCACCTCTCCCTCTAACATTTCCGCAGCGAATATCGAGGTAACCGGCGGCTGCATTCCGAGCAGATTGCCGATAGTGCAGATACTTTGGAAACGGGTGATCTGGAACAGCAGGGCGACGGCAACAGCCTGACCGCACTCTTCGACAATCGAAGAGAGCGATTTGCATGCGACGTCGGGACGGTTATCGATTGTGGCACGCGCGAGTTGCCGCGTCGCCTCCTGCGCCGGCGTCAGTTCCGCATTGGAGGCGCGGCCAACCAGCTTCGCAACCCAGTCTGCCGCGAAGCCCAGCTTCAGGCTGAGTTGTTCATGCTGCACGCGTTCGTATGCGAAACCCATCTTCGAGCAGACCGTCAGCGCCGCTACTTCATTCAGATCCGGTGGGATTGCGACCTTCAGCGACCCACTCATACGCATGAAATCGACAAGGACGGCCGGCGCGTGCGCGCCGTAACGGAAGAAGTCGCCGAAATAGCCCAGCCGATCCACCATAGGCTGCAACGTGTTGCGCAGTTCGTCGTCAACTTCATCGAAGTCCAGTGGGGAAATGACCGCCATCGAGAAATCCCTTCTACAATAATGTGGTGGAAATCAGGGGATCAGTTCCGCGATGTTGGTCTGAAAGCCGATCTGCGCGCCAAGATTCCTGATGGGGTCCTTCAGGGTTTCCTGCCAGATCAGCGATTCCTGCGCGATCATCAGAGGGTGATCCTGGATGGTCAGCGAATAGAATCCATCCGGGCCGGAAGCGTGATTGTGGACGGACCAGCCCGGTGCGGCAAGCATCAGGTCACCCGACTTCCATTCGATCTTCTCGCCGCTGACCGTGCTGCGACCGGAGCCACCGAACCAGTAATTGATGGCGGCAGAACTATGCCGATGAGGCTTGTCGACGACATTGCCGGGATAGGACGCAATGGAGGCGAAAAAGCTGTGAGTCGTCCCGTTACGTCGTTCCGTGGCCGGGTTGTAGAGGAGATAGAGTCTGCGCCCGGTATAGCCTTCCCCGATCGCGCGGACCGCTTTCAACTGGGGCTCGACCACAGCCCACGGCCAGTGCAGAGCGCTATTAGCGACGGTGTCGGGGTCGACCAGATGCTCGTAGGGCATCAGGTAAGCGCCGCCACCGATCGGAACGATGGGAGCGCTGTCCTTCGCCCGCCTCCCTGCCAAAGCGGCCTCGTCCAATCTCGAGAACCATTGTTCCGTGGTCTCATGGTCGTCGGCGCGCTCCGCATAGTAGACGAGGAGCTTTTCCAGCAGCGGCCGGTTCGAAAACAGCAAACGCGCCTGAATGCCTTCGCCATCGTTCTCGTAACTGACCGGATGCATTGACGGGGTATTCCACACATCGTGCACGCTGAACGAGATGGTGGCGTCTCCTACGCGCGCCTTTCCCGTGCCGCGAATGCACATCCCGATCGAGGAGGCATTTACCCTGCGCACGAGCGTTCGCTCGCCGGGCAACAGCACTTCGAGTCGTGCCTCGATACCCGGCGCAAGACCAAGGCCCGGCTCCATTGCCATCGGATGCACGAAACTCGTTCCCCTGACACCGTCCATGGGCATCGGTGCATTGGCAAGACGTTCGATCTCGGCTTCGATTTCCTCCTTACGGATAAGGACCGAAGGCCAAATTTTATCGGGCTTGAGCGGTTCTCCGCTGACATCCACGAGCCGGGCTCGTTCTCCCATTGTCCTGCTCCTATCTTCGTGTCTGATCAATTTGCCGGGGCTGCCAAGCGCCATCTGGGCATGACGCGAACTGGCTGCTCAATCCCAATTCCTACCTCTCGCTCGATCGCGCGCTCATAGGCCATGATGGCGACCGAAAGATCCGATAGGCCGCTCCCCATCGGCTTGAAGAATTTCAACTTGGCTGGATCTGTTGGTGGGGTGCCGTCGCTCAAGATGGCTCCCAGGGTGCGGACATTGAGCCAGCTCTTGGTCGACGTGCCGAAGTGCTCGCGCAGTTCGCGTGAATTACGCTGAGCATTGCCGAGGCTGTCCACCACGAAGAGACCGGTTGCGGCCAGCACGTCGGGTCTGCATTCGGCTGCGGCAGGCAGAATAGCTCCCGCAGCGATCAGAAGGGCGGCAGGGGAGAGCATGTCCGCATTGAGGAATGGCTCGGTCGTGCGGGTGATGAGCGTCACGATCGGCGCACCGGCAACCGCGCGATCCAGGCTATCGCACTCGACGACGTCGAAAGGGAAACGAGCGCGCGCCTTCTCAACAAAGGCGTGCCGATTTTCAGCTGTCGGGCTGTACACGCGCAGCCGCGAGAGCGGGCGCACTGCCGCGACGGCCGCGATCTGGGTCAAGGCTTGCGCGCCGGTTCCAACGATCGCCATCTCATCGACGTCGGCCTCGGCCAGAACGTCCACCGCCAGACCCGAAACAGCCGAGGTTCTGATCTGGCCGAGGGTTGCCGCTTCGAGGACCGCCAGCAATCGTCCATCACGCATGTCAAAAAGGGAGAAAATTGCCGTCGCCCCGCGCGAGGTATGCACCCAGGTCTTGAAGCCAGCATAGTGCAGGCGCGGCATCATCGATCCGAGCGATTGCATGGCACCCGCCGGCCAAGCGCCGAGGGACTTATCGATCGCGGTGGCGGTACCCCGCGCCTCCTCGATAAACCCGTTCCTGAGGGCGGTCATCGCATCGTTCAGGTCGACCAGCGAGGCGACTTCACTTTCGGTCAGCCATTTCAACCCCCCCCGCAGTGATTGATCGTCGACATTCTCAGTCATGGCTGATCCTCGCCGTGGAGTCCTGCTCAGCCTCGACGAGGTTTTGGAGCAAGCCGACGCCGGGAATTTCAACCTCCATCCGGTCGCCGGGCGTCAAATAGACTGGCGGATTTCGCAGGAAGCCGACGCCGTCAGGCGTTCCAGTGCTGATTACATCACCCGGAAGGAGGCGAGTGAACTCGGTGATATAGCTTATCAGCCGTGGCACGCTGAATATCAGCGATGAGACCAAATCGCGTTGAACGACCTGACCGTTCAGGCGCGTTATCAACTCGAGGTCGGTCGGGTCACCGACGTCGTCGGACGTCGTAAGCCAGGGACCGAAAGCGCCGCTTGCGAGAAAGTTCTTACCGGCGGTGACCTGCCGCGCGTGCGACTGATAATCGCGGACCGAGTTTTCGGCGAAGCAACTGTACCCGGCGATATAGGCCAAGGCCTCCTCTTCGCTGACCCGCCATGCCGGACGCCCGATGATAACCGCAAGCTCTCCCTCATAATCGAGCTGGGCTGAAACGGAGGGCGCCACAATCGGCTGATTGTGCCCGACCTGGCTCGAGGGGAAGCGCACGAAAAGAGACGGAGATTGGGGCAGATCCGCGCTGGTTTCGGCTAGATGTCCACGATAGTTCATACCTACACAGATGATCTTGTCGGGATCCTCGATCGGCGGGCAGAACGTAACCGCGCCCATGGGAACGCGTCTGCCCGTCGCTTCTGCGAGGGCTTGCAAGCGTTGTTCGACCAAGGCGAGACGAATGCTGGGGCCATGTTCGGTCCCCAGCAGAATCAAGTCGTTGCCATCCTCACGGGCGATATATTTCTCGCCGCGGTAAAGGCAGATCGCCAGCCTCATGGGGCCCCTTCCTGTCTCGCCATGTTCCGCTTCTAAGGGAACAAGCTACCCGCCGGGTAGCGGGGGGACAAAAACTCATTCTTTCCGTTTTGGAATTGAACTTTCGGCTGGAGTGTGAAGCGCCCTGTGTCGGTCGGCACTATAGAGCAGTACCGCATCACTATGCCGGTAAAATCTGGTGACCCTTTCCAAAATGGAACTCGGTCGCTGCCGTTCCGCAATTGCTGGAAACCGGAGCACACTTCACAAGTGGCAAGGGAAACAAACATCGCAGGAGCGGTTTAGGTGAAGAGCTGGAAAGAGGATCCGAGAGCCGACAGCAACCCGATTTTTAACGACAATAAGCTCAAGCTTGGCATCTTTGCCATGAATGGCATCGGTATCAGCATGACAACCGTGCCCGAGGCACCGGCGGCAAAATGGCCTGACTCCGCCAACGCATCGGCAATCGCTGACCATGCGGGTTTCGAGGCCCTTGTTCCCTATGCGCGATGGCGCGGCTTCGTAGAGGAGGATCCGACGCATCGCAGCGGCCTTGCCATGGACCCATATAGCTGGGCCGCAGCGACCAGCCAGATCGCCTCACGTAGCGGAATTTTCTCCACCTCGCACGTTCCGACCATCCACCCCATAGCCGCCGCCAAGCAATGTGCGACGATCGACCAAATCTCCGGCGGACGCTTCGGGTTGAATGTCGTCGCCGGCTGGAACAAGCCCGAACTGGATATGTTCGGCGCAACCATGCGCCCACATGACGATAGATACGCGCAGGCAGCCGAGTGGCTCGACATCATCCAGCGCCTCTGGAGCCGGGATGAGGCATTTGATTTCGAGGGCCAATATTACTCAGTCAAGCAAGCGGTCAGTTTCCCCAAGCCGTTGCAGCGTCCCTTTCCTCCGATCATGAACGCCGGCGGGTCAGAGCGTGGACGACAGTTCGCTGCCAAATATGCCGACATGGCTTTCGTCATCGTCAAGTCCGAGAACCCAGAGGATATACGCGCCGAGGTCGATCTTTATCGACGGACGGCGCGTGAGGAATATGACCGCGACTTGCAGGTATGGACTTTCGCATATGTCGTACAACGCGATACGGAGGCAGAGGCGCGCGACTATCTGAAACATTACGCTATCGACCATGGCGATGATCGCGCACTGGACGGGTGGATGGAGCTCCAAGGGATGCATGCTCAACTGATGCCGCCTGCCGCGCTGGAAGCCATGCGCTTCCGCTTCAAGGCGGGCAATGGGGGCTTCGAACTTGTCGGAACAGCAGAGCAGATAACCTCGAGACTCGAACTGCTTTCATCGGCAGGACTCGACGGTGTTCTTCTCGGTTGGGTCGACTACGGGGACGGTGTCGGCCGCTGGGTCGACGACGTCATGCCGCTACTGCGGCAAGCCAGATTGCGGGGTTGAAATAACAAGATGAGCCCCGCGCCGACATGATATGTGATGTGGGAGCATTCTTTCGCCGCTGAAAATTCACTAAGCGGCTGCCCTGTCTTTGGCGGGTAAGCGAAAGGACGCTCCATAGTGAGGCGCGGCCAAGCGACCATCGCTTTGCGGGAACAACTTCTCGCGCATCGTACCCGAACGATAAACAGTCTTGTAGGCGCCACGGTTCTGGAGTTCGGGAATAACCAGATCGATGAACGACGAAAGGCCATCCGGTTCAACGGTGCGGACCAGATTGAAGCCGTCGAGGTCGGTTTCCTTCACCCAGCGGATCATCTCGTCGCAGACTTGCTCGGTCGAGCCGACAAAATAGGCTTCACGACCGCCAACCGGGCCGAATTGGCCCAGATCACGGACCTTCCACGCCTTTTCGCCCGAGCCGCGCGTCATCGCCTCCATGATCGATTGGATCGCGTTGCTTTCGATATAGGTGATCGGCGCATCCGGATCATATTTTGACAGATCGATTCCCAGCCACTGCGAGAACATGGCAAGGTTGCCGGTCTCGTCGCTATACCTCGCGATCTCGCGCTGCTTGTCCAACGCTTCCGATTGCGTGGGCGCGACGATGATCGTGGCCGCATTGAATATCCTGGCGGCATGGGGATCACGCCCCGCTCGGACGAATTCCTCGCGGAAGGCTCTCACGGTTTTGGCCGCGAACGATATGTCGTTGGTGGACATGAAGGTGCATTCTGCGTGACGCCCGGCAAAGTTGCGGCCGCGCGTCGATGCGCCCGCGGCGAATAGCAATGGCGTGCGCTGTGGCGAAGGCTCGGAAAGATGGATGCCGTCGCAATTATAATGGTCGCCATGGTGATGAATCGGATGGACCTTGGTGGGATCGGCGAACAGGCGAGATGCCTTGTCATGAATTGCAGCCCCGTCCTCCCAACTCCCCTCCCAGAGCTTGTACATCAGGTCCATATATTCGTCGGCGATGTCGTAGCGTGCGTCATGTGCCACCTGCGCGGTCGCTCCCACCGCTCGCGCCGTGCTTGCAAGAATGCCCGTGACGATGTTCCAGGCGACGCGTCCCTTGGTAAGATGATCCAAAGTGCTAAATCTCCGCGCCAGCAAATAGGGTTGCTCATAGGTCGTATTGCCGGTGATGCCGAAGCATAGCTCCTTCGTTACCGAAGCCATGGCCGATATGAGCATCATAGGATCGTTGTTCGGTAGCATGCACCCGGAACGAAGAACGGCATCAGGCGTACTACCATAGACATCATTCGCGCCGAGAATATCGGCGAGAAAGACGCAGTCGATCAGTCCGCGTTCGCACGTGGTGGCAAGATCGGTCCAAAACTCCAGATCGGTATAAGCCAGTCCGTTGGACTTCGGATGCGCCCAAAGGCCGGCCCAGGATTGTGTGGGTGCTGCCATCGAAAAGGCATTCACAGCAATCTCTTTCATGTCGCTTATCCTTTCGCGCCCTCATCTGTCCTAAATTGCCGTAGCCGGATGGCGTGCATGCACACGCACCATCCGGCGGATGCAAAGCCTAGCAAGAACAGGCATTTCCCTCGTGGCCTATCGCCGTCCCCATTGGAAAAGGGTCATTTCCGTTTCAGCATTGCATACTGTCCGACATTGCGGCGAAGTGCCGGGCACTTCTTGGAAAGCGGGGCGCGAGAGCGTTGGATAATGATTGAGCAGACCATAGTTCGGCAAGGACGTGTGGCTGGCCTTCCGACATCTTCATCAGGAATGGCCTTTCTCGGTTTGCCTTATGCAGCGCCTCCGATAGGGGGTTTGAGATGGCGACCTCCGGAGCCCCCCTTGCCATGGGAAGGTTTGCGTAATGCTTTCGCCTTCTCGGCTGCTGCTCCGCAGCCGGCGCCCTTGCCGAACTCGCTCTACCACCCGGGCAATCTCCCGCAGAGCGAGGATTGCCTGACCCTCAACGTGTGGACGAATGCCGCGGAGGCATCGGAGCGCCGTCCGGTAATGGTGTGGTTCCATCTCGGCGCATTCGTGTTTGGTGCGTCGTCCGGTACGACAGGGCCGGGAGGAAGGATCCTTTTTGATGGCGCCGCGCTAGCGGAATTGGGACCAATTGTGGTTACGGTGAACTATCGCCTGGGCCGCCTGGGCTTTCTTGCGCATCCTTGGCTGACCGAGGAGAGCGCGCACGGTAGCTCGGGTAACTATGGCTTCCTCGATCAGGTGGCCGCATTACAGTGGGTAAAGGATAATATCGCTGGTTTCGGCGGCGATCCAGAAAACGTCACCATCTTTGGCGTGTCGGCCGGATCGGCAAGCTGCTCACTCCATATGGTCTCTCCGCTGTCGAAAGGCTTGTTCCACAAGGTGGTCGCCAGCAGCGGCGGCTTCATGGGCAAGGCTTCGCGCCATAGCGGGTTATTCGACCGCCTTCTCACCCTCGCCGCGGCGGAAACGCGCGGCTGCGAGGTAACCGATGCGCTCTCGGTCCGCACTCTGGACGATTTGCGCGGTCTTCCCCTCGAGGCAATCGCGACGGCCGCGATATCGACGGAAGCCGGCCCATGGATGATGGACCCACTTGGCATGTGCATCGGCGAAGGAGCGTCCGACACCTGCTATCCGATCATCGATGGTTATGCGCTGCCTGACGATCCAAGCGCGATCTTCCGTGAAGGGCGGCACAATGATGTACCGTTGCTAACGGGATCAACTCTTGACGATGCCTCAGGCCTGGCTGGCATCGAGACGCTTGAATCCTTCGTGCAATACCTGCAGGGCGACATGGGTGCGCTCGCCGAGCAAGCGTTGGCTGCCTATTGTGAGGGCGGGCGCGTGCCGCCCTTTCGTGCGAGCGGCAACCTGCTGGCCGACCGGGTGTTTGGATGGCAGAACTGGACCTGGGCCCGGCTAGCCAAGCAATATGGGTCGCAACCCGTCTACTACTACGAATGGACGCAGGATCTGCCGATCCCCTCAAACCGTTATGCCGAGCGCCGTCTGGGCGCAGTGCACGGCGCGGAAATGCCATTCATGTTTCGGAACCTCGACGCCTATGATTGGCCGTGGGCCGATAGCGACCATAGGCTTGCCGAAATCGTATCACGCTATTGGGTCAACTTCGCAACGACTGGCGACCCCAACGGCGATGGCCTGCCCAAATGGCCCAGCCTTGGTGATGAACAGGGGCCCGCGCTGCAGCTCCAGCATGTTCCGTACATCTCGTTGCCGCAGCGTCGTCAGCGCTTTGCCATTCTCGATCGCTATTATTCAGCAATATAAGGGTGCGCCTGTGCAGCCTCGCTGCACAGGCGCTGAAGTCTGTCTACGACCGGTTGGCCGTCAGAATTTATAGCCAAGCTCGAGCCCAAATGTGCGGGGCGGCGCGACCGCGCCACGAGCGGGTGAGCCCAATACCGGCGTGTTTACATTGCCGCTGACCTTGGTGTCTATATCACTGATATTACGGACGAAAGCCGTTGCATGCCATCCTTGACTGCTAGTGTAGGTGAGGAACGCGTTGCCCTTCACGAAACCATGCTGTGACAACATGTCGACATTGTCCGGGGTGAAATAGAAGCGCGACGCAAATTCCGCTTCGCCTCGCAGAGCTACGGATCCACGACCCAGTTCCCAAGTGTAGGTTGCGCCCGCGTGTCCGCTGAAGTCTGGGGCGTTATTGAGTCGATGACCCGAGAAATCAACTGTCGGCAAGAGAACCTGCACCGAACTCGGGCCGATATAGCTGCGGTAACGGGCGTGAAGCAGAGAAACCGCCCCATCGAGTTGTAGTTCGGGCGTCGGGAGCGCCGTGAATTCGATTTCGCCCCCGTAGATTCTCGCCGCGCCGGCGTTCGCCGTGATGACCTGCGTGCCGATGACCTGCAGCACCTGAAGGTCAGTGTAGTCATAATAGAAGCCGGAAATCCCCAAGCGCAGTCTGTTGTCGAACAATGTTGTTTTGAGGCCGCCCTCATAGTCCGTCACCTTCTCCGGTCTGAAGGCAGGAGCGGGGGTCGTTACATCGAATCCGCCTGACTTGAAGCCCTTGGAATAGCTCGCGTAGATCATCGTACGCGGATCGATTTGGTATTGAATCCCGACCTTCGGGGTGGTCGATTTGAAGCTCTGGGGAGTCTGGACAATCGCAGGCGGCTGTGGCGTGGAAGGCGTCCAGGGCTGCGTCAGATTGAACGCGAAGTTGTTTTCCGCCTCCTTGCGTTCGTCGCTGTAGCGGATGCCCGCCGTAAGCGACAGGCCGTCCAGGATTTCGTAGGTGGCCTGACCAAAAGCTGCTTTCGCGGTGGTACGGATCGTCCCACCGATTTCGACGAAGTCGACGAAATAATCTGGACCAGTATAGGGCACGCCGAAAAATTGGGCGAGAAGCGATGCCTTGAACGGGGAAACACCTGGCGCGGATGCATCCTTCTCCTTGAAATAATACAAGCCTGCCGTCAGGTGCAGACGGCCCTGATCATAGTGAAATTGCAACTCCTCGCTGAACTGATGTGCGGGCTCTCCTGCCAGATAAAAGGCATTGTCCGTGCTCCCGCCGTCGAGCGGTGTTAGCGTGCGTGAATTCTGATCGCGATAGCCAGTGATCGACTTGATCCCGAACGCACCCCTGGACCATTCGAGAATGCCGGTCACCGACGTGGTACGAAGTTCGAACTTCGAATCCCGCCCCGCGGCGGTGTCTTGTAGGTCCGTCGTCGTGTACCCGCCCTGGCTGACAAACACGGGCGGTACGCCGATGTTGCCTGGCAGGTTGATCAGGCCCGCCGGACCAAAATAGTGCAGCGCGGCGCCATTATCTCTTTCCTTGTAATAATCCGCGATGATCGTCGCCTTGAGTGACGACGTCGGATTGAAGACGAGCGTGCCGCGGATGCCGCGAGCATTCTTATCGCTTACTGGATTCCCGGTGACGATATTGGTGCCGAAGCCGTCATGTTTGTCGATGAAACCGGCTACGCGTACAAGCAGGACGTCGTCTATGATTGGACCGCCGACCGCAGCCTCGACATTAACGGCTGCGTAATTTCCGACCGTAACGCGGCCATAGCCCGACCATGTATCGGTCGGCCGCCGCGTCGCGATGTTGATCGAGCCAGCCGTCGCATTGCGTCCGTAGAGCGTACCCTGAGGACCACGCAGCGCTTCGAGCGAGCCGACGTCGTAGAGGCCGGTTAACTGTGCGATCGGGCGCGAAACATAGACCTCGTTCACGTTGAGCGCGACGGCACTATCCGCGGCTGGGACGATCGACGAAATACCGATGCCTCGGATTGTGATCTGGGCATAGCCATCGTTCTCGCCCATTTGCATGGCGGGAACCAGGCTCTTGACCTCGGTAAGATTGCGGATCTGCGCTGCCTGGAGAGCATCTCCATTAAGCGCGGTGATCGAGATCGGTGTCTTTTGGATATTTGTGTTCCGCTTTTCAGCGGTAACAACGATATCCTGCAGAGTAGCAGCCCCAGCCTGATCTACGCTGCTAACTGGTGTCGGCGTAGAAGCGGCATTATCCTGAGCCTGCGCGCTCGAGATTGATATGGAAATGGCCGCAAGCGACACGCAAGGCAGCATCGCATATCTTTTTATGAAATGTCTCATTTTTTCTCTCCCTCTATTATCGTTTCCCGATGAAAAAAATAAAAATACTGACTTATATTGCAAAACTAGTTGAATTCCAAAAGACCTGGCCGTCGAATTTGATCTTTTCCAAACTGGAATGCTCCAATAATCGGGCATAGTTTTCCGTCTCGCCGCTAGGACGACCGCAATCATCGCCACTAGCGTGGCGGTTCGTTTTTGAATCTCCAAGACGAGGGCAAGTTCTATTGCACGCTCGACAATAAAAATTAAATCATAGTTGCGTAGTCATCAGATAAATATTCCGAGGTTAGGTGTCCTGAGAATCCTTTGGGCAAGAATGATTCTACGGTGCTCGAGTATCCATTTCCCGTCCGTCGCCCCGATTATGTCGTAACGACGCACCGGAATTAGATCCCATGCCTCATCGATCGCACGCTCACGGTAGATCAAGGATGTGCTATGCACGCGGTAATTGTGGGGGCTGTCCGTCGCCTCGACGCAGATACTGCCGACATTACGAATAGTACGCGACGGCGGATCTTCCGCCCAGCCATGGCCCGTGCCGGTCCGTTCTATCCGCTTGAGGATCATCGATAGATTATCCCTGACCCTGAATGCCCCGGACGGGAATTCGTCGGTCGAACCGTGCTTCCCGGCCTGTCGGATGGGAACCTCGTAACAAATGTTGGGGCTAAGAAGCCCAACCCAGTCCTCAAGGCGGCCTTCATCGAGCAGCCGGGCTTCGTGCCCAAGAAACTGTGTGATCGCGGTCACTACGGAGGGATCGACAGCCGTCGCCGGCCCTGCTTCGGCAGCAGGCAGATGGAGACCGCTCATCGTCCTCCCTCCTGCATCTGGCGAACCCAATGCGCATAGAAGGCGCGCTGGCTTGGTTCTCCTGGCCCGGGTTTCCATGCCTCTCCAGGGCCTTTCCATGAGCGGTCGAGTTGCTGTACGCCCATCCCCTCCATGCCCATCTGCATGTTGAACGTCGCCTCGGCCTTACGTGCCCAAACGCTGCGTGCCGCTTCAGGGGCTCCCTCCCAGACGACGGTATCGTCCTGTTCGAAAATGCCCGCCGAGCTGAAACCGAACTGACCGGCCGCATAGCTGTCGGCAGCCTGTTTCTGGTTCATGAAGTTCCACTTCATCTGCCAGCTCCAGAGCTCCATCCGGCCGGGACCGACCGGCTGCCACTGGCGCCATGACGTGTAGACGACCGGTGGCTCGCCTGGTGATGGGGGGCCGAAGAAGCGCAGAAAGCTGAGGTTGGGGAAGATCGTCCCCACGATCGGTGGATTCTTCATTACCACGTCCCGCAAGCAATCATCGACGCGGGAGAGGTCGAACTGTCCTCGAACTGCCGGTTCGTAATACCAAAGGTGCCCATCCGAACCGAACATCGCGTCGAAGTCGTGGCCGAGAAAGCTATGGCCGTTCTCGAAAACGTAGTGCGTGGAAAAGTTGTTCACTACGTCAAAGCCTTGGGCGAGATCGATATCCTGTACGGACACATGGGCGACCCCCACGTGATAGATGTCGCCGCCGAAATTTTCCGCGCCGGTCTTCCAATCGCCCCGGACCTGATAGCGATCGGGGGCCCCCATCGGGGACATGCCGGCGGCATGCAGATCCGCGAGCCCGCGCATCATCCAGCCTGCGCCGCCAAGATATTCCTGCAAGCTTGGCGCTTTTGGGTCTAGCGACGCGAAGATCATCCCAAGATAGCTGTCGACATGCGGCGCCTTTAGGAGTCCCCAGTCCTTCTTGTTGATGTCACGATAAGCCTTGTTTTTATCTGGAGCCCCAACCCAGTCGCCATTATTCTTGAATACCCACCCATGATACGGGCAGCGGAAGTGCGACGTATTCCCTTGGTCAGTTTGACATAGCTTGGTTCCGCGATGCCGGCAGAAGTTAGCGAGGACGTGGATCTCGCGCTTGCCATCACGAGTAACGATGACCGAATCCCGTCCGATCTTGCGCTGTATGTAATCGCCCGGATTTGGGATCTCCGCTTCAAACCCGAGGAAAACCCAGCTCCTGGCGAAAATGCGGTCCATCTCCGCGTCGAAAACCGCGTCGTTCGCGAAAATGTCGACCGGTACCAAGCCATGGTTGACTTCTTGCTGAACCCGATTCAGCAGTCCGTTCAGATCGGTGCTGGACTGTGCCCTAGGCTTGTCGATGCTATTCATCAGGCATCCCTATTTGACGTGGATAATGGCTCGGTTCGCCAGACCCTGGTCGGCCATGACGATGGTGCCCGTCATGACCCGTGCGCCGGGTGTGGCCAGCAGGCCGTAGGTGGGGCCATACTCCTCCCCGGTCGGCAGATGATCGAGCAGGGTTACCTTTCGGATCATTGCCATGAAGCCTTCCTTAGGGATGTCGTTCTGGCTTTCCGATGCAAGATCAAGTGCTTGTGGGCCGCGTAGGTCGCTGTGGGCGATGCCGCAAGGCGAGACGGCGTTGACGCGAACCCTAGGCGCGAACTCGTAAGCGAGCTGGCGCACGACACCAAGAACGGCGTGCTTCGACGCGGTATAGAGTAGTCCGCCGCCGTCGGCGCAGTAGGATGCGTTGGACGACGCGGTCAGGACGATCGCGCCGGACCGCGCAGCGAGGCTGTCATGGAAAATCTTCGCCGACAGAATATAACCGAGGACGTTGATCCGCATCACTTCGTCGAAGGCATCCGCGACCTTGTCCAGGGGCAATTCGGAAAGGGGCCGATTACCGTCGAAAATGCCCTGTGCGCCGATCAGCGCGTCGACCCCGCCATATCGCGCAAGGACGGCGTCGTGGAAGGCCGTTAGATCGGCGACGCTTCGGACATCCCCCTGATGCACCAGTATGTCGGGGCCGAATTCCTCATGCAGCGACTGCACCTTCGACGGCGCGATTTCCAGAATCGCGAGTTGCGCACCCTGCGTTCTGAAATATCGCGCCAATCCCAGGCCAAGGCCGGACCCGGCACCAGTGAGCACGATGATCGCACCGGACAGTTCAGACATTCTCCACTCCCTAAAAACTCAGCCGATTTCTGCGAAACGTTCTCCAATCCAGTCGGCGATGAAGCTGCGGACGGGTTCCATATTATCGGCGCTGCAATGTTCTATGCCACCCTCGCGCTGGGTGAAGATCTTGAGGTCGGCACGCGGGCTCCGCACCGCCTGTTCATGGCTGCGATAGGCATATTCGACAGGGATCTGCCGATCGTTGCTACCGTGAACGACAAGGAATGGCACCTCGATATGTTCGACGATTCCGGTCAGCGTGATGGAGCGCGACATGTCGAGGAACGCGTCGACATCGGACTGCCCCCAGACCCACATCACATGGTCCCAATAATGCGGGACTGGATTTTCGCCCTCTCGCCGTCGCCGCGCCTGCTGGACCAAACCCCATTCGTGATTGCCCCCCCACGCGACACAGAGCGCGAACCGCCGTTCGAAAGCAGCCGCCCGAGGTGCGTAATATCCACCCAGAGACCAACCCATGATGCCGATGCGGGCCGGATCGATCTCCGGTCTGGCGGCAAGCCAGTCAAACGCTTGGGAGGCCCAGCGTTCGGTTTCCACGATCGCGTGTAAATTACGCTCGCGTAGGGCACCGCCGACTCCGGGCTGATCAACGATCAGGCACGAAATACCCCTTTCCCGGAGTGCGTGCGCAACGCCGGTCAGATACACCATCTCCTTGATGCTATCGAGACCGTTGACGAAGACGATACAGGGCGCGGGCTCACCTCCTTCTGCCGTTGCCGCGCAGAGGAGCGCCGGGAAGGCGGCGCCGTCGAACGGGATGTCCACATATTCACAGGGTGCGCCCGCAGTGGTGACATGATGGACAAACGTGGCAAGCGCTTTCGCATAAGCCTCACGGCGCGGTGGGTAATCACGAGCCTGCATGCGCTCTGCGGTGATGTAATAGGCGCAGGCGCGACGAAACTTCACGGCGGCACTTACCCTATGCCCATTGGCGAGATCATCGCGTGCGAGATCGGCAACCCTGTCCGCCATCTCGGTCCATGTCTCGAAAAACGCCGCGCTGCCGCTGTCGCCGGAAAGGGCGGCTGCGGCGACCGCTCGGTTGGCTCGGTCAATGTCGCCGATCGCACCACCCATCTCCAGGGCAAGGTTGATGGACAGGTTCCAGACATAGTTGGTGGGAAAGGGCTCGTACATTACACGCTCAATCCACGCTCAGCGGCCGACCGGCCTGCACTTCGGCTTCAGTCAGATATCTGAAATCCCACGGCGGAGGGACACGCAGGAACTCCGGAATGTGATGGGTGAAATGCGCGTAGGCGAACAGCGGTGTCGTGAAGTAGCGCGGCACCCAGCTGTCATCGAGAAAATCGGCATCCGCGCCATATTCGGCCTCTCCTCCCGCCGGGCAGGGAAAATAGTAAAATAGCGCGGAGTCGATCCGGTGACGGCCGAGGCCGATGCGCGATTCCTCCCAGCCCTGGCGCACCATGTTATTCACTCCGATCATCAGTTCGTCGATGTCCTCCATTCCGAAATTGGCGTGATCGAACCGGGCCTCGCCATCGCAGCCCGGAATTGGCGCTCTGGCGTTGAGAAAGAGAATATTGTGATGATGGTTGCTGCCATCGGCCCGCAGGTAGCAACCGAAGCCCTGCTGGACGTCGGTGAGCCGGAACCCAAGTCGTTCCCGCATGTAAAGCGCTGCAACCTCGAATTCCGTCACCTGAAAAACGACGTGGTTGATGACCTTGGGGCGGGCGACGCGCCGCCATTTGCGGTGGGTATTGAGACGGTTGATGACGCCCGGCGCGTTGATCGGGTCGGGCGCGGTTGCGAATGCCGTCGGCCGCCATTGCTCGAACGACATCAGAACGCCGACGGGAGTGCGTATTCGAAATGCTCCGTCGATGCCGTCCTCGATGGCATGGTCGGAAGCGAGCCCGGCGCGCAAGATCGAAAGGCAGGCCATCGTATCGACGCCCCACGTCACCTCCTTCACGCCTGCGCCGACCATCTCATGCCCCTGGACTGCAGGGTCATCCAGTGCCAGCAACTCCACAATCGAACCATTGGCCAACGAAAAAATGGCGCGTGCTGGTTCCAGTGCCAGCGGCAAGAGACCGAAATCGGTAAAGAATCGCGTGCAGGCGCCGAGATCTTCGACGCCATATCGCAACTTTCTTATGCCGATAATCGCCATATGGCAGTGCCTCTCAAAAACTTTCGATGTTCTTCTTGAATAGGCTGCTGTTTCCCCCTGCTAAAATCGTTTGGTCTTATGGCATCCATCAGGCTCGGAGATGCACGCCGATAACCAGCGCTTATTCAAGCCATCGCGCTTCACAATTTCTCCGCGCATTCCGCAGCCGGTAAATCCTGCCGAAGGAGTTCAAGCACCCAGAATGGAGAGAGATGCGAAAGGTCATTGTAAGCTGCGCCATAACCGGCGGAATCCATACACCGTCGATGTCGCCGCATCTCCCGGTCACCCCCCGCGAGATCGCTCAATCCGCAATCGATGCGTCCGCAGCCGGTGCCACGATCGTCCATCTCCATGCCCGCAATCCGCAGGATGGCCGACCGACCCAGGATCGGGATATTTATCGAGAATTTCTGCCGGTCATCGCCAATAGTTGCGACGCTATCATCAACATCACCACCGGGGGCTCTCCAGTCCTTAGCATCGAAGAGCGACTTGCTCCGGCGCTGGAATTCCAGCCCGAGATCGCGTCGCTCAATATGGGAACAATGAACTTCGGCTTTTACGACCTGCTCAAGCGCTTTCACGCGTTCCGACACGATTGGGAAGAGCCATACATTGCCGGGAGCGAAAACTTCATCTTCCGCAATACCTTCCGGGATATCGCGTACATTTTGAATTCCTGCGCGGATTCGGGCACGCGGTTCGAATTGGAATGCTACGACATCGGCCACCTCTACACGGTGGCGCATTTCCTCGATCGGGGTCTGCTCCAAGCGCCGCTGTTCGTTCAGTCGGTCTTGGGTGTTCACGGCGGCATTGGTGCCCATCCCGAAGATGTCGCGATGATGCGGCGCACCGCGGACCGTTTGTTCGGCAACGAGTATGTCTGGTCCGTACTCGGCGCTGGCCGCAACCAGATTCCCGTCGCTTCGCAGGCCGCCGCAATGGGGGGCAATGTTCGCGTCGGGCTGGAGGATTCGCTCTGGGGCGAACCGGGCAAGCTTGCCGCCAGCAATGCCGAGCAGGTGTCGCGCATTTGCGGCATCTTGCGCGGACTGTCGCTTGAAATTGCTTCGCCCGACGATGCGAGGGCAATGCTGGGCCTGAAAGGCGGTGCCGCAACCAGGATAGGAAGATGATGACCCGTGCATCGAGGGCCCCGAATCCGCTTCTGGGGTGGAAACTTGATCCCGCGACATTGAGGTTCGTCGGCCACGATCTCCAACGGCCCGAGTGCATCCTGGCGGAGCGGGATGGAACGCTGTGGTCGGCGGACGCACGTGGCGGCGTGATGCGCATCAATCCCGACGGATCTCAGATGCTCGTCGCACAATCCGACGATACGCATTTCGATCTGGCAGGCGATGCCCATCGCAGCCTGGTGGCCGGCACGTTGCCCAACGGTCTTGCATTTACGCGCTCGGGCGACATTCTCGTGTCCAATTTCGGCACCGACCGGCTTGAATGTATGGACCGCCATAGCGGGCGCACGGTCGTGCTGCATGAGAGCATCGACGGCATGCCCATGGGCAAGGTCAATTTTGTTCTGCGCGATCGGCGGGACCGGATCTGGCTGACGATTTCAACCAGAATCAACCCCTGGACCGACGCTATCGTGCGGGAGGTGAACGATGGCTATATCGCGCTCGTCGACGATAGCGGTGTTCGCATAGTTGCTGACGGTTTCAGCTTCACCAACGAGATCCGCTTCGATGCTCGGGAAGAATGGCTTTATGTCGCGGAGACCTGTGGAAAGCGCGTGACCCGCTTGAAAGTGGGGCTGGACGGTTCGCTTTCGGGGCGGGAGACTTTCGGTCCCGACAATCTTGGAGCGGGGTTGGTCGATGGCATCTGTTTCGATGCATGCGGCAATCTGTGGGCGACAATGATTTTCGCGGACCGACTGGTGGCAATCACGCCCGAGGGCGATCTCATCGAATTGGCGGATTTTGGCGAAACCGCGGCGACCGCGGCATTCGAAGCGGCTTTCGCCTCCGATCATCCTATCCCCTTCGAAGTGCTTACCGCCTGTGGGAATGAAGTGGTGCCTTGGCTCGCCAGCGTCACGTTCGGCGGTGAGGATTTGTCGACGGTGTATCTCGGCTCGTTACGCGGTACGTGCATTCCGTGCTTCCGGTCGCCGGTTCCTGGGCTGCCAATGGTTCATTGGTAACGCGCCTTGAACGTCTGAGCGTATTACCGCAGCTCGGCGGCCGCTTCTAGAAAAAGCCCGCGAAGCCAGACATGCGCAGGATCATCCTTGTTGCGGTCGTGCCAGATGAGCGTTTCACGCAACGGCCCAAGCGACACCGGTGGGTCCAGCACACGCACCGGCAAGTTTGGCGCGAGCAGCGCGGCAAGCTTACTCTGCACCGTGGCGATGAGCGTCGTTCCCGACAGCTGGAATAGCAGGCTGGTAAATGACGGGACGAGCAATTTCTCTTTGATCATGACGCCCTGACGCCGCATTTCGGCTTCTTCCACGGTCATCACATTTGCGCCGAAGTCGGCGATTATGTGATTATAGCCCAAATAGTCGTCCCGAGTCAGATGCTCTCCCGCCGGGTGATTTCTGTCGACCACGCAGACGAAACGATCCTCGAACAGCGCCGCTGTATTGAGATTTATCTCAGCGCCGAAGCGCCCGAAAATCGTGCGGTCGTCGTGCGTCACGATTAGATCCGTGTCGCCGCCTTCAAGCCGGCTGAAGCTCGGGCCGAAGACGTTTTCAACGACCAAACGAATATGCGGCGCCTTCGCTTCGAGTGCGCGAAGGATGATGGGGAGAAAAACCAGCACACAATAGTCTGACATCGCGACCCGGAAAGTGCGATCCGCAGTTTGCGGGTCGAATTTCGCCTCGGTTTCCAACGCGGCGTCAACCTGGAGCAGGGCGTTCCGCACCGGCTCGATGAGGGCCCGCGCCTTGGGCGTGAGTTCCATTTCCCGACCGACCCGAACCAGTAATTGATCGTCGAAGTGAAAGCGCAACCGCTGCAATGAGCCGCTGAGCGCGGGCTGGGTGACACAAAGCCGGTCCGCTGCGCGCGTAACGCTCCGCTCGTTGAGCAGCATGTCGAGTGCAACGAGCAGGTTCAGATCGAAGCGATTGAGGTTGGCCATCGGTTTGGTCGATAGCGGATCACCCCCCTTCTAGGCCAGCTAATAGGCGCCAGTGATACGACGCATCTGCCATCTCGATTGGCGGGATCATTCACGACCCGATACGCCTCAAGCGACCATGGGAATTGGAAATCACAATGACTGAATTGCTAGGGGGACGCGTTGCGATCGTGACGGGCGCCGGCGGAGGGCTGGGGCGTGCTCATGCACTGGCCTTGGCAGCGCATGGCGCAAAGGTCGTGGTCAATGATATGGGATCGGCGCGGGATGGCAGCCCGCTGGCGGTGAGCCTGGCCATGCAGGTCGTGGAGGAAATCAGGGCGTCGGGTGGAGAGGCCTTTGGGCATACCGCCGACGTTACCGACTATACGCAGGTCTGCGACATGGTTGCACAAGCGGAAGCTTTGTGGGGCTCGGTAGACATCGTCATAAACAACGCTGGCATTCTGCGCGACAAGACCTTCGCCAAGATGGAACTTGGCGATTTCCGCAAGGTCGTCGATGTGCATTTGATGGGGGCGGTACATTGCACAAAGGCGGTGTGGAAAGGCATGCGCGCGCGCCGCTACGGCCGCATCGTCTTCACGACCTCATCTTCCGGCCTGTATGGTAATTTCGGCCAGTCAAATTATGGCGCCGCCAAACTGGCACTTGTGGGCCTGATGAACACGCTGCGCCTGGAAGGCGAGAAGTACGGAATCCGGGTAAACTGCATTTCCCCGTCCGCGGCGACGAGAATGACGGACGATGTGCTCGATCCTCCCCGGTTGCGCCTGCTGGATCCGCTATTAGTTGCGCCGGGAGTGGTCGCGCTGGCGGCGCAAGCGGCGCCAAACGGCATCATTCTGTGCGGTGGGGGCGGCAGTTTCGAGCGTGCTCACATCACCCTCACTAACGGTGCCTTACTTGGCCAGGCCAGCCCGTCGCAAATACTCGAACGGATGGAAGAGATCGGAAACCGCACGGGCGAATTTATTCCGACATCGGGCCCCAGACAGGCTGAATGGGAAGTCGCAAGAGCAAGCCGCAAGTGTGATCTGGGACACAAAGGAGACGCGAGCCAGACGACTTAACCGGAGAAACGTAAGAAAATCTCTGGGTTACTTGAAAAGGAGAGAGAAGGACGCCAAGCTGAACATCTCGACGAAGTTCGCGGCGGCTTCCTCCGGGGTGGGACGGATGCGCTTGCGCAGGAACTCGTCCTCAGGCTACTCAGGACGAACGGGTACGCTTAAATTCATCGCGCTCCAGCAAGCAAGCTTGCAAGCCTCCGTATCCTTTCCCCGAGCGGGGAGAGGGTTTTATGATGCGGCTATTCTATTTCCCGCATCATGCTCTAGAATGCATCCCCCCATGAGCTCCCCGGCCACCATCTCCACGCCAGCCCTGCTTGCCCATTTGCGATCCGTCGTCGGACACGGCCATGTCCTGTCCGGCGATCGCGCCACACGGCGCTTTGCCACCGGCTTCCGTTTTGGATCGGGGCCGGTGCTGGCGGTGGTGCGGCCGGGCTCGCTGGTTGAGCAATGGCGGGTACTGGAAGCCTGTATCGCGGCCGATGTGATTGTGATCATGCAGTCGGCGAATACGGGCCTGACCGGTGGCTCGACGCCGCAGGGCAGTTATGATCGGCCGGTGGTGATCGTCAACACGCTCCGGGTGAGGGGCGTGCATCTGCTGAAGGGTGGCGAGCAGGTGCTGTGCCTGCCGGGCACGACGCTGTTCGATCTGGAGAAGCTGCTGGGGCCGATGGGGCGCGAGCCGCATTCGGTGATCGGGTCGTCCTGCATCGGCGCGTCGGTTTTCGGGGGGGTGTGCAACAATTCCGGCGGCGCGCTCGTTCGGCGCGGGCCGGCCTATACCGAGCTCGCGCTTTATGCGCAGGTGGACGATCAGGGGCGGCTTCGCCTCGTCAACCATCTCGGCATTCATCTCGGCAAGGATCCCGAGACTATTCTCGGCCGGCTGGAAAAGGGCGATTTTGACGCGGGTGACCTCAGCGACGATGGGGGCCGCGCCTCCGACGACGATTATGCCGCCCATGTCCGCGACATCGACGCCGATACGCCGGCGCGGTTCAACGCCGATCCCACCCGCCTGTTCGAGGCATCGGGCAGCGCCGGCAAGGTCGCGCTGTTCGCGGTGCGCCTCGATACCTTCGTGACGGAGGCGGAGACGGCAACCTTCTACATCGGCACCAACGATACCGTCGAGCTGACCGTGCTGCGCCGGGCGATCCTGGGCGGTTTCGCTTCGCTGCCGATCTCGGGCGAATATATCCATCGCGACGCGTTCGATGTGGCGGCGGTGTATGGCAAGGACACGTTCCTGGCGATCAAGCATCTGGGCACCGACCGGATGCCGATGCTGTTCGCGCTCAAGAACAGGGTCGATGCCGTGGCCAGCGGCCTGGGCGACCGCGTGCTGCAATGGGTAAGCCGCTTCTTTCCCGAACATCTGCCAAAACGGATGCGCGCCTTTCGGGACCGGTTCGAGCATCATCTCATCCTCAAAATGGCGGGCGATGGCATAGCCGAGGCGCGCGCGCTGCTGGCGGGCACGTTCCCGAGCGCCTCGGGCGATTATTATGAATGCACGGCCGGGGAGGCGACGGCTGCTTTCCTGCACCGCTTCGCCGCCGCCGGCGCGGCCGTGCGCTATCGGGCGGTCCATCCGGACGCGGTGGAGGATATCGTCGCACTCGACATCGCGCTGCGCCGCAATGACCGGGACTGGTTCGAGACGCTGCCGCCGGACCTGACCGGGCGGATCATCCGGTCACTCTATTACGGTCATTTCTTCTGCCATGTCCTCCACCAGGACTATATCGTGCGCAAGGGCGCCAACCCGGTGGCACTGGAGCATCGGATGCTGGAACTGCTCGATGCGCGGGGCGCCGAATATCCGGCCGAGCATAATGTCGGCCATCTCTATGCCGCCAAGCCCGCGCTGGCGCAGCATTACCGGCAGCTCGATCCCCGGAACATGTTCAACCCGGGGATCGGCCAGACGTCGCGGTGCAAGCACTGGCAATAGGGCGACCGAGCAGGTGCTGAGCGCCAATACCAAGGCCCTGGAGAAAAGGATCCGGTCGCTCGTTTGCGCCCGTCGCAATGATATCCCCCAGCTAAACGCCGGGTTGTCCGCGACATCGATCTGCGCACGAGCTACGAGATCGTGCGACGACAAATCAATCGCCGACTCGATCTGCCGGACGGTCTGGGGCAAGCGACGATATTCCGCATTGCGGGTCAAGGGCTTAAGCATTGTCTCACGTGCAGGCCTGACCTGTGTTTCAGCTCTGGCTGACATTGCTCGTTTTTGCTCCAATTCCACAATCATGACTCTAGTCCGGGCTGCGAGCAAAAACCGGAAGCAAAAAATACGATTTCATCAGCCAGCGCTCGATTGACGATAAATTTCCAGAAGCCAGCCCCTTAGATCAACGATGCCGATTGTTATATACGTGCGGAATCCAGCCCAAATGAGTGGCCGCTTCGGTGCTCTCAAGACCAAATCCGGTCAGTCCCCCACCGTCCAACAAGTCGACCATTCCCATCCCCGCTGCAGCTGGATGAACGAACGGCAGGTTCAGCGAGCGCAGCGGACCAGGCTGAGCGGATAAGATTGAGACGCACAGCAGCTATCTGTGGCTCTGCAGTGCAGCTGAGTATTTCGCAGGCCGCCAATGTAGTTTGGGTCCGCGCATCGGCGCACCGATTTGTCAATTGAACCGGCTCAGACCGATCGATTTAGCAAACTGCGTTGACGTGATTTTCGATGGATCTGTGCCAAACTCTCTTGATCGAGGCGCAAACCGTGAGTTTGGTGCGGCCTTTTGGTGCACCAAACTGCCCTCTGTGCCAAAGGCACGAAAAAACCCTTGAAAATCAATGCCATTGGTGCGGGACGCAGTCCAGAGCGAACTGGTCTCTGTGACTAAATTCCCGGCAAATTGGCAATTTAACGGGAATTCCGCTAAATCCTGCCGGGAAAACAAGTCGGCGACGGGCCGAAGGCGGCACCAATCCGTCAATAACTGCTAAATTCCCGACGGAGAAAACTGGGAATAATTCCTCCTATGCCGGGAAACTGTGCGGCCTCCCGGAGGCTGGTAACCCACGCCGCCAGCCGTGTCGGTCATGCGATTTGGTCCCGAATGGGGCAGTGTCCGGACCGGCAGCTTTTGGAACGCGAGAGTGAGATATCTGCCACTCAGCGGATGGTTGATCGCTCAGATAAAGGATCGCGCGCCGCAACGCTGAGGGCAGAAAGGGCGATCGAGCCGCCGCTTATATTGGTTTTGAACCCGCGTCCGATCCAGCGGGATCCGATTGAAGGCACGCGGCCCTGCGCGTCGACCAGGGAGCGGGCTAAGCGTCGAGCCGACTGTCCCGAATGGAGGATGTAGCGGAAGGGCCCTATCGCGGCGGCCTCGATCGCTTCGATCGGCAAGCACTTCGCGTGGAAGCGCCGGGCGACGGTGACGTTGTCCAGATTGCCCTCGCCGCGCTCGGCGGGATCGGTGATGGGGCGGTCCTCAGTGACGTTGGCCGAGAAGCACGCCAGCTGGTCGGGGGTCGGCGTCGAACAGCTCGACGAGCTTACGCAGCGGCAGGTATTCGGTCAGCGACCAGTTGGACCAGGCATCCTCGAAAAACGGACGAGCGCGCGCTACGCCGGCGAGGATGCGGAGGCAAGCGCCCTGGCTATTCGCCCCCGTCAATCCGTTGGTAAAGTAACTTAGAGCCCGGCAGAGTGACGTTCGATTGCGTCGTGTCCGAGCTGCCGGTGGTCGTGGTCGATCCGGTGGTGTTGGTCTCACCCGACGTGTGCGACAAGGTCGCCTTGCCGGAGATCTTACCGAGCACCAATTCCTCCAGCGCGCCCGATTCGATGCCGAACTCGCCGCCGCCGCTGGTTTCCTCGCTCGCGGCCTTCGTCTTGATCTCCTCGTCGGAGGCGTTGGCCGCGTGCGTCACCGTGCGCGTCACCTCTTCCTGGTAGAAGCGGATCGCCAGGTTGCTGCCGTTGCCGAGCTTCGGGATCACCTCGGTGCGGTGATAATAGAATTGGTTGCCCTCCGGGAACGATTGGCTGACATAAGGATTGCCCTTGACCTTGAGCACATTGGTCTTGGTGGGATCGATCTCCACGTCGAATTCCACGGCGCCGTCTGCCGACCCGAACTCCTCATTCACCAGGTTGCCGTAGCTGACGATCCACGACCCGGTCAGGACGTTGTTGTGGATGTCCCGGAACAGCAGGGTTAGATGGATCTTGCGCTTCTTGGGCGTGGCCTTGACCGGCTTCTTGGCCTTGTCGGTGCCGTTCGACTTGTCGATCACCTTTGTACTCAGGTCCTCCGCCGCCGGCGCGGGGATCTGGTCCTTGTTCTTGGCGTCCTCGATCGTGTCGAGCTTGGTCTTAACCTCCTTCTGCTCCTCTTCCGGCGTCTTGCCCTTGATCTCCTTAGTTATCGCGTCCGACGCGTCCTTGTTGCTGATTGCGCCCGCCTTCTTGGCGTCGAGCGCGGCCTGGATCTTAGCCATCGATTGGGCCATCTCGGAAGCCTCCTTGCCGAAGGCTTGGGCGGTGTCGAGCGCCTTGGCATAGGCCGCGGCCGCGTTGAGCTGATTCTGATTCAGCCCGGTCAGATCGCGGAAGACGTCACCCTTGCCCAGCGTCGCCATCAGCGTCTGCAGCCCGGCGGGGTCGGGAAGGTTGGGCGCGTTCTGGATATTGACCACCGGGGTCGGCAGGTCCTTGGGATCGAGCGTGCCGGGATCGGCGCGGCGGGTGCCGGTGTCGAGCGGCAGGATCTGCGTGCTAGGGCTGTCGGGGATCGGCGATTCCTCCCAGCGCCAGAAGCGGCTCTCGTCCTTCTCCTCGCACGAGTTGCACCGGCCCATCACCGCCTCGGCATATACCCCCTTGGTCGGCATGCTGACCCGCATCGGTTCGGGCGGATCGTCATAATATTGATCGAACATGCGGAAGCTCTCGTCGATCGTCGGATCGAGCTGATAGCCGGACGCGACCGGCATGATCAGCGAATTACCAGCGATCCCGACCACCCGGTTCTCGACCACCGAGGCGACGCTGCGGCCGTTTGCCTTGCCCGGCGCGATCATGCCGTCGAGCAGCATGAAGCGGCGTTCGGGCGTGAAGTCCATGAATAGCTTGGCGTTGTAGAATTCCAGATTCTCGTTGAGGTGATGGATCAGGTTATTCGCCGCCTCCACGTCTTCGCCGCGCGGGTTGCGCAGTTCGTCGGCGTTCAAGGGTGTATAGAGATAGGCGCCGTCGAGCCCCGCGAAGATGTCGTTGTCGATGCGGCCATTGAACAGCGTCTCGGCCAAGCTTTGGCTCCGATAGCGCAGGTTGCCAGACGTTAGGCGCACCTTCATGTATTTGCTGAACTGCGCCATGTCGGAGGTGGTGCCGGTCGGCAGCTTGGCGGTGTCGAGCGCGACGATCAGCGCCTCGAACGATTCGCGCGGGATTTGCGGTGTCTGCGCGCCAGAGCGCAAGCTGACGCGCAGCGGCGTCGACTGGCGGAAGCGTGAGTTGAGCGTCAGATCGAGCTTGAGGTCGAGCCCCTTATCAGTGCGGACGACGAAGGCGTCGAGTAGCCGCTCGATCGTGCGCGGCCCGACATGCTCGGCCAACTCGGCGTCGGTGATCTGACGGTCGCGTAGGGCGTCGAGCGAGATGCCGAAAAAGCCGAAGAAGGTGGAGATCGCATCGTCGACCTTCGCCTCCTTTTCGTTGAAGAAGAAGAACTCGAAATACAGTTCACCATTAAAGTTCTTGATCGGTTGCTCCGCATAACGACCGCGCGGGTAGCCGATGCTGTCATAGAAATTTTCGGTCGCACTCTCGCGCTCATTTTGGATACGCGCAATCGCGTCGAAGCCGCGCACAAGTTCGCGCCGGAACAAAGCGGCTTCCAGCGAGGATCGCCAGCGCAAGCACTTGGCGGGATCGAAACGCGACATCTGCAGCGGCACGAACAGGCATTCTTGCACCCCCGCCAGCCGGTTCCTGACCGAAAAATGGCGCAGCACCTCGAAATACTGGATCGTGATGGCATGGCAGTGATTGTAGTTGGCGACCGACTCCGCAGTCGCCTGGACGCGCTCGCCCTGGCTCACAGTCTGGACCACCGTGGCGCGCTGCGATCGCACCACACTGGCCGCCTGTTGGGTGCGGTCCGTGATGCTCTGCAGGCTGCTCGAGGTCATCTCGCGCCGGCCGGACGAGCTGGCGTTGGAGCCAGCCGAGCTCGCGCCGCCGCTGATGCCCAAGAGCCCGCCATATGTTCCTCCACTGAACACCCCCATGATCGCGCCGCCCAGACCGAAGCCGATGCCGCGCGACGTCGCCTTGGAATTGGCGCGCAGATTCTCGGTCAGCGTGCCTGCAACGATCTCGTTGACATCGCGGTCGCGTACCAGCGTGTTGCTCAGCGCTTCCTCGTAGTCGAGCTGCTGGCTCTTGGCGGCGCTTTCGCGACGCTCCCAGTCCAGCACCGCGATCTGCTTCTTCTGCCCGGGCGCGAGCGGTAGCGAATAGACGATGTCGCCCAGCGAATAGCCATCGGGCACCCATTCCTGCTTGAAATGGAGGAGGTGGCCATGCGCGATGCTCGCCGCCTGATAGATGGTTGGCGTGTCGTCCCAGTCGATCTGATTGGTTGGGCTCAGGTGCGTGCGCCCGCGAAAGCGCGGCTTGGCGTTACCCTTGATGACCACCTGCGCCTTGTGATCGGCGAGTAGGCGGTTGAGCAGGTCGGTGTTGATCGCGATCGGCGCACGGCGCGGATCGCCGATGCCGCCCGCTGGAGCCGTGGACGCGGTCGCTAGCCCGCTCGCGGGCGCGGCGGCGGCAGCGGGCGCCATCATCGCTAGGGTTGCTACCGGAACGTTGGCCCCGGCCAGCACCGCCCCGATGGTCGAGATTGGGGTCGGCAGCGGCTGGCGCGCCTGGATCTCGTGGAACTTCTTGAAGACGCTGAGCGGTACGAACCCCGGAATGCCGTAAATGTCCTGGAGGTTGATCTCCGGTTCATCCTCGATCGTGTCGGCGATGATCGCCGGCTCGCTGGTCCGCACGACGGTGTAATAGCTAAATTCCTCAAGCACCTTCTTCTGCTGGAAATTGAGGTCATTGCAACCGCAGTCCTCGGACTCGTCGGCGGTGGTCGCGGCGGCGTCGAGCACCAGGATCAAGCGGTCGGGGATGCGGCTGGTCGGCAACTGGCCGTCGGTCGCGCTCAGCCGGACCGGCAGGTCGACGAGGACGTGGTCGTTGCTGACCCTCGCCTTGGCGGCGCTGACCTTGTCGAGGTCTGTGGGGTCGTTGAACAGCAAGGCGGCGGTCACGAAATAGCCGTTACTCTCGGTCAGCGCGCTGGCGACGGGGAAGAAATCTTCCTCGGCCGGATTGTCCTTGGTCGCGGCGAACATCACCACCTGATAGCCGTCGAGCTTGCTCGTCCCGTCGCGCGCGATCAGCCGGCCGCGCACCGGATAGCTAGCGACGACCTTGGGGTTGCGCGACGCCTCGACCGGCGCGACCACCACCAGAATCGTCGCGTCGGCGAGCGCGCCGACCTTGATGTCAATCTGATCGGTCTCTGCTGTATCAGCGGCGTCGGCGTGGAGCCGGACATAGCCCCCGTCGGGGCGCTTGGCGCGCAGCACGACGACGCCGTCGGGGGGTAGCTTCGCCAGGTCGTAATCGACCACCACGATGTACTCGTCGCCGATCGGAAACGACTCCTCGGCCTCGATCCCGTTCGGCCCGGGCATGCCCACGATCAGCTGATAGCCGAAGAACTTGGTGGTCTGGTCAGTAGGCTCGACCCGGTAGCGAACGGTCTTGATGTTGGGCACGAAGGTGACATGCGGTCCGAAATCGACCAGCGGCCCGATCGTCGCGAAGTCCGTCGCCGGAATGTCAAGCGCGCGCAGGTCGCCCGCGCCGCCGAACCTCGTCCCGTTACGCACTGCGGTCTCGATAGCGATGATCGTAGCAGATGAGACGTTGCGCTCGTCCAGGCTCTTCTTCAAATCGCCAAGTCGCGACAGGTCGTTGATGTTAATCGGCATGTTACGCTCCTGTCCACAAGAGGCAGAGCGGCCCGCTTTTTCGGCTCGTTCGGTCGTCGACGAGTCTCTCTTATTAAGACTTGAGATTAGAGTGTTGCCGAGAAGTTTACAACCATGGTTAATGACTTGGCGTATCGGCCCCGCCTTCTGGTGGGGGTTGTGGACGACGCCGATCGCCCGATGCGCCAACGTCGCCGCCATGGCGATGCGCAAACGGTCCCCGGGTCCTAAAGGAGCTGCGCTGCTCGCGCTAGGCGTGCTGACCCTGCGATCGTTCGTCTTCGCGCCCTTCTACATCCCGTCTGAATCGATGCCGCGCGCCTCCTAATCAGCGAATATTTGCTGGTCCGGCAGGCCTGACTGAATGGCTGCTTCCAGGGCAGAGGCCACACAGGCCGACACGCGGGTTTGGTTCGCCAACAGCCCGGTGCCATGGGGCTTGGTACCAGCCGGCAGCGGCCGGTTCCCCCCCGGGGGCGGAAGCCGCCGCCAAAGCCCGATCTCATGACTTCAGGCCGGAAACGGAAGTGAGGATCGAGGTCACGAGCTCCACTTTGCTGACCCTGCTTGCCAATCATGAGCCGGAAGCGACGATATGTCCAAGCGAGGTCGCACGAAAGATGGCGGCGGAAGCGTCCGCAAATAATGAGGAAGATGGCGTACCGCGATGCCGATCGTCCATGCTGCGGTCGATCATCTGGTAGATCAAAGGAAAATCAGACTAAGCCGGAAAGGCAGAGCGCTGTCGGCGCGGTCAGGGCCGTATCGGATTGCCCGCGAACGGCAACTTATGAGACAGCCGAAAGAGACCTCGAACGACCGCAGTGAAGGCGCAAAGCTGCCCCATCGGAGACGGAAGAGATATTTCTGGCATGGTCAACCCTGGCGTTCTTGTCGCGGATATGAGGGATGCAGCGCAGTTCCGGCTTCGCAAAGGCGCTATTTCTTCGTCATAGCCGATGCCGGAACGGACTACCCTTGGGCCTGGGGCCCAGTGAGATCAGCCGACCCGTAACCGGATCGCGTTCCTGATGCACCTCGCGCGCCAGATTGCTGCCGGTCCATTCAAGAAACTGGGTAAGCGCATCGACCTGGTCGTCTTTCCAACCGGCCGGGAACGCCGCTAGCTGTTTGGTCCCGGCGTTTGATGGTGCGGATTTAGGCTGAAGCGTTCGGCTTCGGTTGTCCAGCATTTGCAGATGTATTCGTATGGCGTGAGGCCGCGCAGGGTCTTCAGCCGACGGCCGTAGTTGTAGGCGTTGATGA
>Ga0081455_10000476_pt1 | contig 51935 bp, 61 predicted proteins | sample TabmetS3T2R1_FD_70207 | JGI IMG/M metagenome (GOLD analysis project Ga0081455, IMG submission 70207) | Tabebuia heterophylla rhizosphere microbial communities from the University of Puerto Rico - S3T2R1 | ecosystem: Host-associated > Plants > Roots > Rhizosphere ...
ACAAGCCGACGTGTTGACAACCGGGCCCAATGGTAGTGTTGGGATCACCTTCATTGATAATACCCGCCTCTCTGCCGGACCAAACAGTCGGGTAGAGCTCAAGCAGTTTAATTTTAATCCCACCACCCAAGAAGGCGATTTCGTGACCGACGTGCAACAGGGAACCTTGGCCATCATCTCTGGCCAGATCGCAAAGCGCTCCCCGGATGCGATGAAGGTAAGAACTCCGACCACCATACTCGGTGTGCGGGGCACCAAGTTTGCCATCAAAGTTGATGAATGAGCACAACCCGTGGAAGGCCATGATTCACACGAGATGAGATTCTTCCGGTCCGGCGTAGCCTGTCTCGGAACGCTGCTCCTTGCGGCCTGCAGCACGACCCAAACGCTCGTCGTGCTGCTGCCGGAAGAGAGCGGCACGAGTGGCGCCGTGACTGTGGGCGAGGGCGCTAGCGCCGCAGTGCTGGACGCCCCGCTGACCAGCGCCACCGTCGATACCCGCGGAAATGTCGACAAGGCGACTGTCACACAGGATGAAGTACAGCGAACTTTTGGCGAAGCCTTGGCTGCGCAGCCGCCAAATCCACTCAGTTTCACGCTGTATTTCAGTACCGCCAGTACGGAAGTCACCCCGGAATCCCAACCGATACTGGAGGCGCTGTTTGCAGAAGTTGCAAAGCGTCAAGCCGTCGAGGTGCAGGTAACCGGACATACCGATCGGGTGGGGACCGACGAGACCAATGACCGCCTGTCTCTTGAACGAGCACAAGCCGTGCAGGAGATGTTGGTTCAACGCGGTTTAAAAACCAACTTTATCCGTACCGTTGGGAGAGGTGAACGGGAGCCACTGGTACCAACGCCGGACGAGCAGCCGGAGCCGAAAAACCGTCGCGTTGAAGTGATCGTCCGCTAGACGGACGGAGTTGTTGGTGGAAGCGCGGTCAAACGAATTGCCATAACGGTGATATCGTCAGATGTGGCGCCGGCAGTGAAGGTCTTGACGTCTGCTAAGAGTCCCGAGCAAGCGGCTGCAGCGCTCAGCGGGCGTCCGTTAACCATTGCAAAGTAGGCGAGAACTCGCGCCAAGCCATAAAAATTCTGCTTCGGATCCTCGGCCTCGGTAATCCCATCCGTAACGATGATAAGCATATCCCGCGGTTGAAGCTGGAACCGATCAGCGGTGTACGGGAAAGCTTCATCGACGCATAGCGGCGGCCCGCCGGCGTCATTGAGAGAACGTGGTGGCTCGCTGGCCCGGAGCAGAATCGGCGCGTCGTGGCCCGCGCTACAGAATTGCATTTCCCCCGTCCGGACATTGATGATACCGACGATGGCGGCTATGAACAGCGACGCCGAATTTTCTCGGGAGATTTCCTCGTTCACCAGGCGCAGGAGCGCGTCCAATGGCACATGCTCACGCCGCGCAAGACTCTTGCAGAGTGTTTTGCTCAACGCCATGAACAACGACGCCGGAACGCCTTTGCCGGAGACGTCGCCTACAAGAAAGAAAAAGCGATCTTCGTCGAGCATGAAGGCATCGTACAGATCGCCTCCTACTTCGAGGGCGGGCTCCAGTATCGCGTGGAATTCCAGGTGAGCCGGCAGCCCCTCGATGGATCCGGGAAGGGGCAACATGCCCATCTGAATTTCCCGCGCGGCCTGGAGTTCGCCGGCCATACGGGAACGTTCGATTCTTTCTGCCGCCAATGCTGCGTCTAGTTCCCGCCGGCGGCGGTTTGCGGCAGCAAATCCTGCCGTGAGGAGCACTATCAGAATCAGCAAATTGCCGAACGTGGGGAATGATGGATCAAAGAGCATCTTAGCTTGGGAGAAAACCACAAGACTCGCCACCCATATGAGGAGCGTCCCAGCCAAGAAAATCATCACACCATGGCCGGGACCCTTACGAGGCAGCAGTATGATCAATACAATCGCCATCAAGAGAAATGCCAAAAGCTCCAACCATGAAGTAGCCGGCGGACGTTTTAGCCGTGTGCCGGCGAGAATGTTTTCAATGAGCTGGGTGTGGATTTCCGCGCCATACATGTGCGCCGCGATCGGTGTGGCCGCCAGGTCGGTGACGCCGATGGCTGTTGCGCCGATAATCGCTATCTGATCGGCGAACGCGTTGGATGCAATCTCTCCGCGTAGGATAGCTCCCGCCGACACGCGTCGCGCGTTATACGCCGGTGAAAAATGCAGCCTGATGCGTCCGTCGGGGTCGGTGGGAATGAACGAGGTGCCGATCTGGACACCGTTGATACCTTTGCCGTCGCTCTGGACAGTGTAGTGGGATTGGCCCGTGGCCACCCGCATCAGTTCGAGCGCAAAAGAAGGAGCCATCTCACCGTTCACCGCGATCACTAACGGCATGCTCCGCACCACGCCGTCGTTATCGCGGGTATCGTTGATATAACCACGCCCAAGCGCTGCTGCCTCGAATTCCGGAAGGTTTGTGATGTGTCGCGCATAAGATTGGAGACGAGGGACCCTCGGCGGATCTCCGACGATAACTACCGAAGTTTGACTGTTTTTGGACGCGCTCTGAGTTTTGCCGTCGGTAATTGCCGCACGCGCGATCACCGTGGGAATGCGGTGTAAGGTCTGCGCCAGAAGAATATCGTTGGAAGGTAATTCAGCGAGCGTATTCTGTAATGTTGGGCTCACGTCTTGACGGTCAACCAGGAGCGCAGCCGGTGACAGGCTATCCGCGTCCGACATGATAATGTCGAGGCCCACCGCCAGAGCGCCGGCGCGATGGGTAGCCTCGATCAGCCGAGCCAAGCGCGTGCGTGGCCAAGGCCATCGCCCCAAGGTTGCCAGGCTCGCATCATCGATATCCACAATGACAACCGGATATCGTGAGACTTCCCTGGGCATGAGCCGCTGGTAGGTATCGAACAGCAAATCGCGTATCGGACTCCACGCGGGCTCACTCAGCGTTAGGTGAAGTACGGCCAGCAGCACGGCCAGCGCGATGGCGGCGGGACGTCCCTGTCCGCCCGTGAACCAACGAACCACCGGCTCAAACGACCAACCGCGGGCTGAAGTGTCCTTTGAGTCTACGGCAGCCCTCGCCACGGGCAGTTCCTAAAGCTGGAGGACCAAGCCGTCATACGCAGTAGAGACCTGGAGCGCGTCATTCTCCTCGCGCACGATTTCCTCGTAGCGCTTGGTTTCGCGGAGTATGGTATCGATCGTTTCGTCGCTGTACGCCGGCTCGTGGTGGAACATACAATAGTGCTTCACGTTCGCACGCATGCACAGATCAACCCCTACCACGTTGCTGGAGTGCCCCCAATCCTGCTTAATCGTGATCATGTCGCCAAGCGAATACATCGCATCAAAGATCACCAGGTCGGCGTCGCGATAAAATTCGATCATGGCTTCGTTTTTTGATTCTGACTGGACTTTATGCTCGCCATCGGTGGAATAGACAACCGCTTTGCCGTCTTTTTCGAAGCGGTATCCGTACGAATCCCCATGATGCGGTTGTAGTTTTGCCTTGACCCGAAACCCATCGATCTCGTGCCAACGATCGGGCTCCAGATGAACAAAGTTAATGGTCGCCTGCAGTTGGTCCCACCGCACCGGAAAGCAGGGATCTGAATGTTGGCGGTGGAAAGCCTCTTCGAGAACCCGAAGCTCATGAGCGCCATGTATACGAATAGTATTCCCGGGTATATAAGCAGGCGGAAAAAATGGAAACCCCATGATGTGATCCCAATGCACATGCGACATAAAAAAATTATAGAGCTGGGGCTTCCCGGGACCGCGATCCTCCATCACCTGTTGCCCCAAACAGCGCAGCCCGGAACCCATATCGCACACTGCGTAGTTTTCACCACCCATGATTTCCACGCATGCAGTGTCGCCGCCGTAACTATGCCGGATGGAAAAATCCAGCTCATCGTCGATGAACCGCTCGACAGCGGCTTCGCCATCGAATTGCCGGCCGTTCGCTTGTAACAAGGCCTGTTTGATTCTTTGCCGGGCGTCTTCGCCCTTCGGCGCTACAGGAAGGGATCCTCGCGTTCCCCAAAACCGTACCTGCATAGATCCTCCAAAAAATTCACTCCACGGCGAACACAAAGGCGCTGCATATCTTAGCGCGGCAAATGGGCCGTAATATATGTAGCGTTTCGGTCGCCGTTGAAGTCGGTGAAACCATTATCGATCCCTATACGCAGAGGCGGCAGCCGGAGAGATGTTTTCTAAAGCCGCCCGCACGGTTGGAAACACCTCAAACACCTTATCGAATCGGCTGATTTGAAATATTTCCTGGATTCTGGGCTGTAGACTGGCAACGACAATTTTGCCGTTTTGTTTTCGGCATCGCTTGGCGGCAGTCATGAGCACAGCTAGACCGGCGCTGCTGATATAAACCAATCCGCTACAATCCAACAGGAGCTTTTTCTCTTCTCCCGTGCAACCGTCCAAGTGCTGCGACAACGCGCTTTCGAAGGCTTTCGACGTTGTATGGTCGATCCGTCCCTTGACCTGGAGCAGGACTACATTGGCGATGACCCGGCTCTTACACTCCATGGCTCCACCTCATTTCGAACCCATCAGATCTAACGCTCCGGCGCAAGTGCGCCTTATAGATAGGACAGCAGGTGAGGCTTGGTCAAACTGATTGACTGACGGGCAAAAACGATTGAACGATTCAACCGTTCGAACATCTCAGCGTTGAATCCAGCAAGTTGACATACATGCCCGCCATCGGATAGGGACTCGTTCAGGTTGTCTGGCCATGGAAGCCATCGCCGTCAAAGAGCTCTCGAAGCTCTATTCCACCCGTGATGGCAAGGTGCAGGCGCTTCAGCAGATCAGCTTTAACGTGAGCGAGGGGGAGTTTGTCGCGGTCGTTGGCCCATCCGGGTGCGGGAAGTCGACGCTCCTCAAGATCCTGGCCGGCATCCTGTCTCCGTCAGATGGCGAGGCGCGCCTTCGAGGCAGTCCCATCATAGGGCCGCGCCGCGACATCGGCGTGGTCTTCCAGTCCCCCGTCTTGCTCCCGTGGCGCAGCGTATTGGACAACGTGCTGCTGCCTGTCGATGTGCAGCGCCTCGACCGCAATGGGCACCGGAAGGTCGCGATGAATTTACTGAGTCTCGTCGGGCTTGAAGGGTTCGAGAGTCGCTACCCTTGGGAGCTGTCTGGAGGCATGCAGCAACGAGTGGCGATCACGCGCGCGCTTATTCACGACCCGGCGATGCTGCTGATGGACGAACCGTTTGGAGCGCTGGATGCGATGACGCGCGAGCAGATGAACCTGGAGCTTCAACGGATCTGGCTAGAGCGAAAAAAGACCGTGCTCTTCATTACCCACTCGATCCCCGAGGCGGTCTTTCTTGCGGACAGGGTCCTCGTAATGACGCCGCGCCCCGGCTGCATCATGGATGACGTGCAAGTAAAGATCCCGCGACCGCGCGCGCTGGAGGCCATGAACTTTCCCGAGTTCGCCCCGTACGTCCACTGCATCCGGGCACGGTTCAGCGCAAAGGGGGTGATCGACGCATGAAAAGTATGCGGAATGTCGCGCTGACGATACTTCTATTCTGCTCCTCGATCCTAGCGTGGGAGCTAATCGTGCGGGCCTTCGAAGTGCCAAGCTTTATCTTTCCGGCTCCTTCGGCGGTCGCCACAGCGCTCTGGCGTGGGTTCGCCAGCGGTCTCTATCAGAAGCATCTTTACCATACCCTCGTCGAGACGGTGCTCGGCTTTCTTTTGGGTTCCGCTCTCGGCTTCTCTCTGGGTACGGCCGTCGCGCTCAACCGTTACGTCGAGTATTTCTTTTACCCATACATCGTGATGTTCCAGTCGCTTCCCAAGGTAGCGCTCGCACCCCTGATCGTGGTTTGGTTCGGCCTCGGGCTCCAGTCCCAGGTTGTCAACGCGGCTCTCGTCGCCTTCTTCCCACTGCTCGTCAACACCATGGTGGGGCTCAAGTCGACCGATGAGGACCGGATGAACCTCATGCGCTCACTCGCGGCAAGCGAGAGCCAGGTCTTCTGGATGCTCAGGTTGCCGAATGCTCTTCCGTTCGTTATGGCCGGGCTCGATGTCGCCATGATCTTCGCGTTAATCGGCGCGATCGTTGCCGAGTTCGTGGGCGCGCGGGCTGGGCTTGGCATGCTGATCCAGAGCATGAATTTCAACATGGACGTTTCGGGACAGTTCTCGGTGCTACTGATTCTTTCAATTGTGGGACTGTTGTTAAACCGATGTATTCTGCTAATCCGCCGGCGTGTCCTTTTCTGGGACCCCTCGGAGAAGGAACGGCTGGAGCGGGAAAGGATAGCCCTATGAAACAAATACTCATCGGACTCGTCACGTGCTTGCTCGTCGTTCTCTCGTGCGTAACCCTCCCAGCTCAAACGTCGAAGCTCCGAGTTGGCTTTTGCTCACGCACGATCTCCTCGGCCGCCGCGCCGTTTGCCATCGCCACCAAGATGGGGTGGTTCAAGGAAGACGGTGTCGAGGTGGAGTTGGTGGCATTGGCCGGCTCGGGGGACTGCGTCAAGACCACCGCGACCAAAGAGATTCCGTTTTCTCTGCCAAGCGTGGAGCCGCTTGCGGCCGCCCGCGCCCAGGGGGTGCGAGCAAAAATTTATTACACCGCGTACCAGGGAAATATCTACGGTATCGCTGTGCCGGCTGAAAGTCCCATCCAGAAGATCACTGACCTTAGAGGGAAGAGTGTGGGCGTCATCTCGATGGGCTCTGGCGGTGTGCCGGTCGCGAAGGCCCTCATTTCCACAGCCGGAATGAATCCGGAAACGGACGTCAACATCGTGGTGGCGGGGGAGGGCGCACAGACCGCGGCGATGCTCAGGAGCAAACAGGTGGACGCGCTCAGCCAGTTCGACACGCAGTACGCGATGGTCGAGAACGCCGGAATCAAACTGCGCCTGCTCGACACTAAAGAGATCGACGGCTATCCTTCCAACGGCTTTCTCGCGCTGGAGGAGACCCTCAGCGCTCGGAAAAAGGATGCGGTCGGTCTCGCGCGGGGTTATGCCAAGGGGACAATCTTCGCCATCAACAACCCTGAGGCTGCTGTCCGCATCCTGTACGAGGTCTTTCCAGAGCTGAAACCCACCGGAAAAGACGAAGCCACGGCGGTCAAGGACGATACCAAAGTGCTACAGGCACGCATCACAAACTGGAAGCTTGAGAAGGCCGGGGTGAAACGCTGGGGAGAAAACTCCGAGGCCAACTATGCTGCGTATGCCGTTTTTCTGCTCAAGTGGGGTGTAATCAAGGAGAAAGTCGACCACAAAGATCTGATCACCAACGAGCTCATCGACGAGATCAACAAGTTCGACGCCGGCAAGATCATCGCTGAAGCAAAAGCGTACAAGCCCCGCTAAAAAGTCGCCTGGATCTGTCCAGGAGGCTCACGTGCGAGACACGCCGCGCTCGACCCGGGCGGCTACGGTTTCCAGCCGCTGGTTTTGAGTTCTTCGTTGGCTTTTTTCACGAAGGTCAAATCGAAGATGTCGCTGATTTTTATGTCACGTTGCACTTTGGTGGTCCTTTTCATCTCCTCGACCATCGACTCCAAAACCTTGTCGTTGGTGAACCCGTCGCGCAGGACAAGCTTCGATTGGATATCGTAGATGGCATTGACCAGTTCCCGGTCGTTCATCCTCAAGGCATCCGTCATATACTTGATCGACTGCTCCCGTTTGACCACGAAGAAATTTAGGCCTTTCAGAGCGGCGCGGATGAAGCGGAACATCTTTTCGGGGCTTTGTTTGATTCGATCGTTGGACGTAGCCAAGCCCCCTTCGATGAGGTTGGCGTAATCGCCGGCCATAGCTAGCTTGGTAAACCCCTCCTTTTGCGCCTTGAGGCTCATCCCTGTGCTAAAGAGTGTTGCTTGAATCGACTTTGTTTGCAGCGCCGGAAACCGCACCTCGTCCCCGCCCATGACCACGAGATTAACGTCCTTCCCCGGATCCATGCCGTTTTTCCTCAAGATCTCCCGCGCGACGACTGCCAGGGAGCCTTCAGGAGACATAATGCCGATATTCTTTCCCCGCAGTTGCGCTACCGACTTGATGTCGGGCTGGGCGATTAAATCCCAGCTGGGCCTGTCCTGAAAAACCGTAACGATTTTGACGGGAACGCCTCTGACCGCTGCGGCGAGAGCGCTGCCGGCATTGGTGAAGAAATCGACTTCCCCCGCCAGGGTGGTTCTGATTGCGATCTCGCCGCGGATACTGAGAAGCTGCGCATCGAGCCCTTCTTCTTTTAGGTAGCCTTCTTTCTGAGCGATGATGAGGCAGAACACCGAAGTCCCCATGGAAGGGTAGGCGACACGAACGTTTTCCACGCCGCGAGAAGGTTCAACGGCAAAGAGCGAAACCACCAAGCAGACGAGGGACAGTGCAGCCAGTCTCTTCATCGGAAGGCTCCTTTCTCGCTGACACATAGCTTGTTCGTGATCATGCTTGTGTAACGACCTAAACTCGGCTTGCAGAATCAAACCATCAGCTGCTTATTTAACTCGCAGGAGTTGATGGGTCAAACGAAAATATGATCATTACGACCTGTCTCTGGACTACCAAAAGGGCGCATGAGGAAGTGATTTGACATATTTGATATGCGAGATACCATTCGGATAGGCTCTGGTCGATTCCAACGATCTCATCGAGAGGAGGTTCTCTAATGAACAGCCGAAGGTTGAGGCTCTGGGTTTGTGCATTTCTTGTGCTCCTCCCGGTTTCGGCCGCGAACTCCGCTGAGGCTCCGAAGGCGGGAGGCATCTTGAACGCCACTCTCATCGAAGCCCCGCCTAGCTTTTCCATCCACGACGAAACCACGATTTCCGCGGTCTGGCCGATGATGCCGTGTTACAACAATCTGCTGCTCTTCGATCCATTGAAAAAGCAGGAGAGCCTGGACACGATCATACCCGAGCTGGCCGAGAAATGGTCGTGGCAGGACGGTGGAAAGAGCCTGGCCTTCTCCCTCAGGAAGGACGTGAAGTGGCACGACGGCCAACCTTTTACTTCCAAAGATGTCAAGTACACCTTCGATACCCTTCGCGAGGTCGAAGGGGTGACGGCCAAGCTCCGCGTGAACCCGCGGAAGCTTTGGTACGACAACGTGGAGTCCATCGATGCTACCGAGCCACAGACCGTGATCTTCCGGCTCAAGCGACCTCAACCGTCGCTCCTCCTGATGTTGGCCTCGGGCTACGCGCCGATCTATCCTGCCCACGTGCCGCTGTCGGAGTTGCGGACCAAGTGCGTTGGCACCGGTCCGTTCAAGCTCAAGGAGTATCGACAGGGCGAGCTGATCGAGCTAGTGAAAAATTCTGACTACTTTGTGAAAGGCCGGCCCTATCTCGATGGAATCCGTTACACAATTATCAAGGAGCGCGGCACCCGATACTCGGCCCTCCAGACCGGACGGCAGGATATTCCGTTTATCTGGGAGGTGGCCAAAACCGCCGCGGAGACGACGAAGCAAGCGGTGCCCCAGCTCGTGATGATCGAGACGAGCACAAATGTCAACGATCATATCGTCGTCAACTTCAGGAGACCTCTCTTCAAAGATCCGAAGATCCGGACCGCCATCAGTCTCGCCGTCGATCGCAAAGGGTACGTTCAGGCCGGCAGACAGGGGGCGGCGGTGCTTGGGGGTGTGATGCTGCCGAAGCCGTACGGTGTGTGGGGATTGCCCGAGGCGGAGCAGATGAAGCTTCCCGGATTTGGTGATCCAGCCAAGCAGAAAGCCGAGTCGAAAAAGCTCCTGGCTGAGGCTGGCTTCGGGCCGTCCAACCCGCTCAAGATCAACGTCTCGACAAGGGCCATCTCGATCTATGTCGACATTGCCAGCTATATTATTGACCAGCTCAAGCAGGTTGGGATCGAAGCCACCCTCGAGCAAGTCGAGACCGGAGTGTGGCACCCGAAGATGACGCGGGGAGAATTTGACGTGGGCGTCAATTTGACCGGCATTGGCCCCGACGATCCTGACGCGAACTTCTACGAGAACTTCAAGTGTGGCTCCGCGCGGAACTACTCCGACTACTGCAATAAGGAAATCGACAGCTTGATCGAGAAGCAGTCACAGACGACCGACCAGAAAAAGCGCCTCCAGTTGGTCAATGAGATCGACAAGCGCCTGCAGCTCGATGGCGCAAGGCTCATGCTTGGGTGGAGCAAGGAGTATGTGGTGATGTGGCCCTACGTCAAGAACGTCGTCCCGCACCAGTCGATTTACAACTACGGACGCATGCAAGAGGTCTGGTTGGATAAGTAAATAGCGTGCACGTCTATTTTCTCCAGCGCGTTGTCACGGCCTTTCTGACCTTGTTCGGGATGTCCGCCGTGATCTTCGTTCTCCTGCGACTGGCCCCCGGAAATATCGTTGACATTCTCTTCGCATCGGCTGGATTCGTGAATCCCGCAGCCAAGCAGGAAATCGCGCGCGAGCTCGGCCTCGACCAACCGATCCCGGTCCAGTATGGCCGATGGCTTAGGGACATCGCGCGCGGAGAGTTGGGAAAATCCTATCGCTACGACATTCCCGCCTGGCAAGTGATTAAGCCCCGGATTCCTGTCACCGTTGAGTTGGCCATCCTGGCGCTTCTCATTGCTGTTTTGCTGGGAGTACCCATCGGTGTGTTGAGTGCCATCCGGCAGGATACAATCACGGACTACCTGTTGCGGACCCTGAGCCTCGCAGGGCTGTCTATGCCCTCGTTCTGGCTGGGCATGGTGATCATCCTGTTCCTAGTCTCTTCTTTCGGATGGATTCCTTCGATGACCTACGTCTCGCCATTTGAAGATTTTAAAGCCCATATCTTGCAATTTCTCTTTCCCGCTCTCGCAGTAGGCTACCGCAGCTCCGCCCTGATCATGCGCATCACCCGCTCTTCGATGCTAGACGTGCTGCGTGAAGACTACATCCGCACCGCGTGGGCCAAGGGACAGCGCGAGTGGATCGTCGTCCTCGGCCACGCACTGAGCAATGCCACTCTTCCCGTGATTACCGTGATCGGCATCGAGTTTGCTTTTATGATCGGAGGTCTGGTGGTCACGGAAACAGTCTTCAACCTTCCCGGTGTGGCCCGTTATCTCGTCGACGCGATTCTGTGGCGCGACTATCCCGTGGTGCAAAATCTTGTCATGTTCATTGCCATCGTCGTGGTCATCGCCAACCTGACCGTAGATCTTCTTTACGGCTGGCTGGACCCACGCATCCGCTACCAGGTTAGGTGAGCATGAACATAGGTACTGCTGGATCTTCTTTTGAAGCATCGCCTAGTATCCACCCGCACAGCACGGCGAACAATCTTTTCCTCTTCTGTCGTGAGAAGCCCCTAGGAGCGCTCGCAGCCATTCTCCTTTCAGTCTTGGTACTGGCAGCCTCTTTTGCTGACACCCTTGCGACCCACGACCCTATCCGGACAGATGCAGAGCATACTCTGGCTCGTCCCGACCGCGCCCACTGGTTCGGCACGGACAATCTCGGCCGAGACATCTATAGTAGGATCATTCACGGCGCGAGGATTTCTCTCGCGGTAGGGATCGCCTCGACCCTTCTCGGTGCCGTGTTTGGGGGAATCATTGGGGTCATCTCGGGCTACTGCGGAGGATGGTTGGATCTGATGACGCAGCGCCTGATGGACATCCTGCAGGGATTGCCGCTCCTGGTTCTAGCGTTGGTGATGGCCGCTGCTCTTGGACCTTCTATCGAAAACGTTATTGTGGCCATCTCTGTGCCCATCATACCGAGGGCGCAGCGTGTGATCCGTGCGAGCGTCATCGCGATTCGCGAGTTCGCTTATATCGAGGCGGCAAGGGCCCTGGGAGTTGGCCATTCGAGAATTGCTTTCCGTCATGTGTTGCCAAATACGGTTGGTCCTTTCATCGTCTTGATGACTGCCCAGTTCGGCGGCGCCATCCTCGTCGAGGCTGCGTTGAGCTTCCTGGGGCTTGGAATTCCAGAACCTTATCCTTCCTGGGGAAGAATGCTTTCTGTCTCGGCAGCTGAATTTGCCCAGAAGGCGCCGTGGCTTGTCCTTTTCCCTGGAATTGCCATCAGCCTGGTGGTTTTCGCCTCGAATCTTCTCGGCGATGCTGTCCGTGATAAACTCGACCCGCGACTGCGCGGGGCTTAGGAAGGCGCAGATCAATCAGGCGAAAAGTTTGTAGTCACTTTTTGATGGCCGCCATTTTCGCCGAGGGCTTCTTCATAATAGAGGCCCAGCGCCTGGAGCACCGGCGTATCCTGGATCGAGAAGAGCACCGCGTCTTCTTTCGCTGAGGTGTTTAAGTGCTCGTGCAGCGCCCACGGCGGCAAAGCGATGATGTCGCCTTTTCTCCAGACGAAGCGCTTGCCATCGATAACCGTCGCTCCTTCCCCTCGAACGACGTGGTAGACGGCGCTGCCGGTTTGGCGGTGCGCCTTCGTCACTTCGCCCGGCCGGAGCATCTGCGCCCAGCACGCCATCGTCGGCATCACCGGGCCGCCCGTCTGCGGATGGCGGTATTCGAGTGCAATGCCGTCGAAGGGGCTTCCTTCATGGTCACGGAGCGCGCTGAGCGCCTCCCAGGTGCGATCCCAAGAATAGAGCAGCAACGGCGAGGATCGAGGTTTCTCTTTTACCCAGGTCGGGCTCAAGTGGGGATGGCCGTGTAGCTGCTTGGAGGCGTTGGCCGGCCGGGTCGCAGGGACCTGTTGGGCGCTATAGAACTGGAAGAACATTGCTTCCAGGGATTGGATCAACGGAATATCCAGCCCATCCATCCAGACGACGCGCTCCTTCGTCTCATTGCCGTGATCGTGCCAGGCCCAACTCGGTGTCAGTATGAGATCTCCCGGCTCCATATAGACACGCTCGCCATCGACGGCGGTATAGGCACCGCTTCCTTCAATGATAAAGCGGATCGCCGTCGGGCTGTGGCGGTGAGCGCGCGCCACTTCACCCGGCAGGAGGATCTGCACAGCGGCGATGAGATTGTTTGTCGTCGCCCAGCGGCCGTCGAGGCCGGGGTTAAAAAGCTGCAACGCCCTGCGCTCCTCACCCACCGGCACCGCCGAGCCGGACTCATCGACAATCGACTTGAGCCGTGACCACGGCCACATGTAAGGGATCATCTTGGGCTGCGGGTGAGGCGTCATCTGACTCGCCAATTCCCAAAGGCCGTACATGTGGTTCGCATGCATGCGCTCATGGAACGCCTCTCGCATCTCATCAACCGAAGCTTCTTTTTGCGGTTTAGCCATGGAACACCTCCCTTAATTGCCGAGCGGGATTTAAACTAATTTATACCATCTGGAGTCAGGAGCGCCAACACGGTGCTCGTTCATCACTTCATTCTACTCGTGCACGTTGGCGGGTCAAATGGAACTGACGCCGCCCGAGACGACACTTTAGCGGCGGTTATCTCCCACCAATTTTTGGCCGGATCGCTTAGAAGAAAATACGCTCTGCCGTCCTCTTCTCTTAGGGCGCCGAGGTGGGTGAGGCGAACGTCGTTGGCAATTTTTGCGAGCTCTTGATGGGCGTCGCGCACCGCCTCGGAAGAATCGATCTCCAATGTAAAGCGGCTGTTGTGGTTCAGATAGCGACGGATTTTCTGCGGCACGACTACGACATACCAGGGGTTGAATGCATCCTTCAGATAGAGCACAGGAAGCTCCGGCGGCAGCGAAACCAATTCCAAACCCAACACCTCTCCGATAAAGCGCCGGTATGCTTCCTTTTCGCCTTCGTCGCATTCCAATGTCCCGTGCGAAATACCCTGACAAACATAACCTTTGCCGGTGAATTTTTCCGCGGCATAGGGTCTCTGCCAATGCGGCCCATAAACAGCCGACGCTTTGGCATGCTTCGACTCATAGTACTCGATCTCCAAGGAGTTGCCTCCCGGTTCGCCGAAGTAAAAGGAATAGGCGATGTGCAGCAGCGACGGTTTACCGACGCGGGGCAAGCGATACTGATCTTTCACTTTTTTTAGGTATTCTTGAGCCCGGTCCACCTCATCACGGCTGCTCACCCTCCAGCCGTAATGGTTCATCAGCGGTTTGTCTTTTGCATTCGGTCCGGCGGCGTGCAGCACCATCATCCAGCCCGTATTGGGGTGCTTCACCACCCATTCGGTATCGCTGCGTTGTTGAATGACTTCCATCCCGAGGATATCGGTGAAAACGGGAAGAGTTTCCTCAAAACTACGGCATTCGTAGTGGCCTTCGATGAGCTTGGGTTTGTTCAGCATGGAGCCTCACTCCCGGACCTTCGGCGCCACCTGTTCCATGAAGCGCCGCATCGATGCGCGCGCTTGGCCGTCGGTCAAGCCGCCTAGTGCGAAGTTTCCAGCCAGGTCCGTCAGGTAAAGGCGCTCGCGCACGTATTCCACTTTGTCGCGTACTTCCCCCGGGCCACCAACGAGCACGCGGCTTTGGTCGACCAATTCGTCGAACGTCAGCAGCTTCATCTGCGCGCGGTGCCGCTCGTGACTGCGGTAGGACTCGGGATCAGCCATCCCCGGCGTCAAGCTATGCGCATGACTTGCCGCCGAGTGGTATTCGGCGAGTCCCTGAGTTGCGGCCGCGCGCGCCCCCGCGGAATCATCCGCGACATACATATGATACACGCCGAGCACCCGCGCGGTTGACGGATCAAATCCCGCTGCCCGTCGCGCGCTGAAATAAGCCTGCATTTTGTGACGAAGCTCTTCGACCTCATTGAGGAAAGGAATGAGCATCATGTGAAAGCCATATCGTCCTGATAACTCAAAAGATTCCACAGACGTGGTCGCTGCCATCCAGACGGTGGGGTATGGCTCCTGCACCGGGCGCGGCCAGACTTGAACGCCGTTGAATTCGTGGAAGTGGCCCTTGTGATTCAATACCGGCTCGCTCCATGCTTTGAGGATAACCTCCAGATTTTCCCGGAAGCGGTCGCGCAGCTCGTCGAGCGGAATTCCGAACGTCAGAGCCTCCCACTTCACGAAGCCGTGTCCGATCCCAAAGTTGAGTCTTCCCTGGCTCAGGCAGTCAAGCGTGGCATAGTCTTCCGCAATCCGAAGCGGGTTGTGGTACGGCAGCAGGATCACCGCGGTTCCGATCCGAATTCTAGCGGTCCTTTGCGCAACCGCCGCGCCAATAACCGGAGTGGCTGAAAAGAGACCGCCGAAGGAATGAAAGTGGTGTTCCGCCAGCCAGACCGAATCAAAGCCGAGCTGTTCCGCATACCCCGCTTGTTCAACGACCGTGCGCAGTCGCTCGCTCCCTTCTGCGCGAGTGGTTGGAAGCGACGACGGCAAATAAAATAGCCCGTAGCGCATGGTCGGACCTATAGTCCCTCACGAAACGGATGTCAATTTAACTAACCTACATTTTCACGGAGGAGCGACCGAGGAACGGGTCTCTCCGGTCTCCCTGAGGAGACCTCGAAGGACTCACCGCAAATGGAATGCTCAAACATTACAATTTAGATACGTACCCGTGCGTCCTCAGCTACTTCGAAGGCTCACGGCAAGCACGGTGTGACGAGGCATATCGGAGTTATCGATCCAAGGTTGACTACTGAAATTATGTTCACTATAACACCGTGGCATGCTCACCAACTAACCTTGAACGGCGTCCGCCACACGAGGAGACAACATGGAAAGCGCCAAAGTATACTCACTGAACAGAAATCGACTCGAACGTCGTCCTGTGGTGAACCCGCCGGCAACTACGCCGAGACCCAAACTTCTCGACCAGGTGCGGCAGGCGATTCAAACGCGGCACTACAGTCCCAAAACGGAAGAGAGCTACGTCCACTGGATCAAGCGATTCATTTTCTTTCACAATAGACGCCATCCGGTGGAGATGAGCGAAAAAGAAATCGCGCAATTTCTTTCAAGCCTCGCCACCGAATTGCACGTGAGCGCTGCCACGCAAAACCAAGCGTTGAACGCTATTTTGTTTCTTTACCGAGACGTGTTGCGAAAAGAGATCGGCTACGTTGACGGAGTTATTCGTGCAAAGAGGCCGCACAGACTGCCGGTGGTTTTGACCCGCCAGGAAGTGAAGTCGATTCTCGGTATCCTCGATCATTCCGATTGGCTCATGGTTATGCTTCTCTATGGAGCCGGCTTGCGACTGATGGAGTGTTTGCAGCTGAGGGTCAAAGATATCGATTTCAGCACTAATCAAATAGTTGTGCGTGCCGGTAAAGGCGACAAAGATCGGCACACGATGCTTCCCACAGTCGTGAAAGAACCACTCGCCAGGCATCTCGAAATAATCAAGGAGCAACACAGGCGTGATCTCGAACGCGGCTTGGGCCGAGTCGCGCTGCCGAACGCCCTGGAGCGCAAATACCCCAACGCCGGAAAAGAGTGGGGATGGCAATGGGTATTCCCCGCAACTAGCCACTACACAGATCGGGAAAACGGAGAACAGCGCAGACTTCACCTGCACGAATCCGTGGTGCAGAAAGCTGTCAAGCAAGCCGTTCGCAAGGCTGGGATATCTAAGCCCGCGACCCCCCACACGTTCCGTCATTCGTTTGCAACCCATCTTCTGGAGGATGGCTACGACATTCGCACTGTCCAAGAACTGCTTGGCCACCGCGACGTCAGCACCACGATGATCTACACGCACGTGTTGAATCGAGGTGGTAAAGGCGTGAACAGCCCGGCTGATCGTCTGTGAAACCGGTATTGCCGGCCGAGATAAGCCGCCGCTCGTTAGGGAGATAACCCGCCGTGCTGGCGGGTTTTCGCGGGGAACGAAATGTTGACAAGTTGGGGTAGCTGGTGGATATTGCAACCAATTTTGGATTTATTGTCGGAGCCGCCGCCGGAGATAAGCCGACCCGCATTTGTCGTTGCCCACGGCGGCTCACTTAGTAGTTGAACTAAACCGCTTCGCGGTGGCAGTGGTCGTGTGAGGCCGGTTTCTTTCACTCACCTTTTGTTTTCTCGTACCTTTCTAGCTCATTTTGATCATCTGAATTAGCGTAGCTCCCAAATTTAATCCAAGGAGGATTTTTTATGGGAGCACTACGAGAGAAGATGATCGCGGAGATGAAGCTTAGGAACTTTGCGGCACGGACACAGAAGTCTTACCTTGCCGCGATGGTGGGGTTGGCCAAGCATTATCGTCAGTTTCCGGATCAGCTGACGCAGGAACAAATCCGCACTTACGTGTTGCAGTTACAGGAGCGGGGACTGTCAAGCAGTTCGCTGAACGTGAATATCTCGGGGCTACGGTTTTTCTATCAGCAGGTTTTGGGGTGGAACCAAGAACAGTTCTTTTTGCCCCGGAGAAAACGAATGTGGCGTTTGCCGGAAGTGTTAAGCCCGAGAGAGGTCGAGCAATTGCTGTCTTGTGCCGTCAAGCTTCGCGACCGGTGTTTGCTGATGACAGCGTACTCGGCGGGACTTCGAGTCACTGAGCTGATCCATCTTAAACTCAGCGATATCGATCCTGAACGCATGATGATTCGGGTGGAACAGGGCAAAGGGAAAAAAGACCGTTACACGATTCTTTCCCAACGCCTGCTGGGCGAGATAAAGAAATACAAGCAGACCTATCAACCGGTGTTGTGGATCTTCTTCGGTAAAAGCAGAAATGAGCCCCTGCACATCAGCGCCGCCCAGAAGATCTATAACCGCGCCAAGCACAAAAGCGGTATTGAAAAAGGCAAAGGCATCCACACCCTGCGCCACTGCTTTGCCACGCACTTATTGGAAGCCGGGGTGGACCTGGTGACCATTAAGACGCTGCTCGGCCATAACTCGCTTCAGAGTACCCAACGCTATTTGCAGATCCGCCAGCCTAAGCTCGGTTCCACCGCGAGTCCCTTGGACCTGCTCGATTTGCGGGACTGCCCGCTATAGCTGGGGCATCCCGATGCTGCTGTCCAGCCCTAAGCTGGCGGCAGGAGACAAAGGAGCGCGACCCGAGCTGGCCGATATCTTTCGCCAATACGGGGAGAGTTACCGTAAGACGCATTGCTTATCAGCCTCCCACCGAAAGGTCATGCGGGCCGTTGAGATCTGTCGCACCAAGGAGCTGGGAGGTCATCTCAAAAAGTGCGACACTTGCGGCTTTGAGCACCCGAGCTATAACTCCTGCCGTAACCGCCACTGTCCCAAATGCCAGTCACTGGCCAAAGCTAAGTGGTTGGAGAAGCAAACCTCTGAGCTTCTGCCGGTGGGCTATTTCCATCTGGTCTTTACCTTGCCGCATGAATTTAACCGGCTGATCCTCGCCCACAAAAAGATCCTGTTAGCTCTTCTGTTTAAAGCCGTCAGTGAAACGCTACTTGAGTTTGGCCAAAGACGTTTTGGCGGAACGGTGGGGATCATCGTCGTGCTGCACACCTGGGATCAAACCCTCAAAAACCACTTTCATCTGCACTGTCTCATCCCCGCCGGCGCTCTCGCCTTTGATCAAAACCGTTGGATTCAAGCACGGCCAAACTTTCTGTTTCCTGTCACCGCTCTGAGCCAGGTGTTTCAGGGAAAGTTCCTGGCTCTCTTACAACAGGCCTGTGATAAAGGAAAAATCCCGCCGGCCAACAACGAGATCAAAGCATCACGCCAAAAGAGCTGGGTGGTCTACGCCAAAAAGCCGTTCGGTTCTCCACAGACCGTGCTCGATTACCTCGGCCGCTATACCCACCGCGTGGCGCTGTCCAACGAGCGCATCCTTTCGGTCCAAAACGGTCAGGTCACCTTGAGTTATCGAGATCGCAAAGATGGGGGTAAAAAAAAGACGGTCTCTCTTGAGGCCCACGAATTCATCCGCCGCTTCATGCTCCACGTACTGCCCGAGGGCTTCATGCGCATCCGTCACTTCGGATTCTTAGCCAACCGAGCCAAAAAGCACGCCCTCGCTCAATGCCGCAAGCTTCTGAAACTCGATGCGGCTTTGCCTGAAATCCCTAAAAAATCAACCCACGATCTCCTAGTCGAACTTACGGGCATCGATCTGAACCGCTGCCCTTCCTGCCATCAGGGAACCCTGATCGTCGTCGCAGAACTGCCGCCGATATCAAGAAGCCTGTCTCAATGGGATTCTTCATGAGAAAAATCCAAATGCTCTTAAGCCCGTTCATCTCTCAACCTGCTGTCTTTGCGGGGGTGTATCTGCCGGCGCGAAGAAGTGGCTGCGAAGCCCGATCGCATCGGGGTAATCACGCAAAACCTATCAGCGTCGAACTCAACCTTCACCGACTCACCGTTTTATCACCCTTCAAACATCCCTCCGTGCGCTGCTCTGCTGCTTTCAAATCCCCATAACCGCAGCTTCCGTGCGGCTCCGCGGTTTAGTCCAACACGTTTTATCCCCCGTTGCGCTTGCCAGAATATTTTGGAGCTTGATTGCCTCCAGGCTTTGGGGATAAAACGCTATACGTTAGGCAGTCTGCAGACAGCATATGTTTCAGTCGAAGCGGTTTTTTCCCGGCGTGATCGATTATGACGGTCGAATGTCGGCCGGTTACGAATCTGGGCGCACACTTTCGACAGAAGCCGCCAATACCTGGGCCAAGATTGTTGCACCGTTCGTTCAGCATGATAAAGGCTTCAGGATCCTTGATCTTGGCGCTGGCACCGGGCGGTTTACTGCGCTGTTCGCGCGAGCGTTCAAGGCCCAGGTTATTGGAGTCGAGCCCTCGAAAGGCATGCTAACCGTCGCCACCCGTGGCGATAAGCTGACGAACCTCGCATATGCGGCCGGCGCCGCTGAATGCATTCCGCTGCGAAGCAAGAGCTGTGACCTCGTGTGGTTATCGCAAGTGTGGCATCACATTCGCAATCACCGCGCCTGTGCGCGTGAGCTGCATCGGATCGGTTCGCCTGGAAGCCATGTTCTCGTCAGAGGAGCCTTTGGTGATCAACTCGATGGTTTTCCGACGTTCTTTCGCTTCTGGCCATCGACTCGAGAAATCTGCCGACAGTTACCGACAATTCGGCGAACGGTGGACGTCTTAGAAACCAATGGATTCGCATTTGCAGAGCACCGACGCGTTCGGCAAGTTACCGCGACAAGTCTCAGCGAATTCGCTAAACGAACGCAGCTGCGCGCCGACACCGCTCTTGCGCTCATTTCGGATTCCGAGTTTCGGGAGGGGCAAATGGCGATTGAGAAGTCAGGCGCTCTTGAGACCCAGCCGGAACCGGTCATCGAAACAATTGAACTCTTGGTCTTTCGTACGAACGCAACTGGATCGATGTCTGCTGCCTAACATACGGCTTGAGAAGGAGCTTCGAACCGCTCGCTTAGCTCGCTGGTCTGGCCCTCTCAGCCTGATTCGTTAGCCAAAGTTATAGCGGCAGATGGTGGCGGGGAAACTGTAAAGGTGGCATATTCGGGTTTATGAGTAAACCTGCGCTAAACATCGACGACCTGACGCCTGAAGAGCGTCTACGTCTGATTGAAGAATTGTGGGACAGTCTCAGCGAGACGCCTGGAACTGTTCCGCTGACCAACGCTCAGCGCGAGGAACTTGACCGCCGACTTGACGACCTTGAACGCTCGGGACCCGAGGGAATTCCTTGGGACCAAGTTCTGCAGCAGATCCGCTCTCGGCCTAGGTGAAGCCACCGATCTTCCGGCCTGCTGCCGCCGCCGACGTCGAAGACGCGTACCGATGGTATGAGGCTCAACGAGCGGGTCTTGGTGACGAGTTTCTTGCAGCCGTGAGTACTGTCATCGAATCTTTGGTGACATATCCTGAACGTTTTCCTATTGTTCACCGTCAGACACGTCGTGTAAATTTGCGTCGTTTCCCGTACAGCCTTTTCTACCGAATTATTGACGATCAGGTCATAGTAGTGGCCTGCATGCACGGACGACGCAACCCACGACGGTGGCAATCTCGCAACTGATGGCTAACCCTTGAGTTGAGAAGTACGTGGCGGACCGCGCCTCTCACCCGAAACGTTAGCCAGCAGAATGAATTTGTGCTAGATTTCAAGGCGTGGAGAAGAACGAGATGTCAGTCCCTGACCCCCTAATCACCACCTCTCCCGATCGGTTGAGCGGGACTCCCGTCTTTGCAGGGACCCGTGTCCCTGTGCAAACTCTTGTCGATTATCTTGAAGAAGGCGACTCTCTGGACGATTTTCTGGCCGACTTTCCTAGCGTTTCTCGCGAGCATGCCATCGCGGTGTTGGAACTCGCAAAATCGGCCCTCCTTGCCAAGGCTGTTGCCGCATAGCTGCAAGTGCGAGTGCTCCTCGATGGCTGCGTGCCGTGCCGCCTAGCTGATGAATTGTCAGACCACGAGGTTAACACGGCGCCGGAAATGGGCTGGGCGGATCTCGACGACGGGCCGCTCTTTGATGCGATGGCCGAGCGGTTCGACGTACTCGTTACCGTGGACAAAAGTCTTCCCAAACAACAGCGTATCGACAACCGACCTTTGGCCGTGGTGGTCCTGCGAGCTAAAACGAATCGCTTAACAGATCTCCTTCCGCATGTTCCGAGGCTCCGCGATGTGCTTGAGAACGCGCAGCAGGGCCGGGTTTATGAAATCTCTGGCTAACCATTGGGTGGAGAAGGGCGCGATGCGCGCCTCTCACCCAAAACGTTAGGGTCAAAAATCGAGTGTTTTTGGAAGGGTGATTTGAAGGCGGCTTTTTGATATATTTGTCCTATGACAAAGCTACTCCAAAAGGCGTTTGACGAGGCGTCGAAGCTTCCCGATGCTGAACAGGACACTCTGGGCCGTATCTTGCTAGAGGAACTCGCCTCCGAGCGGCGTTGGCAAGAGCTCTTTGCCGGATCACACGATTTACTCGTCAACCTTGCCGATGAGGCATTGGCGGAGCACCGTGCCGGGCGAACTGAGAAGCTTGATCCGGACAAATTGTGATCTCGCATACCACTGCGCAGTTCAGGAAAATGTTTGCCGAACTGCATGCAGAGGTTCAACGCCAAGCCCGTCGAGCATATCGAGTCTTTAGGCAGAATCCGAATCAACCGAGTCTTCGTTTCAAACCGGTTCATCCTACACGGCCAATTTATTCTGTTCGGATTGGCCCTGGTTATCGAGCAGTGGGGATCTTGGAAGGTGACGAAATCGTGTGGTATTGGATCGGCTCGCACGCTGACTATAACAAACTCCTTTCGCAATCGCGGCGTAGACCCTAACCCTTATGAGGCCCCCGGTTGTCAAGGGGCATAGGCCTCCGTTGACGAAAAGACGTTCGCCTTAGTAACGGCCTCGCGCTCGGAAGTAACTGGGCTCTGACTTCATTTCCAATTCAGGTACTGGGCGAATGCCCTGCACCAAACACCTATAGAGGTTCAATAGCCATCAGCCACGATGAGCGGCATCGATGACGACAGCGAAGTAAATCGAAGTTACTTCGCGACCTAGAAAATCATCGGTTCCCTCGTACCGTCCCAATCAAACAAAGGGCTCAACGCCAAAGCGTTGTCCAGTTAGACGCCGGGCTCGGGAAAGGGGCAGAGCAGCTACCCCGACAAACAAGGTCGGGATATTTTTAGGGAGCAGGACGGCCATCCAATCAATCGAAGGGGCTCCTGGAAATTGTCCTATGACCCAAGCCGTGGTCGATTGCCACATGGAGTTGCCATGATGACGGGTCTTTGAACGAGGCTGTTCCAACTGCGGCTCCAGTTAGGCCGTGGGCTTGGCCGTCCTCTCCCAGCTTTAAGAATTGAAGAACTTGTTCATATCAAAGGCCTGTTTGCGACTCAGCATGTAATAGACTGCCCGTCCCAGTTTGTGAGCGAGGATGGATAGAGCTTTGGCCTTGCCGTGCTTGGATGAAAGTTTTTCCACGAATCGTTGTCCTTTCGGGTTAGCTCTGAGGAAAAGTACCGAGGCTTCCGAGAAAGCCCACTTCAGATGCACGTTGCCGATCTTTTTGCCGGAAGTACCGTGTCGTTTTCCCGCCGACTCTTTGGCACACTTGACCAGCCGGGCATAGGAGACGAAGTCTTGGACTGTAGGGAAGCGGTTGATGTCGTGGATCTCGTAGAGGATGACCAAGGCTAAGATTTTACCGATGCCGGGCACCGAACGAAGGCGGTAGAAAGCATGAGCATCATGCTGCTTGGCCGTTCGCATGATATACAGCTCCAGATCGGTGAGTAGTTGGTCGTAATGATCCATCAACTTAAGATCGACCTCGATGCTTCTTTGTACGCTCGGATCACTGAAGCGCTCGGCTACTCCTGGGCGGTTGGCTTTATAAGCGATTTTCTTGCCGATCTCAGGGAGATTGTACTGGCTGTTGGCGTTCTGCACGTGGGCCAACCGCTCCGAGCGTTTGCGCATCAGGTACATGCGCGGCGAAGCAGGTCCCTGCTCGCTCTCATTTCTGGCGGATAGACATAGGCCATCGGCAGCATACCGCCACGTAAAAGCACCGCGATCTTGTGCGCATCGATCTTATCGTTCTTGGCCTTGCCGCCGTGGATCGCTTTCATGTACAGCGCGTGCCCCAGAACAAAAGGAATATTCTGCTTGGCACACAGATCGGCGAGCCAGTACCAAGTAAAGATGCATTCCACGGCAACCGCCATGTCTTCTCGGTAGGGGGCTACCGCTTTAAGGAACAACTCCGGGGCACACGGCATGTTTCGGTGCAACACGATCTCGCCCTGAGGATCCAAGATACAGACGTACATCGATCTGGCATGCAGATCGATTCCGCAGTAGTATCGGTGCTGCTTAGTATAAAATCTCATATGAGGTCTCCTCCTTCATAGTGTTTGGCAACACGAGCATACCAAATGGTACGCTCAGGAGGGGGCCTCAATGAGTATCAATTGGGTTGAGAAGGACGCGATGCGCGCCTCTCACCCAAAGCGTTAAACCGATATGGGGAGTGGGTTTCGGGAGGAACATGATTGCCTTCGATGTATTTCTCAATCGCAAGAAGCTTGCTCGCGCCGGGGTGGGCTCCGATGGCGTGCTCACAGCTATTACAACTTGGGTGCGCCGCCGCGGTCCGCAGAAGCAAGGGAAACCACCAGGATGGGACAGCGATCTCAGCTTCAGCCTTGGTGGGTATAGATCAACCAATGGTGACGTGGGCGAACACTTCAAATGGGAAGATCGAAAGCTCAAACCCGGAGACATTCTCACAATCAAAGTGATCAAGGCTGGCCGCGTTGATGAACCGAGGCGTCGCATAGCAGAGGATCCAAAATTGGTGGAACGGTCCCAAAGAAGTTACTACCAACGTCTGAAAAGGAAGTTCGAGACGTCTAAAAAGAAATGATTTTTATCAATTATTGCGCGCCATTTTGAAAGCGCGGTTTAACCCGCCGCTGGAGCCGCCTATGAGGTTTGATTTAGACTTTGCCTTCTTGTGCATCGGCTCAGCGGCATTGCGGTTATACTCCATATTCGAATTCTGTGGCAGCTTTAACGATGGCTGACGCACTTCCTTGGGCGAAATCGCCTTATTGGGTGATCGATCCCCCAGAGGACTATTCAAAGTTCTTCGCAGAGCTTCCATCGATAAGATTCCCTTCGGGTTGCTTCGCGCTACTCGAAGGGACATCGCTCGCTGATTCTGTTTTGATGCTGCTGCAACCGTTCTTGATCGAACACAAGCCAGGACGTCGTTTACTATTTCTTCGGTCTTCCGATTCGAGGCGGTACAGAGTGCCGCTCGACCCAAAAACTTTCTCGAGTCTGAGCACAATTAGTAGCAGTCTAGCTGGCCCGGAGATCTGCAACGAATTTCTTGTTTTTTGTGGGGAGGATTGTGTACTCAGCTGGTACGATTTTCCCTGGGATCCGTTTTACGTTTCATGTTCGATCCCCGAAGATTCTGTGAGACTTTTTTGTGGCGTCCTTGGTAGCTCAATGAAAAAAGAATCGATAGCAGTATAACAAAGCGATGGACCGGACGCGCGACCCCGATTTGTGGTACGGAATTTGACACGATGGCGTAGGTCGCGTACCAGTCATCGCCAGCGTTAGGTGCAGTAAACATCAGTGGCAAAAACAGGAGGGTAGGCGTTGCGAAGAACAACATCCGGGTTGTTACCTGTAGCGATTGCGATAGGAGTCATTCATTCTTTGGCAAAGGCTCAGTTTCTCGGTCCTCAACAGGTAAATCAGCTCTGGTCATCTCCCGCTGATCATCGAGTCCACTACGGTAGTAGCCCTCTTCAATTCGGCGATCTGCGACTGCCACATACTCCAGGTCACCATCCAGTTGCCGTTGTCATTCATGGGGGTTGCTGGAAGTCCAGACATGGTGACTTTATTGCTGACCTTCAAAACACGGCGGCTCTTTCCTCGGCTCTGACGAGCCTCGGGATAGCAACGTGGAATATAGAGTATCGCCAAATTGATAACCTAGGGGGCGGATGGACAGGTACGTTTGAGGATGTCGCCAACGCCATTGATTACTTGCGCGTACTGGCCAAATGATACCCCCTTGATTTGAAACGTGTGGTCATCATTGGGCATTCTGCCGGCGGTCATCTCGGGACGTGGGCTGCTGCTGGGCATCGGCTTCCCAAACAAAGTCCTCTTTTCTCCAAGAGCCCATTGCATATCGTGGGCATCGTCAACCTTGCGGGAGTGACAGATCTGGAAAGTTTTCTGCTAATGGAGAATCAGGTTTGCGGCGATCCGGTGATCACAAGCCTTATCGGAGGCTCACCCTCTGAACTGCCGGATAGGTACAGACAGGCTTCGCCGGCAAATCTGTTGCCCATAGGAGTGAAACAGGTATTAATTACCGGCGCGCAGGACAAAGTTGTCCCTCCGTGGTTGGGGCAGCAGTATGAAGAAAAAGCGAAGAAGGCAGGCGACGATGTTAGCTTTGTAGCTGTAGACAACGCATCGCATTTCGAAGTATCGATCGACCGTCCACGATGCTCTTGAAACGCATCTTCGTCACGAACCCATGAAAACGAGCCGAAGCCGGATCAAGCGACTGCGAGAACTAGCACGACCACAGTATCGACTTCGGGTCGGCGAGGTTCGAGTATTCTATGACGTAGCAGCCGAGTCCGTTGAGGTCTTGGCGGTCGTGCCCAAATCGGAGGCGGCAATATGGCTGGAGCGGTTCGGAAAGCCCGAATAAAAAGAAGTCCCCTTATCTGAGATCAAAGATGAGCTCACGCCTGGCGTTAGGCGGACGCGAGGAGATCATGGCACCCGAGTATCTCAAAGGCTTGGTTTTTTTCTTGGGTTTGGCGGCCGTCATACTCGCTGCTGCCGCTTTTGGCGAGTGGTATGTGCGACGCAAGGTTGAGCGGTGGGCACGCACGCACGGACTGCGGCTTTTGGAATTCAGTGGCGCGCCGTTCTGGCGTGGTCCGCGCGCCTGGCGCCGAACCGACGACCAGGAAGACTATCGCGTCGTGGTGGAGGATGCTGCGGGACGCCGCCGGAGCGGGTGGCTTCTCTACACGAGTCGCTGGCGCGGCCTCGGGCCTCAGAGAGTTGAGGTTTGCTGGGATGATCCCAGCGTGAGCGCATGGGGCACCCTCCCCGAGCGAGCTGTGAAACGATAGTTTGTACGGGGGGCTTGGCTTGGTCGTTAGACAAACGTAACTCCCATGAGTCTCGTGTCGGAATTTCTCTTTGAGGTCGTCTTCGGGGCGATCTTTTGTTGGACGGGCGAGATTATCTTGTTCGTGGTGACCTTGGGCAAGTATAAGCCACGTTGGGACCTTTACACTAAAGATTCACCGAGTCGATTTGTTACATTTTTTGAAATCAGCTTGTGGATCGGCATGATGTTTTGGTTTGTTATTCTCGTCGTAATCATCAAGGGTCTACTCGTGAAGTGAGCGAATGGGCGATGTCTAACCCGGCCGCTTGAGCCGATGGCGAAACCTTGTGAGAATCAGCGCTGTTCTTGCCAACGGCTCAGCGGCGTCGCGTTAGCCGGCTACAAGGTACGAGCGCTCGGACCCATGCTAACCGCCGCTGCGTATAGACCCAACGCCGGCGTATCGATGAGATCGAGGCAAAATACGAGCCGAGCATTTTTTCATATAAATCAGAATATTCGCGCGTTGTTTTACGTTGTGTCGCGCGGCATGCGCGCCACGTCAAACTCAAATGGGTTGTGATCGTTGGTCTCAAGTTGGAAGAGATCTAAATTTATGGAGGGCACTCAATGTCACTTGCATATCTGACGACATTTCTGCGGAGTGGCGCCCTCATGGCCGTTTTCACGATCATCGTACTCACCATGACTGCTCCGATTGTCTGGGGCGCGGCCTCTCCCACCAAAATTACCATCCATGTCCCCGGAAAAACTCTAGCAGTGATGGTTTTCTATTTTGGCAAGGACAAGGGTTTCTTTTCGCAGGAAGGAATCGACGCGCAGCTCGTAGCGATGGCACCGCCCACCGCTATCGTCGCTCTGGTGGCTGGAGAGTTGGATTTCTCGACAACTCTGGGCGCTGCGACTTCGGCCATCATGCGGGGTTCCGCGATCAAGCGTGTTTTTTATGTCCAGCAGGACCCGACCTTCGCTCTCACCGCACAGCCGGAAATCAAGTCTATCCGTGATCTGACGGACAAAGTGATCGGCGTCAATGCCCCCACCGATGCCATGGGTATGTCGGCGAAGTTGATTTTGAAAGGCAACGGTATCGATCCATCCAAGGTGACCTTTCTTGCGACGCAAGTCACCGAGAACGCCTACAAGGCGCTGCTTACCAAACGAGTGGCCGCGACGTTGCTGCCCCCTCCCTATGCCGAGGAGGCGGAAACAAAGGGCTATAGCCGTCTGGCGGAAGCCAAACACCACGCGCCGCTCAGCACGATTGGGCTTGTGACTTCCGTGCAGACGCTGGAAAAGAAAACCGGCACAGTGCAGGCAGTCATTCGAGTGCTGCTCAAAACCATGGGATACCTGCGAAGTCCGGAGAATCGCCGAGAGATGGTTCAGTACATCGCGGGTTCTTTTAAGATCGATCCGTCCGTCGCCGATAGGGCGTTTGCTTCGATGTTGACGACCTATAGCGCAAACGGCACAAAGCCGCGACCAGCCATTGAAAAGGAAATTGAGATCTATCGGGAGACTCTTCAAGTCGCCAAGGGGTTTAGGCCCGACGATCTCGAGGACATGAGCATTCTAAGAAAACTTCAGTAGGCGGACAGCATAACCTCCAAAAAGGCGACCAACAATGAAGCTGCGCAACTTTGCTGCACGGACACAGAACTCTTACCTTGCCGCGATGGTCGGATTGGCCAAGCATTATCGTCAGTACTCGGCTCAGCTAACGCAGGAACAAATCCGCACTTACGTGTTAGAGTTACAGGAGCCGGGGACTGTCGAGCAGTTCGCTGAACGTGAATATGTCGGGGCTACGGTTTTTCTATCAACAGGTTTTAGGATGGAACCTTTTGAGGCATAAAACGCTATACGTTAGCCCTTGACGATTACGCGCCGCTGCTGCCTAATCCATCTCACGGTCAGTCAAATTTGAATGGGATAAACGCAAGGCGCGGCAGAATCTGCAGAAACATCATGTCGATTTCAGTGAAGCATCAACAGTTTTTGCAGATATACTCTCGATTACCATTCCCGATCCCGACCATTCGGAGGATGAAGAGCGTTGGGTGACGATGGGTCTCTCGAATCGCCAGCGCCTGCTAGTTGTGGTACACACTGAAGAAGAGGAAACAGATCCGTATCATTAGTGCACGAACAGCAGACCGCCTTGAGCGGAGGAAGTATGAAGAAGGGGGATTCGTAAAGACGAGGAAATGCGTAATCACTATGATTTTTCCGGTAGGGTTCGCGGCAAGTACGCACGTAGGTACGCCGAGGGCAGCAATGTGGTGGTGCTTGCTCCCGACGTGGCTCGGCTGTTCCCAAACGGTGATGCCGTCAATGAGACGCTACGGGCTGTTGCCGAGATTGTTCAGATACAAGAGCGGACGCGGCACCGAGCTAACCAATAAGGATTGAGCGAACAGGGAAAACACGCCGCTAATCCTGAGCGTTTAGCCGAACGTGATGGCATTGTCTGTCGTCAAAATTGCCAGAACGGATCATCTGACGATCGAGGTAACATTTGAATACCGACTAAATCCAAGTTCTTGTTTAAGTGTGTTCCCGAACAGCATGGCTTCCGCCTCGTCTTCAACCGCTGTATTGACATACGTTAGATGCTTGAACTAGGTTCGGCATGGTTTCTCCATTGCGTGCTGAAAGGAGGAAAAGCTTATGCCCACAGGGGCGATGAGATTACCGTTCAATCTCAATGAGTGGATTGGCGAGAACCTTCCCAAACCGCTAGGAGGGATCGGTAATAAAGATGTTTTTGAAGATGATACAGACATGATTTTTCAGATCATCAAAGGACCAAACGCGCGGAATGATTTCCATATCTGCCCCTCGGATGAGATTTTCTATCAGCTGAAAGGTGATATGACGCTGCCGTACCTCGATGAAAATGACCGGCGACATGAGGTGCAGATCCGAGAGGGGGACGTGTTTCTTTTGCCTCGGTTGGTACCCCATTCACCTCAGCGCCCCGCGGGCACCATTGGACTAGTCATTGAGCGGCGACGCAAAGCCCACGAGCTTGATGCGGTGGTGTGGTTTTGCCAAAAATGCCACAATACGCTTCACCGTGTGGAGTATTGGCGAGACAACAAGGCGATGAAGATCAAAGAGATTGCCGCTACGTTTAACGCCGATAAAGAACTGCGCACTTGCAAACAATGCGGAGCGGTGCTGCCGGATCCCACACCAACTTAAAAAAATAGATCTGCATATGGGCTCAAGCTGGTCAAACGATCGGCTAACCAACGGCTTGAGGCGGATCTTCGGGTTCGCTCGCTACACTCGCCTGTCTCGTCCTCTCAGCCTCGGCGTTGGGTAGGATACTGAAAGAAGCGTTGTTGAATGATGCGAATACTGATCACTGGGATGTCGGGAGTTGGCAAAACAACTGTCATCAGAGCACTCCGAGCTCTGGATTTTCGCGCTATCGACATGGACGAACCCGGATGGGCCTCATCCGATGAATTCGGGCACCAAAGATGGGATGTAGCCCGCCTCCAGGAGTTGATGGGAGAGCTGCTCAGCGAGCCGCTTTTCGTGAGTGGATGCTCCGAGGATCAGGTGGCGCTCTACCCGCAATTCTCGAAGATCATCCTCCTAAGCGCACCGAAGTCAGTCATAGCACAAAGGCTCGCCTGCAGAACCGACAACTCGTACGGAAAGCGCGTGGCGGAGCTGGAAGAAGTCATGAGAAACTTGGACGAGATCGAACCGTTGCTGCGCAAGCAAGCTACCCACGAAATAGTCACAACACAGCCGATCGATGCTGTAGTGGAAGCAATCCTCGACATAAGTTGCCCATCAACGCACAGCAGCCAACGTGCGAAGACGCGCGCGGCTGAGCAATGACGTTACACGGCAAGAGCGTATGTGAACCACTTTGGAGTAGCATCCGAAATTGGCTACACTACTTCTTCGAGCGATGCTCACTATTTCATGCCACTGCGGCGCGATCAGGCTCGAATTCGCTAGAAGGCCTCGGAAGCTGACCCAGTGCAATTGCTCAATATGTCGTCGGTATGGCGCGATATGGGCATACTACCGTCGGAAGTCAGTTCAGGTTGCGTGCCGTAGGAGCGCGCTGGCCGTCTACTCCTGGGGCCACAAGGGGCGTCAGTTCTATCGCTGCAAGAACTGTGGCTCGGTTACTCACTATGAGAGCGCTAGGAAACGAACCGACGGTTCCGATTGGCTTGCCATCAACGTGCGTAACATCGATGATCCAGAATTGGTCGCAGGGCTCCCGATCAAGATGCTTGATGGCGCATCGACGTGGAAGGTGCTTGGTGAACAGATTCAGCCAGATCTATTTCGTTCACCCATAGCTAGGAGCAAGAAGACCGTTGGCGACCCGAAGCGATCGCGAGGAAGTCGCCGTGCCGTATAGCATCGGCATCCAGGCGACGCCGGTCAGCATAGTCTCGCTTTGCTGGCATCGACCCGGCGCGCCTGATGCCGACCGTTACGCGTCACCGGCGGTCGCGGAACTTCTGCAGCGAGAAGGGAAGCACGATGTTCGCGATCAAAGTCGACGTCAGTCACCTAGGGGCAGAGGCGTTCACGTTCAAGCAGCAGAAGACAATGTACGGTGGCAAGCACATCGCCAGGGGCGACACGATCTTTGTCTTCGCAAGCGAGAGCGAGGGTGGTCCAGGTCTAATCGCTAGCGGCATCGTCACCTCGGCCGAAGCGATTCCCAAGAAAGTTGGGATCGCCCGGCAGACGCCGCGCGTCAGCATCACCATCAGGCGCATCGCACTCGCGAAGCGCCGCCTCGGACGGAGCGAGCTCAGGCGCTTCTCCGACTGGAACGATGGTCGGCCCGAGACCGAGCTCAACTTTAAGTTCTATCGTCAAGCAACGAACAAGATCGTGGGCATCTCAGATGAAGCAGCCGCATTCCTCCGCGGGTTCTTCTAGCGCGACCAACTTCGGAATGACTACGTCCGAACAGCGTTTGCCCGGAGTGACGCCTAACCCCGCATTCGACCCGAACGCCGCAAGCGGGCTTCGCGCGCTTGGGGTTCCCCCCAACGATCATTTATGATTCGACCGCAGTATCATTTCAGGGATTCTCCGAAAGGTCTGCTAGCCTGGGATGTTCGTCGACTCGTGAAGTTGAGTGAACACTTACCGGTGCGTCACATCAGAGTCTCGGAAATCGCCGAGCTTGATGAGAATCACTGGTATTCTTATGGAAATGTCGCTCCGACCTGCCGAAGTATCGTGGAACACTGTGCCCTGATAAGGGATTCAGACCTATCCATTCCGATCATTCTTGATCAAGCTGGTCGCGTCATGGACGGCATGCACCGAGTGTGCAAGGCGATTCTCGAAGGCAAAGAAGAGCTACCTGCCGTTCAGTTCGAAGTTGACCCGGAGCCAGATTATGTTGATTGTGATCCCGACTCACTTCCATACGACGCCTAACCCGCCGCTTGAACTGATGGTGAGATTATTGATGAAGAATTGTTTTTTGATAACCGCTCAGCTTGTTATGCGGACATCCGGGCAGCTGCGCGGACACTCGCCTGACCATGCGGGATAGGTGGATGGGCTCGACGCCAATGAGATACGTCGCACTGCTTCGTGGCGTCAACAATGCAGGAATGGCCCGGCGCGTGGCGATGGCAGACCTTCGGGCCTTGTTTGAAAGTCTCGGATTCCGTGATGTTCGCACAGTGCTCAACAGCGGCAACGTCGTCTTCTCGGTTGCGACCAAGGGTCGTGGCGATGTTCTGGCTCGAATCGAGAAGGCGCTCGCCTCCCGACTTCACTTGACCGCGCCCGTGACGGTCCTGTCCGCCTACGAAGTCGCGGCGGTGGTCCGCAACAACCCGCTCTCTCGCGTCGCGACCAATCCCTCGCATCTGCTTGTCGTCGTGCCTTTGGTCCCGTCGGGCCTCCGGCGGCTACGGCCGCTTCTCAAGGAGCGGTGGGCGCCGGAAGCAGTTGCGCTTGGAACTCGTGTCGCGTACCTCTGGTGTGCACGTGGCGTCGCGAGGAGTCCGGTTTGGGCTGCAGCCGACCGCGCACTTGACGGGTTAGGAACGGCACGGAATATTTCGACGATGACCAAACTCATGGCGGCAGTTGAAGAGTCACCGAGTCGAGGGATGTAGAGTCGCAAGGTGCCGCATAACATGCGCATGCACCTAAAAAGGCCGCGACGCCGGTAATGTTCAAGGTGAAGGGCATAGAGCCGACCACCCCTTGAAGTGATTGCGCTCGGCAATTGTGCGAGCTTGTGACCGCTTGGCTGTCGCATAGCATCGCACCACGTGTTAAAACCCGTAGTAACTTCCTTGAATTCATAATGAAGGAATTCCTATGCAGAGCGATGAACAGGAAATACGACAGCTCGTTTCCACCTGGATGGCTGCAACCAAAGCAGGTGATGTCGAGACGGTCTTATCGTTGATGGCGGATGATGTCGTCTTTCTGGTGTCTGGCCAACCGGTCATGCGGAAAGCCGACTTCGCCGTTGCGGCACGGGCGCAATCCGGCCAAGAGGCCCCCCAATTCGACGGTACAAGCGAGATTCAAGAGATCAAGATTCTCGGGGACTGGGCCTTCATGTGGACGAAACTCACCGTCGTGGTCACCCCGCCCGGCGGCGCTCCATCCATATCGCGTGAGGGTCATACACTGTCCATCCTCAGGAAGCAGAGCGGAAAATGGGTGCTGGCACGCGACGCCAATATGCTGGCTCCTGTGCCGAACAAATGACAGCCGCCAGTAGCTTCTAGACATTCCGGGTCTCCGCTTCGCTGTGTCAGTCCGGCGGTTAAGTTTGGAAGTTGACGCTTCCCACACGAAACACCGGACATATGGAACTCGGCAGACAAGATCACGGCGGCAACTCAATCTGATCGCAAACCCCGAACCTTTGGTACTTTGGTTCATCAAGGCACGCCAATCCAGAATCGCCGCTGGCGTTCAAAGAATTGTTGCAATTAAAGATGCGCCCCCGTCAAATGCGACGCCGCCGTGCTACACCGCGCGACTGATATCCGGATGCCGCACCCACTCGCGGCATTTGTCGGTTGTTCTTGTGTTTGTGCGCGCGGTCATATTAGCATACGTCCGACTGGCAAGCGGTGCTTATGCCCGACACTTTTTCTCTGCTTCGCTGGCATGGCTACCTGGTAGTCACGATTTCGTTCGCTGTCGCTACATTTTCCAAAACGAGAGATATCGCTCGCCCTGCCTCAGAACAAGAATTTGGTTAATGAACTCTTCTGGAGTTTCAATATGGCTAGCAGGAATCCACTCTCTAGAATCCAGCACATCGTTGTCCTGATGTTGGAAAACCGTTCCTTTGACTCTATGCTCGGATTTCTCTATGCCGACCAGGGAAACAAATCGCCGTCTGGCCAACCTTTCGAGGGTCTGACGGGGAAAGAAGCCAATCCCGATCCTACTGGCAAGAACATTCCTGTCTTCGAGATCAAGCCAACAGACAAGAACACTTATTTCATGCCCGGCACCGATCCTGGCGAGGGCTATGCCGCCAGCAACTCCCAACTCTTTGGCAGTGTCAATGCTCCGACGCCGCCCGTCGCCACCAACCAGGGGTTCGTGAAGGATTTCTCTTATACACTAGGGTGGGAGAAAAAGACGTCAAGCTGGGCAAAGCAAATCCTGCCGGGAACGGTCGCTCAGAATATTATGGGCATCTTCACCCCTGAGATGCTGCGAGTGCTTTCAGCCCTCGCGCGCGGCTACGCCGTGTGCGACCACTGGTATTGTTCCTTACCGACCGAGACCATGCCTAACCGCGCGTTCGTTGGCGCAGCCACCAGTCAGGGCCACATGGACGACAAGACCAAATCCTTCACGGTGCCGAGTATTTTCGGCCTGCTTGATCAGAACTATGTGAGTTGGGCCATTTATGGCTACGATACAGAGCCGCTCACGCGCCACACTTTCCCTGACACTAGCAATGCCGACGACTCGCATTTCGGCCTCTTCAAAGACTTCCAGTCAGCAGCCGCTGGTGGAACGCTGCCGGCCTACACGTTTCTGGAGCCTGACTGGGCGCCCACCGGCAACAGCCAACATCCCAATTACGACGTCGCTCTCGGCGAGCAGTTGATCCACGATGTTTACTACGCCGTGTACAACAGCAAAGCTTGGGAGCAAACGCTTCTCATCATCACCTACGACGAGCATGGTGGCTGCTACGACCATGTTGCGCCACCGTCAGGTGCCGTGCCCCCGGATAACACCCCGGGCGAATACGGCTTCGACTTCAAGCGGTTTGGGATTCGTGTGCCCACGATCATTGTTTCTCCCCTGATCGCGCCAGGCACCATTTTCCGCGTACCTGTGGGCACGATGCCTTTCGACCATACCTCCATCTTGAAGACCGTGGAGAAGCGATGGGGGTTAAATCCCTTGACCGCACGCGACGCCGCTGCGCCCGATGTTGGTGATGTGCTTACTCTCGACACCGCACGCACGGATGATCCGCTAAAGGGAGTAAAAGTCCCCCAAGCTAGCGGCAAGGACCCAGCCAAGGGCGAGCCTTCTCACCTACAGCAAGTGCATGCGGAACTGGTAGCGCAGTTGCCGGTCCACGACAAACATGGTCACAGGATCCCACCGATGGCTGAGCTGCGCACGAGTGCCGACTACAAGGCGTATATCCAATCGCGCACCGCAGCATGGAAGAAAAGCCGCAAGGCCGCGGCACAGTCCAACACGCGGAGCCCAAAGAAGAAGCGCACAGCGAAAAAGACCACTCATAGAACACGGAAGCTAAAGAAAAAGTCCTAAGTATCTGGTGCGCTTCGTTACAACGCGTGGCCTGGTGATGTGGGGAATTGAGCTTCTGGTTAGGGTCGCAGCCAAATCAATTACTGTGCCGCTTCCAAGCGCACCTAACCACAATAGGAGGGGCAGACCATGAAGGCATCGCTGGCAGCGAAGTTGCCTTGGTCCCCGGAGCGACCCGAGGAGCGGGACGCGGAATAGCCGTACAATTAGGTGCGGCCGGAGCTACCGTCTACGTCACCGGTCGAACAAGCCGGTCTAAGCGATCGGAAATGAACCGACCGAAGACGATCGAAGAAACCGCAACTCTCGTGGACGAAGCTGGCGGGCGCGGGATCGCGGTCCAGGTGGACCATCTCGTGCACGAAGAGGTGCGCGCGCTGGTGACTCGAATCAGGCCGGCCTGCAAATACATCGTACTCTTTTGGTATAAACGCTTTCTGTCCCATGCTGAGTGCCTTCTTGCACAATGCCTTTGGCTTCCGGGCATTGTAGCAGAGCACTCGCGGTTAGGAGTCGACATCCATCATACAGGTTCTGCGGAAGGGTTGCGTCTCGCGCTTTCTGTCGATCGCCACTGCGGAATCCGAGTTCAACGCCGCCCCAAAACGCCTGAAACAACTCGAACTCTTATAGCGCCGGCGCATCCCGTTCGACGGCAAGTTTATTCTTGTTCCAGTCGATCATGCCGCCTTTGAGATTGGAGACGTGCTCAAAGCCGAGACCGGTCAGGATGGCGGCGGCCGTCGTGCTGCGGACGCCGGCGCGGCAAACCACGATGATGTGCCTGTCCTTATGCTTGTCCAACTCTTCTGCCCGACCGGTCAGGTCTTTCAGAGGAATGAGCAGACTGCCGGCGATATGTCCAAGCTCCCCCGTGTATTCCTCGGGCTCGCGAACGTCGAGAATGATCGGGCCAGTGGAACTTTCATTTAGCATTTGCACTTGGTTGGAGCTGAGTTGGCGGACCTGGTTCAGTTCAGCCAATGTCGGATAGCGTAGCCGGTCATCGTCTACTGCCGACTGATTCGGCTGGAGCACCTCTTGAATGTTATCAGGGAGCGGCAATCCGAGGTTGCCCATCAGATCTATATATTGTTCCCGAGTGCGACCCACCACGCGAGGATTGAGACGTTTTTCGTCGCCAATGGTGGACCGCCGATTGCCGCGATAGTCGTGGGCCGGAAACATCAATGTCTCATCAGGAAGCGTGAAGAGTTTCTGTGTAATCGCATCAAACTGTTCTCCAGCATCGCCTCCGGCGAAGTCGCACCGGCCGGTGCCGCGAATGAGCAATGTGTCGCCGGTCAGCACCCGGTCTTGTATGTAGAGGCTGATGCCGTCGGGGGTGTGGCCGGGAGTATAGAGGACCTTTAAGCTCAGATCGCCGACGGGAATTTCATCGCCGTCCTCCACATGGACGGTTACATGAGGCGCGGGGGCTTTCGAGTGCATGATGACCTTCGCCTCGACGAGCTCTTTAAGGTCGTTGCTGGCGCTACGGTGATCCGCGTGCGTGTGGGTGTCGATGACCGCTTCCAGTCGCAGTCCCTGATACGCGAGAAGCGCTAGGTAGCGGTCAACCTTCTCGCGAACCGGATCGACCAAAATGGCCACATGATCCTTTTCGCTGCCGATCAGATAGGTCTTGCATTTGCCTCGGTTGAGTTCACGAAACAGCATTACGACCTCCTAATCCTTAATCCCTTCAACGCTTGAACGGTTTGAACCATTTGAACGACTTGACCTATCCGTGGCTTCACTCATCCCCAAACCTTACGCGCCACCTGGGTGACCAGCTCGAGCTTGCGTCGCATGTCGTCCCAAGAAAGGAGATTGCCCGAAGCGGCGGAGGCGAAGCCGCATTGCGTGCTGAGGGCAAGGTTTTCCGTCGGCACATACTTGGATGCTTGCTCGATGCGCCGCAGCAATTCGTCTGGCGATTCCAATTGCGGCTCTTTGGTCGTGATCAAACCGAGGACGACGGTCTTGCCTTTCGGCACAAAACGCAGCGGCTCGAAGCCGCCGGCGCGCGCAGTGTCAAATTCCATCAGATATCGGTCCATCTTGAGCGAGCCAAAAGCCTTTTCCGCGATGGGCTCGTAACTACCCTCCGCTCCCCAGGCGCTGCGCTTGTTGCCGCGGCAAAAATGGATGCCGATCAACACTTCAGGCCGCCGCTTGATATCTCGAATCATCGCGTTGTCCGCCGCGATCGCCGCGTCCAAGGCCTCGACGGGATCGATGCCGCTCGCCTGCAACGATGCCCGGCGCTTTGGGTCGAAGAAGGTCGAATAAGACGGCGCGTCGAGCTGGACATACGAAGCCCCTTCGTCAATCAACGCCTGCACTTCGTCCCGCATGATCAACGCGACATCCTGGAGCATGTCGTTAATCGTCGGATAAAACTTGTCGGTCACCCCCGGCCTGTACCGGCTTATCGCATGCTGGGTGGCCGCCGGTGTGCAGACTTTAAAAGGACCCGGGGCGTGCTGTTGCAAGAACGTCGCCTCGCCCGGAGTGAAGCGGCCTTTCTTGCGGAGTTTTCCGCCGACGATGAACTGGAGATTGCCCTCCTTTGACTCCTTCGCCAACTCACTGCCGGCGCCGCGCCATTCGAAGCTCACCGTGACTTTGCCCGGAATCAAACCATCGACAGCTTCTGTGATATCCGCCGTAAAGATATCGCGCCGGTATTCGCCGTCGGTAAAGACCTCGACGCCCGCGGCTTGCTGCAGCTCAAGGGCCTTGAGAATCGAGCGATCTTCGATGTCACGCAGCCGCTCACGATCTAACTTGCCTTCGCGATATGCCGTTCGCGCCTGGAGCAGCTCCGGCGGGCGCAGCAGACTGCCGATATTGTCCGCTCGAAATTGTTTCGCCATAGACCGCACTCCTTGAAGCGATTACTTGATACCTAACTCGCGGAGAACCTCGCTTTGCAGACTAAAGTCAAAGATCTTTGATGGGTGCACTGGCTCGGCAAGCTTGAGCGCTTGCGCGTCATTGGCCAAATGCTCCTTGATTTCTGCATCCGTCGGAATGCCGGTGCGAGTAAATGCCGGCATGGAAGCACGATAGGATTCTAGTGCCGTTTTCGTATCGACGCCATAGATGCGCGCCAGAAATTCGCTGCCTTCTCGTTCGTTTTCTAGGAAGTAGCGGTTTCCCTTCGCCCGTGCCCGGAGCATTTTTTTTACTCGATCGGGCTTGTCCTGGAGGAGTTTGAGCGGCACGGCAAGGCCGCTGTCGATGCCGGCGAATTTTTCCAACGCGCTGTCGAGAATGTTCATCTTGAATTTGTCCCGCGCCACAGCGACCCAAGGCGGACTGAGCGCTATCACTTGAACCGCGTTGCTTACTAACGCTTGCAACTGCATGGTCTGATCGTTGATCTGCATCGAGGTGATATCCCTGTCGGGGTCCAAGCCACCCACCACTAACATCGCTTTTGCTCGGTTGTGCTGGCTACCACCAATCGTCGAAATCCCAAGCACTTTACCCTTCAGGTCTTTGACCGAACGGTATTCGGGTCGCACCACAAGCCAGTACAGAGGCCGACGCAGGGTCACGGCCACGACCCGCAGTGGCGCGCCGCGTTGGAGCGCCCGAATAGCGCTTCCAATGGAGGCCTGCCCATCCAGCTCTCCGGAGATGCCGGCCGTGATCGCTACGGCGGAATTCATTTGAATGAACTGGGGCTCCAATCCCTCTTCACGGTAAAAGCCCATCTCCTTGGCCAGGAAAATGTCCGCGTAGTTGATGCCGCTGCTGGCATAGGCGATCCTCACCTTTTGCAGCGGCTGGCTCTGAGCAGTGATGCTTTCTGCGTCAACGGCGAAGAGAACGATCAAGATGTGTAAAGCTTTTACAATGAAGGATGTGCATTGCGACGAAAGACATTTGCAGCCACGTGCTTTCATTGGCTCTATTTCTTCTTCTGTCTGCCGTCACTCGAGCAAACACAAAGCAAGCCAAAGCCTAAAGTGCTTCGTCGCCTCAAGTGCGGAGAGTATTGAATAAGGAGCAGCTATCTCAACCAAACCACACGCTCTGTAGAACGTGATGATTTCGTCCATCACATTCTCTGCACTGCCGATAGAAACCTAGCCATTGGCTTCCCGGCCAGAAGAGACCCGGCACAAAGGACGAATTGACCGGAACGCATCAAAGACATATAAGGGATGCACGGTCTGGGCGGGTCCCGTCTATCTTTATCGTAAGCTAACTTTCTCGTTGTCTATCATCATACTGCTGCTGGGGCTTTTTCCGGGCTGCTCTACTCAGCCTCAAACTCATCCGCTCGACACCAAATCGGTACCCCCTGATGCCCAATTTTTAACGGAGTGCTCGATTAAAGGAGTCATGGCTTGTAAGGTCATGTCAGCAATGTCCGGTGATTACGGCGCGGAAAAGCGCTCGGCCTGTATCGCCTATCGCGATAGCAATTGGAAACTCGTTGAGCAGTGCGGTTCCCTGCCCGCCAGGCAGCCCTGAGTTTGTGTGCATGCTTTCGCGTTTTACTCTCTTCGCCAATCGAACATATATCGTATCTACTTGCGCGCATCCAATTCCTTGATTGCCTGACGGACCGGAGAAAAGTCCCGCACTTCGTCCAAGGGTTTTTTCTTTTCACCCAATCTTTCAATCAGGCTCTCCATCTCGGCATCGGTCATTTGACCGTCCGGGGCGATGGTTTTGAGCTCGAGGTCGTAGGACCGAGCCGCGACATCCGCCGTCTGCGGCAGCCACTTTAACATCACCGCAACGGTTTCCTGGCGATTGTCAAGGATGAAGCGATTGGCCTTCATGACCGAACGTAATGTCCTCTTCACCATTTGAGGATTTTCCTTCAGCGAACGATCCGAGGTGAATAAACCTGACGCCGGCATCCCCACTTCCGGCGGTCCTGCCAATACTTTGTAACCCATCTGCTGCAGCATAAGGTCGTAGGGCGGCGAGACCGACACGGCCTGAACCGATCCGGATGCGAGCGCTTGCGCTCTTAGCGGCGTCTCTCCGATCACGAGCTGCTGCACAAGGGCTGGATTGAATCCTTTCGAACGAAGCAACTCCTCGGCGACCAGTTGGTCCGTTCCGCGTACGGTCGCCACTCCGAGTTTTTTTCCTTTCAGATCCTGGATGTCTTTGATTTCCGGCCGCACAACCAAGAAATACATTCCCTTTTTGAGAGCAATCAAAATGACTTTCAAGGGAAGTCCCTGCAAAATGCCACGAAAAGTGCTGACAAAGGAGGTCGTAAAGGAGACATCGCCATTCATGACTGCCATCGCTCCAAGCCGTGGACTCACCTGAATCAACTCCACCTCCAAGCCTTCTTCGCGAAAGAAGCCTTTGCTTGAGGCAACATAAAGCGGCGTAATCGTGTTGCTCCGGCTTGAATAGGCGATCCGAATTTTTTGTGCCTGAGCATCGAGGCTTCGAGGAAAAAGAGCAACGCACAGAAAAGCTGCGAGCATTAGCCTTGAAAGATTTCGGATTTGAGCCGCGCGCATCGTAACTTTTTCTCTTGGTGTTAAACTCAAATCATCGAAACTCCAAGCCGTCCTCGCAGTCGCAGAAACTTTTTGTTGATTTCCCTCGAAATGCTCTTCACATGTTACCGGGGCAAAGAAATCTGGCACCTTCGAATAACGCGTTTTCCTGATTTGGAAAATAGGTCAGATTGATGAAACCCGTCAAGAGGAAAACCCCTACAGCATCTTCCCTCTCCGCTAGTACAGATGCCATTCAACTAGAAGAGAAAAGAAAATTTTACTGTGCGGGAACATCTCTCTTCTGGCTGCTTCCTGCTCGTGCATTTGGAGGCATATTCATACATCGCTCTGTGCAAGATCAACAGAATCACACGCTGGCATATCCCTTGCGAGTTACAATAACAAGAGCTCTTAGGGTCGATACGGGAAATCAGAACATAGAAGGGAGGCACTAGTTCATGAAAAGAAAAAAACAAATTCTAACAGCGGTGATTCTTTCAGGCAGCGTCGGTTTAGGAGCAAGCTCGCTATTCGCTCAAGGCGCTCCAGGAAGTGGGCAGGGGCCTACAGGGCCGCAACCGCGACCGACGCAACCAACCATACCGGGCCAACCGGCACCGGGTCTTCCCCAAAGCGAACCAATGCCCGGGAAACCAGGCACTATTCCAGAAAGGGTCGAACGACCAAGCGCTGGCGACAAAGGCATGGTTGTTTCCAGTGACGACATCAAGAAAGCAAAGGAAGCCCTCAAAGCAAAAGGATTGAATCCTGGTCCGATCGACGGCACCTTGGATAGCAAGACACAGCAAGCTCTGAGGGATTTTCAAAAAGCCAACAAATTGCCGGTAACAGGAGTTTTGGACGCCCAAACAGCGGAAAAACTCGGTGTGAGCAGCATGGGGAAAGGTTCGATGCCAGAGCGCGCACCAGGGAGTTCTATACCAAGAGATAATCCTATGCCGAAAAAGTAGAAGGCATTAGGGAAACAAAGAATCGAAAATAGAATTCCACGCTGTGGGGCAAACGGAGTTACGGGAAGGTAAGTCATAGATTTACTTTCCCGTAACTCACATGGGAAGAGTTTTTCGCCTGGTTATCCCAGGTAATTGTAGGAGTTTGTCCTGTGGCCGCTTAAAAAGTTTTTGCTTTTTTTCTTAATAAAGCGTAAGTTACCTGCAAGCAACAGTGCAGGTACTTACGCTTTTAGCATTCCTCTGGCTCTCCTTCCCTACCGCTGCCTTAGGTAACTATCTCTCCAAAGCTGAAGAGCTGTCGGCTGAGGGGGTGAAGTTTAGCTGGTCGGAGGTTGAATCCAAAAGCTTAAAAATCATCTTGGAGTATAAAGAGAATGAGGGGAATTGGAAACGAACCAACTTGGGCTCGGGATTTCTGATCTCCCCCGACGGCCTCTTTATCACCGCCTACCATGTGATGAGATATTGCCTGCTTGGTCAAAGCGAAGTGAATCGTTTCGCCGAGAGGGTGGATTGTTCCTCAGCTGAAGCTCACCCCCATGTGCGTTACAAGGCTCAAAATGGTGATCGAGAATTTCAAATAGAGATTCTATCTCACTTGAGCGAAGCGGATTCAACCAACGGCAAAAACGTGCACACTCCCGATGAAATCATCAAGCAGAGAGATTTCGTCATAGGAAAACTGATAACTCAACCGGGTACTCGTTTTTCCTATTGGGAACTGCCGGATTTCAAGCCAGACGCCATCCGTCTCGGTGATCCTAAAGCGGACTTCGAGCTGCAACCTCTCTTGCCTCCCAAGAAAGTCTTCATTGCCGGTTATCCGCGCGATCGAGACTTAGAAATCGCCTCTGGCTTTTTGAATTTGAAGGACGAGAATCATCGGGGGTACTTTGCCGCGGACTACACGCTCTATGCGCCGGGATACCTGGAAAAACACGGCATTTCGCCCGACACCCGGTGGGGAATGCGTGTGGAGAACCACATGAGCGGCGGCGCAGTTGTGGATAGTACCGGGTCGCTGGTGGGAATCGTTGTGAACGGTGGCAAAAACACGGCGGCTATTCTTTCCATTGAGAATATAATGGAGAATTTTTTTTCCCGGATCGGTAAATCGGGCGCTTCGCCGGCTGTAATCTTGACCCCAAACGAAACACCGCTTTATCTAAGAGAAAACCCACCGGAGTAGCCGGCACAGGTTTCAAGCCGTCCCCGGGAGCTCAATTTTCAGGGCATGGCCAATCGATCAACCCTTCTTTTAATAAACATCCGTTTGCGTAATTATTCTCTTATTGAGTCGCCTCGCAGTGTCTAAACGAACGATGAGGAAACCAAACAAAGTACTAGCCGAACTTCCACAGCCGCGGCTGGTTTCACGGCGCGACGTGCTGCGGCTCGCGCTGGGCGCCAGTACGCTCGCGTTCACGGGAGGTATTGCGATGGCAGATACACCCATACAGCGGCCAATTCCGCGCAGCACCGGTGAATCGTTGCCTGTCATCGGTCTCGGCACGTGGCAAACCTTCGATGTCGGCAAAGCACAATCTGGGCGAGAGCCGCTCAAAGCGGTGTTGGGTGACTTCGTGCGTTTGCACGGCAAGGTCATCGATTCCTCGCCGATGTACGGCACTTCGGAGAGCGTCGTCGGTGATCTCGTGGCGGAGCTAGGTGTGCAGAAGCAATTGTTTCTGGCGACGAAAGTCTGGACCAGCGGTCGTGACGCTGGCGTGCGGCAGATGGAAGAATCATTCCGGCGTTTGCGCACCCAGGTCATGGATCTGATGCAGGTGCACAATCTAGTGGATTGGCAAACCCATCTCGCGACACTCAAGCGCTGGAAGGAGCAAGGCAAGGTTCGTTATATTGGCGTGACACACTACACGGCAAGCGCCTACGACCAGCTCGCCCGCGTGTTGGAAACCGAAGATCTCGACTTCGTGCAGCTCAATTACTCGATTGCCGAGCGCGATGCCGAGCGGCGGCTCTTGCCCCTGGCCGCCAATAAGCGCATCGCTGTGCTGGTAAACCGCCCGTTTGCCGCGGGAGGACTGTTCAGCCGATTACTCGGCAAACCCCTTCCGCCATGGGCCAAGGAAATTGGCTGCGCTACCTGGGCGCAATTCTTGTTGAAGTTTGTGATCTCACACCCAGCCGTCACCTGCGCTATCCCTGCCACGAGCAAAGTACAGCACTTGACAGACAACATGCAGGCAGGGACGGGAACCCTTCCTAACCTCGACATGCGCGAACGCATGGCGCGCTACGTCGCGGACCTATAGGTGTTCAACGTTCAATGTTCCAGGTTCAAAGTTTCAACTCTCTTCGGACTTTGAACATTGAACTTTGAACCTTGAACTCTCACCCCTCTCGCACTCGCTTCCGGTGCCGCGATTTAAACCGGGTTGCTCGTTTTACTTTAATGCCTTCTTCAAAACGCGAATGGCAGTGTCTGCATCGGCAGCACTGTCGAAAGCAAAATAAGTCACGGCCCGCCGTCCTAGTGCGGCGGCCGAGATGCCGCGGAGGTTGATACCGACATCAGCAAGCGCGCGGGTCATTTTCGTGCCTAGTCCCGGCCGGTCGGTACCCTCCACACGCACGGAATGGAGGCTGTCAGTCGTGGTAAGACCACCCGCCTGAGCGGCGCTTTTCTGCTTGGCTCCCTTGATGGGAGCGAGAAAGACAACTCCCGAACCTGGTTTGTCAGGAGCGCGACGCGAAATGAGAAACTCGAAATTTGCCCCGGCATCGCTCAAGGCGCTCAATTTCTCAGCTAGTCCGCCTGGCCGATCGGCGATTTCTCCGGCCCACACGTCTACTTTCTTGATCGTATACGCCATGCTTACACCTCCTTGAAGAATTTGATCGCTAGTCTCTGATGTCCTACACAAACAAAAAAACCGATCACTCCAACATCCCCGAGACTTTGCCCAAGTGATCGGCTTTTATTCCTTCCTCCTCCTATCGGCTTCTTTTCATTCTACCCTGCCTCACATCGCTGTGAATGCGCGCCAAAGATGAGGGAGGCTCCTGCGTAATCTGAGCGGCTCATATCACCATGTCAAAGAGACTGTCAAGTAAAGACTGACGCGCTTAGACCTCAAGCCTTCTATTCCGGGATCGCCACCCTCCACCTGGTTGAGCTCAGCGCTTGACTGTTGGATACCGCTACCTGCTAGACTAGGAATCGTACTTTGACACCGAGGAGGATCACGAACAAACATGGCTATCCCTGGCGAAAAAGCAATTCAAATGGTCCGCAGTGCCCACGCGCAAGCCGTCCAGCTGGACATCCAAGTCACCGCGGTAGTGGTCGATCAGAGCGGCCGTATGATCGCGCTGGGCCGAATGGACCGCGCCCGTCCCATTACCGTGGACATCGCTCTCAACAAAGCTTATACAGCAGCCAGTTTCCAGCAGCCCACAAAGGACTTGGCGGGGGTTGCGGGGCAGACGTGGTTTCAAAGCCTGGTAGTGTCCAGCAGCGGCCGCATCATGCCTGGCGGGGGTGCGCTGCCCATCGTGGAGGGCGGCAACGTCGTCGGCGCCATCGCCGTAGCCGGGGGCACCGAAGAGCAGGATCAGCGTTGCGCTGAAGTGGCTCTCGCCTCTTATGCCTGATGCGCAAACACGGCTGTAGAAAGGGGAGCCGTTCGCCGGCTTTTGTGCTAGGATAGCTGAAAGCTGGCAGGCGGTGAGTGGTATGTCAGTTGCACTGAAGCCGGTTTTTGTGTAGTGAGACAGACATAGAATGACGGTACCGATAGAGTTCCATTTAAAGCGGTAAACGACCAGGCAGTGAAAGCTTTGTCGACGGCTTGCAACGAGGAAGGGAGAAGTCGCTATGGCCTTGACCGTGGAAAAGACAACGAAACCACTGAACGGGAATAACGGCGCAACGCACAATCCCGCGCAGACGGACCTCCCGCCGCCACCTTACTTGGGTCGATCGGTGCGCATCGTCGGCCCGCATGTCAACGTCGACATGAACCAGTCGCCCCATCCAAAAAACGCGCGCGGCGAGTTGGGCAAGCCGCTCTTCAACTGGTACCGTAACACTGTCTCCAAAGATCCGCTCACGCGGGTGTCGGCGCCGAATCATTTCGCCGATCGCCGGCAGTTTCTCACCACGGTGATCAACCGGGATAGCAAAGGCAAGGTCAACCCTAGCCGAGTCGCTGTGGATGACCCTGCGGCGATGACGCGCCACATCAAGGCCGTGGCTCACTACATGGGAGCCGATGTCGTCGGCATTGCCAAAGCACATCCGACTTTTTTGTATGCCGGCAGCCGTTACGTCCAGGACGGCACCGCCCAGGACGCTTACGAGACGCAGTCTCCTGAGGAGCTGGTGCGGAAATTTCCCTTCGTGATCCAAGCGACGACAGCGTGGGATTACAACAAGCTCCAGGCCCACCGCCACCATATCGGCGACTCCGCCTACCACGTTTCGCAGATGAAAGGCGTGCTCGTCCTGAAGGCCCTCGAGGGCTACATCAAGGAGCTGGGCTATACCGCCCTGCGCGGAGTGGTAACCCCCCAGGCCGCCGGAGTAGCCGGAGGCATCGGCGAGCTGGGGCGAAACGGACTCGTCATCAACAAGAATTACGGCGCCCGTATCCATATGCCGGATCCCATTCTGACCGACTTGCCGTTGGTGCCGGACCGACCCGTTGATATCGGCGTGGAGGACTTCTGCAAGATCTGCCGCAAATGCGCCAACACCTGTCCCACCAACAGCATCCCGTTTGGCGATAAGGTAGTCTTTAACGGAATTGAGAAATACAAGATCAACTGGCTCACCTGTTACAAGCTCAGGCCTTATGTGCACGATCATTGGGGGAGCTGTCTGACCTGTGCCGCAGTCTGCCCGTTCACCAAACCCAACGTCTGGTGGCATAGCCTGGCGGTCTGGACTCTACGCACCTGTCCCATTCCCGTCCGGCCCGCGCTGGTGCATGCGCTCAAGTGGATCGATGATCGCTTCTGGGGAGTGATGCGTAACAGCAGAGTGCGCTGGATGGGTTATGACTCCGGCATCAAGCCGGGGGACCAGGCCTGTACCGTCACCGGCTGCACCGCATCCCACGAGGGCAAGGGGCACTCGGTAGTCGGAGACGTAGGTTATTATGCTCCCTTGAAAGAAAACACCAACCGCTTCGTCAAGCGGGCCTAGTAACCTTGCGACTCGGTCCGTTCAAAATTCCTTGGGTCGGCGAAGATTCTCACAAGCCCGATCCCTACTGGGATTTTTTCATCAATACGCCTCCGGCCGACATGGCCAATACGGTTACGGAGATGATCCGCAGTGCCCCCGAAGGGAATGTCTTTCCTACCAAAGCTGAGCTCCACACCCCCGAGATCACTTCCAGCCACGTCAAGGAGCTAGCGTCCTACCTGGGAACCGACTTGATAGGGATTGCGCGCCTAACCGCGCTCCCAACTGCGGGAGAGAGTAAGGGTGAAGGGCACGACACCTATCCTTTCGCCGTCATCTGCGCGGTCCCAGCCGATTATGACCCACGCAAAGCACCAGGTATCGGCGGCCAGGTGCCGGTACAGAAGGGATTGTTTATTACCTTCGTTCTCAGCGCGTGGATCCGCGAGCTTGGCTTTCGCGCGACGGCGGTGCTGGACCCGAACGCCGAGAAGTTGGCCGTGGCCGCTGGCCTCGGCACCCTCAATGCGGAGGGTAGATTAGTAACGCCGAAATTTGGCACCCGCGTTCACGTCGCAAACGTGATTCGCACCGATTTGCCGTTGGCGCCGGACGGATAGCCGCAACGTTCAAGCCGTTTCAATCGTTCAAACAGTTCAAAACGTGTTGAACAGGTTGAACGTTTTGTACCTGATATAGGAAGAACAATGCCTTACATCATCACCAGTCTGTGCACCAACGATGGATCGTGCGTCGAAGTCTGCCCGGTCGCCTGCATCCACACAAAGCCCGGAGCGCCGCAGTTCTATATCGATCCCGAAGTGTGTATCGATTGCGAGCAATGCGAAATCGTTTGTCCGGTGGACGCGATCTTCAAAGATATAGACATCCCAGCCGAGCACGAGGCTTCCATCGAGGTCAACGCCGCCTTCTTTCGCAAGAACAAAGCGGCAGTGGGGCCGGTTCCGGTGGAAACGGCGTGGGAGATGATACATTCAGCCCAAGAATACGCAGAGACCGTGGGCATCGCGGTGACGGTCGCAGTCGTGGATGAAGCTGGCCATCCTATCGCCGTCGGAAGGATGGACGGCGCGGAGCCCAGAACGGCGGAGCTCGCTTTCCATAAAGCTTATACGGCGGCCGCCTTCCACCTACCCACAGCTGAGCTGGCGCCCCAGGCGCGGCAACCTTGGCTTCGGAGCCTCGCTATCTCGCATCGTGGCCGCATCATGCCCGCGGGCGGCGGCATCCCGATCATCGACGGTGTTGTGATCGTCGGCGGCGTCGGCGTTGCCGGTGCCAGCCGCCCCGACCAAGACATCCTCTGCTGCCGGGCGGCAATCGCTGTGTTGGAAAGCCCCGGCCACTGAGCTTTCATTCAGCTTTGATCATTCACTCTTGTTCTAGCACGTCAGACTAATCGAAGTTTGGTAAACTCTGAACTAAACTTGCCATACATCATGAAATATTCGCCGGACGCCGAGTAGCAGCTGCGATGGTTGACCGCTCGTCAACGCAAGATCATTCTAGATACCGTTGATCGGTAATGACTCACCCGGCGCCTACGTTGAGCAAGCATCCCGAATCGAAGGTTGTGGTCGTAGCGGTGGGACTTAAAGAAAGAAATCGAGTTCGAATCGGTGGAGAGATTATCGACCTATACCTAGATTGAACCAAGAAGCCTCGGAGGCCCTATCAAAAGTACGCTCAAAGGCCAGGAAAGACCCGGTTATTGTTGTGAAGAGGGGAAAACCTTTTTGCGGCTGTGGTGCCGATCCGAAACGCGGATGAAAGACGGTATCTCTAAGCACACCGCCGCCGGCTTGGTTTAAAAAATAGTCATTTCGGGGTTTCGAGAATTCTCGAAACGTGGAAGTGTCATTGAGGGCGTGGTCATTCAAAATCGCCTTGCTGAGCGACACGCTGGGACGGACCAACCTCAAAACGGGCCGCTTCCATGACGGAATTTCTCGTCAGGTTCGGCAGGAACGATTTTGGCCACTGTTTTGCCGTGGCGAAGGACACGAACTGTTTCACCCTTTTCAACGAGAGTCAAAATTTCTGACGCTCGCTTTCGGAATTCAGTAGATAAACTTTTCATAGGAGGTCAGGTTCCACCAACCTAGATTGAATATTACTGCACGTTGATGTGCAATCTGCGGACTCGCCGGCCGGAGGGATCCCGGAAGGGCGAACTGACAAGCAAGGGATCGTTCAGCGGTTCAACCAATTTAGGCCTGCGGCCCGTTCAAACCGTTCAATCGCTACGCTCGCGTGATAGCGCGGCCGTGTTCCAATTGTTTCAGCCGTTCCACTGCAACGCTTCGCTCAGTTCAAACCGTCAACCAAAAAGGCGACAGTTCAACCGTTCGACAGTTCAACGATTCAGGGCCGAGGTCGTTTCAATCGTTTCGGTCGTTCCAAATGTTCCAGTCGTTTATGCCGAGAGCCAACCGCTATCTTCTGTCCGGATCCATTTGGCACATGACTCATCTAAACCAGGGCCGGTTCTAGCCGTTCCACTGTAACGCTTCGCTCAAAGCCTTGCCGCGGTTCAAGGTTCAAGAGTTCAAGGGAAACTTGCACGTTTCGAGAATTTCGAAAGTCGAAAGGTCGCCATAACGATATCAGTCGCCTACGTTTCCAGCCTTCGATCAGCAGCCGATTGTTTATTTAAGCGTGCCTCGCTTCTAGCCGCGCCCAGCAGCGCCATTCTCAGAAGGAGATTCTCGGACGACGCTGCCGTCAGTGTCTTCAAAGGTTAGCTTCTTATTTCCGCCGGTAGGATGTCTGTTTTTGAGAACTCCTGCCCCTTGAAAAGTAGCGGCAGGCCCGTCGCTTTTGCTAACGCGTAGGAAAAACAGTCCCGTAGTTGAGAGCCGCGGTTTGTCGACCCTTGCCGTAACGAGCATAGGCTTCGCGTGCGAGTTCTGCCTGCTGAGCCGTAAAACTTTCGACCTAAAACGCGGCTTCCTTAACGAGTCTGTCGACCATTCGCACGGCTTTGACGCCGTGCCGATTGAGCATCACGATGTTGACCTCAAGGAGGGTAGCTGCGGAAATGATCGGCGGATCCGCCTCGGCAATGGCTTCTGCATAAATGGCCGCATCGGGCTCTTTGTCGAGGATGGCAATCAGTTCCTGGGTGTTTCCTATATCCGGACTTTTTGATTAAAGTCTCTCACAAAGACCGGGATTCCGAATTTATTTCGAGGAGGAAATACCATGGCAGAGCTAAAGCAAGACCCCACGCATCCGTTGAAACACGAGCAATGTTATCTCTGTTTCACGACCTTGGTGGAACCGCCCCCGGTAAACGCGCCATCGCGTGAGGAGCTGCGCCGCCCGCACAAGGAATACATGGCCAGACTCGAAAGCGAGGGGCGCCTGTTTGGCGCGGGCCTGCTCAAGAACGACAAGGAAAAGGAAACCTCCGATCTGGGTTTTGGTATGTTCATCTTGCGCGCTGAAACCAGGGCGGAGGCGGAAGCGATCGCCTTCCAAGAACCCAATACCAAGGCCGGTCTGCGAACGATGAAGGTGGTACCGTGGCTCCGGGGGGAAGGGGATATCAACATCTCGATCAGCTTTACCAACGGTACCGTAAAGATCGATCGGCGCAGTTATCTACTCGACAACGGCTAATCAGTCCGGATTCCGCAGTTTAATTGTATGACTTGTGCTAGGCGAGGCGTGAGCCTGGAGCAGCGAACGCATTGACCCGTAATGTTTCAAAGTGTTTTTGTTACTTGGCACTTTGTTCCCAACGGTTGAGGACGCCGCTCATCGCACCGATGCCCGCAACTGCGCTCAGAGGCACAGGCCCGTTGCGTTCGCTGCTGCGGAAGGCTTGCGCCTTGCCCTGTGCTTCGCCTTCAACTGCCGATCCGGGATGAGCGAGCGGCTAAGGCTTAAGCTGGATCAGATTCAGCGAAACCATGATGCGGTAGTGCTTACTTTCGCGATGGCCGCAACACCCGCAATCTCTTGCATCTCGGCGGTGAAGTAAGAATTATTGCTTTGGTCGCGGCTCTGCGCTTAGGGCTTTCGTGGCGTTTGACTCAAGCTCAGATGGCCACGCTATTCCCAAATGCCTTCGGGAAGTGGTAAGCCGGCGAGATCTGCGGGGGCAAGCCGCCCGTCCGGCTCGATGCCGAAGCGCTCGAGCACCGCGATCATTTGCCGTGTGTGCTGGGCGGAGTGCCAGGTAGAGCGCTCGAATAGCTGGTGCATCGGCGGCGTGCCGTAGAAAGTCTTGACCTTTTGTTGGCAGGATTTGTCATCGAGTCGAATCCACCAGTTCTCGATTCGTTCAATGACGTTGTCGCCGTAAGATACTATCTCTGCACCGGTCGTGTAGGTTCCGTCTTGAGGCGGCACATTGGCGAGTTGCACCCAATATTCCACGCCGTCGAGCGCCGTCTCGAGAAAGGCCTCGCCGATACGAAAGATGTGGTGGCTCAGCAGTCGAATCGAGCGATCTCGGTTGTCGATGGCCCGCTCGTTGAGCCGTTCGTTGGGAATCTGACGGATGTAGCGTTGCGCCGCACGCAATACAACGGTCCATTTTACGATCAGGGCTGCTGGTGGAAGCGGTGTGTGCCCGCTGCCTTGCAAGCCGACAAACTCTGCAACATCCTCGAGGTTCTGGCAAAAAATGTATTGATCGTCTCGCGCGAGCACCGGCACGGTGCGCACGCCGAGTTTGAGCAGCTGCGTTTGTCCCGCCGGATCATTCACTACGTCAACCGCGATGAAGTCGATGCCTTTTTTCGAAAGAAACTCTTTCGTTCTAAGGCAACTGCTTCAACCCGGTTGGGTGTACAGGATCAATTTGTCAGCGACGCTCTCCATGATCGGGTCCCATATTCCAAGTCATCTCGCTGCACAGTTCAGCGCGGCCTGAAGTATTACCCCGTGCAGGTCGACGGCGGTCAACCCACAATATTCTAGACCATACCCCGGCCTCACATCCACCATCCCATCTTCCAGAAGTCGGCGCAAGACAAGGCGCCTG
>Ga0081455_10000477_pt1 | contig 51914 bp, 44 predicted proteins | sample TabmetS3T2R1_FD_70207 | JGI IMG/M metagenome (GOLD analysis project Ga0081455, IMG submission 70207) | Tabebuia heterophylla rhizosphere microbial communities from the University of Puerto Rico - S3T2R1 | ecosystem: Host-associated > Plants > Roots > Rhizosphere ...
CTTTTTCTGGCGGATGTACCGCAACCCGGATCTGATGCGGAAGCTCGACATGCCGCTGATGATCGCATGGGCGGCGGGCGTGCTGATTTGCATCGCCTCCGGCAACCGGTCGCCGATCCTGGGCTTCGCGGCATTTCTGATGATCTACGGAATAATCGCCGAGCCCAGGCGCTTTCTGATGGCGCTGCCGCTGCTGCTCGTCGCCGGCCTGGTCGGTTTCGAGGTCATGCTGATGTTGGGAGAGGGGGGTGCCCGTTTCGCGCAGACTGACGATAGCTCCGCCGCCGGTCGCTCCACGCTTGCCAAGTTCGGCTGGTGGCTGGTGCTGGATCGTCCCTTCGGCTGGGGCTTTTCCTTCAGCAGCACCGATCACTGGCAAGGCTATGCGCACGACGTCATCTACGAACCAAATCCGATGGCGATCCGGCGCTGGCCGCCCCACAACGCTTATGTTCTGCTGCTCGCTAAATATGGCATCCTGGCCGTCCCAATCATATTGGCCATCTTGCCGCGCACCCGATTGGGCTGGACGGCCCTGTTCGCCTTCCTGCCCTATGGGGTCCATATCTATTTCCATAATGACGGCCCGATGATGAGCGACAATCTCGTCTGGATCGCCATCTCGATGGCCATCATCATCATATCGAGGCTTTCGGCCCGTCAGCCGCCACTGGTGGAAGCGCGCCGGTGGACGCGAGCCTATCGTGCGCGGAATGCGGTCGGTCTGGGGCGGGCGTGACGGTTTCGGTGTTGATGGCCACGCGGGCCAATGAGGGATGGGCGAGATACCTGCCCGATCTGCTCGGGCAGACGATCCCGCCCGATCAGGTGATTGTGGTCGTGGACCGCGCGACCGACGAGGCCGAACGCGAGACCTTCGGCCGCCAATGGCCGCGGGTCGATTTCGTTTTCAACGATGCCAATCTCGGGGTGACCCGATCGCTCATCCGCGGCCTCGCGGCCGCCACGGGCGAATATGTGTTCAGGGCCGACGATGACGACAGCTATCGGCAGGACCGGATCGAAAAACAGCTTGCCCTGTTCGCGACGAGCGGCGCCGATCTCGTTTTCAGTTGGGCCGAGGGTATCGCGACCGGCCAGGAGGCGCGACCCTATCTGATAAGCTGCCCCGAAAGCGACGCGGAGATTCGGGCGGCGTTGTGCCGCCGCAACGTGCTGATCCACGCCTCGCTGGCTTTTCGGCGCGAGGCTGTCCTGGCATTCGGCGGCTATGACTCGACCTTCGTCAATGCTCAGGATTATGCCCTCTATCTGGCCGCGATGCGGGCGGGGTTGCGCTTCGCCGCAGTTCCGGAGCCGCTGGTTCGCAGGAGCTATACGGGGTTGAGCATCACGGTCGGGCGTCGCTACCATCAGCTTATGTACAGTTGCGCGGCGAGGGCGGTGCACCATGCCCATACCGCCGAGCGACTGGAATTCATCCGCACCTTGTTCGAATATGCGCTGCTTGCCGTCACACCGATCTGGGTGCGGAGATTGCGCCGGCAGGTTTATGCCTTGCTGGGAAGGGGGGCGTGAGTGTCGGAATGTTGCAATGCGGTAATTTTGCGCGATTCCGGCTCCGTCAGCCGTGCGACGGGAGCGAACGGCCGCAAATTTCAGGTAAAAAGCTTGCGGCACAAACAAATCCTGTCAGAATCGATCGAGATTGATGAGGTGAGAATGGCCGGGCTTTCGAAGATTGCGTCTGCCCTTCTGCTCATGCTGGCTGTGCCGGTCTTCGCCGCCGAAACGCCGGCTCCGATTAGCGCCGTGACTACGGAAAGCGGCGATTATGTGCTCGATGCAGGGGATCGCATCAGGCTGTCGCTCTACGGCGACGACAGTTTCAAGGGCGAGTTCGCCGTTTCCGACAATGGCACGATATCGTTGCCGCTGATCGGGATGCAGCCGGCGCGCGGGATGACCGTCAACGCATTCCGTGCCGCAGTGGAGGCGAAGCTCGCCGACGGCTATTACCGCGACCCCCGTCTTTCGGCGGAGGTCGTCAATTACCGGCCTTTCTACATTTTGGGAGAGGTCAACAAGCCGGGCCAATATCCCTATGTAACGGGGATGACGCTGGGTCAGGCGGTGGCGATCGCCAACGGTTACACACTTGCCGCGCGCAAGGGCACCGTTGCGATCCGCCGGGCCAAATCCCAGGAAGAAGTGAAGATTTCCGCTAACCCGGCGCTACCCATCGGGCCGGGAGATACGGTGCGGGTGCTGGAGAGGTTGTTCTGAGGGGGATGGTTCAGAACCTCGAAGGGGAAACGCGATGAGCGGCACGACGGCCAATGTGCTGACCACGGAAACCTTGTTCGCGCTGTTCCGGCGCCATGTGAAGCTGTTCGCGCTGATCTTCTGCTCGATCTTCGCGCTGACGGTGCTGATCACCTTCCTGCAAAGCCCGCGCTACGAGGCGACGGCGCGCGTACTGATCGATCCGCGCCGCCAGAACCTCCTCCCCACCAATCCGGACATCATGTCGGGCCTTCCGCCCAAGGATCAAAGCGCGATCGATACCGAGGTCGAGACACTCTATTCACCTGCGCTTGCGCGAAAGGTGGTCCGCGATTTGAACCTCGTCAGCGATCCCGAATTCGGCAACGCCTATAACGATGTGGCCGACGCCGCGGATTCGGTTTCCAGCAATCTCGATATAAGGCGGGTTGGCGAATCCTACCTGATCGATGTCGCGTTCATATCGAAGGATCCTGCCAAGGCGGCTAAAATCGCCAACGCCTTCGCCGAAAACTATATCCTTCTCCAGCTCGAGGTGAAGCGCTCGGTCAACAAGCTCGCCACCGATTTGCTCGCCGAGCGGGTCAAGTCGATGGCCGAGAAGGTCAGGCTCGCCGAGGTCAAGGTCCAGCAGTTCAAGATCGAGAACGGCCTGATGAGTGTCAACGGCGCCACCCTGGCCGAACAGTCGATCGCGACCATCGACAATGATCTCGCCCGCGCCAAGGCTGACGAGCTTGAGGCATTTGGCCGCCTGAGCGCCGCGCAGACCGCGAGCGCGAGGCTCGATGCCTCGACTTCGCAGGCACTTCAGGATCTGCGTGGCCGCCTTGCCGGCGCGCAGCAGGATCTGCGCGAGGCTCAGCTTCGGTTCGGCGAGAAGCATCCCACCTATCAGGCGGCGGTAGCCCGGGTCGAAGAGCTTGAGCATTCCGTGGATACCGAGACTCGTCGGGCGAATGCCGCGCTGATCGCCCAGGATCAGCAGCAGGTTGACAGGCTCCGCGCGGAAGCGGCTGCGGCCGCCCAGAAGCGCAGGTCGCTCGAGGAAAGCGTCAACACGACCCGGGCAGCGCTGACATCCACCAATCGCGCCCAGGTTGCGCTCGATGATCTCGTCCGTGAGGCGGAAGCGTTGCGGCTGACCTATCAATCCTACCTAAACCGCTATCAGGAAACATTGACCCGCCAGGGCACGGAAACGGCGGACAGTCGCATCGTCTCCGATGCGTTCGTGCCACGTCAGCCGAGCAGTCCCAATGTTAAGCTGTTCCTCGCCTTTGGTCTGTTGCTCGGGCTCGGCACCGCGATTTCCGCGGTCATCTTGCTGACCATGCTCGATCCGCGGCTCAGCACCGCGGCGGATGTCGAAAGATATCTCGATCTCGATGCGCTACCCTCGATCGCCACGGTCGAATCCACCATCGACAAGGATCGTGCGGGGGCGCTGTCGCTCGATCCCGCGCAGCATGTGGTGGTGCATCCGCAAACCGCCTTCACGGAACAGTTCCGCAACCTGCTCAATGCCGTCCGCAAGCCGACGGCGACGGGCCGGGCGCGGATCGTGGCGCTCACCTCCTCGCTTCCCAATGAGGGCAAGACGACCACATCGATCTGCCTCGCGCGCGTCGCGGCGATGAGCGGGCTCGGCACGGTGTTGGTCGATTGCGACCTGCGCCATCGCTCGCTCAATCGTTTCGTCGAGGATACCGGCAAGCCGGGGCTGATCGAATATCTGCGCGGCGAGGCCTCGCTCCAGCAGGTGCTTCAGCTTGACGAGGCGAGCGGCGCGATGATCCTGCCTACCTCGGTCGCGCCCTCGCGCACCTCTGACAATCTTGGCGGCGAGCGGATGAAGGAGTTGTTGACCGCGCTCCATGCCGCCTTCGATCTCGTCATTCTCGACACGCCGCCGGTGCTGCCGCTGGCCGACGCGCGCATGATTGCCTCGCTTGCCGATGCGGTCGTGATGATCGCGCGCTGGCGCTCGACCTCGCGCCGCGCCGTCGAAGCCGCGCTCGGCATCCTCGCCTCGACGGGCGCCGAGATCGTGGGCGTCTGTCTGACGATGGCCGATCTCCGTAAGATGGCCTCCGAGGGTTATGGCGATCCGAGCTTCTACTACTCGCATTACAAGGATTATTACTCGGATGAGTCACGGTTCGAGGCACCACGCCCGGCCGTGCCCGACCTCCGCAAAACCGCGTGAACGGCTCTACAGGTTGAGCAGCGCTGGATCGCCCCCTTGCGCGGTGATGTTCACCGATACCGCCCGTTCGACCGCATAGCGCAGCAATGTGTGCGGCCCGCCCGCCTTTGGGCCGGTGCCGGATAACCCTTCGCCTCCGAACGGCTGCACGCCCACTACCGCACCGATCATCGGCCGGTTGACATAGACGTTGCCGGTGGGGACGCACGTCCGCACCTCGTCTGCGAAGCGCTCGATCCGGCTGTGAATGCCGAGAGTCAGGCCATAACCGCGCGCGGCGATCCGCGCCGCCACGTTCTCCAGCTTCGCCGGATCATAGCGATGGACATGCAGGATCGGCCCGAACACCTCGCGTTCGAGGAGGTCGGGCGTCGGCACCTCGGCGATCATTGGCCCGAAGAAATGACCTCGCCCGGCGAGGTCGCCTACATCGCGCCGCGCGATGATCTTCGCGTGCTGCTCCAACCGCATTGCATGGGCTTCGAGCGCGTCCTTCGCTTCGGCATCGATCACCGGGCCGATGTCGCTCGATGGATCGGAAGGATCGCCGATTACCAGCGCATCGAGCGCCCCGGCCAAAGTCGCGATCAGTTCGTCGGCGCTGCCCTTTGGCACATAGAGCAACCGCAGCGCCGAACAGCGCTGCCCCGCCGAGCCGAAGGCCGACAGGATCGCATCGTCCACGACCTGCTCTCTGAGCGCTGTCGTGTCGACGAACATCGCATTGAGCCCGCCGGTTTCGGCGATGAAGGGCAGGATCGGCCCATCACGCGCGGCGAGCGTGCGGTTGATCGCCCAGGCGGTCTCGGTGCCGCCGGTAAAGGCGACTCCGTCGATCAGCGGATGCCGGGTCAGCGCGGCGCCGACCGTCGCGCCGTCGCCCGGCAACAAGGCGAGCAGGGCAGGATCGAGCCCCGCGCTGTGAAACAGTCGCACCGCCTCGACCGCGATCAGCGGGGTCTGTTCGGCGGGCTTGGCAAGTACGGCATTGCCCGCGGCCAGCGCGGCGGCGATCTGGCCGGTGAAGATCGCCAGCGGGAAATTCCATGGCGAGATGCAGGCGAAGGTACCACGCCCCCGCAGCTCCAGCCGGTTGGTCTCGCCGACCGGTCCCGGAAGCTCCTCCGGCCCGCCGAATTGTCGCTCGGCCAGTCCCGCATAATAGCGGCAGAAATCGACCGCCTCGCGTACCTCGGCGACGCCGTCGTTGAGCGTCTTGCCGCCCTCCAGCGACAGCAGTGCGATCAGCCGGTCCATATTGGCTTCGAGCGCGTCGCTCATCGCGCGCAGCACGGGCGCTCGTCCTTTGCCGCCGATCGCGTCCCAGTGCGGTTGCGCCTTTTTTGCGAGCCTTGCGGATTGGTCGATCTGGGCATCGCTGGCGGAGGAGACGTAGCCGATCACTAGGCTCGTGTCGGATGGGCTGGCAACGGCCACGGGTGCATCGACGATCATCTCGCCGCCCACGATTGGCCCCGCCGACCAGCCTTCACCACGCGCAAGCCGTGCCTCGCGCCGCGCCGTCTGGCGATCCTCGAGCAGGCTGTAATCGCGCCCCGGAGGGTTGGCGCGCGCCGTGCCGTAGATATTGGCGGGCGGCGCGATCTTGGGATGCCGGTCGGGCTGGGTCTCGACCAGCGCGATCGGATCGGCGACGACATCCTCGGGCGCCACATGCTCGTCGAGAAGCGCGTGGACGAAGCTCGTATTCGCGCCATTCTCCAGCAGCCGGCGGACGAGATAGGGCAGCAGCTCCTCATGCCCGCCAACCGGCGCATAGGCGCGCAGAACGAAGCGGCCATAACGCTCAGCCGCGCCCGCATAGAGAGCCTCGCCCATGCCGTGCAGCCGCTGATGCTCGACTTGCACGGCCGCCGCATCCGCCATCCGCCGCACCGCCGCCAGCGTATGCGCGTTATGCGTCGCGAACTGCGGATAGAGGTTCGGACTCGCCTCGATCAGTGCCTTGGCGCAGACCAGATAGGAGAGGTCGGTTGCCGCCTTGGTGGTGTAGACCGGGTAATCGGGCCGTCCGGCCACCTGCGCGCGCTTGATCTCGCTGTCCCAATATGCGCCTTTCACGAGCCGGACCATGATCCGTCGCTTCGTCTCGTGCGCCAATTCCGCCAGCGCCGCGATCACCAGCGGCCCGCGCTTCTGATAGGCCTGCACGACAACGCCCAGCCCTCGCCAATCACGCAGTTCGGGCTCGCGCGCCAACCTCTCGACGAGCTTGAGCGAGAGGATCAGCCGATCCGCTTCCTCGGCGTCGATCGCGAAATTGAGGTCATGGTTTGCGGCGCCTTGGGCCAATCTCAAGAGGCGTGGATAAAGTTCTTCGAAGACGCGCTTTTCCTGTGTCGCTTCGTAGCGAGGGCTGAGCGCCGAGAGCTTGATCGAGACGCCATGCCCGCGCTCTGGTCCGGCGCAGGCGGCCGTCTTGCCGACCGTCTCGATCGCATGCGCGTAGATACGCTTGTACCGCTCCGCATCGGCCGCCGTTCGCGCGCCTTCGCCGAGCATGTCGAACGAGCATAGCATATTCTCCCGTTTCGCCCGCGCCAGCGCGTCTTCGACTGTCCGGCCGAGTACGAACTGCTCGCCCATCATCCGTACGGCGGCGGCGACAGCCTGACGGATCACCGGTTCGCCGACCCGCGCCGTGAGCCGCTTGAGCCAGCCTCCAAGGTCGCTCTTCGCCTCCTGGTCGACGTCGACCAGGCGCCCGGTAAGCATCAGCCCCCAGGTGGAGGCGTTGACGAACAGGCTGTCCGACTGACCCAGATGGCTCGCCCAGTCGGCCGGCCCGATCTTTTCGGCGATCAGTCGATCGCGCGTCTCGGCATCGGGCGTCCTCAACAGCGCCTCGGCGAGACACATCAGGGCCAGCCCCTCGCTTGTGCCCAACGAGAATTCCTGAAGGAAGCTTTCGACCACGCCTCTTTTTCGCGCCGACCCGCGCGCCGCCCGCACCAACGCCGACGCGTCGTCGACAATGATCCGGCGATCCGCCGTCGAAAACGGCTGTTTGCTGAGCAACTCGGCGACAGCCTCCCGCTCGTCGCGATATTTCGCGGCATCGATGCTATCCCAGCGCGAGATTGCTTCCGCCATCACAAGCTCCATCGTCCGATGATCACATGATATATATAGGAGCCAGGGGCGATATGCTTGGTTCGCAGGCCTGACTTCCGATTTGACGGCGGCGCAACTATCCTGCGCCCTATGAAGCGCGATCATCCCGCCATTCTTTTCGTCTGCCTTGGCAACATCTGCCGCTCGCCTTTGGCGGAGGCGGCGCTGCGTGCCGAGGCGCGGGCCGCCGGCCTGGCTATCGAAATCGATTCAGCCGGCACGGGTGATTGGCATATCGGTGCTCCGCCCGATCGTCGCGCGCAGGCGACCGCGCGCCGCTATGGCATCGACATCTCCGCCTATCGGGCGCGTCAGGTGGAACGCGCCGATTTTCTTCGCTTCACCCATATCTTCGCGCTCGACGCCGATAATCTGCGCAATCTTCGTCGTCTTGCACCGCCAGATGCCACGGCCCATGTCGGTCTGTTGTTGGACATGGTACCCGGGCGCGTAGGCCATGGCGTGCAGGATCCCTATTATGGAGGCGACGAAGGCTTCGAGGCGACCTGGTCCGACGTCGCCGCGGCCGCACGTGCGCTCGTCGGTCATTTCGGCCGATGACCCTCCGGGAAGAGCGAATTGACGAAATCGGCATTTTGGTGCGCGATGGCGGCGGCTTCGCGCTGCGCCGGGATGTAGGTGGGATCTACCGGCTGGAACTGTCCCGCACGCCCGTCGATCATGTCGAAAAACGGGTGCATCTCATCGGCGTCCTCGCCGACGACGGCTCGGTTCATGTCGAAGGTTTGGCGCCTATTTGAATGAATGCGCGCCGCGCGCCGTTGATCGGTTCGGCGCCCTCCTTTTTCCTTGCCCCCGCTACTCGACTTCCAAGGCGAGGGCGGTGGCGCGCTTTATGTCGACGGGACCGGTGTCGAGTGTCCGTTTCAACCGGGCCAGAAGGGTCGTTTCCCCGAACGGTTTGACGATGACGGGTATGTCGCGGAACCGATCGGGCAGGATCGATGCCGCCGTGAAGCCGGTGCAGAACATGAACGGCACCCTTCGCGAGATGAGCAGGTCGGCAATGGCGAAGCTGCGCTCTCCGTTCAGGTTTATGTCGAGGATCGCGCCATCCAGGACGTTGTTGGCGATCAGCTCGGGAGCATCGCCCAGCCGGGTTGCTGGGCCGATCACGGTATAGCCGGCATCGGAAAGGGTTTTCTGGGCCTGCATCGCAATCAGGGCCTCGTCCTCGACCAGAAGGATTTTTCGTCCGCTACCGTCGACAGCGTCCTCGCTGATCGCATCGGAAGCAGCGTCCATTTCCTCACTATCCGCATCCAATGCCCCGATGAGGTGATCGGCCGGCACAACGAGTTCGCAATGCAGCCCGCTAGGAAGCCAGTTCATAACGACCTTTCCGTTGAACTGGCGCTCGATGCTGTTGATGATCAGGCGTGAGCCGAAACCCCGTTCATCGGGTATCTTCACTGTTGGGCCGCCTGTTTCGGTCCAGCTCAGAAAGAGTGCGCCCTCCCGCGCTTCGGGCGTAAGCTGCCAGTAAATGGCGAGCCGTCCCGCGTCGGTTGAAAGCGCTCCATATTTGACCGCATTGGTGGCGAGCTCGTGGATCACCAGTGCGAGCGTTTGCGCCGCCGACGGCTGCAGCTTGACGGATGGTCCGCTTGCCTTGATCTCGGCATGCTCGCGGCTCATGAACGGCTCGAGCTCATCCCGGATAAGGTGCATTACGTCGGCGCCATGCCAGCGCGACGCGGCGAGTAGGCTTTGGGATCTTGCCAGCGACTGGATGCGGCCCATCACGGCGTCGCGGAACGCCGGCAATTGCTCCGCTCGCGTAAGCTGCACGATGGACTGCACCATCGCGAGCATGTTCTTCGCGCGGTGGTCGAGTTCGTGAGCGAGCAACTGTTCCCGTTCCTCGGCTGTCTTGCGTTCGGTGATATCGATATGGACGCCGATGAAACGTGTGGGCGCTTTGCCCGGCTCGCCTACCGCCACCGAGCGGCCGAGCAGCCAGCGTGACCGCCCCTTGAAGGTCGAGATACGCACTTCGTGATCGAGCGTTTCGCCGGATATCTTCAAGTCCCGGCGCAGATTGTAGAAATCGGCCGGCTTGCCGTCGAACTGGAGGCGCGCGCGCCATTCGCCGAGGGTCGGCGTGGGCTCCGACGGATCGAGATCGAAAAGCCTGAACATGTCGGGCGACCAGATGACCTGGTCCTCGTCGATGACATATTCCCAGGTTCCGATTTTGCCTGCCCCATGCGCGAGGCGCAGGCGGGCTTCGGCGGAAAGCAGCCTTTGTCGATCCCGCTCGGCGACATCGAGCGAGCGGCGATGGGCACTGGCCATCCATATGATCGCGGCACCGCTGGCCAGGAACAGCGTGAAGACCGCTATTTGGGACGCGTATGGCTCCCGCGGCGAATTTTGGCTGAAAAGAAAATATGCGGCTGGCATCGATGCCGCCAGCGCGCACCATCCGCTGATCGCCCCGAACAGAAGGCTTGTGGCGACGATCGCCGGGAAAAAGGCAAGGAACGGCGAAGCGGCCGGCCCGGCATAGGCGGAAAGAACCGTTTGCAGACCGAATGCAATGGCGATGCAGATGGCCACGCCAACTGGCGCAGGCCAGGACTGCCGTCCCGACAAAATGACACGCCCACCCATGGGGTGATTTTATAAGTGCGGCGTCCATATATCAAGTCATTCATCGGTAATAACTTGAATGATCGTCGTATTTGTCGGAAATATACAATACTTATTGTGTATATATTAACCTGCACGCAACGCAGGTTTTCCCGAAGAACGGAAAATTCATTACTTCTGACTAACGGAATCCAGCATTCTTATAGATTGATCCATGTTATTATATGTGACGTCTGCTTCATTGCCCGGCTCCTTCTGGGATCCAGCCACGTCGACCGCAAACCAGATAATGCCCGCGGACCAGATGAGCGCCATCCAGCGGCTTTTGAAGATCGAGCTGGTGCGCATTGGAAGCATGGCATGCGTCTACCAAACATTGCTTTCCAATTTGCCAACGTGAAGCTGTTTAAAAGCAAACGCCCGGGCTGTTTTTCAGCCCGGGCGTCCTGCGTGACGAATGCTCGTCAGCCCCCTAAACTCTTGGCGACCATCTCTTCTTGCGCCGAAAACCCCTTCGCCGGCGACTGGAGACGCTGCCTCCCCGAACCATGGCCTTTGTTTGCCTATGTTCCGTGAGCCAATGGGTATGAAATGCCATGGGCTTTGTCACGGCCTTTGGGCGGGTTTCGTTAAGAAATGCGCAGGCTGTGTTTTCCACGCAACAGGTGCGTTGTGGACGGCGGCCCTGTTGCTGCGCGCTGCGAGGGCCTCCGGACATTGATCTTTTCAGGCAAAATCAGCCTGAAAAGTGAATCGAGGTCTCATCATTGGAATAGAGCCCGATCCATGCCATCGGCGGAAGCGCAAACCGCTTCCACCTCGGACGATCAGGCTCTAGAGCAAGGCCGCACCACAGATATCAGGCCCTCAGATGCGTCTTTCCCGTTATTTCCTGCCCGTTACCAAGGAATCCCCCTCCGACGCCCAGATCGTCAGCCACAAGCTGATGCTGCGCGCTGGCCTGGTCCGCCAGACCTCCGCAGGGATCTATGCGTGGCTGCCGTTCGGCCATCGCGTGCTCCGGAAGATCGAGCAGATCGTACGCGAGGAGCAGGACAGGGCAGGGGCGATCGAACTGCTAATGCCCACCATCCAGTCCGCCGAGCTATGGCGCCAGTCGGGTCGCTATGACGATTATGGCGCCGAGATGCTCCGCATCAAGGATCGCCACGATCGCGATATGCTATTCGGCCCCACCGCCGAGGAGGTGATCACCTCGCTCTTCCGCGATGGCGCGCGCAGCTATCGCGATCTGCCGCGCACACTCTACAACATCCAGTGGAAGTTCCGGGATGAGGTCCGCCCGCGTTTCGGCGTGATGCGCGGCCGCGAGTTCCTGATGAAAGACGCCTATAGCTTCGACATGGATGAGGCCGGCGCCCGGCACAGCTACAACCGCATGTTCGTAGCCTATCTCAACACCTACGCCCGCATGGGGCTGCGCGCCATTCCGATGCAGGCCGATACCGGGCCGATCGGCGGCGACCTGAGCCACGAGTTCATCATCCTCGCGCCCACGGGCGAGAGCGAGGTTTTCTATCATGCCAACTGGGAAAAACCGGCCGCGCTGACCGACGTCGACTTCGACGATATCGCTGGACTGCAGAAGATCGTGTCCGGCTACACGGCCGACTACGCCGCCACGGACGAGAAGCGTGATCCCGCTCGCGAGGCCGAAGCGGGTAATGCGCTGCGCCAGTCGCGCGGGATCGAGGTCGGGCATATCTTCTACTTCGGCACCAAATATTCGAAGGCGATGGGGGTAAAGATCCAGGCGTCCGACGGCTCCGAGGTAATCCCGCAGATGGGCAGCTACGGCATCGGCGTATCCCGCCTGGTGGGCGCGATCATCGAGGCCAGCCACGACGATAATGGCATCATCTGGCCGGAATCGGTCGCGCCGTACAAGGTCGGCCTCATCAACATGCGCGCCGATGACGCCAATTGCACCGCCGCCGCCGACGGCCTTTATGAGAAGCTCCAGCAAGCCGGTGTCGAGACGCTCTATGACGACCGCGACGAACGCGGCGGCGCCAAGTTCGCGACGATGGATCTGATCGGCCTGCCCTGGCAGGTCGTGATCGGCCCCAAGGGGCTTGAGAAGGGCGTGGTCGAACTCAAGCGTCGCGCGACGGGCGAGAAGGAAGAACTGTCCCTCGAAAGCGCGCTGGCGAGGCTGGCGGGGTGAACGAAATGTCCGTCATCCCAGCGAAAGCTGGGATCTCCCTTCTTCTTGCGCGCTTCAAAGTAAGAGGGATTCCAGCTTTCGCTGGAATGACGGCTGAGCGATTAGGGCGGTCATGATCCTATCCCGCTACGAGCGCATGATCGCCAAGCGCTACCTCTGGCCTGGCAAGGGCGAGGGGATCATCGCGCTGGTCGCAGGCTTCAGCCTTGCGGGCGTTATGCTCGGCGTGGCGGCGCTGATCATCGTCATGTCGGTGATGAACGGTTTCCGTGCCGAGCTGTTCGAGAAGATCGTGGGCCTGAACGGCCATGCGGTGGTGCAGGGCTATGACGGGCGTCTGGCCGACTGGCGCGCGGTGCTGGCCGAGGCGAAGCGCACCCCCGGCGTCACCTCCGCCACCCCGCTGATCGAGCAGCCGCTGATGACGAGTTACAATGGCCGCGTCGAAGGCGTGCTGGTGCGCGGCATGCGCGTCGAGGACATCCGCGACAATCCGACGATCAGGTCCAATGTCGTCGCCGGTAGCCTCGCGACGGTGACACCCGGATCGAACAACGTCGCGATCGGCGCGCGCCTGGCCGAGGCGCTTGGCGCGCAGGTCGGCAGCCAGATCAGCCTGATCAGCCCCGCCGGACGCACCACGCCCTTCGGCACCGTGCCCCGCATCGTCGGCTACACGGTGTCCGCGATCTTCGAGGTCGGCGTCTATGATTATGACAAAGCGTTCGTGATCATGCCGATCCCGGATGCACAGACGCTGCTGATGCTCGATGACGCGGTCGGCATGATCGAGGTGCAGACCGTCGATCCCGATCATGTCGGTGAGATCCTGGCTCCGCTCGCCGCCAAGACCAAGAATGTCGCCGTGGTTTCGGACTGGCGCTCCATGAACGCCAGCCTGTTCGAGGCGCTTCAGGTCGAGCGCGTCGCGATGTTCGTTGTGCTCTCGCTGATCATCGTGGTGGCGGTGTTCAATATCCTCTCCTCGCTGATCATGCTCGTCCGCGCCAAGACACGGGACATCGCCATCCTGCGCACGATGGGCGCCTCGCGTCGGGCGATGATGAAGATCTTCATGACCGTCGGCGTGTCGATCGGCGCGGTCGGCACGCTGGCTGGGCTGGTGCTCGGCACGATCTTCCTGTTCTTTCGTCAGGATGTGGTCGATTTCGTGCAATATATGACCGGCCAGAATCTGTGGGATCCCTCGATCCGCTTCCTCACAGAGCTGCCCTCCAAGACCGATCCGTTCGAGGTGCTCGCGATCGTCGTGCTCGCGATCGGCTCGGCCTTCCTGTTCACGCTCTATCCGGCCTGGAAGGCGGCGAGCACCGATCCGGTCCAGGTGCTCAGATATGAGTGAGGCAATCAAGAGAACCCTCTCCCCGATGGGGAGAGGGCAGGGTGAGGGGGAGCGAGGCGAATGCCGAGCGTCCGACCTCGCGCTTCAGACACCCTCACCCAACCCTCTCCCTGAGGGAGAGGGCTTATGAACCCCGTCCTCGCCGTCTCGGACCTCCGCCGCAGCTTCACCCAGGGCACCGCCACGATCGACGTCCTGCGCGGCATCGATCTTGCCGTGGCGCCGGGCGAGATCGTCGCGCTACTCGGTCCTTCGGGCTCGGGCAAATCGACCATGCTCCAGGCGATCGGCCTGCTTGAGGGGGGATTCGAAGGCTCGATCCGTATCGATGGCAAGGAAGCGGCCAAGCTCGACGAGGACGGCCGCACCCGCCTGCGCCGCGACCGGCTCGGTTTCGTCTACCAGTTCCATCATCTGCTGCCCGATTTCACCGCGATCGAGAATGTCGTGCTGCCGCAGCTCATCTTCGGCGCCGAGCCCGATCATGCCCGCGCCCGCGCGGAGTCCCTGCTGGGTTCGCTGGGCCTTGGCCAGCGCCTCGATCACCGCCCCAGCCAGCTTTCGGGCGGCGAGCAACAACGCGTCGCCGTAGCCCGCGCTCTGGCCAATCGCCCGGCGTTGGTGCTGGCGGACGAACCCACCGGCAATCTGGATGAGGCAACGGCTGATGTCGTGCTGGCGGAATTCCTTCGTCTCGTCCGAGACCAAGGGTCAGCCGCGCTGGTCGCCACGCACAACGAACGCCTGGCCCTTAAGATGGACCGCATGGTCCGCCTCCATGACGGCCGGCTCGAATAAGATCATGGATTGGGGCTGAGCCGAGATATTCCCTAAGCCCCGCGCGCGATGCGGCGCACTCGCTGCGTTCTCCTGTTCGCGACCGCCTGGGCCGGAACGAGCCTGCACAGATCATTCCTCAGCCGAGTCTCCGCGACGGCCTCCGCCTCGTCAGCCATCCGATCCCAGACGAACGCTGATTTCAGATAGATGTCCCGGACATTTGGTAGCGCGGTTAGCGCGGCCCGACGCTCTGCTTCCGCGCGATCCCGATAGTGGCGGCTCTGGTTCATCGGCCCCTCCTGTGAGGGGTGTTAACCAATTTGCGCCGCGTTACGACTAAGGGTCATTCCGGATGTCCCGAAATGGGACGGAAACGATCATTCCGCTGTGGTCGGGTCGATCGTCGCTTCCACCTTTGCGATGCTGTTTGCCGGAAAGCCCGCCATTTCCGCGTGCTTGCGGATCAGCGCCTCGCTCGGCGCGCGATAGACGCAGTAGATCTTGTCGGCGGTTACATAGCTGTGGACCCACTGGATCTCCGGCCCCAGCTCGCGCAGCACGTTGCACGATCCCTGTGAAGCGCCCTTGAGGTCTGCGGGGCCGAGCTTTCCAACGCCGGGCATTTCACGTTCGATCACGAATTGGGGCATGTCTCATCTCCTGCTTGATGACGAGGAGGAATGAGACGATCCCGGCGACGGCGCGACCGTCATGCGACGAAAGCGCAGGCACCCGCTACGGAACGGAAACGATCGCGCATTCGCTGATCAAATCGGGATACGCAGAGCACCTCAAGCGTACTCCGCAGGAACGAGATAAAGGTCGCAGCTATTTCCGCGACAGCCGTTCCAGCGCCGAGACCGCGCAATCATGCGCCAGTTCCCGGAGTTCCTTCGAAACCGGCGCTTCGCGCGCCTTCACTGCGCAGCTATGCGATCGCTTGGCGATATCGTGCAGTTCCGATGCCGTCGCCTCGCCCATTGCTCGTGCGGCGCCGAGCAGGCTGTCCAATACCGCCTCATGCAACGGCGTCTCGAATTCGAGTCCGGCGAAATTGTCGCGATTCCACACAACCCGCGCGCATCGCGCATCGAGCTTGTCGAGATAGACCCACACCGTCGATTGCAGCGATTTTCCGCCGAGATGCTCGATGCGGCAACCTTGGGGGGAGATGTCGATCACGCGGACGAGGATATGCGCATTGTCGCCGCGTTCGCGCAGATTTGCCCGCAGTCCCAACGCAAACCGCGGTGCCCGTCTCCGCTCTCCCTCTGAACCGGGGAAAGACATCTTAATCGTCCGTTATGATTCTCGACCAGTCCGCGAGCCTAATGGCAAAAAGTGAAGAAAGGCTTGCTCTACGTTAAGCGCTTGCCCTTCGCCCAAGGCCACTGTCCTACAGCCCGGCTTCATGCGAAGCTTTACCCGGCTCTTTGAAAATCGCCGGAAAACTGCGCTTTTTTATTCTCGCTCCTATGCGGTATGCGCGATGTTAGTGAAGTTATAGGCGTGCGATCGAGCGAACTATCTGTAATGCTTGGATATTGATCCGAGTGCGCATTTGGCATTCGTGCTTTTTTTGAAGATATGCCGTGAAGTTACGCCAATGATCGCATCGTTCGGCGTCGGATGCGACGCTAGTTCGCCATCGACTCGAGCTTGCCGAGCCCCACCGCCGCGACCGCACCCTTGAGTTCGTCGATGCTGGCGACCTTGCCTTCGGCCTGCACCATGAAGCGGTTCTTGATCATCATCCCGAATTCGCCGTTGCCGTCCTTGCTCCATTTCTCGTTCACAAGGCGGCCGTCGACCGTGCTGGTCTTCTCGTAGCCGCCCTCGGTTTGCCGGTTGGACTGGACGTTGAGCGCCGCGCCCATCGCCGCCAGGCCGCCCAGCGCCGAGGTGTCGGTGATCGAGAGGCGGAAGTTGTTGTCTCCCGCCTCGTAGCGCGCCTCGGCGTGGGAGCCGCCGATCCCGGCCGCCCCCGCGCTCTGGCTTTCGATCGAGGTGCGGCGATAGCCGCCGATGGAATCGGGCAGCAATCCCTGCAGCGCCGCCGGGGCCACGGCGGACGCTGCGGCTCCGGTCGTGGCGGCCGTCTCCATCTGTTTCGCGCTCGCCTCCATTTGCTTGGCGGCGGCGCCAAGCTTGCCGAGATCCACTGATCCCGCGCCGGGCACGTTGAGCGTGCCCGAAACGTCGGACGAGGCCATCGGCCCGATCGAACTGCCGAAGAGCCCGCTGATCGGCCTGGTCAGCATGCCGAGCACGATGAAGATCACGATCGCCGCGATGATCGTCACGACGGTATAACTGAGCGCCCGGTCCTCCGGCGCCTTCATCAGCCGGGGCAGGCCGAGATAGAGCAGATAGAGACTGTAAAGGCCGAGCAGCCCCCCGATCGCCGCCAGCGCGGGTATGATCGCGAGGATTCCGGCGACCCACGCGGCGGTGGCCGAATAGGCGGCGACCTTGAACGCCTGGACGCTGTTCTTGGTACCGCCGAAGGTCGGCGCGAGCCAGTCGATGATCAAGCCCAGCACGAATACGCCGATCAGCGCGAGCACATATTGGGTCAGCGCCATGCCGACCGCCGAGCCGATCGAGGGCCGCCAGGTCACCCCAAGCAGTGAATAGCCGAACACCACCGCACCGATCAGGCCGGCGATGGCGGGAATGGCAGCGAGCGGAATGACCCATGATGTGTAGATGCCGCCGATCGTTGCGGGCTCGGCGTCGATTCGGGGCCATTCTTCCTTGGGTGTCAGCAGGATATTCTTGACGCGGTCGACCAGCGAAGGCGGCGCGGAAACGGGATCACCTAAGTTCATCGCATTTCTCCCCTGCATTTTCGAAGGCGGCGAAAGGATCATGTTCCGGGATGAATTGCAACGCGGGAAGTGGCGCCCGCCTTTTCAGTGGATAAGTGTGCCGCGGTGGGTTCAAAATCCGGGCGCCATGGCTAAGTTGGGACATGGCCTTCGCTCCCTTCGTTCCACTGCGTATTTTCTCGGCCTACACGATGCTGGAAGGCGCGATCGATCCCAAGGCGATCGCTAAGCACGCCAAGAAGCTCGGTTTTCCGGCCGCCGGCCTCGCCGATCGCAACGGCCTATATGCGACGATGGCTTTTTCCGAGGCGGCGGCCAAGGACGGCGTCCAGCCGGTGATCGGCACGATGCTGGCCGTGTCGCGCCCGGGCGGCGCGCCGGACAAGCCGTCGCAGATCGACTGGCTGGTTCTCTACGCGCAGGACGAGCAGGGCTATGACAATCTCTGCGCTTTGGTCTCGGCCGCGCATCTCGATCGACCCGCTCATGAAGACGCGCATATCCCGCTCGACCGGCTTGAAGGTTGTACGGATGGCGTGATCGCCCTGACCGCCGGACGGGAAGGCGCGCTGACGCGACTGCTGGCGGCGGGGCAATCCGATGCCGCTTCAGCCTATGCCGACCGGCTCGAGGCGTTGTTCCCCGAACGGCTCTATATCGAAATCGCGCGTCGCGAGGACGAAACCGAGATGCTCGCTGAAGCGGCTCTCCTCGACATGGCTTATGCGCGGAACCTGCCGCTGGTGGCGACCAATCCCGTGTGCTTCGCCGAAGCCGAGTTCCACGCCGCGCATGACGCGATGCTGTGCATCGCCAACTCGTCCTATGTTGACAGCGATGAGCGCGCGCGCTCCTCACCCCACGCATGGATGAAGTCCGCCGAGATGATGGAGGAACTGTTCTCCGATCTGCCCGAGGCAATTTCCAATACGCTCGTGATTGCCCAACGCTGCGCGGTGATGGCGCCCAAGCGCAAGCCGATCCTGCCCAGCCTCGCGGGCGATAGGGATGCCGAGGCCGAAGCGCTGCGCCACGACGCCCATGCGGGTCTCGAAGCCCGGCTGGAGAAAATTCCTGGCGAGGTCGATCGCCAGGCCTATTTCGACCGGCTCGATTTCGAGCTCGACGTCATTATCGACATGGGTTTCGCCGGCTATTTCCTGATCGTCGCGGACTTCATCAAATGGGCTAAGGAACAGGATATTCCGGTGGGGCCGGGGCGCGGCTCGGGTGCGGGCTCGGTGGTGGCATGGGCCCTCACGATCACCGATCTCGATCCGTTGCGGCTCGGCTTGCTGTTCGAACGCTTTCTCAATCCCGAGCGCGTCTCGATGCCCGACTTCGACATCGATTTCTGCGAAACCCGGCGCGGCGAGGTGATCCGCTACGTCCAGCAAAAATATGGCCGCGATCAGGTCGCGCAGATCATCACCTTCGGAAAGCTGAAGGCACGCGCCGTGCTTAAGGACACCGGCCGTGTTCTCCAGATGAGTTATGGTCAGGTAGACCGACTTGCCAAACTGGTTCCAAATCACCCTACCGATCCTTGGACTCTGGAGCGTGCGCTCAACGGCGTCTCGGAACTCGCCAGTGAGTACAAGAATGACAAGGACGTCCGCCGCCTGTTCGATCTCGCGATGAAGCTCGAAGGCCTCCCGCGGCATAGTTCGACCCACGCGGCGGGCGTGGTGATCGGTGACCGGCGGCTCGACGCACTGGTTCCGCTCTACCGCGACCCCCGATCGGACATGCCGGTCACGCAGTTCGACATGAAATATGTCGAGGATGCGGGTCTTGTGAAGTTCGACTTTCTGGGCCTCAAGACGCTCTCGGTCCTTCAGAAGGCGGTCGCCTTTCTCAGGCAGAAGGGCGTCGAGGTCGATCTTGACGCGCTGTCGTGGGACGATCCCGAGGTTTTCGCGCTGCTTCAGAAGGGCGACACGGTCGGCGTGTTCCAGCTCGAATCGGAAGGGATGCGGCGCACGCTGGCGGCCGTCCGCCCGACCAATTTCGAGGACATCATCGCGCTGGTCTCGCTCTACCGCCCCGGCCCGATGGACAATATCCCGAGCTTCGGCGCGCGCAAGAACGGGCGCGAGCCGATCGACTATCCGCATGCACTGCTCGAACCGATCCTGCGCGAGACCTACGGCATCTTCGTCTATCAGGAACAGGTGATGCAGGCCGCGCAGGTGCTCGCCGGCTATTCGCTCGGCGGTGCCGATCTGCTGCGCCGCGCGATGGGCAAGAAGATCAAGGCGGAGATGGACGCCCAGCGCGAGATCTTCGTCAAGGGCTGCGCCGAGCACAACAAGATCTCGGCCGCCAAGGCCAATGAGCTGTTCGACTTGATCGACAAGTTCGCAGGCTACGGTTTCAACAAGAGCCACGCTGCCGCTTACGCGCTGGTCGCCTACCAGACTGCGTGGATGAAGGCGCATCACAAGCCCGAGTTTTTCGCCGCCTCAATGGCCTATGACATCCATCTGACCGACAAGCTCGCGATTTTCGTGGACGATATGCGCCGCCTCGGCGTTCCATGCCTGCCGCCCTGCATCAATGCGAGCGTCGCCGATTTCTCGGTCGAAGGGATCAGTGTTCGCTATGCGCTGGCCGCGCTCAAGGGCGTCGGCGAAAAAGCGATGGAGGAGCTTTGCGAAGAGCGCGACGCCAACGGGCCCTTCAAGGATCTCAACGATTTCGCCGATCGTGTCGACCCACGGCTTTTGAACCGGCGCCAGCTCGAAAGCCTTGCCGCCGGCGGTGCATTCGATGCCGTTGCGCCATCGCGCGAGGCAGTATTCGCGGCGGCTGAAACGATTCTGTCGCATGCGGCGAGCGTCCATGATGCGCGGGCGAGCGGGCAGGGCGGTCTGTTCGGTGGCGACAGCGGAACCGGCGTGGCGCCGATCCGCCTGCCGCAGGCCGCGAACTGGTCGCTTGCCGAGCGTATGGCGGCGGAAAAGGAGGCATTCGGCTTTTATTTCTCGGCGCATCCCACCGATCGCTATCGTCATCTGGCGGCATCGCATGGAGCGAAGAGCTTTATCGAGATTTGCGCGATGCCAGCGCCCGCCAATGTCGAGCCGGTCTTCGTCAACGGCAAGCGTCAGTCCGCTCCAACGCAGAAAATGGCCGTTCTAGTCGAGGAAGCTCGGTGGAGAACATCGGCTCGCGGCAACCGCTATCTGCTGGTGACCCTGTCCGATCATAGCGGCCAGTTTATCGCGAGCTGTTTCGATGCCGAGGTCTCGACCGAACTTGAGGCGAAGGGAAAGGAAGGAGCCTGTGTCCTGCTTTCGGTCGAGATCGATCGCAGACCGGGCGAAGAAGCGCCGCGCTTTACCGTTCGTAGCCTGCAATCCTTCGAAAACCTGACGTCGAACGCACGGCTGATCCTCGACATCGAAACGGCGGACCCGGAAACGCTGGGGGCATTGGCCGCCATTCTCGACGGCCATGGCGGGGGACGTGGAGAAGTCCGGCTGAAGGCCCGGCTTCCGGGCGGCGGCTCTGCCTATATCTTGCTTGGGCGCAACTATCTGCTCGACGCCGAGCTTGCCGCGACGGTCGAGCGTCTACCGGGGGTATTCGTAACGCTGCGGCCTGCCGAGCCGCCGAGGCTGGCGCTGGTATCTTGAAGGTCAGACCGTCCCGAGGAATTCCCGGATCGACGGCTCGAGATCGGGACGCTCGAGCGACAGGGCGATATTCGCCTGGATGAAGCCGGCCTTGTCGCCGCAATCGTGGCGGACTCCGTCGAAGGTCCGCGCGTGGAATGGCTGGCGGCCGATCAGGCGGGCCAGCGCATCGGTGAGCTGGATCTCGTTGCCTGCACCGCGCACGCCTTCGGAGAGCAAAGCGAACACTTCCGGCTGGATTATGTAACGTCCGACCGCCGCAAGCCGTGAAGGCGCGGTGCCGAGCTTCGGCTTTTCGACGAAACCCTTCACTTCGGTGACCGCTCCATCGATCGAACCCGGATCGACGATGCCGTAACGGTTGGTATGCTCTTCCGGCACTTCCAGCACCGCGATGACATTGCCACCGTGCTTTTCATGGGTTTCGGCCATCTGCTTGAGACAGGGATTGGCCGGGTTCCAGAGCAGCTCATCCGGCAGTAGCACCGCGAACGGCTCGTCGCCCACCAGATCGCGCGCGCACCAGACCGCGTGGCCCAGACCAAGCGGCTCCTGCTGTCGGACATAAGCGATCCCACCCGGAGCCATGCGCATATCGGCGATAGCCTCCAGTTCCTTCAGCTTGCCGCGCTCGCGCAGCGTGCTTTCAAGTTCGAAGGCGATGTCGAAATAATCCTCGAGCGCGCCCTTGCCGCGCCCGGTGATGAAGATCATCTGCTCGATTCCCGCCGCCCGGGCCTCATCAATCGCATATTGGATCAGCGGCTTGTCGACGACGGGCAGCATTTCCTTCGGGACTGACTTGGTGGCCGGGAGGAAACGGGTTCCGAGACCGGCTACCGGAAAGATGGCCTTGCGTAGTGGTTTCATCGTCCCGTGAACTTTCCTGTTGATCGCGCCACCGCCTTCTAGCGGCTTTGAAGCCGGACAAAAGAGCCGTCTGTATTGCAGTGCAACGTATCAAGCTCAATTTGTCCGATCCTCGACACGCATTAGCTTCGTTCCATGTGCGAAATAGTTAATGGAGTTGGTAAAGCACGTCTGTGCCGTTTCGTGACAGAAATATGGAAAATCCGCCATCAAATCGTAGTTAACGAACTTGCAAGAAAAACCCGAACTGATAGTTCCGCTGTGCAGCATAATGTACCGATTGTCGCGTAAAAGGGGTTTTCAATGCTTTCCCTTGACCCTCGCAAATCCGGCCCGGTTCTCGCGCTCGCCGGTATCGTCTTGACCACGCTCGTAACCGCTGGCGCTTCGGCTGCCACGATCGTGCTGGGCTCGGTTCATGTCGAGTTCGGGGCCTCTTTCCCCGATCCAGCCACATGGGCGCTCATGCTCGCCAGCTTCAGCGTGATCGGCGCGGGTATCCGCTCGCGCAAACGCTCGGTCGTCCTGGCCTGAGGATCGGGCTGGAGTTGACGCGGAGCCTGCTCCGGCTACGCTGAGATTAGCGGGATCGATCCTGCGGGGGCCGGACATGTCATGCCAAGATCTTGTCCGTCATCTTCTTCCCGTCCGGTGTAACGCCGGATAGAACGAAAGGTGCCGTGGTATCGCTCCTCAGCTCAAATCAAGAGCCGAAATGGTGACGACAATGCTTTGCGAATCTTGTTCGGCCTGCCGTCTCTCGATGAGCCGGGAAGCGGCGTCGGCGATTTGCGGGGGTATCGGAGCCAGTATTCCGGCTCGTTGCTCGTAGCTCAGGTGGCCCTGGAGCTTCATGACGGCACTGTTGTCGAGGCGGACCTCGATGGCTTTGCCACCGTGTGTCCCTTCATAGACGGGCGGATTTGTTCGCGCGAGGCGATTGAGCGTGATCGGAGACGACATTGCGGCTGTCCTGCTATCAAGCGGCAGCCTTGGGAGTGACTGTCATTCAGCGCTGTGCCTGAAGGATCGGAGCGCCAATAGCGAACATCATACCACGGCTACGACATACTCCCTAATCGTGACGCCGCGATAACGATAACGCTTGCGCTTCAATTGCCGAGTTAGTCACCGAAAGAGTTTCGGACAGAAAGGATTAGCCCACATTTCCGATTCGGCTCGCCAGCCGGCGCGCAACTTTTTGACCAGGCATTTCAATGTAGGCGAAGGTTATTCCCGCCATCCAGAAGACCAGAAACAGCAAGCCAATCGCCGCGATATCGTTGAGCCAAACCGATCCGAGGTCGACCACGTTCCGAGTCACGCCGCCCACCGCTATCGGGGCGTAAATCGGAAGGTGGAAAAGCCGTTCCAACGCGCGAATGAAAAGACCGATGTAGCTCAAGATCACGATGTGGATCAGATAAATCGAATAGGATCGTTCGCCCATCATCCGAAAGGGGCGCGTTGAAAGGAGCTTGGCAAGCAATCCATTGGAAAGTGCAAAGACCAATATGCTGATGGCGAAAAGTCCGGTGGACACGGCCCAGCGGGCGGGTACGACATCAATTCGCCATATCATGGCGACGACCGCAGCAGCCACGAGCAGTTCGATCGCTGTGCCGGTGCGGACGTCGCGGTCGCGCAATGACTGCCATATGCGGAATGCAAGATAACCCACCAGAAATGCGAAGATAGCGCGAATACCCGACCAGCCCCAAGTGGCGCCAAAGGGCAAATGCACGACCTCGGCAAGCACCAAGCCAGTCAATAGCAATAGAATAGCAGTCAGCACGAGCATCGTGATTTTCGGCTTTTGGGATGCGATGGAAACCAGAAGGCAGGAGCCACCGAACACAATATATGCCCAGAATTCCGCGTTAATGCTCCAGGCCGGAAAATTCAGTCGCATGTCGTCATGATTCAGGAAGACGTTAAGGAAAAGAAGATCTCGAACCGCGAACAGAAGCGTGTCAGGCGTCAATCTCGTTGCGTCCTGCGGGCCGAAATTCATTGTCATGAGCACTGATTTGGCAGCGAGCAAAAGAAGCAAGGCAAATGTCGTGGTAAAATGCAGCGGCCAAAGGCGCCCAAATCTCAGAACGAAGAAACGGCCGACCAGACCAGGGCGCGAGAGCCGGTCATGATAGGCAAATGCTATGACAAAACCGCTCAATACGAAAAAATAATCGACTAATATCCATGCATTCCGAATCAGCGGTGCGTTCAAGGCATGATGTGCGATCGGCGTGTGGAGCGCGACAACGCCAAGCGCAAATATCCCACGAAGACTATCCAGGGCAACAATTCTTGTTTCAGAGGCCGGTCGCCGAGCAGCACCTCCCGAACCCAAGTCGCTTGCTTCAGATTTTTCCCGATACATTCTTGATCTTTCGTCACGCCAAAACAAACGCAAGGGGAACTTGGCAGCTCGTTATGAGAGCCTGGGGCCATTCATCCCGCTGACTTTCGTTCCCTCGGATGATCCATATGATTGAGCTGTAATAATAAAGGAAGTCACCTGTCATGATTTTGGCTTGATAGGTGTACCCAAGAAAAAAGCCGCCCCGGTTGTCCGGAGCGGCTTCTTGCCTTTCACGATCCCGTGAAACTTATGCCTCGGCGGCGGGCTCTTCGGTCGCGTCCGTCGCGATCTCACCGGGTTCGGCGTTGGGGTCGTAGGCTTCGGTGAAGCCTGCTTCCTCGCGCTCGAACATCGAGGCCATGACGTCGACGCCCTGGGCCTGAAGATCGGCTTCCTCGGGCGAGCGGGCGACGTTGACCTTGACGGTGACCGATACCTCGGCGTGGAGGACGACCTTCACCGTGGCGAGGCCGATCGCCTTGATCGGGCGGTCGAGCACGATCGCCGACTTCGGCACCTTGTGGCCTTCCGCTTCCAGCGCCTCGGCGAGGTCGCGGGCCGAGACCGAGCCGTAGAGCTGGCCGGTGTTCGACGCCTGACGGATCAGGGTGACGGTGACGCCGTCGATCTTCTTGGCGTCCTTCTCCGCGTCGGTGCGGCGGTTGGCGTTGTCGGCCTCGATCTTGGCGCGGTTCGCCTCGAAAACCTTCTTGTTGGCTTCGTTGGCACGCAGCGCCTTGTTGCGCGGCAGGAGATAGTTGCGCGCGAAACCGGCCTTCACGGAGACGACGTCACCGATCTGGCCGAGCTTCTCGACACGTTCGAGCAGGATCACATCCATCGGATCAGCTCCTTATTTCACGATGTAGGGGAGCAGCCCGACGTGGCGGGCGCGCTTGATGGCCTTGGAGAGCTCGCGCTGCTTCTTGGCCGATACCGCGGTGATGCGGCTGGGGACGATCTTGCCGCGCTCGGACACGAAGCCCTGGAGCAGACGAACGTCCTTATAATCGATCCGGGGCGCGTCCTTCGCGGAGAAGGGGCAGCTCTTGCGGCGGCGGAAAAATGGGCGTGCCATGGTGCTAGTCTCCCTTATGCCGCTTCATAATCGTCACGGTCGCGGCGCGGGCGGTCGCCACGGTCACCACGGTCCGGGCGGTCGCCACGGTCGCCGCGCTCTTCACGGCTGCGGCGGTCGCGTTCCGAACGGCGCATCATCGCCGACGGGCCCTGCTCATGCGCGTCGACGCGGATGGTCATGTAGCGGATCACATCTTCGTTGAGCGACGCCTGGCGTTCGACTTCCGCGACGGCGGCTGCCGGGGAATCGATCTCGAGCATCACATAATGGGCCTTGCGGTTCTTCGCGATCCGGTAGGCCAGGCTGCGGAGGCCCCAGGTCTCGGTCTTGACGACCTTGCCCTGTCCGTCCTCGATGATCTTGGTGGCGGCTTCCGCCAGCGCGTCGACCTGGGCCTGAGCCAGATCCTGACGCGCGAGAAACACATGCTCGTACAACGGCATGGCGCGCATTCCTTCCATCTATGCCGATCGCTGGCGCCGCACGATGCGATGCCCCTCCGGCTTTCCTCAAATATCCCCGGCGGGCCGGGGAGCGGCGCCTATGGTCGAAACGGCCAAGAAAAGCAAGCTTGCGCTGAACCGGGCGCTTATTCTACCGGCCAAGCCCTTCTCGTCATGCCAGCGAAGGCTGGCATCCATGGCTGTTGCGTTTCGTGAGTGACCAGAGACATGGGCCCCAGCCTCCGCTGGGGCGACGGCTTAGGACAAGGGTTCAGGAATATGCGCGCATTCATCTTTCCGGGGCAGGGCAGCCAGTCGGTCGGCATGGGCAAGGAACTGGCGGCGGCATCGGCGATCGCGCGCGAAGTATTCCAGGAGGTCGATGACGCGCTCGGGCAGAATCTCTTCCGCCTGATGAGCGAGGGTCCGGAGGATCAGCTTATGCTCACCGAGAACGCCCAGCCGGCGATCATGGCGCATTCGATCGCGGTGCTGCGCGTGCTGGAGAAGGAAGGCGGCGTGCGGCTGGCGGACAAGGCCGATTTCGTGGCCGGGCACAGCCTCGGCGAATATAGCGCGCTGTGCGCAGCGGGGGCGCTGGATCTCGCGACGACGGCGAAGCTCCTGAAGCTGCGCGGGCAGGCGATGCAGGCTGCGGTTCCGGTGGGCGAGGGCGCTATGGCAGCGTTGCTCGGCGCCGATCTCGACAAGGCGAAGGCGCTGGCCGAGGCGGCGGCCGAGGGCGAGGTCTGCACCGTCGCTAATGATAACGATCCGTCGCAGGTCGTGATTTCGGGCCACAAGGGCGCGATCGAGCGGGCGGTGGCGCTGGTCAAGGACCATGGGATCAAGCGCGGCGTGCTGCTGCCTGTCTCCGCACCGTTCCACTGCCCATTGATGCAGCCCGCCGCCGACGCGATGGCTGAGGCGCTGGGCAAGACCGCGCTGCAGGCGCCGCTGGTGCCGGTCTATGCGAATGTCACCGCCGCGCCGGTGGCCGATGCCGAGACGATCAAGCGGCTGCTGGTCGAGCAGGTGACCGGGACGGTGCGGTGGCGCGAAAGCGTGGCGGCGATGGCGGGGGCGGGGATTTCCGAGTTCGTCGAGTTTGGTGAGAAGGTGCTCGGCCCGATGGTAAAACGCATCGCGCCCGATGTGGCGACGGTGAGCGTCGTGACCATGGCCGATATCGAGGCTTTGGCCGCGGGGATTTAGTTCGCGCGAAGACGCGAAGGGATTGTCCTTGAGGGATATCGAGTGGATCAGCGCGGACGTTCTGGATGTCGCGCTACGGCTTCACCGCGATCTTGGTCCGGGACTTCTCGAATCCGTATATGAGACTATTCTGGCAGCCAAACTTGCCGGTATGGGATACCGCGTTGTCCGGCAGCAGCCGGTAGATATTGAATTCGAAGGGCTTCGGTTTGATGCGGCGTTTCGGATCGACCTCGTGGTGGAAGAATGCTTTCTCGTGGAGATCAAATCGGTAGAGCGTCTCAATGCCGCGCACGCCAAGCAGCTTCTCACTTATCTCAGGCTGACTAAACAGCCCCTCGGGCTGCTTCTCAATTTTGGCGGCGCAACGCTCAAGGAAGGTGTGCGTCGGATCGTCAACGACTACAAGCCCTTTGCGTCTTCGCGTCTTCGCGTGAACCAACAACAATGGAGCGAATAATGTTTGACCTCACAGGGATGACCGCGCTGGTGACAGGCGCTTCGGGGGGGATCGGGTCGGCGATCGCCAAGGCGCTGGTGGGGCAGGGGGCGAAGGTTGCCTTGTCGGGCACCCGCGAAGAAGCGCTGAAGGCCATCGCGGCGGAGATTGGTGGGGAGACGGTGATCCTGCCGTGCAACCTGTCCGATGCGGCGGCCGTGGATGCGCTGGTGCCTCGGGCGGTCGAGGCGCTGGGCGGGCTCGATATCCTCGTCAACAATGCGGGCGTGACGCGTGACAATCTCGCGATGCGGATGAAGGACGAGGAGTGGGATCAGGTAATCCGCGTCAATCTGGAGGCTGCCTTCCGCCTGACCCGCGCCGCCGCCAAGCCGATGATGAAGGCGCGCTTCGGACGCGTGATCTCGATCACGTCGGTGGTGGGCGCGACGGGCAATCCGGGGCAGGCCAATTATGCAGCGTCGAAGGCCGGTCTGGTCGGCATGTCCAAGGCGCTGGCGCAGGAGCTGGCAAGCCGGAACATTACCGTCAACTGCGTCGCGCCTGGGTTCATCGCGTCGGCGATGACCGACGTGCTGCCCGAGGCGCAAAAAGAGGCGCTGCTCGGAAAGATCCCCGCCGGAAAACTTGGGGAGGGGAGCGACGTCGCGGCTGCGGTCGTCTATCTCGCCAGTCGTGAGAGCGGCTATGTCACGGGTCAGACGCTACACGTCAACGGCGGCATGGCGATGATCTAGACGCCCGGCCAACCGGCGGCAGGCGAGCATCATCACGCCCGACGTCGCGATGAATCCGAACGGAAATCCCGTCAGCGCCATGATCCCGCGCGAGCAGAGCGGCGCGGCCAGCGCGAGCGCGTAGCTGGTGATTTCCCACGGAAGGAAACCGCGCCGCCGACCGTCGGCCACCAGGAAAGCGACCGCGACACCCAGGAGCGTCATGTCGTAATCGAGCACATAAGGCGTCGAAAGAAGCGCCGCGCACAGCACGCAGGCATTGCGCACGGCGGCCTCGGCATATCGGGTGGTGACGAAGGTGGCGATCATTGCTCCGCCGGTCACGATCCCCTGAACCATGTAGGCCATGCCGACCGAACCGCCCCACCAGCGGATCGCCGAAAAGGCGCTCTGGATTTTCTCCCATCCCGTGGCGCCCTGTTCAATGATGACATGGCGGGTGAGCGGCAGCGAGGCGATGAACGCCTCCCATACCGGCATTCCCCAGATCAGCAGGGTCGATCCGATCAGGGCGAGTGCCGAGAGCGAGGCACCGAGGATTGCGCGGCCGTTCCAGCGCGCGATCAGGACGATCGGGACGATCAGTGCGAACTGCGGTTTGTAGACGAGGCAGCCGAGTAGCAACCCGGCCACCAGGGGCTTGCGTTCGAGCAGCAGCAGACCGCCACCGAGCAGGGCCGCGGTGAGGAAACCATTATGGCCGTGCCCCACGCAGACGAACACCACCGGGCTGCCGAGAAAAGCCAGCCATGTGATCCTTGAAGGGACGATCCGCCGGACGACGGCATAGGCGGCATAAAGTGTGCTCGTCTGCCAGACCAGGAGGGCCAGCAGATAAGGCAGGAGAGCAAGCAGCGCCGCCACCAGAAGGAAGGGCGGCGGATAATGCCAGCCGTAGAAGGGGATTTGCGGATCATGATGTACCGCCTGCTGGACCGCGTGGTGGCGCGCCCAATCCCATGCGAACGCGGCTTGGCCATGATTGGCCATCCAGCCCGCGCTCCAGACGTTGGAAAAGTCCGTGCCGATCGGCCGCCCCAACCGATCCACCGTGCCGTGGGCGGTCAGGATCAGCGCCGCGATGGCCAGCAGCGATATCGCCAGCATGATGGCACTGATGCGCGCCACGCGATCCGGCGGAAGCCAGCTTCCGTCGGCAAGCCGGCGGAACAGGCGCGAACTCGGCCGCGAGAGGCGAACCTCAGCTTCGTGGCGCACCTTACATACCTCTTGCCAGCCCATGCCCGCCCGGTTAGTGCCACGGCAAACAGTGCCTAGGGAAGGTAATAGAATGAGCGAGACCGCTGAGCGCGTGAAGAAGATCGTTGTCGAGCACCTCGGTGTCGAAGCCGACAAGGTGACCGAGGAAGCGAGCTTCATCGACGATCTGGGTGCGGACAGCCTCGATATCGTCGAGCTGGTCATGGCTTTCGAGGAAGAGTTCGGGGTCGAGATCCCGGACGATGCCGCCGAGAAGATTTCGACCGTCAAGGACGCGATCAGCTATATCGACAGCCACAAGGGCTGATCCCACTCGCCGTTCGCCCAGAGCTTGTCGAAGGGCAGCCTTCTTCTTGAGCGAATAAGGAAGAACGGGGCTTCGACAGGCTCAGCCCGAATGGGTTGGGCCTGTTCTGCTATTTGGAGACGAGAGCTATGCGCCGCGTTGTCGTGACCGGACTTGGACTGGTGACCCCGCTGGGAGCGGATGTCGAGACCGCCTGGGCCAACATCATCGCGTCCAAATCGGGCGCGGCCACGATCACGCGCTTCGACGCGACGGATTTCCAGACCAATTATGCCTGCGAGGTGAAGCCAGCGGACCACGAATATGGCTTCGATCCGGGCAAGCGGGTCGATCACAAGATTCAGCGCCAGGTCGATCCTTTTATCGTCTATGGCATCGACGCGGCAGGACAGGCGATCGAAGATGCCGGGCTGACCGACATGAGCGAGGCCGAGCGGCTGCGCGCCGGCTGCTCGATCGGATCGGGCATCGGCGGCCTTCCGGGTATCGAGAGCGAGTCGCTGGTGCTGGCCGAGAAGGGGCCGAAGCGAGTGTCGCCGCATTTCGTGCACGGGCGGTTGATCAACCTCATATCCGGCCAGGTCTCGATCAAATATGGGCTGATGGGGCCGAACCATGCCGTCGTCACCGCCTGCTCGACCGGCGCGCATTCGATCGGCGACGCAGCGCGGATGATCGCGATGGACGATGCGGACGTGATGCTCGCGGGCGGCGCCGAAAGTGCGATCTGCCCGATCGGGATCGCCGGTTTCGGCCAGGCGCGGGCGCTTTCGACCGGCTTCCGCGATGATCCTACAAAGGGCAGCCGTCCCTATGACAAGGATCGCGACGGTTTCGTCATGGGCGAGGGCGCGGGCGTAGTGGTGCTCGAGGAATATGAGCACGCCAAAAAACGCGGCGCCAAGATTTATGCCGAAGTCATCGGTTACGGCCTGTCGGGCGACGCCTATCATGTGACGGCGCCGCATCCCGAGGGGTCGGGCGCCTATCGCGCGATGGAAATGGCGATGCGCAAGTCGGGCCTGTCGCTGTCCGACATCGATTATGTCAACGCTCACGGCACCTCGACGCCCCTTGGCGACGAGCTTGAACTCGGCGCGGTTCGCAAGCTGTTCGGCAATGCGATCGGCACGATGTCGATGTCGTCCACCAAGTCGGCGATCGGGCATTTGCTCGGCGGGGCGGGGGCGGTGGAATCGATCTTCTGCATCCTGGCACTGCGCGATCAGATCGTCCCGCCGACGCTCAACCTCGACAATCCGAGCGATAATTGCGCGGGAGTCGATCTGGTGCCGCACGTCGCGAAAAAGCGTGCGGTTCGAGCCGTACTGAACAACAGCTTCGGCTTTGGTGGAACCAATGCCAGCCTTGTGATGAAGGCGGTGTGATGATGCGCTTGCGCGGCCTGTTCCTGCTGGCCGGGCTTGTCGTCGCGATCGCCGTGATTGGTGCGTTCGGTTTGTGGTTTGGGCCAGGCCCTGCCCGACAAGCGTTGCGTGTCAACATCGCGCAGGGTTCGACCCTCACCTCGGCGGCGCGAGATCTTGAAGACGTGGGGGCGATACGATCGGCATCACTGTTCCTGCGGACGGCAAGCTTCCTCGGCAGCAAGCTGCCGATCAAGGCCGGGGAATATGAAATTCCGTCCGGGATGAGTGCGGCCAGCATCCTCGAGCTGCTGCAATCCGGCAAGGTGATCCAGCATTTCGTCACCATCCCCGAAGGCATGCCCTCGATCCTCGTCCATGATCGGCTGGTGGCCGAGCCGCTGCTGACCGGGACGGTGCCGGTGCCTGCGGAAGGTTCGATCCTCCCCGACAGCTACAGCTTCGAGCGTGGCGAAACACGCGCGGCCGTGCTCAAGCGGATGCAGGATGCGATGTCCGACGCGCTGGATCAGGCCTGGAAGACGCGGACGCCGGCAAGCGCGATCAAGACCAAACGTGAAGCGGTGATCCTTGCTTCGATTGTCGAGAAGGAAACCGGTGTCCCCGCCGAGCGTCCGCAAGTGGCGGCTGTATACACCAACCGGCTCAAGCAGGGGATGAGGCTGCAGGCGGACCCCACCATCATCTATCCGATCACCAAGGGCAAGCCGCTCGGGCGTCGTATCCGACGTTCGGAGCTTGATGCCGTCAATGGCTACAACACGTACGCTATTGCCGGCTTGCCGCAGGGGCCGATCGCCAATCCCAGCCTGGAGTCGATTTTGGCGGTGCTCGCGCCTCCGAAGTCCAAGTCGATCTATTTCGTCGCGAACGGCAAGGGCGGGCATATCTTTGCCGAGACGCTGGAACAGCATGAGGCGAATGTTCAGCGCTACTATGCGATCCGCCGCAAACGCGGTGAAATGTAGCGACGCACCGTTGCGATCGGGATGGACATCGCCATTCCGTCAGGGCAGCCTGCCCCAATAGTATAACGATCATGGCGGGTCTGGGGGGAACATGGTGTGGCGGGGCTATCTCGACTTGCCGGCGGCGCTGGAAGGCAAGCTTCCCCGCATCGCCACGGAAATCATGGTGGCCTTCGCCGGAATCGGCCTTGCCGTGGGTGGGCGGATCGCGCTCGATCAGATCATACCGGGCATCATCCCATTCGTACTGACCTTCCCGTTCATCGCCGTCGCGACCCTGATGGCCGGTCCCAGGGCGGGTCTGATCACGATCGCCGGATGCCAGCTTCTCATTTGGTATGCGGTGATACCGCCGATCCGCAGTTTTGCCATCGAATCGTCTGCTCAGGTGGTAGGCTTGCTGCTCTCGACCATGTCGCAGTTCGTGATGCTGTGGGCGATCGGCGCTTATCGTGGGATGAGCGGCAGGCTGGAGGCCGAGAACCAGCAGCGGATCGAGGATCTTTCGCTGGCGCTGCGCGAGATCGATCATCGCACCAAAAACAATTTCCAGCTCGCGGTGGGATTGCTGGATATCCAGGGCCGCAATACCGAGGATCCGGCGTTGCGTTCCGCTCTGAACCGAGCGGCAGCGCGACTTCAGGCCATTGGCGGCATCTACAAGAATCTGGCTCTGAGCAGCGCTGACCTCAATGTGATCCGACTGCATGATTATCTTGAGGACGTGTGCGAGCGCCTTCGCGAAGGTCTCTTGTCGCCTGCCGTCCAGCTCAAGCTTGAAGCTGATCCCGTCACGATCTCGCACGAGCAAGCGATTCGTATCGGCCTCATCATCAACGAGCTCGTCACCAATGCTGCAAAGCATGCGTTCCCGGATGCGATCGGTACCATCGACGTGAGGCTCGAGGAACTTGGTGATCAACTGCGCCTGACCGTGTGCGATGATGGCGAGGGCTATGACCAGGGAAACGTTGCCCTCGGTCTGGGCGGACGAATGATCGTCATGCTTTCCCGGCAGCTTGGCGCCGAGGTCGCAACCGATACTGAATCAGGCACCAGCCATATTTTTCTCTTTCCCCGTTCAAAAGAGAAATGATCTTATTTATCAGGCGAATGTGATTCGCCTCATCGAAAAGCGTAAGCACCTCGTCCCATTCATTGTCTCTCGTTGGAACCTCGTGCCGCAGCCGAGATTTATTATCGCGAGGAGGACAACGAAATGGCCAATACATCAGCGAACGGAAGTTCCCGGCGTTCGGGAAGAGCGGGCGATTTCATGCAGCGTGCCCGTCAGCAAGCAACCCTCCCGCGCATATTGACTGCAGGAGCGGTCGCGGCTGGCGCGGCGACGATCTACGCGGTGCTACGCGATCCCGCTCGCCGCGAGCGCCTGAAGCAATCCGCGCGCGATTATATGGAGCGTGGAATGTCGTGGTGGAATGAGCGGGGGACCGAAAGTGCCCCCTCCGCGCGGCATGTTCCTGTTTCGTGAGAAAATATAACTGAAAGGACCGGAAGGTCGCTGCCCTTGCTGTGCCGGCGGGGCTGGTGGAGCCGAGGGGAATCGAACCCCTGACCTCTGCAGTGCGATTGCAGCGCTCTCCCATCTGAGCTACGGCCCCGCACCCGCCGGGGCGCCCCCTTTAGCGGCACCTTCAACGGCTTGCAACGGTCTCGCTTGATCCTTGGCGTGGCGTACACGGTTAAGCAAAATGCTCGCGATCGTGACGCTTTTGGCGGAACGGCTGAGGCAGTCGGGCATTCTTTTCTTCACAAACATCGATCTGTCAGGAGGATGTCATGGGATATGAAGGTCAAGACTATCGCCGTTCGCGCGGCAGGGATTATGGCTATCGCGATCGAGAGCCACGCGGCGGATATGGAAGCCGGCCGTCGGGATATGATTACGAGGATCGAGGCTTTTTCGATCGTGCCGGAGATGAGGTGAGATCCTGGTTCGGCGACGAGGAAGCCGAGCGTCGCCGGCGTTGGGACGAGCGCGAATATGAGCGCCGTCACGGGGGGCCCGAAGGCGCGCGCTGGTCCAGCGCCTATGGTGGCGCGGATTACGCGCGCGGCGGATATGGCAGCAGTAGCGGTGGCTGGTTCGGCCCTTCGGCCGGCTATGACGCCGGCAGCTACGGCTATCGCGACGGTGGTTCTATGACTTCAAGGCGCGACCATTATCCGCCCTATCGCGGCGATACCTACCGGGAAAACGCTACCGGCAATTACTATGACCCGCGTTATCACGAATGGCGCAGCCGAGAGCTTGAAATACTCGATCGCGACTATGATGAATATCGCCGTGAGAACCAATCGCGGTTCGAGAATGATTTTGGCACATGGCGAAATGCGCGCCGCACGCAACGCCAGTGGCTCAATAATGTTCGCGAGCATCAGGAGGTGACGGGTTCGGATGGCGAGCATGTCGGAACAGTTGATTGCGTTCGCGGCGACCGCATCGTCCTGACCAAAACCGATCAGGGCGCCGGTGGACGGCACCATTCGATCCCGTGTGGCTGGGTCCGGGAAGTGGGTGACAAGGTTGTGCTCAACCGATCCGCCGCCGACGCTCAACAAACCTGGAAGGACGAGGAACGCCGCGGCGCGTTTGACCGATGGGAGGATGACCCGGACGGACCTCATATTCTGAACAGGAGTTTTGCCGGCACTTATTGAATTTCGTCACGCGGACGGTGGCCCGGAGGCGATTCCGGGCCACCTTCTTTTGCATGAAACGAAACTCTATCCTGTGGAAGGCCGGCAATTGATCCGTTGATCAGGAATTCGCGGAAAATGTATCGCAACTGGCTGGATTGCCGGTATCGAGTCCGCGTTTCAGCCAGAACATCCGCTGTTCGGATGTGCCATGCGTGAAGCTTTCCGGCACAGGGCGTTGGCCTGCTGCTTTCTGCAGCGTGTCGTCTCCGATCGCCTCGGCGGCGCGGAGACCTTCCTCGACATCGCCGGGTTCGAGCAGGTTCTGATCATTGGCGGCCCAGACGCCCGCGTAGCAATCGGCTTGAAGCTCCATCTTCACCTGCTCGGCGTTCCCCTCCGCCTGGCTGCCGCGTTGCTGCGCTGCGCGGACGCGATCGGAAATGCCGGTAAGCGTCTGGACATGATGGCCGACCTCGTGCGCGATTACATAGGCCTGCGCGAAATCGCCCGGCGCGCCGAAGCGCGAGCGCAATTCATCGAAGAAAGTCGTGTCGAGATAGATCCGGTTGTCCGCAGGGCAGTAGAACGGTCCCATCGCCGATTGCGCCGCGCCGCAGCCCGACGTGCCCGACTGATTGTAGAAGACCAGGGTGGTCGGCTGGTAGCGCTGGCCGTTGCGGGCGAACAGGTCGGTCCAGCGGCGCTCGGTCGATCCCAGCACCTTGAGCGACAGGTGCTGAATGTCCGTCAGCTCCGACTGGTTGGTGGAGGTCTCGGGCTGGCCGCCGCCCATGAGACCGAGCGGATTGCCGCCGAACAGCATCATCAGGATCACCACCACGACTACGCCGCCGATGCCGAATTTGCTGCCGATCAGGCTCAGCAGCCCGAATCCAATTCCGCCGCCGCCAAAGCCGCCTCCACCGCGCTGTATCTCGAAATTGCTGCTTTCGCGTTCGTCGTCGAGGCGCATGACTGGTTCCTTGTGCCGCTGCCGTCACAATGCGCGGCCGATCGAAAGGATGCAATCCAGCCCCATGTGCATGCGTCTTGATGCACTGCAGCAACAGGCGCAGAGAGGGCATATGGCCGACTCGGATCCGCCTCGTCGCCGACACTGTGCCGCCTTGCCCTTGCCTGACCAGGTAGCTCTGGTTCTGCAAGGCGGCGGCGCGCTCGGCTCCTATCAGGCGGGGGTGTATGAGGCACTCGATACGGCCGGGATCGAGATCGACTGGCTGGCGGGCATCTCGATCGGTGCGATCAATGCAGCCATCATCGCGGGCAATCCGCCCGAACGCCGCGTCGAGCGGCTTCGCGAATTCTGGAACGCGGTGACCGCGCAACTGCCGAGCTTTCCGATCTGGCCGGACGAGAAAGTGCGCGAATATCTGCACGAATGGTCGGCGGGATTCGTGGCTGCTTTCGGAGTGCCGGGCTTCTTCAGCCCACGGCCGATCCCGCCGATGATTGCGACGCCCGGCTCGCCCGAAGCCCTGAGCTTTTACGATAGCGCGCCGCTCGCGGATACGCTTGACCGGCTGGTCGATTGGGAACTGCTCAACGAAGGGCTGGTCCGGTTGTCAGTGGGCGCGGTGAACGTCGAGACAGGCAATTTCCGATATTTCGACAATCGCGTCGAAAGGCTTGACGTACGACATGTCATGGCGTCCGGAGCCTTGCCGCCGGGCCTGCCGCCGATCGAGATTGACGGCGAATATTGGTGGGATGGCGGCATCGTTTCCAACACCCCCCTCCAGCAGGTGCTCGACAATCAAGCGAGCGACCTGCTCGTGTTCCAAGTGGACCTGTTTTCGGCCGTCGACGTGCGGCCCAAGACCATTCTCGACGTCGTCGCGCGGGAAAAGGAGATCCGCTATTCAAGCCGGACGCGGCTCACCAGCGATCAGCTTCTCAGGCTGCGTCGCGAGCGCGAACTGATCCGCAAGGTTTTGGCCAAGCTGCCGCCGGATCTGGCCCATGACCGGGACGTTCAGGCTCTCGCCGCGCAGGCGCAGGAGCATGCCGTCAATGTCGTCCATTTGATCTATCGCGCCAACGCCTGGGAGGGAGGAGCGCGCGACTATGAATTCTCGCGCCGGACAATGGAGGAACATTGGGCTTCGGGCCACGCCGCCGTTGCCGCCACGATGCGCGAATCGGCGCTGATTGCCAGCAATATTCTTGACGGCCGTACTGCCGCCTTCGACCTCACCCCCAATCATGCCGGGAGATCTTCACATGTTCCTCAAAGGTAAGGCCGCGCTGATCACGGGCTCCACGTCGGGTATCGGGCTTGCCTATGCCAAAGCGCTGGCGGCAGAGGGAGCGTCAGTGATGATCAACGGTTTCGGCGATGCCGCCGAGATCGAAAAGGAGCGCGCGGCGCTGGAAGCGACCAGCGGGGCCAGGGCGCTTTATTCGTCCGCTGATATGACCAAGCCCGCCGAAATCGCCACCATGGTCGGGGAATGCGCGGAAAAGCTCGGCGGGCCGGACATCCTCATCAGTAACGCGGGCATCCAGCATGTTGCGCCGATCGAGGAGTTCCCGATCGAGAAATGGGATGCGATCATCGCGATCAATCTCTCCTCCACCTTCCATGCGATCCGCGCTGCCCTGCCGGGGATGAAGGCCAGGAAATGGGGACGGATCATCAACACCGCCTCCGCCCATTCGAAAACGGCGTCGCCGTTCAAATCAGCCTATGTAGCCGCCAAGCATGGATTGGCGGGACTTACCAAGACGGTGGCGCTCGAGACGGCGACCTTCGGCATCACGGCGAACTGCATTAGCCCCGGCTATGTCTGGACCCCGCTGGTCGAAAGGCAGATTCCCGACACGATGAAAGCACGCAACATGACCCGTGAGCAGGTGATGAACGATGTGCTGCTCGCAGGGCAGCCAACGAAGAAATTCGTGACGGCGGAGGAAGTTGCGGCGCTCGCCCTGTTTCTGTGTCGCGAGGAAGCCGCCTCCATCACGGGCGCCAATCTCTCGATGGACGGCGGGTGGACGGCCTGAACGACAGCACGCTTTCGAGGTAGTGTGCCGAGATGGCAGGCGCTACGATCGCTGCATGAAAAGCGCTGCCATTCTCTCGCTGGGGTTCGCACTGATGACCGCCGTTCCCTCCCACGCCGCTTCGGTCAAAGACGTGGTCGCCGCCGATCTGCCGTCGCTGATCGGCCTCTACCGCGAATTGCATGCCAGCCCGGAACTCAGCGGGCAGGAGGTCAAAACAGCCGCTAGGCTCGCCCGCGAGATCAAGGGGCTCGGGTTCAAGGTCACGACCGGAGTCGGTGGAACCGGGGTGGTTGCGGTGCTGGAGAACGGGCCGGGGCCGGTGTTGATGCTGCGGACCGATATGGACGCGCTGCCGGTGACCGAGGAGACGGGTCTGCCCTTTGCCAGCACGGTGCGCGCAAAAACCGCCGAGGGTGTCGACACGGGCGTGATGCATGCCTGCGGGCACGACATCCACATGGCCAGTTGGATTGGCACAGCGCGGCGGTTGGCCGCGCTCAAGGCGCAATGGTCGGGTACTCTCGTCATGATCGCCCAGCCGGCGGAAGAGATCGGGGCGGGCGCCAGCGCCATGCTCGATGCCGGACTCTACACGCGCTTTCCCAAGCCGTCGACGGTGATCGCCTTTCACGACGGGCCGCTGCCAGCGGGGGTGATCGGCTACACGCCGGGTTATACGTTCGCCAATGTCGACTCCGTCGACATCGTCGTAAAAGGCGTGGGCGGGCATGGAGCCTATCCCCAGAATACGAAGGATCCCATCGTCCTCGCGGCGCGCATCGTGATGGCGCTGCAGACGATCGTGGCGCGGGAGATTGATCCGCTCGAATCGGCCGTCGTGACCGTTGGCAGCATTCATGGCGGCACCAAGCGCAATATCATCCCTGATGAGGTGCGCCTGCAACTGACAGTCCGCAGTTTCGCGCCCGAGACGCGCGCGCAGTTGCTGGCATCAATCGCCCGGATCGCGAAAGGGGAGGCGCTCGCTGCGGGAGTTTCCAGCGACAGGCTGCCTGTCGTGGAGGTCAAGGACGAACGCACACCAGCCACATTCAACAGCGAGCCGCTCACGGGACGGATCGCCGCCCGTTTCAGCGAACATTTCGGCGCGGGTCGCGTGCGTCAGGTGCCGCCGACCATGGGGGGCGAGGATTTTTCGCAATATCGCCTCGCCAATCCGGATGGAGTCCAGAGCCTGCTGTTCTGGGTCGGTGCCATCCCGCAGTCCAAATGGGACGAGGCCAGGGGCGACACCAAGGCACTGCCGGGTCTTCATAGCCCCTTCTGGGCGCCCGACGCCGAACCGACGATCTCCACCGCGGTCGAAGCGATGACGATCGCCGCGCTGGACGTTCTGGCTAAAAACTAACCCCGAGCGATGCCCCGGACGGCTTCGCTGATCGCGCTGGAGAGCGTCCGCATCGTATAGGGCTTGGTCACGACGGCTATGTCGCCGAAGGCGTCATCGAGGCCGATAGCGCCATAGCCCGTGGTAAAGATGAACGGCTTACCGGCGTCGCGAAGCTTATGCGCGACCGGGATACTCATCACGCCGTGGAGGTTGATATCAAGCAGCGCGAGATCGAAGTCGGCATTGTCGGCCTGCTCCATGGCCTCGCTCAAGGTGGAAGCCTGAGCCGAGACGCGGCAGCCGATTTCCTCAAGCATGTCTTCCGCGGTCATTGCGATGACCACTTCATCCTCTACCAGCAGGACGCGCAAGCCCGCCACGGGAGTTTGATCGCTCATGATGGCTCCGGCAAGGCAGCGGTGATACGGCAAACAAGTCCGTCATTTGGGAAATCGATCGAGACGTCGCCGTTGAGGTCGTTCGCCAGCGCACGCTCGATCATGCGCAATCCGAAGCCCTGACGGGTCGGCGGTTGCACCGCCGGCCCTCCGGCTTCCTGCCACCAAAAGCTGAAGCTGCGGTTTTGTCCCAACGCCCAGTTGATCGTGACGCGTCCCTCGGGACGGGAAAGAGCACCATATTTGGCAGCGTTGGTGCCAAGCTCATGCAGCGCCATGCCGAGCGAAATCGCGGCCTGCGGCGTCAGAACCACGGCATCCCCATGGGCAAGAACCCGGCCTGGCGGATCGGCATATGCAGCGGTCGCATCGGCGACGAGCGCGGCAACGGTCGCGCCCTCCCATTTCTCTTTCGTCAACAGATCATGTCCCGCCGCGAGCATTCCCAGCCGGGCCTGGAAAACTTCCTGTCCTTCCTTGATCGTGCGGCCCTGCTTGAAGCTTTGCAGCGCAAGGCCCTGTACCAGCGCCAGGGTATTCTTGACCCTGTGATTCAGCTCATTGATCAGTAATTGTTGCTGCTCGTCGAACGCGCGCTGCTCGGTCACGTCGCGCGCGACCGCGTGGAGGCCGATCGGATTGCCGTCCAGATCGATCGTCAGGGCCGAATTGATGTCCCATTGCCGTACCCGGCCGCCGGTGGTGCAAACCGAAACCTCGTAACGGGTCATCCCGCCCTCGCTAAGCTTCTGCTGAAGCATGGCGGTGGTCTTGTGAAACTCCTCGGCAGGAATGAACTCGCCGATCGAGCGCCCGATGATCTGGTTGGCGGGCAGGCCGATTGCATCGGCCGCAGCGGGGTTGCACGCGGATATGCGTTGATCGAGGTCGGCCGTGAAAATGATGTCCCTGGCCTGTTCGAAGATCAGGCGGTGGCGACGCTCGCTTTCTCGCAACGCCATGTTGGACCGGGCGCGGGACAGCTCATGCCAGAGCCGACCGGCGATGCTGCGCAACAGATAATGGTCATGCGAGGTCCATAGACGCGGGGTATGCTGCTGAGCCACCAGCGCGGCCACGCATGTTCCGTTGCGGGTGACCGGTGCCAGCAGCAGGGCGCGCGTTTCCATTTCAGCCAAATGGTCTCGCACTGACGCGGTCCTGATACGATCGTCGCTCTCGACGTCGGCGACGGCAAAACTCTCTCCGCGACGCAGTGCTTCCTGCGCATCCTCGCCAAAGGTCGAGAAAGGAATGCAGCCCGCGATGGGAGCAAGAGCCTTATCGGACCAGCAGGCTTCGATCCGTATTGCTTCGCTTTCGGGTGGAGCGTTGCCATAGAACAGGCGCTCGACCCCCAGGTGAGAGCCTGCGAGTTCCAGCCCCGATGCCAGCACCTCGCCGGGCGTGTCCAACGTCCGCAACTGATCCGAAAAGGCAAGCATCAGCCGGCTGCGGCGTTCTATCAACACCCGGGCGGTGATGTCCTGGCCCTGGTTGAAGATGCCGGCTACCTCGCCGCCCTCTCCTGCGATCGGCGTGAAGCTATAGTCCCAATAGGTTTCCTCGGGCATGCCGTGGCGCTGCATCGGCAGCATTTCCTGACGCGTGGCGAAACCCCTGCCGGTCGCGAAAACCGACTGAAACTGCGGCTCGATCACATGCCAGATGTCCGGCCACACCTCGTCCGCGCGTTTGCCGAGCGCATCGGGATGGCGCGGTCCGGGGATGAAGGCCCATGCGTCGTTGTAAAGGAGTCGAAGCTCGGGCCCCCAGTAGATCGCCGTCGGAAAGGAGCTGTTGAGGCAGATGCTGAGGGCCGATCGTAACGATTGCGGCCACGCCTGTGGAGCACGCAGCGGCGTGGCTGCCCAATCGTGAGCGCGTATACGCTGAGCCATTTCGCTTTCGTTGGAAAGAAGTGCCCTGAATTCAGGCATCTGTGATCTTCGCCTTATCCCCCTTCAGGCATGCGCATGATAGCCTATTTTACCGGAAATTCCCCAACGCAAGGGGAAGGTCAATGTTCCCCGGGGCAACATCCTCGCGGGCAACGCCTTGCACCGGTGATTTTTGATAGTGTTGCCTGAACCGCAATGATATCTGGTGTCAAGTTGTGAAGGATTAACAATGCGATTACTCGCCGGAGGCCCGATCAGACGGTTGCGCCGTGCCAACGGCCTTACCCAGCAGGCCATGGCCGAGATGCTGGAAATCTCAGCCAGCTATCTCAATCTCATCGAGAAGAACCAGCGGCCGTTGACCGCCGCTGTCATGTTGCGGTTGGCCGAACGTTTCGATTTCGACACGCGCACGCTTGCGGCGGCCGAACCGGGAGGTGGCGTCGATGCCATCCACCGGAGGCTTGCCGATCCGATGTTCGCCGATCTGGAAATCGACCGCGACGAACTCGCCGAATGGCTTTCCTCCGCTCCCGGAGGCGCGGAAGCATTCGCGCGAGCGTTCGACAAGCTGCGCGAAGCCGGCGGCGGCCACCGATCCGGCGAAGGGGCCGACGCCGTCACGGCCGCTCGCATGGAGATCGAGCGCTGGCGCAACCACTTCGCCGATCTCGACGTGCAGGCAGAGGCGCTGGCCGATGAGCTGCGACTGGGCGACAGCGATCTTTATGGCGCCATCCTGGAGCGGCTGCGGGTGCGTTACCAGATCGCGGCGCGCATCCTGCCCTTCGATGTCATGCCGGGTATTCTTCGCCGTTTGGACATGCACGCGCGTCAGCTCCAGCTTTCGGAGATGCTCGATCCGGCGTCGCGCACCTTCCAGGCGGCCTTTCAGCTCGGCCTTCTTGAGGCGAAGGCCGAAATCGATGCGCTCGTCTCAGGCGCGGGCTTCAAGGACCGCGCGGCGCAACGGCTGTTTCACCGTCACGTCGCGTCCTACTTCGCGGCTGCTCTGATGATGCCTTATGGGCGCTTCCTTCGCGCGTGCGAACAAACTGGCTATGACCTCGATCTGCTTCAGCGCCGTTTCAACGCGGGGTTCGAGATGGTCGCGCATCGCTTGACCACGCTTCAGCGCGTTGGCGCGCGGGGGCTGCCTTTCTTCATGATCCGAACCGATCGTGCCGGCACGGTTTCCAAACGCTATGCCGGAGCTTCGAGCGCGCCTCTGATAGAGGCCGGCGGGCGATGTGCGCTCTGGGCGGTACATCACGCGTTCGATCGGCCTGGCGAGCTGGTTCGGCAACTGGTCGAACTTGAGGACCGCAGCCGCTGGTTCACCCTGGCGCGCACGGTGCGCCCGCAACATCGTTCAGCCGAGGGGATCACCGCCAGCTTTTCGGTAGGCCTCGGCGTCGCGGCCGAGCATGCTGGCGCTCTCGCCGCCGCGCGCGGGATCGATCTCAAGGGGGCGGCGGTGCCCATCGGGCTCGGCTGTTCCAATTGCCTGCGTGCCCAGTGCCCCCAGCGCGCCGCGCCGCCAAATGGGCGGCTGTTGATGATCAACGAGCGCGAGCGGGGCCTGAGTCCATTCGCCTTCGCCGGGGATTGATCGCGGGATGACTATCCCAGAGCGGGATGTTCGCGCGCCTTCAACTCGTCAACCAGCTTCTTGACGTTCTGGCTTGACCCGCGCGGCAGGATCAGCACGGCGTCCTTGGTGGCGATCACGATCAGATCCTTGACCCCCACCGTGGCGACGGCGGGGCCATCCGTATGTATCAGGCAGCCATCGCTATCGAGCGAGACCACGTCGCCGCGGTGCACATTGCCATCGGGCGCCTTTTCGGCCAGCTCGTAGAGTGCGTCCCAGCTTCCAACATCGGACCAGCCCATGTCGACGGGAACGACCGCGACGCTCTGGGACTTCTCCATGACGGCGTAATCGATCGAGTCGGACGGCGACTGGGCGAAACTCTTGGGTTCGGGGTGTAGGCGCTTGCCGCGCTTGCCGGCGGCGTCCATCGATTTTCGCGCGGCGACGGCGATGTCGGGGGCGTTGTTCGCCAGCGCGGCCAGATAGCTGTCGGCGCGGAACAGGAAGATGCCGCCGTTCCAGACATAGTTGCCATCCTCGAGATAGGAGCGCGCGGTCGCGAGATCGGGCTTTTCGACGAACTGTTCGGCTTCGCGCACACCCGGCGCCATCCCATCGCCCATGCGGATATAGCCGTAGCCTGTGTCAGGTCCGGTCGGCTGGATACCGAAGGTGCACAGCCAGCCCTCGTCCACGGTCGGCAACGCTGCCCTGACGGCGGTCAGGAAAGCGTCAGGATCGGCGATGACATGGTCGCTGGGCATGACGAGCAGGATTGCGTCGTCGTCGAGATCGAGCGCAGCCAGGGCAGCCAGCGCGATCGCGGGCGCGGTGTTGCGGGCGACCGGTTCCAGGATCAGCATGGCGTAGGGAATCGCCTCTGCGCCCAGTTGATGCTCGATCGTTTCGGCATGGGCGACGTTTCCGACGATGATTGCCGGATCGAACAAGGTCGGATCCCCGCACCGCAGCACGGTCATCTGCAGCATCGTCCGTTCGGCGGTGAGGCTGAGCAATTGCTTGGGTTTGCTCGCGCGGGACTGCGGCCAGAGTCTTGTCCCTGATCCGCCCGACAGAATGATCGGCACGATACGACGCGGCATTCCCATCCTCCAAGAATGTGGCTGCTCTAACAGCTTCAAACGTGCGCGGGAACGCTGACTGTGCTGGTTCGGTCGCGAAATTCAGAAAATATTCGTCAATTTAAGCGACATTGAATGCCGGAAATTTTTACAGCGCGGCGGAAGAGTTCCGGATAGCCCAGTGATACGTCTTTTCAAACATTATATTCCCCGGGCCGTCTTTTTGCTGGGATTGCTCGATTTCGCACTGCTGATGGTGGCGGCGGAGTTCGGCTGGGTGCTGCGCATCTGGCAACTAGGCAGCAAGGTCGAGCCGATTACCGAGCGGATCCCGCAGCTCGTGAGCTTCGCCGTGGCGCTGCAATGCGCGATGGTGGCGGTCGGCTGCTATGGAGGCGAGGCGCTCCAATCGATGCGTTTCGCGCTCGCGCGGCTGCTCGTCGCGATTTCGCTCGGCGTCATTTTGATCTCGGTCATGTTCTTTCTCATGCCGGAACTGACCCTGTGGCGCTCGAATACGGTTTATTCGATGGCCATCGCGATCCTGTTGCTGTTCGCGCTGAGGCTTCTGCTCGGCCGGCTGTTCGGGGGCGACGCCTTCAAACGGCGCGTACTGGTGCTGGGCGCAGGTGCGCGGGCGCGACGCATATCGGCCCTGTCGGTACGGCCCGGATCGAGCTTCGTGGTGGTGGGCCATGTCGCGATGGGAGACGTCGAGCCGGTGGTGACCTCTGCCATCCGGCGCGAAGATATCGATCTGGCCGAACATGTGCGAAAGATCGGCGTCGATGAGGTGGTCCTGGCGCTGCAGGAGCGTCGCAACGCCATGCCGGTCGCGGACCTGCTGCGCATTCGCACGACTGGAGTCCACGTCAACGAAATCTCGACGTTCCTCGAGCGCGAGACCGGCAGGGTTGACCTGCGCAGCGTCAACCCCTCCTGGCTGATCTTTTCGGACGGTTTCTCGTCCGGGCGGCGTCTCTCCGCCTGGGCGAAGCGCAGCTTCGATGTGGTCGCAAGCGGCATTCTGCTGATCCCGGCGGCGCCGGTGATCGCGCTCTTCGCGCTGTTGGTGAAGCTCGACAGCAAAGGCCCGGCCTTCTTCAGACAAGTCCGCGTGGGGCATTACGGCGCAAACTTCACCATCGTGAAGCTCCGCTCCATGAAGCTCGACGCCGAGGCGCCCGGCGAGGCCGTGTGGGCGGAAAAGGATGATCCACGCATCACGCGCGTTGGCCGCATCATCCGCAAGCTCAGGATCGACGAGCTGCCTCAGGCGTGGATGGTGCTCAAGGGTGAGATGAGCTTTGTCGGGCCACGTCCCGAGCGGCCTGAATTCGTCGCCGATCTCGCGACCAAGATGCCCTATTATGCCGAACGACATGTTGTGAAGCCAGGCATTACCGGATGGGCGCAGATCAACTTCCCCTATGGCGCGAGCCTCGACGACGCGCGCCAGAAGCTCGAATATGACCTCTACTACGCCAAGAACTATACGCCCTTCCTCGATATCCTGATCCTGTTGCAGACGGTGCGCGTGCTGCTCTGGCCGGAAGGTGCGCGCTGATGGCGACGTTCGCGCTCATCGGCAGCCTCGGGCATATCCTCAGCGCTTTCCTGTTCGCCGTCACGGCGACCTGGACGCTGCTCAAGCCTGCGGGCGGCAAGCGTCACAAGAGCCTTGCCGTCTCCGCGCTGGCATCGGTGATCTGGTCGGCCAGCGTTGTAAGCCAGGGCGACAACAGCCTCCTCGCCCATTTGTGCGAAAGTCTTCGCAATATCGCCTGGCTGGGATTCATGATGCTGCTGGTACGCCAGCGGCGCGCGTCCTGGCATCCCGCGATTATCGTGCTCTACACCATGCTGGGCGCGATCATCCTGGGGCAGATCGCGCTCGATCTCACGATGCCGCAGTTCGCCGGCAGTCCGCGCATCCTGGAAGCCGGCGCGTTCGTCGCGATCGTGCTGCGGATGACGGTGGCGATCGGGGCGCTGGTGCTCGTTCACAACCTCTACACCGCCGCCGCGCCTGAAGCGCGCTGGAGCATCCGTCTGCCGATGAGCGCGCTGGCCGTGATGTGGGTGTTCGATCTGAACCTCTACACTGTCGCCTATCTCACCCAGGGGCCGGTGAACCAGCTCTACGCCACGCGAGGTCTGATCATGATGCTCGCCGCGGGCGTGATCGCGCTCGGCAGCCGCCGCAACCTGCACCTGAAGATGCGGGTGTCGCGCGCCGTCACCTTCCAGTCGCTCTCGCTGATGGCGATCGGCGGCTATCTGGTGGTGATGGTGCTGGTCGTGCGCGCGCTCGATCTGGCCGGCGTCCCCAACATCCAGCTCGCGCAACTGACCGTCGTCGTCGGCATGACCGCGCTCGGCCTGGCAATGTTTCCGTCACGCCGCGCGCGCGCCTGGCTCAAGGTCAAGTTCGTCAAGCATTTCTTCCAGCATCGCTATGACTATCGCGTCGAATGGCTGCGCTTCACCGAGACGCTCGGTCGCCCCGGCGTGGACGCCGCGCCGTTCGACGAGCGCGTGATCAAGGCGATCGCCGACATCACCGATTCTCCCGGCGGATTGCTGCTGCAGCCGGACGAGGCGGGCGGGCTCGCGCCTGGCGCGCGCTGGTGCTGGCCGTCGCTCGACGTGCCGTCGCAGGCCGGGGACGGCGCTTTCGCCAGCTATTGCGAGCAGCACGGCCGTATCGTGGAATTGGACGGCGTGCGGCAAGGCAACGGCTCCTTGCCCGAGGAAGTGGATCTGGTTCCGGAGTGGATGATCGCATCCCCGCGCGTGTGGGTGGCGGTGCCGCTCCTGCATTTCGGCCGGCTGACCGGCGTGGTGGTGCTCGAACGGCCGCTGGTCGACCGCATGCTCGACTGGGAGGATTTCGATCTGCTGCGCCTCGCGGGCAGCCAGGTCGCGAGCTATCTCGCCGAGGCGCGGGGGCAGGAAGAGCTGCTCGATGCCAAACGGTTCGACGAGTTCAACCGCCGCTTCGCTTTCATCATGCACGATATCAAGAATCTGGTGAGCCAGCTCAGCCTGGTCGCGCGCAATGCCGAGCGCCATGCCGACAATCCCAATTTTCGCGCGGACATGGTGGCTACGCTGAAGAATTCAGTCGACAAGATGAACGATCTGCTCGCGCGGCTTTCCCAGCATAATCGCGGCAAGATGGACGGCATGCGCGCGGTTTCGCTGCGTGCCGTTGCTGACGCGATCGTCGCCAACAAGCGCGGAGCGCATCCACTCCAGGTTGAAGGAAGGTCGGACGTGCTGGCGCTTGCCGATCCGCTCCGGCTGGAGCAGGCGCTTGCCCATATCGTGCAGAATGCGATCGACGCCAGCCCCGTCGATGCCCCGGTCGCGATCGGCATCGAGCAGGTTGAAGGGCACGCGATCGTCACGGTCGCCGACGAGGGCCGGGGCATGTCCGCCGAGTTCGTGCGCAGCCGGCTGTTCCGGCCGTTCGCATCCACCAAGGACGGGGGATTCGGTATTGGCGCTTACGAGGCGCGCTCGCTGATCGCCGCGATGGACGGCCGGCTGGAAGTCTCCAGCCGCGAAGGTGAGGGAAGCCGCTTTACGGTCATTCTGCCCGAGGCAGCCGAAGGGGCCGTGGCGGAAAGCGTACGGAGGATTGCGTCATGAGCGGGGACAAGCCGTGCCTGCTGATCGTCGAGGATGATGAGGGCCTGCAGCGGCAGCTACGCTGGGCCTACGACGATTATGAAGTCGTCTCGGCGATTGATCGGGCGAGCGCGATCGATGCGCTCCGCCAGCATGAGCCGGCGGTGGTCACACTTGACCTCGGCTTGCCGCCGGATGCCGACGGCACCAGCGAGGGCTTCGCGACACTCGCGGAAATCCTGGCGCTCAAGCCCGACACCAAGGTGATCATCGCCTCCGGGCATGGCGCGCGGGAAAGCGCGCTCAACGCGATCGCGGGCGGTGCCTATGATTTCTATCAGAAGCCGGTCGACATCGACGAGCTCGGCCTGATCGTTCAGCGTGCTTTTCAGCTCCACGCGCTGGAACAGGAGAATGTCCGGCTGGCGCAGAATGGCGGCGGTGCGGTGGACGCGCTTGGCGGGATCATCACCAATGCGCCCGAGATGCTCAAGGTCGCGCGCACGATCGAGCGCGTGGCGCCGGCGGATGTGTCCGTCATGCTGCTGGGCGCGAGCGGCACCGGCAAGGAGCTGCTGGCGCGTGGCCTGCATCAGTCGAGCCCGCGCCGCGATGGCGCTTTCATCGCGATCAATTGCGCCGCCATCCCCGAGAACCTGCTCGAGGCGGAGCTGTTCGGTTATGAGAAGGGCGCCTTCACCGGCGCGATCAAGACGACCGAGGGCAAGATCGAGCTGGCCGCCGGCGGAACGCTGTTCCTCGACGAGGTCGGTGACATTCCGTTGCCGTTGCAGGTGAAGCTGCTGCGCTTCCTGCAGGAGCGGGTGATCGAACGGATCGGCGGGCGCAAGGCGATCCCGATCGATACGCGCATCGTCTGCGCCACCCATCAGAATCTGGAGGCGATGATCGCCGACGGCCGGTTCCGCGAGGATCTCTATTATCGGCTGGCCGAGATCGTGATCCGTATCCCGGCTTTGGCGGAGCGGCATGGCGATGTGACCCTGCTCGCGCGCCATTTCGCGCAGCGCTTCGCAGTTTCGCTCAATCCCCAGGTTCGTGGTCTGTCACCCGACGCGCTGGCGGCGCTCAATGACTGGAAATGGCCGGGGAACGTCCGTGAACTCGAGAATAGGGTCAAGCGCGCCGTGATCATGGCCGATGGGCGGCTGATCGCCGCCACCGATCTCGACCTTGGCGGGTCCGGAGAGGAGATCGAGTTCCTCAACCTCAAGGCCGCGCGCGAAGCGGCCGACCGCAAAGCGATCCGCCAGGCGCTCGCACGCACCGAGAACAACATTTCGAATAGCGCCAAGCTGCTCGGCATCAGCCGACCGACGCTGTATGACCTGCTGAAGCAGTACGGGCTCCAGCCATGATCCTCCGCGCGCTGGTGTTCCTGGCGCTGCTGATCGGCGGAACCGGATCCGCGCTAGCGGGACGGGCCGAATCGATGCACTATCTCGCTCAGGCCGACGCCGCCTTCGTGACGAGGCAGCCGCGTTCGGCGCGCGTGCTATTGATGAATGCCACCGACGCGGATCCGAAAAACGCGATCGCCTGGATGTACCAGGCGCGCGTGGCGTTGGCGCTCGATGACGGACAAGGCGCCGGCGAAGCGCTCGATCGTGCGATCGAGGCCGGATATCCGGTCGAACGGACACGGCATTTCCGTGCGCACGCCTTCATTCTGGTGGGTCGCCTTTCCGATGCCGTCGAAATGGCCCGCGCCGATCGGGTCGCGCCGGCCCATCGAGGCTATGCCGCGCGGATGCGAGGCCGCGCCCTGGCCGAACTCGGCGACTATGCCGGCGCCGCGCGCGCGTTCGGGGTCGCGACGGCAATCGCGCAGCGCGATCCGGCGCTCTGGGTGGATATCGCGCGTTTCCGCTTGCGAACCGGCGAGCGCCTTGGCGCGATCAGCGCATCGGATCGGGCAGTCGCGCTGGATCGCGACAATGTCGACGCGCTCGTGCTCAAGGGCGAATTGGTGCGCGATCAATATGGTCTTGCCGCGTCGCTGCCCTGGTTTGAAAAGGCGCTGAAGATCGATCGCTTCGACATCGACGCGCAGCTCGATCAGGCGGCGACGCTCGGCGAGATGGGACGCACGCGCGAAATGCTGGCGATCACGCGTGCCGTGCAATCGCTCGATCCTGTCAACCCGCGCGCCTTCTACCTCCAGGCCGCATTGGCGGCGCGGGGACGCGAGTTCGCGTTGGCGGACAAGCTGATCGATCAGGTTGGCGGAACATTGGACGGCCTGCCCGGGATGCTGCTGCTCAAGGGAGCGGTAGCCTATCAGCTCGGCAATTTCAGCGAAGCAGGAGCAGCGATGACGCGGCTGGTTGAGTTGCAGCCCGACAATGTCGCGGCGCGGCGGCTGCTGGCCGCGACGCAATGGCGCGCTGGAGATTTCGACGCGGTCATTGCGACCCTCGATCCGGTGGCGCGTGCGGATGGCTATGCTGCAATGCTTATCGGGCGTGCCTATGAAGCGCTGGGAAATCGCGAGGCGGCTGCATCCTATTTCGATCACGCGTCATCGCCTCCGGCGGCGTTCGTGACGCAGGATAGCCAGCAGGCGCGGGATGACGACGCTGCAGCGAAGGTTGCGCTGGCGCGCCGTCTGTTGGCTGCCGGGGATATTCATCAGGGACTCGATCTCGCGCTCGCGCTCCAGAGCGACAATCCAGGCGCGCCCGACGCGCATTTGCTGGCGGGCGATGCATGGAATGCGGCTGGCCGTCCCATGCGGGCAATCGACGCTTACCGACGGGCAGCCAACCTGCGCTTTTCGGAAGCGGCCGCCCTGCGCATGATCGCGACATTGAGCCGGATGGGCCGAATGGATGAAGCCGTCCGCGTGCTTGATCTCTTTCTGACCCAAAATCCGATGAGCGTTAGGGCAAGGGCGCTTCAGGCCGATCTGCTGATGGCACGCGGTCGCTTTACCGATGCAGCGAAAAACCTTGAAGATTTGCGCAGGCGTTTGGGCGACGGCGATGTGGCCGTGGCGAGCAATCTTGCCTGGTGCTATTATCAAACAGGTCGCGTGGATGATGCCCTGGAGATGGCGGAAGCTGCCTATCGGCTTGCGCCGGCCAATCCCCGGATGGCGCACAGCTTCGGCTGGATCTTGCACAAGTCGGGCCACAATCCGCGTGCCGCAATGACATTGCTGCGACAGGCCGCCATGCAGGCACCCGACTGGCCGCTCGCTCAGGCCCATCTCGCGGAAGTTGTTCACGCGCGCCGATCCGTAGGCTAGAGCGCGCGCATGACCGAAGACCCGCTCCTGCTCCGCATCGCGGAGGCGCTTGATCGTATCGCGCCGCCACCACCCCTGTCGGCCGATCCGTTGTCGGCGCCAGCCTATGTGTGGCGCGGGCAGGGGCTTGCCGCCACGCGCGATTTCACGCCGCTGCCACTCGATCTGCTGACCGGTATCGATGCGCAGAAGGAGGCGGTGGTCGAAAATAGCCGCCGCCTCGCCAGGGGACATGCGGCACATGACATCCTGCTTTGGGGGTCGCGCGGTTCCGGCAAGTCGGCGCTGGTCAAGAGCACCGTCGGCGCGCTGCTGCCGATCGTGAATCCGTTGTCCGCCGTCGGCCTGGTGATGAGCATCACCGCTGACTTGACCGAACAGGAGCGCACGGAGCAGATCCGCCGCGCCTGCATCTACATGTTCTGCATCCTCACCGCCTTCCTGGTCGCCGGCGGCCTGATCATGAACTTCTTCGGCATTTCGATTCCGGGGCTACGCATCGCCGGCGGTATGATCGTCAGCTATCTCGGCTTCCGCATGCTGTTCCCCGAGTCGGCCGCGATCTCCGGACAGGAGCGCGCCGAGGCGCGAGCGAAGGCCGATGTCTCCTTCACGCCGCTCGCTATGCCGAGCTTGTCCGGACCGGGTTCGATTGCAGTCGTGATCGGCATGTCGACGACCGTGCAGATGAGCAAGCACATCGTGGTGGGCTACGCGCTGGTCGCGATCGGCATCGCGATCACCGCGCTGATTTCCTACATCGTGCTGCGGGCAGCGACGCGACTGGACCAGGTGCTCGGCGCGACCGGCATGAACGCGATGGCGCGCATCATGGGCTTCCTGCTCATCTGCATCGGGATCCAGTTCGTGATCAACGGCGTGACCGGAGTCGTCAGCCAGATGAAGTAGGGCGGGTATCAAC
>Ga0081455_10000478_pt1 | contig 51872 bp, 47 predicted proteins | sample TabmetS3T2R1_FD_70207 | JGI IMG/M metagenome (GOLD analysis project Ga0081455, IMG submission 70207) | Tabebuia heterophylla rhizosphere microbial communities from the University of Puerto Rico - S3T2R1 | ecosystem: Host-associated > Plants > Roots > Rhizosphere ...
CCTGGTCGTAGCGGCAGCCGCCAAAGCCGCGCCCCGCGGGGTCAGGCTGGCGGTGCGTTCCTCGACCAGCAGCTCGATCATGCCGACCAATAGGACAAGCTCCTTGTCCTTCATCTGCTCGGCGTCTTCCTTGATGTCCTGGATGCTGTGCCAAAGACGGTACAGGCTCGAAGCCTTCTGCTTGGCAGAGAGCCCCCGCTTGACCGACTTGCGCCCCATCTGCGTAGTCGTTCCGTTCACCATACTCTCCCTCCTTCCGGTCCACTTCGACCGTGGCACGGATTTAAGCTCGCGAGGCACAGCTCTTCGGTGGCAAAACGCACAGATCGATAGAATTCGTTCCGATATTCCTGTAGCGACGCGGGCGAAGGCTTTTTCCCCCTTCGTGCTCCTCCCTCCCGCGTGCTAAGGACACTCACGCCTCTCCGGGACGAGCCTGGGGAGGCGTTTTTCGTGTCTGAACGCCGACCGTAGGACGAGGCAAATGGCCAATGTGGCAGTGATCGGCGCCCAGTGGGGCGACGAAGGCAAGGGCAAGATCGTGGATTGGCTGAGCGAGCGCGCCGAGGTCGTGGTGCGCTTCCAGGGCGGCCATAATGCCGGCCATACGCTGGTCATCGGCAATCAGACCTACAAGCTGGCACTCCTGCCCTCGGGGGTGGTGCGGCAAGGCAAGCTTTCGATCATCGGCAACGGCGTGGTGGTCGATCCCTGGCACTTCCTCGAGGAGGTCAAGAAGGTATCGGGCCAAGGCGTATCGGTGACGCCCGACACCCTCAAGATCGCCAACCACGCGGTGCTGATCCTGCCATTGCACCGCGACCTCGACGGCTGGCGCGAGGATGTGCCGGGCACCATCAAGATCGGCACGACGCGGCGCGGCATCGGGCCTGCCTATGAGGACAAGGTCGGCCGCCGCGCCATCCGTGTTGGCGACCTGGCCGAACCCGAGATCCTCGGCCGCAAGGTCGACACCCTGCTCGCCCACCACAATGCCCTGCGCCAAGGCTTGGGACGGCCGACCGTCGACGCCAAGGCGCTGCTCGCCGACCTGCTGGACCTTGCCCCCAAGATCCTGCCCTTTGCCGAGGATGTCTGGGAGCGGCTCGACGGCCTGCGCGCCTCCGGCAAGCGCATCCTGTTCGAGGGTGCGCAGGCCACCATGCTCGACATCGATCACGGCACCTATCCCTTCGTGACCTCGTCCAACACGGTGGCTGCGCAAGCCATGATCGGCAGCGGGCTGGGCAACGGCGCGGTGGGCTACGTGCTGGGTATCGCCAAGGCCTACACCACGCGTGTGGGCGACGGGCCCTTCCCCACCGAGCTCAGGGACGAGATCGGCCAGCTCCTCGGCGATCGCGGTAGCGAGTTCGGCACCAATACCGGTCGACGCCGCCGCTGCGGCTGGTTCGACTCGGTGCTGGTCCGCCAGGCCGTCAAGCTGAACGGCATCGACGGCATTGCACTGACCAAGCTCGACGTGCTGGACGGCTTCGAGGAGATCAAGGTTTGCATCGGCTACGAGCTCGACGGCCAGCGAATCGAGCGCTTCCCCTTCACCATGGGCGCCCAGGCCAGGCTTACACCGATCTGGGAAACCTTCGAAGGCTGGCGCGAGAGCACGCGCGGCGCGCGGTCCTTCGCCGAGCTGCCGGCGACCTGCATCAAATATGTGCGCCGCGTCGAGGAGCTGGTCGGCTGCCCGGTGGCGCTGCTCAGCACCAGCCCCGAGCGCGAGGACACGATCCTGATGACGGATCCGTTCCGGGATTGACGCGACGCGGTGCCGTTTCAGTGGATGGCCGCGTACATGATCTTGTCCTCGGTCACGTCGGCGGCGTCGAACTCAGCGACGATGCGGCCGAGCCTCGCCACCAGGATGCGGTCGGAGATGCTCAGCACTTCCGGGAGATAGGAGGAGATCACCACCACCGCCTTGCCCTCCTCGGCGAGTCGGTGGATCTGAGCGTGGATCTCGGGAATGGTGCCGACATCGACGCCACGCGTCGGTTCGTCGAAGATGACGATCGAAGGGTCCTGCACCAGGGATTTCGCCACCACGACCTTCTGCTGGTTGCCGCCCGACAGCTCGACGATCCTGGCCTTGCGTTGGAGGGCGCTGATCTTGAGCCGGTCGACCCAGTAGTCGGCGAGCTTGCCGCGAGCGAGCTTCGACAGCAGGAAGCGCCAGCCCGTCCGGGTGGCGAGCTTGCCGACGTAGACATTGTCGTCGACCACCATTGTCTCGAAGAATCCGTTGAGCTTGCGGTCCTCGGTGATGTAGGCGATGCCGGCGTCGATCGCCTGCTTCGGAACCCGGTAGCGCACCGGCCTGCCGCGCAGTTTGATGGTGCCGCCATTGATCAGGTTGCGCTTCAGCGCGCCGAAAATGACCTTGGCGATCTCGGTTCGGCCCGAGCCGATCAGGCCGGCGATGCCGACGACCTCGCCGGCATAGACCGAGAACGACATGTTCTTCACCACCATGCCCATGGTGACGTTCTCGACCGTCAGCACCTTCTCGCCACGCTTGTGATGCGCGCTCCCGCCGGCAGCTTCCCGGGCGTAGTAAGTATGGGTGATGTCGCGGCCGACCATGTGGCGCACGAGCTTCTCACGCGTCATGTCGGCGGTCTTGGCGGTCACGACCAGCTTGCCGTCGCGCAGCACCGTGATCCGGTCGGAGATCTGCAGGCTCTCCTCGAGCGCGTGCGAAATGTAGATGATGGCGACGCCGCGCCGGCGCAGGTCGCGCACCAGATTGAAGAAATGGACGATCTCCTCGGGCGTCAGGCTGGCCGTCGGCTCGTCGAAGATGATGATGCGCGCCTTGTTGTAGACGGCGCGCGCGATCTCGACCATCTGCTTCTTGGCGGTCCCCAAGAGCGCCACCGGCGTCGCGGGGTCGATGTGGAAGTTGAGCGACTGGAGCAGCTGCTGCGCCTGGATGTTCAACGTGCGAAAACGCGTCAGCAGCTTCTCGTTGCCGAGCTCGATGTTCTGCGCCGCCGTCATGGTCGGCACCAGGCTGGTTTCCTGATAGACCATGCAGATGCCCGCAGCGAGCGCATCGCGCGGCCGCTCGAAGTCGGCCGGCTTGCCATCGACATAGTATTCGCCTGACGTCAGCTTGATCGCACCGGCGATGGCCTTGCACAGGGTCGACTTGCCGGCGCCGTTCTCGCCCACGAGGGCATGCACCTCGCCGGCGTGCAGATCGAAGTTGACGTCCTCGATCGCGTGGACGCCACCATAGATCTTGCTGCCGTCGACGACCTTGAGCACCGGTCCGTTGGCGGAGACGTCCGTCATGCGCGTCCCCCAGAACGATCGAGCAGGAGCCGGCCGCTGCCCTTGGACACGATCACGAGGCCCTGCGCTGTCTCGCAGGCCGCCGTGATGCCGTGATGATGACCGCCGACCCGACTGTGCAGGCTCAGCATCGGATCGCCGTCCTCGTCGATGCGTACCAGCAGGCCGTAGGAGCGCGGCGGCGCCCACGGCTTCTGGATCCCCAACGCCTTGATCGAGCCGAACTGCATCGGCTCAAGGCAGTGGCCCGACGTCGCGAGCGCGGGCGCCACCCAGAGCGCTGGATCGATGGTGCGCATCATTTCCTCGCGGAAATCATCCTCGCGCAGTACGAACTCGACCAGGTGCGTACGTACGGCAAAGAGGCTGAGCCAGAAGCCGCCGTTCCGGGCCTTGGCAAGGCGAGCCGGATAGCCGGGCAGGTTGCCGTTGACCGTGGCGACCTTACCGATCTCGCGGCCCCGCAATGGCACGCGGTTCAGCCGATGGTTCCAGCTTTCGGTGAACCACAGGCTGCGCCCGTCCGGAGCAATCGCCAGTCCATGGGGATAGTGCAGGCTGTCGAGAAGCACCTGCGGCTGGGCCAATCCCTGCCCACAAGCGATGAGCCGGCCAAGCCGGTTCTTCTGCATCAGGTCGGTGCACCAATCTTCCGGCAAGTTCCGATTGCTGCCGTTGGTGGCGAAGATGCTGCCGTCGCTGGCTACGACGACAGACGTCAAGCAATGGAGCGGCTGGTCGGCAACCTGATTGAGCCAGGTTTGCCGGCCGATGCGGTCGACCATCGCGAGGCCTTGCCCCGACACACAGACCAGCAGGCTGCCGTCAGGATGAAAAGCGAGGCCGCCGGCATCACCCTCAAATCTGGCGACGACGCTGCGCTCGCCGAAGCCCTCGCCGCTCAGCCGCAGCACCTGCTTGCCGGCCGAGACATAGAACGCGCCATCGCCGGCCGCGAGCGCATCATCGGCGCCGGGAAGCGGCTCGCCGATCAGCGTGCAGGCATCGAGCCGGTCGTTGGGGCTGAGCGCGCCATCCATCGACGGGATCGCATGCTGCTCCCGGTTGGGAAACAGGATCTGCTCCATGTCGCGCAGGAAGTACGTCAAGAACCCCATGGCCCGACTCTCAGTTGCGTCGCTTGTTGCCCCAATAGGCCTCGTAGCCGGTCCAGCTCGGATCGGCGCCCTCGAGCTTGATGCGGCCGATGCGGTTGTTCTCCAGGCCACCGAGATAGAGATGGCCTTTGTGCTCGCGCATCGAGGTCAGGGTTGGATGCGAGATCCCGGTCGGATCCCAAAACGATTCCAGCACCTCGCCCCGTTCGGTGAACTTCAGCACGCAGCCGTGATTGAGACCGGGCGCCAGCCACTCGTCGGTCGGCACCTGCTTCACCATGCGAAGGCGGAAGCCGGGCTTGCGCATGGCGAGGTCGAAGGCCGGCGTGCGGATGCCGACCAGGGCGAGCCAGTAGTTGCCGTCGGAAGCGCGATTGATGTTGTCGCAATTGCCAGGGATCTCGTCGAGCACGACCTCGAGCTTGTCCTTGTCGGGCCCGTCGAGCCAGAGACGAAATACCTTGCACAAGGACGTGCTGGCAATTAGCAGCGAGCGTCCGTCGTGCGAGACGCAGATGCCATTCGGGAAGTAGAAATGGTTGAGCACCGTCCACGTCTTGCGGGTCGCCGGGTCGTAGCAAACGACCCGGCCGTTCGGCCGTCCCTCCATGATGTCGAGAGAATTGGTCGTCATCTCGTAGCGCGTGGTGCAGTCGCTGAAATAGATCTTGCCGTCGGGAGCTATGTCTAGATCGTCCGCCATGCGCAGCCGGCTGTCGTCGTTCAGCTTGTACCAGGTGCGGTTGGTCTCATCGGTGACCTTGAAGACGTCCTGGTTGGGGCGGATGCCGTAGACGCCCATGCCGGCGACGGCCACGATCAAGTTCTCGTCGCGGTCGAACTGCATGCCGAGCGGCCGGCCACCGATATGGGCAAAGACCTCGCGCTGCTCGAAGCTCGGACCGGAGAAGCGGATGACATTGCCGTCGCGCGTCGAGCCGTAGACGCGGTCCTGGCGATCGAGGATGACGTCCTCGGGCCCCTCGACCTGATCGAGGCCGATGGCCTGCGCCCCGATCAGCCGGTCGTTCTGCGCATAAGGCGAGCCGCTGCCGCGCAGCAAGGACGGTGCGGCGGCAAGCGGCACACGCACCGGATTGACATAGATCTTCTGGATCGCCTTGCCACGATTCTTGGCCCATTTTACGTCGACGCCGACGGCGGCCAGCAGGATCAGGCCGATCGCGCCCGAGGTGACGTAGCCCGGAATGCCCATGCGCACCAGGCCGTTGGTCAGCAGGAAGATGATGATGCCGCCGATCATGGCGCGCCACACGGTGCCCTTGCCGCCGGACAACGAGACGCCGCCCAGCACGACGGCAGTCAGGGCCTGGAACTCCCAGCCGACACCCGTCGTCGAGTCGGTGCTGGTCTGTCGCGCCGCATAGAAGATGCCGCCGAAGGCGCACAGCGCGCCGGACAGCACATAGGTGAACAGCAGCATGCGCTCGACCTGGATACCGGCGTGGCGCGCCGCCTTCCGGCTGGCGCCGATCGCCGTCAGATGCCAGCCGAAGCGCGAGCGGCTGAGAAAGAGGTGCCCGATCAGGAGAACGACGATCAGGGTCGCGGCGTTGATCGGCACGCCGAGCACATAGCCCTCGCCGAGGAAATCCCAGGCGTCACTGTCCACCGAGTTGGTGGCAAAGACGGTGGCGTAGCGTGCATTCAGCAGGTTCACCGAGGCGCGCAGGATGATCAGCGTAACCAGGGTGGTGAGAAACGGCCGCGCCTTCAGGTAGCCGATCAGCACGCCGTTGACGCAGCCGATCGCTGCGCCGACAGCAAGCGTCGCCGGGATTGTCGCCCACACCGGGAACTCGAGCACATACAGGAAATACAGGGCGGCGAAATTGCACACCGCGAAGATCGCGCCGACGCTCAAGTCGATGCCGCCGCTGATCAGGCTGAAGGCCATGCCCAGCGCCACGAAGCCGAACTCGGCATAGAGCCGCATCAGCGACAGCAGGTTCTCGAGACCGGCATAGTTGGGGATCGTGGCGGCGAAGGAGGCCAGCAGCGCGACCATCACGGTGAACGGGATCACCGGCTCGAACCATTGCTTCAGCAGCAGCTCGGACAACAACAGCCGCGGCGACAGGCTGGCGCGCAGCCGCATGGTGAAGCCGTTGTCCAGGCTGGCCATCGACATGGCGGCTGCCGCTACTTCTTTTCGGCCGTAGGAGCGAGCGGCACCGGCGAGGAGGCCTGCGACTGGGGCAAGGCGAAGCAGTTCGAGCCGCTGGCGTTGGTCTTGTCGAGCCAGAGAGGCCGCGTGTAGAGCTGGAGGTGCTTGGTACCGGGCTTCTCGTGGGCCTGCAGCAGCATGACGGCGGTGTTCATCAGCTCGTGACCCTGCTGCGTCGCGGTGTAGCTCAGAAACTTGTAGAAGTTGCCCTGGTTCACCTGGTCGCAATCGAGCGTCGAGCCTTCGCCCGAGGCGTAGACCTTGACCTGATCGATCTTGCCGGCATTGCGGATGGCCTGTGCCGCACCCGATTCCATAATGCCCCAGAAGCCGACGCTGGCGCACAAGTCGGGATGCTGCTGGATCACGGTGGCGGTGATGTTGAGCGCATTGTTGGCATCCCAGGCAGCCGCCTGGTTGGAGACGACCTTGATCGCCTTGTCCTTGTTGAAGACTTCCATGATGCCGGCGATCTGATCGACGCTGGCGGCGGCGGCGAGCTCGCCCTGCACGATCTGCACCTTGCCCGACTTGCCGCTGCCGGTGCCGCACTGCTTGACCACGTCCTCGGCGATCATGCGACCCACCTCGACCCAGTCCGCACCGACGAAGGCATCCGACTTGTAGTTCGATGACATGTTGATCTGGATGACGTGCGTGCCCTGTGACTCGGCCCGCTTCAGCTCCTTCATCAGCAGCGTCACGCTCGGGTTCTGCACGATCAGCACGTCCGGCTTGTCGTTGACCAGCGCCGTCAACGCCTGCTGCATGGCCGCCGGATTGTTGTTGGGATCGCGCACCACGTATTTCATGCCGCGCCAGTCGGCTTCCTGCTTGAGGACACGGTTCCACTCGTCCTGCAACGGCACGCCGAGCGCGATCGGCAGGAAGGCGATGGTCTTGCCCTTCACCGCCTTGTCGTAGTCGGCGCGCAGCTCGCGCGCCGTCTTGGTGCCGCCCTCCTCCTGGGCCAGCGCGCCGAGCGGCAGGCCCAGCGCGACGGCGCCGACCAGCGCCAAGGTGGTCATCGACCGGAATGACTTGTGCAACATCGCGTTTTCCTCCCGATGGCGGTTTGCCCGCCGTTACTCGCCTTGCCGCGCCGTCTCCTCGTCACGCGGATGCAGCCAGTTGTCGAGGACGATGGCGGCGAGGAGCACAACGCCCTTGATGATGTTCTGCACCTCGCTGTTGACGTCCATGATGGTGAAGGCGTTGAATAGGGTGCCGATCAACGCGCAGCCGACGACCACGCTGAACACGCCGCCGCGACCGCCGACCAGGCTGATGCCGCCCAGCACCACCACCAGGATCACGTCGAAGATATAGGTGCCCTGCACGATGCCCATCTGCATGCTGCCCGTGGTGCCGATCCAGACCAGGCCGGCAAGCCAGGCAAGCAGCGCCACCAATACATACTCGAGCACGATCAGCGGACGCAGCGCGATGCCGGCAAGCCGCGCGGCCTCCGGATTGTCGCCCTGGGCGTAGATGAACCGGCCGGTCGAGGTGCGCGACAGGAACAGATGCATGCCGATTGCGGTCACGGCGAAGACGATGATGGGCACCGGAATGCCAAAAAGGTGATTATGGCCGAGATACAGCAGGTACGGCGCATCTTCCGGCTTGGGTGCATAAACGACCCAGGACGGCGCGTACCAGAAGGCCGCGCCGTAAATGACAAAGCCCGCGGCCAGCGTCACGAACAGGGCGGGCGCCTCGACGAAGGCCACCATCACGCCGTTGGCCACGCCGATCACGACGGCAATGACCAGCGCCAGCACCGCGGCCCAGAAGGTCGGCATGCCGCGCTGGATCTCGATCAGCGCCACCGCCCAGGAACCGGCCATGATCGCCACTTCGCTGAGGTCGATGCCGCGGCTGATGACGATCAGCCCCATGCCGAGGCCAAGAATGCCCAGGATGGAGATGCTGCGGACCAGGTTCAGGAGGTTGGCGAGAGTCGAGAAGCCCGACAATGTCGCGCTGAATACCACGAGCAGCGCCAGCGTGATCAGGAGCACGATCTGCTCCTGCGACGGCTTTCTCACGAGCTGCGTCAGCAGCGAAGTCGATGGCCTGCGTTCCTCCGCCGCTGATGCATTGATCGCCATGGCAACCGTGCCTTCCAGGGTCAGATGCTGAGATCGAGAAGGTTGTAGTCCTTGATTTCCGCCTTTGCCTTTTCGTCCCAGCAATAAGTGAGACCTGCGTCGGCGTGCGCCTTGTAGGCGTAAGGCCTCTCGTCCGGAAAGCGTTGCCGACGCGCATCGATGGCATAGCCGATGAGGTGGGCGCGCTCGCGGATGCGGGCGGCATCGTAGACAGCCACCTTGTTATGGATGCCGCCGGCTTCCACGCCCAGCACCGAGCGCCGGCGATGGAAGCCGAAGTTCACCGTCACACGCCAGTCCTTCGACGTGTTGGCAAAGGAGCCGTGCAGGGCCTGGCGGTTGGTCATGGCGACGTCGCCCGGCGCGCAGATGATCGGCACGGCGTCGGGCAGCCGCTCGGTTCCGGCCTTGGCGACCTCCGCCTTGATGTCGATCCGGCCTCGCTTATGTGAACCCGGGACGACCCAGACACCATTGGCGGCCGTGCAGCCGTAGAGCTGGGCCATGAAGTTGAAGCCGTGAATGCCCTCGTCCCAGTCCGGGCTGTCCCAATGGGTCACGCCGTCCTGATGCCAGGCAACCGAGGCTCCGCGCCCCGGCTCCTTGATCCACAGCGCCTCGTTGAACGGTGCGAAGTCCGGCCCGTTGATCGCCGCGGCGACGGCCAGCAGCTGCGGATGGCCGTAGACACGCAACGAGGCTTCCGAGAATTGCAGGGAGCCCAGGATGAGGTAAACCACCTCCTTGGGCGCATCGCTCGGTGCCTGCGGCTCATACATCTTCACCGGATGCCGGCCATTGGCGGCCGACGTCCCACCGAACGGATCGGCCAGCGGCTTCGCCCAGTACAGGGTCGGCGCCTCGCAACCCACTGCTAGCGCCGGCCTCCCGTGACGGTCGAGCGCAGCACCTTTCTCGACCGGCAGCCGATCGAGGATGTCGTGCAGGTCGCGCTCGATATCCGCGAGCTCGTCCTGCTTCAGGACGCTCTCGAAGACATAGAAGCCGCAACGCCAATAGGCGTCGACGATGTCGGGGTGCAGCTCGCCTTTGTCGGTGAAGCGGATCCGTCCGCGATTGCCCAGCGCAAACGCGCGCTTCTCGCCGTCGCGCAGATAGTCCTGCATGGCCGCTTCCTGCAAACCATAGTCGACGGCGACCGTCGGGGATCCGTCCATGGCGTATCCTCTCCCGGAATGTCTTTGATCGAAGATAACGCCCGGCGGTGAACAGTGACAATCAATGTGACCGCCGATATTCGGCCCTGCGAAATAAGGCGAGAAGATCCCGCGACAATCATGGTTCAGTCGAGCTGAAAGCGGGCGTTCCCAACAATCGCCTGGCCAGGGCGTGCAGGCGCGGCATTTCGCTTTCGGTATCGATCTTGAGCCCGCGTGCCAGGAGCTCGGCGATGAAGGCCGTCACGTCGGCCTGGGTCAGCCGGCCCAGCAGTAAGAATGGCTGATCAGGCTCGATCATGGAGTCTGCGGCTGAAAGCGCGCTCTTCATCTGCGCCAGGCAGTCGTCGATCCAGGGCTGGTGCACCTTCTCGGGCGGATGATGGTTGCGCTCATAGGCGGCGTGCAGGCCCTTGTCGCAGGCGCCCATCATGAGGGCGGCTATGCGCAACACCGCGCGACGATCCGCGCCGGAGGCCGGCGTCAACGGATGGTCGCCGCCATAGGCCTGGTCGAGATGGTCGATGATGGCGGCGCTGTCGATCAGCGTTTCACCATCGTCGAGCACCAGCGCGGGGATGCGGCCCAGCGGATTGGCGGCGCGGACATCGGCGCGATTGCCGAAGCCCGACAGGTCGCGCTGCTCGAACGGCACGCCGTAGAGCTTCAGTGTGATCGCAACGCGGCGCGTGTAGGGCGAGCGATTGACTCCGATGAGCAGCATATCGCCGTCATCGTAGCACGCCTCCCTACTTCAGGCTGACCAGCGTGAGATCGACGAACCACGATTGCGGCGAGACGAAGCCCTGCACGTTCTTGGAGAAGGCGCGCGGATTGAGGTCGTGCACGATGTAGAGCCAGGGCGGATTGTCGACCAGCCGCTCGTGGGCAACGCGGAAGTTCTTCAGGATGGTCGCCTCGTCGCTCGCCTCGGACAGGGTCTTCAGCGCCTCCTCGAACGTGTCGTCCTTCCATTGCTCGAAGTTAGAGCCCGTCGGCGAGAAGTTCGCCGCCGCGAAGTAGCGGTACATCATGCCGATGTCGCTCGACGGCGAGCTGACATTGAGCGCCAGGGCGCCGTTCAGCGACGGGCTGTCGGGGACCGCACGGCCGGCATTGAGCAGCACCTGCCATTCGACCGCCTCGACCTGCACGTCGACATTGCAGGCCTGCTTGAGGTTCTCCTGCAGCGCCTCGTTCATCGGCAGCGGCAGCATCTGGCCCGAGCCCGACGTCGAGATCATGACCTTGAAGGCAAGCGGCTTCTTGTCGGTGTAGCCCGCCTCGGCCAGCAGCTTCTTGCCCTTGACCGGATCGAACGTGTAGCGGTTCTCGGGAGTGCCGAACGCCGGATCGTTGGGCTTCAGCCAGCCGACCGACGGCTCGGCCGTGCCGTTCAGCAGCGACACGATTGCGTTGCGGTCGATGCAGTAGTTCAACGCCTGGCGCACGCGCACGTCGGCGAACGGGCTGCCCTTGGCAGCAATGTTGTAGAACCACGGCCAGACATGCGGATAGGAGCCCGTCGAGATGACGAAGCCTGCCTGCTTGAGCGACGGGATGCCGTCGGGCGGCGGCACCTCGATCCAATCGACGCGGCCGGAGCGCAGCGCCGCCAGTCGTGTGTTGGCCTCGGGAATCGGCAGCAGCACCACCTGGTCGACCTTGGCCTTCTTGTCCGGATCCCAGTAGGCATCGTTGCGCGCCAGCGTCACCGACTGGCGCGGCACGACCTTGGTGATCTTGAACGGGCCGGTGCCGGCCGCCGGCAGCTCCGCCACCTTCGCCCAGTCGCGCCCAGCCTTCTCGAACGAGGTCGGCGAGGTCGTGAGGATATAAGGCACCATCCACGGGAAGTATGAGGCGACGATGGTGGTGGTCATGGAGACCGTGAAGTCGTCGATCTTCTTGTAGCTCGCGAGGATGGGCACGCGGGAGCGCATGATGCCGACGGCGTTGGCTTCGAACTGCGCGCTGTCCTTGTTGAAGATGCGCTCGAGGTTCCAGATCACGGCGTCGGCGTTGAAGTCGGTGCCGTCGTGGAACTTCACGTGTTTTCTCAGATGGAAGATCCAGGTCTTCTTGTCGTCCGCTGCCTGCTCCCACTTCTCCGCAAGGCCGGGGCGCAGCATGGCAAGCTGATCGGTCCGCGTGAGATCGAACAAGATCAGGCCTTCGAAGATCGGAAAGCCCATGAAGCGCATGCCTTCGAAGCCGTTGTTGGGCATGCCGGTCGCAGTTGGAATGTCGGACGCCGTCATGCCGATACGCAGCACCTTGTCCTGCGCCGCGGCAGGCGACAGCGAGAGGGCCGACGCGGCCAACAACAAGGCGACAGACAAGCGTTTGTTCATGCGAAGACTCCTGTTGAGAGCCTTCCATGCAAGGAGCGGGCCGCGCTCCTACCCCATCAATTTATCGAAACGAGCGAGATAGTCGCGGGCATGCGCCTGGTAGTTGACGCCGGGGGTCTTCAAGTGCGCATCCGAGACCAGCGCCCACAGCGCCTCGCGCAGGGCGCTCGCCGCCTTCATCGCCGAGAAGGCGCGCCGCAGCGCGTCATCGGCCTTGCCTTCGAAATAGGCATCCAGGAGAGCCGCGTCCTCGACAGCGCCGAAGCCGCCGTTGGCCGACAGATTGGCGAGGTCGAACATCGCGGTGCCGAAGCCGCCATACTCCCAGTCGATCAGCCAGATCCGGTGGCCGTCGTCGATGAAGTTGCCGGGCAGCAAGTCGTGATGGCCGAACACGATGGGCAGCGGCACCTGTGCCTGCTCCAGCCGGTCGGCCAGCTCGAGATAGCGTCGGTCGCCATCGAGCACGGTCACGTAGTCGCGAATGACATGGAAGACCCAGAAGATATTCGCCGGTCCGCGCACGTATCGAGCAACCGTACCGTGGCATCGCTTCAGCAGCGGGACCAACCGCTCGAGATTGGCCGCCAGGTCGGCCTCGGTGAAGGTGCGGCCTTCGATGAACCGCAGCACCGTGATGCCGCGCTCAGCATGGATGAGCTCGGGCGACAGGCCGGCCTTGAATGCCGCCGCCGAAGCGGCGCGCTCGCGGTCACGAAAGACATGATGGACCGGAATGTCGTCGCCGCAACGCACCACGAACCTCTCGCCGCGATCGATCGCGACGAAAGAAATGTTGGTGAGCCCGCCCTTCAGCGGCTCAAGCGAGACCGGTCCGCGCCAGCAGGACAGGCGCGCGATTCTGCGTTCCAGCTCCTCCTTTCGCCTGGCGGCGGACTCTTCCAAGGCCATCGCCGCCTATACTACGCTGCTCCCTTTCAAGGAGGAACCGATGCCCGACTCGCACGCTCGCAACACCATCACCGGCCGCGATGCCTTCTTGCGCGTGCTGAGCGACGAAGGCGTCGTGAAGATGTTCGGCAATCCCGGCACCACCGAGCTGCCGATCATGCATGCGCTCTCCTCGGCGCCGGAGATGGGCTATGTGCTGGGCCTGCAGGAGGCCGTCGTCATCGCCATGGCCGACGGCTACGCGCGCGCCTCGGGCAAGCTCGTCTCGTGCAACGTCCATGTCGCGCCCGGCCTCGGCAATGCCATCGGCTCGATTTACACCTCGCTGATGTCGGGCACGCCGATGATCGTGACCGCGGGCCAGCAGGAGCAGGGTCACGGCCTCACCGAGCCCCTGCTCTATGCGCCGCTGGTGCCGATCGCGACGCCGGTCGTGAAATGGGCCACCGAGGTCAGCCGCATCGAGGACCTGCCGCGCATCCTGCGCCGCGCCGCCAAGGTCGCGACCACGGCGCCGACCGGACCGGTCTTCATTTCCCTGCCCGGCGATATCCTGAACAACGAGGCGCCGATCGACCTCGGCACCGTGACGCGCGTCGATACGGCCGTGCGTCCGTCGGATGCAGCCCTCGAGCAGCTCGCCAAGCGCCTGCTGGCGGCGAAGAAACCGGTGATCCTGGCCGGCCACGAGATCGCGACATCAGACGCCTTCGCCGAGGCCGCCGCGCTTGCCGAAACGCTGGGCGCACCGGTGTTGCAGCAGACGGTGGTGCACGGCGCGCACTTTCCCTCGGAGCATCCGGCCTTCATCGGCTCCCTGAACCGCGACCAGAAGCATGTCCGGCGTGTGCTCTCCGACTACGACCTGATGTTTTGCGTCGGCTCGGATGTGCTCAAGATGTCGGTATGGAGCGAGGTCGAGCCCCTACCCGAGACCACCAAGGTGGTGATGGTCGGCCTGCGCGACTGGGAGATGGGCAAGAACTTCCCGGCCGAGATCGCGCTGCGCGCCGACGTCAAGGAGACGTTGAAGGCGCTGGTGCCAGTCCTGAAGAAGCTCGGCGGCGCGTCGCTTACCGAACGCGCCAAGGCCTCGCTCGCCGAGATCGCGCCACGCAACTGGTCGGCGCAGCGTGCCGCGCGCAAGGCGAAGGTGGCGCAACCGCCGGCGGAGAAGCCGTTGCCCGCCGAATGGGTGATGATGCGGCTCTGCGAGAGCCTGCCGGCCGACGCCATCATCGTCGACGAGGGCCTGACCACCGCCGCGAGCCTGATGAGCTATTTCCCGTTCCGCGACCGCAACAGCTACTTCGGCAATGTCAGCGGCGGCATCGGCTGGGGCATCGCCGCCGGCGTCGGCGTGCAGATCGCCGAGCCCAAGCGGCGCGTGGTGGCGCTGATCGGCGACGGCAGCGCCATGTACTCCATCCAGGCCTTGTGGACGGCGGCCAACCAGAAGCTGCCGATGACCTTCCTCATCTGCAACAACGGCGGCTATCAGATCCTGAAGAACCGGCTGAAACTGTTCCACGGCAACGACACGCCGATCGGCATGGATTTCAAGGACCCGCCGATCGACACGACGGCGCTGGCCAAGGGCTTCGGCGTCTTGGCCGAGCGGGTCGATACGGCCGCCGGCTTCGATGCCGCCCTCGCCAAGTCGCTGGCCAAGACTGACGGCCCGAGCCTGATCGAGGTGATGGTCAAGAGCTGATCGTCAGGCCGCTTTCTTCTTCACTATCTCGATCACGCGCGCGCGCTGCGCTCGCGAGCTGCCGAACAGCTCGGCATTGGCACGGGCGCGCTTGTAGTAGAGATGATTGATCATCTCCCACGTGAAGCCGATGGCGCCGTAGATCTGGATGCTGCGGTGCGCCGCCGAGACGTAGGTCTCGCCGGCAAAGGCCTTGGCCATGGCGGCAGCCACGCTGGCGCGCGGGTGCTCCTCGGAGAGCGCCCACGCGGCGTAGAGCGTGGCGACGTTGGCGCATTCCGCCTGCCCCAGCATGTCCGCCAGCGAATGCTTGATCGCCTGGTAGGTGCCGATCGGCTTGCCGAAAGCGATGCGCTCCTTGGCGTAGTCGGTCGTCATCTCGAGCACGCGCTGCGTGCCGGCGGCGCTCTCGGTCGCCAGCGCAAATAGAATACGGTCGCGCAGCCAGGGCCACAGCACCGCGTCGTCGATCGCGAGCTTCTCGCCAACAGCGTCGGTCAAACGCACATCGCAGACCTGCCGCGTGACATCGCGCCATGGCAGCAGCTCGGCCTGTACGCCGTCCTGCGCGGCGTCGATCAGGAAGAACGCACGTTGCCCAGTGGCCAGGTCTTGCGCGGCCACGACGAGCCAGTCGGCTGCGGCGGCATCGATGGCAAAGGACTTCACGCCGGTCAACCGATAGGCTGCGTCGCTCGCTCGCGCCGTCGCCTCACGACAAGGACCATCGACAGCGCCGCTCGAGTCGGCGACCGCAAGCGCAAGCTTGGTCGAACCCGCCGCCACGGCCGGCAGAATCGCGCGCTTCTGCTCCTCCGATCCGCCCTTCTGGATCGCCCAGCCGCCAAACAGCGTGCCGAGAAAGGGGCTGGGCGCCAGGGTGCGGCCCATCTCGCCCAGGATCATGGCGAGGTCGATGCCGGAGAGTCCCAAACCGTCATAAGCCTCGTCGATCACCAACCCCTGCCAGCCCATCGAGACGATCTTGCTCCAATTGGCCTCGTAGCCGGCATCGGCCACCGTCGCGCCCGGCACCTGCAGGCGCGCCAGCGAGATCTCCTTCTCCAGGAAAGTGCGCGCCGACTGGCGCAGCACCAGATGGTCCTCGCTCAGGGAGAAATCCATCCCGCCCTCCTCAGCTGGCCTTGCGTCTGGTTTCCGACCACGGCAGACGCGCCGTCGGATCGAGCTCGCGCGGCAACCCCAGCATCCGTTCGGCGACCACGTTCTTCAGGATCTCCTGCGTGCCCACGCCGAGCGTGACCGCGGGGCTGAACCAGAAGGCATAGTCCCAGTCGTTGTAGGGGTCCTCGTCGCCGGCGAGCTGCGAGGGGAACGGCTGCTCGCCCGCGATCAGGCCGCGCGGCCCCTGCGCGCGCTTGGCCAAGTCGACGACGCGCTGGCCGTGCGGCGCCGCCAGCATCTTGTGGATGGCGCCTTCCGGGCCGGGCGTCTTGGCGTTCATGCGATCGCTCAACGAGCGATACGCGAGCAGCCGCAGGATCTCGCCTTCGATATAGACGCTCGCCGCCTCGTCACGCAGCGCGCCGTCCTCGAGCGCGCCGATCTCGGCCAGGCCTTCGACCAGCTCGCGCGCCGAGGGGCCGTGACCCCAGATCGCACCGGGCCGTGAGAGAGCGACGCGCTCGGTCTGCAGCTGGGTCGTGCTCAGCATCCAGCCTTCGCCTTCCTTGCCCAGCAGCCGGTCGGCAGGAATGCGCACATCCTCGAGAAAAACCTCGTTGTACTCGTTCTCGTGGCCCGACAGGTCGATGATCGGCCGGATGCGGATACCGGGCGTGTCCATGTCGACCAGGAACTGCGAGAGACCCTTGTGCTTGGGCAGGTCGGGCTGCGTGCGCGCCACCAGGACGCCGACCTTCGCCTTGTGCGCCAGAGAGGTCCAGATCTTGTGACCCTTGACGACATAATGGTCGCCCTCGCGTCGCGCCACGGTGCGCAGCGCACTGAGGTCGGAACCGCCCGACGGCTCGCTGAACAGCATGCACCAGGTCTCCTCGCCTGAGAGCGCGGGCCACAGGAATCGCTGGCGCAGGGCCTCGGTGCCATGCGTCAGCAGCGACTGGGCGCAGTTGTTCACGGCGACAGGATTGCGCGGCGCAAAGACGCCGGCGCGCTTCATCTCCTGGTCGATGATCAGCTGCAACTCGGCATCAGCCTCCAGTCCCCACGGCTTTGGCCAGTGCGGCACGACGAAGCCGGCCTCCGCCAACTGCCGCCCTGTGGGCTTGGGATGCGCCGCGAACCAGTCACGGATCGGCTTGCGCCGGGGATCGTTCTCAGCCGGCAGCTCGAAGTCCATCTGTGTCCTCCACGCTATGCGACACGAAATCCTTGAAGCGCTCGCGCAAGGTCAGCTTGTGGACCTTGCCGGTGGCCGTCATGGGCAGCGCGTCCACGAAAGTCACGTCCTCGGGCAGCCACCACGACGCCATCTGCGGGCGCAGGAACTCGATCAGCTCCTCACGGGTGACATGCCCGCCGTCGCGCCGCACCACGACCAGCAGCGGCCGTTCCTGCCAGCGCGGATGGGAAACACCGATGACCGCCGCCTGCGCCACCGCCGGATGGCCCATCGCCGCGTTCTCGATGGCGACACTGCTGATCCATTCGCCGCCCGACTTGATGACGTCCTTCGAGCGGTCGACGATCTCGACCGTTCCGTCCGGATGGAGCTTGGCGACATCGCCGGTCTGCAGCCAGCCATCCTCGGACAGCGCCGCCGGCTGCTTCACGTAGGCGCCGGCAACCAGCGGGCCGCGGGCCTGCAGATGGCCAAAGGCCTCGCCGTCCTGCGGCAGCTCATGGCCGGCATCGTCGACGATGCGCAACCGCGTGCTGAAGCCGACACGTCCCTGCTTCAGCTTCTGCTCGACCCGGCGCTCGAACGGCGCGTCGGCAAGGCCAGGCGGCATGCTGCACTTGGTGACACCCAGCGCCTCGGTCATGCCCCAGCACTGCCCGACCTCGATACCGTGTCGACTTTCGAGCGCTTCCACCAGCGATCGCGGCGGCTTGGTGCCGGCCACCAGGGCGGCGCGCAGCCGGGGCAGCTTCAGCCCGTTGCGGTCCATATGGTCGACCAGGGCCATCCATACGGTCGGCACGCACGCAGCGAGCGTCACGCCTTCCTGCGCCATCAACTCGTAGAGCTTGTCGGGCTCGAAGTTGCGGCCCGGCAGCACCATCGCCTGGCCGCTGAGCGGCGCGGTGTAGACCATCTGCCAGCCGTTGCCGTGGAACATGGGCGCGATCGGCATCACCACCTCGCGCATGCCGGAGCGATAGCCGCCGATCATATCGGCCGTGCTCATGACCAGGGCGCTGATCAGCGTCGAACGGTGCGAGTTCACCACGCCCTTGGGCTGGCCGGTCGTGCCCGAGGTGTAGCAGATCGTCGAAGCCTGCCGCTCATCGAGCTGCGGCCATTCGTAGACGTCGTCCTCGACCGCCAGCAGCTGCTCGTAGCTCAGCAGCGCGAGCCGGGAGCACGGCGGCTCCGGATCGACGCTCATGTGAATCCAGCCCTTCACCGTCGTGAGAAGCGGCGCGATACGCTCCGCGATCGGCAGCGTCGCTGCGTCGACGCAGATCCAGGAATCTTCGGCGTGATTGGCGATATAGACCAGCTGCTCATCGAACAGCCGCGGATTGATCGTATGCAGCACCGCGCCACTACCGGACACGCCGTAGAACAGCTCGAGATGGTGGTGCGTGTTCCAGGCCAGCGAGCCAATGCGATCGCCGGTCTGCACGCCGAGCCTCGCGAGCGCCTTGGCGAGCTGCTTGGCACGCCGGTACGTCGCGGCGTAGGTCGTGCGGTGATTGCCGCCTTCGGCCGTGCGCGCCACGATCTCCGTCGTCCCATGCACCCGCGCCGCATGCTCCAGCAGCGACGACACCAGCAGCGGCGCATCCATCATCAGACCTTGCATGGCTGCCTCCCTCGGCTACCGCGCCTGCTTGACGTATCCATCGACGATGCCGCGCCACAGCGCCAGCAGCCGGTCGAAGCGATCGGGCTCGTTCTGCCACAGCATGCGCACGGCAAGCCCGCGCACCAGGCCGAAGGTCAGCCACAGCACGTCGTCGGCGACCTGCTCGGGCGTACCCCTCGCCATCAAGGCTTTCCGCCACGCCCGCTCGGCCGGCAGGCGGGCATCGCGCACCATCGCCATCAGCTTGTTGCGAAACGACTTCTTGTTGATCGATGTGGCGATATCGAGCGAGAGGAAGAATGCCGTCGAGAAGAAGAACTCGCGGGCATCGGCAGCGGCCTGCTCGAGCACATCGTCGGCCGCCTTGAGGCCCAGCGCCCGCGCCTGGCTCTTCTCGAGCACATTGTGAAAGACGTGCTCCATCGTGGCGTAGACCAGCTTCTCCTTGGTCGCGAAGTGATGCAGCTGGGCGCCGCGCGATACGCCCGCGGCCTTGGCCACGTCGGCGGTTCGGAAGTGCGCATAGCCTTTCTTGCGCATCACCTCGACGGCAGCATCGAGAATGCGCGTGCGCGTCTCCTGGGTGCGCTCGGCCTGGCTACGACGCGGCTTGCGTGCTGCCTTGCCTCGCCGCGGCGGACGTTCTTCGAGAAGCTCGGAGAGCGACATGCCGACTATTCTTCCGCCCGCACAGTCTCCACCTTGGCCCAGCCTTTGCCGTCGAAGCGCGACAGCTGGAAGCCGTGGTAGAGGCGATAGTCTTCCGGCGTGTTGCTGAGCGTCATGCCCGGCATCAACATCGGCAGCGTGACACCTTTCTGGGTTGTCGCCACCTTGATCAGATTCTCGCGCGTCAGCACATTGCCCGCTGCGGTCAGCACGTGGACAGACATCAACGCATTGACGTAGCCCGAGACGCCGATCGCATCGAGCGACGATTCGTTGGGCGCATAGGTCTTCATGAAGCCGAAATAGTCCGCCATCGCCGGATCCTTCTCCCACATCGGATCACCAGGCTCCTTGAAGTACTGCGCCGTCATGACGCCCTCGCTCTTGTCGAAGCCCGCCACCTTCAGCACGGCCTGCACCGAGCTGCCCGGGCTGGCGATGAACTGCATGGGTTTCCAGTTGAGCTCGCTTGCCTTGCGGATCGCCTGTGCCGCGAACTTGGGCGTCGTGAAGCTCATGAAGACGTTGGCACCGGAGCCCGCCATCGAGATCAGCTGCGAATCGACGGTTGGATCGGTGAGCTCGTAGCTCGCCTCCGCCACGATCAGCTTCTGGTTGGCCTCCCCCAGCGCCTTCTTGAACCCGCGCAGGAAATCCTTGCCATAGTCGTCGTTCTGGTAGAGCACCGCGAACTTGGGGCTCGTCTGCGCCTTCAGCGCATACTTCGCATAGCCCGCCGCCTCGGTCTCGAACGACGGGTAGAACGGCACCGTCCAGGGATATTGCTTGGGATCGTTGAACTTGCTGCCGCCGGCGGAGATCAGCAGCTGCGGTACCTTCTTGCCGTTGAGGTATTTCTGGGTCGCCGAGTTGGTCGGCGTGCCGACGGTGCCGACCTCGGCCAGCACGCCGTCCTCCTCGACCAGCTTGCGCGAGGCTTCGAGCGCCTTGGGCGGGCTGAAGCCGTTGTCGAGCGTGATGAACTTGATCTTGCGGCCGTTTATCCCGCCTTTGTCGTTGATCGCCTTGAAATAGGCCGCCTCAACGCGGCTGTAGATGCCGAAGGCCGACGCCGGCCCGCTGAACGGCGCGCTCTGGCCGATCATGATCTCGCCGTCGGTGACCCCGGGCCCGTACTTCTTGTCCTGCGCATTCGCCGCCACCGCCATGGCCTGCGCTAGTATCAACCCAGCCATCAACCCGGCCGCGATCAGCGCCGTCTTGGTCGAGCGCATCCTTCCCTCCTGCTCCCATCCGGCCTCTCGACGGGCCGGTGCTTTCTCAGTTAAAAACAGGCCAGCCTGCTTGTAAACTAGAATCTACCATTTGTTAGGAAACGCCATGGCCGAGATTCTTGCTCTTGGGATATCCCACTACCCGCCGCTGCACGGATCCGACGAGCGCATGTCATGGATCCTCAAGCGAATGTTGCAGAACCCGAAGTTGCCGGAGGCGTTGCGCACGCCAGACGGCTGGCCCGCGCCGATGCAGGCCGAATGGGGCAACGACGAAGGCGTCTCGTCCGCCGCCCGGCACCGCGAAGCGCTGGTCGGCTGGATGGACAAGACGCGCCAGGCTCTCGATGAGTTCGAGCCGGACTTCGTCCTGATCTGGGGCGACGACCAGTACGAGAACTTCAAGGAGGATGTCGTCCCGCCCTACTGCATTGCCGCCTACGAGCGCTTCAAGTTCGCTTCGCCGCCGGCCAACGTCTGGGGCAAGGACGAGACATTCGAGCTGCCGGGCCATCGCGCGGCGGCAAAGATGCTGGCCACGCGCCTGATCGAGGAAGGCTTCGACACCGCCTACGCCTACCAGCCGTTGCACAATCCGCTGGGCCACGCCTTCACCAACGCGATCATGTATCTCGACTATCACCGCAAGGGCTTCGCCTATCCGATCGTGCCGTTCGCCATCAACTGCTACGGCCGACGGGTGCTGGCGCAGCGTGGCGGACTGCCGGTGTTCGATCGCGTCATCGCCGACTCCGATCTCGATCCGCCTGCGCCGACGCCACGGCGGCTGTTCGACCTCGGCGCGGCAACGGCTCGGATCCTCGCCGAGTCGCCCTACCGCGTCGCGCTGCTCGCCTCGTCGGGCTGGTCGCACGCCTTCCTGACGGCGAAGAACCATTTCCTCTATCCAGACACGCCGGCTGACCGGCGCATGTACCAGGCGCTGTGCGGCTGCGACTGGCAGACCTGGCGCAACTACACCGGCGCCGAGGTCGAGGACTCAGGCCAGCAGGAGATCCTGAACTGGTCCTGCCTCGCCGGTGCCATGAGTGCGCTCGAGCGCAAGCCGCAGGAGACTGGATTCGTCGACACCTGGATCTTCAATTCCTCGAAGGTGTTCCTGATCGCACCGCCGCAGTGAGGGGACGGCCATGAAGCTCGAGGACCGCGTCGCCATCGTCACCGGCACCAGCCCCAATATCGGCGGCGGCATCGCCGAGGCGCTGGCGGCCGAAGGTGCTGCCATCGTCGCGGTCGATGCCAATCCCGCCAACGCCAAGGACTGTGCGAGCTACATCAAGAGCGTCGGCGGCCGTGCGCTGGGCATGACGTGCGACGTCACCGACGAGGCCCAGGTCAAAGCGACGGTCGATGCGGCCCTGGCCGAGTTCGGACGCCTCGATGTCCTGGTCAACAATGCCGCCCTCTTCAACAAGAAGGGCGTGCTCGACATGCCCTTCGACGAATGGAACAGGCAGATCGGCGTGATCCTGAGTGGCGCCTTCCTGTTCACCAAGCACGCCGCCAAGGCGATGCAAGGTCGCGGCGGCGTCGTCATCAACATCATCTCGACGGCGGGCCACCAGGGCGAGCCCGGCAACATTGCCTACAGCACCTCGAAGTGCGGCCTCCTGAACTTCACCCGGTCCGCCGCGATGGAGCTGGTCGGCCACGGCATCCGCGTCGTCAGCCTGACGCCCACGGCGACCGACCCCGCCGAATCCTTCGAACGAGCGGCGCGCTGGGGCCGCTCCGTCAAGAAGCCGGAAAGCCTCGACCGCGTCATGAAGCCGTTTCGCGAGGGCATCCCGATGAAGAAGCTGCCGCTGCCCAGCGACTACGGCCGTGCCGCCGTCTTCCTGGCGTCGGACGATGCCGCCATGATCACCGGCACCGACCTGCGCGTCGACGCCGGCGCCGTCGCCCGCTACTGGGCCTGGGACCCAAGGGCAGGGGCGAAAGTCTAGCGACGAATAAACTACGAGTCATGCTCCTCTCCCCCGCTAGGGGGAGAGGCGGGGAGATGGGGCGACGCACGCTCGTCGATCAGCGCCTGAATTGCGGCCCAGATGCCTTCGGAATTCTGCACGACTTCGTTCGCAGCGAAGCGCACGACGCGCCAGCCTTGCCTCTCGAGTACCGAAGTGCGCCGCTCATCCGCCTCGACTTGATCAGCATGATGATGCCCGTCAATTTCGATAACGAGTCTCCTCGACACGCAGGCGAAGTCTACAAAGTAGCGATCGATCGGATGCTGCCGTCGAAACTTGATTCCTTCCATCCGGTGCGCCCGGATCAGCTCCCAGCAAATGCGTTCTGCTCTGCCAGCATCGCGCCTGAGTTCCCGCGCTCTGTCCGATTTCCGGCTCATGCCCCCTCTCCTAGCCTCTCCCCTAGCGGGGGGAGAGGGACATGAAGAGAGGACGAGTCCAATTGAAGGTTCGCTACTTCCCGATGCCTTCGACCATCGCCCGCATGAGCTCGTCGGCGATGTCGTCGGTCGTCATCGGCCCCTCGGGGTCGTACCATTCGGCGGCCCAGGTCAGCGCGCCCATGGCCAGCATGCGCACGACGCTGAGATTGAAGCCCTGGCGCAGCAGGCCCTTCTTTTCGGCCTCGTAGAGAAGGTCGGCGAAGATCGCCGCGTACTCGCGCTCCTGCTTCATGTGGCGGTCGCGCAGGCGCTTGGGCAGACGGCGGATCGCCTTCAGCCGCGACGAGAAGTGCTCGCGCAGCGTATATCGCAGATGGGCGCTCAGCGCCGCGCGCAGGCGGTCCAAGGGCGAGCTCTCGGGTCCGGCCTCGGCGATCGCCTCCATGACCGCCTCCCGTGCGCCGCCGACGCCGCTTTCCAGCACCGCCCGCATGATCTCGTCGCGCGAGCTGAAGTGGTAGTAGATGCTGCCCGCTTCGATCTTGGCGGCCGCGGCAATGCGGCGGACCGTGACGTGGTCCGACCCATGCTCCTGGTACAGGCGCTTGGCGACCTGGATCAGGCGCGCGCGCGTCCTGTCCGCCTTGGTGAGCTTGACCTTGTCCGTTTCGACCGATTGGAGCATCAAATGATGATAGTCAGCTTCCCGGGATAAAGCATGTCCATTCCGAGCACGGAGCGCTTGGACCTGATCCTGAAAGGCGTGACGCTGCAGTCGATTCGATAGAAATGCTTGCCGTAGTAGTTGTCGACCACGCCGCGCTTGGCCCGGTAGGTGACGAAATTGCAGGTCACGTCGGCCACGCCGCCCTCCAGGCCGGTGATTCGTACGTTGCTGATCATGTGGCGCTGGCGCGAGCGGGGGAACTCTGAGTGCGCCTCCTTCTTGGTGAGCCGCCCGACCCGTTCGCGCAGGCGGACATAGTCGTCGGCGATATAGAACAAGGAGGTCGCCGGATCGTTCTCATCGGCGTCGCCGGTCGGCGGCACCTCATAGGTGGCGCCCTCGGCGAACAGGGCGAACCATTCCTCGATGCGCCATTCGTCCAGCAGATCGGCCTCGAGGTAGAGGAAATCCTCGATGCGCGGACGCAGGCCGGCGGTGTCGCGCGCCAAGCTCGCCGGCAAGGCAGCGACTCCGTTCATGCCACACCTGCCCCGTTGGCCATGCGAGCACGCCACTGCCGCCAGAAGCAGCGCATCTGCTCCTCGTCGTCATTCATCGGTGGGCCGTTGCGCGGCATGCCCTTGGAGATGTCGTTCCATCCGACCTCGCGCACGTTCTTGTAGCCGCGCTGGCAGTTTTCCAGCGCTTCCTGGTCGTCCGGCGTGGCGAAGCCGCCGGGTCCGAGGAATTCGAGGAAGTTGAACAGGCGAAGCTTGCGCAGGTCGCCATCCTCGCCGCGCGCGCCCAACGCCCAGGCGCTGACCGTCATCTTGTCCGGCGCCTCGGGCATGAAGGTGCGGACGGTGATCGCCATGATGTCGTTGATCACCAGGTTAGGGAAAATCAGCATGTTGCGGCTGAACTCGGAGATCCGATGCCCGCGTTCCTCGCCGAAGCGGCGGGCCAGCCCCTGGCGAAGGGCCTCGACGACCTCGCGCTTCTCCTCGCCCCACGACGGCACCCAGCGCGCGATCGGACGGCCCCAGGGCGACGGATATTCGATCACGGCGTGGCCGTTGCCGAGGTTGGTCATGCCCCGCGCCGTGAAGTGCCCGGCGGTGGTCTCCATGCGCAGGCTGCCGATGTTCTTGAGGTAGTCGAAATAGGTGCTATGCACGGGAAAGCCATGGAAGGCGTCGATGCTGTTCTCGGCCAGAAGCTTCCAATTGGCGCTGATGATGTATTGCTGGCCCGAGCCCACGATCTCCATGCCGGCCTCGGCCTGGTCGGCGACGAGGTCGATATATTCCTTGGCGCCCGCCAGGTAGTCGGTCAACGGGACGGCGTTGGCGTCGAAATTCACGAACCAGAAGTCGCGGTAACCCTCCAGCCGCGGCACCGCGGCCAGATCGGCGCAACCGCCGCTATAATGCTCCTTGCCGTAGTTGCCCTCCTCGAAACGGGAGGCGAAGCGGCCGTTCACGTTGAAGGACCAGCCATGATAGAAGCAGCGGAACGAAAGCGCGTTGCCCTTCTTCTCGCGCACCACCATGGCGCCGCGATGGGGGCAGGTGTTGAGGAAAGCATGGACGGCTCCCGCCCGGTCGCGATTGAAGATCAGCTCCCGTCCACCGACGACCCGCGTGATGAAGTCGCAGTTGCCTGCGATCTCCGAGCCATGGCCGAGATAGAGCCAGCAGCGATCGAAGATTCTGCGACGCTCGGCCTCCAGAACCTCATTCGACGTGAAGGCGCGGCGCGCCACGCGAAACAGGTGTCGCTGGCGATCCTCGATCACCATGTCGGCCGAGCTGAGTGGGATCTCAGGATTGATCAGGGCCGTATCCATGTGTCCTCCCTATGGACGCATCGAAGCACTAGACTTTGGCCGATTTCCGAGTCAACTACAATTACGAACAATTGTTAGATTTTTGCTGATGACGACCGATGCCATTGTCATTGTCGGCGCCGGACAGGCGGCCGGCCAGCTCGCCGCAAGCCTGGCGCAAGAGGGGCTGGGCGGCCGGGTGACGCTGATCGGCGACGAGCCGCACCTGCCCTACCAGCGCCCGCCTCTGTCCAAGAAGTATCTGGCCGGCGAGATCGAGCTGGATCGCCTGTTCGTGAAGCCGGCGGCCTTCTACGAAAAGAATGGCATCGGCCTGCAGCTCGGCAAGCGTGTGGCACGCATCGATCGCGGCAGCCGCACCGTGATCCTCGAAGATGGATCAGGCCTGCCCTACGCCACGCTGGTGCTTGCGACCGGCAGCCGACCGCGGCGGCTGCCGCTGCCCGGCTCGGAACTCGACGGCATCTTCTATCTGCGCGGCATCGCCGACGTCGCCGCGATCCGCGCTCGTTTCGAGCAGGGCAAGTCCCTCGTCGTGGTCGGCGGCGGTTATATCGGCCTGGAGCTGGCGGCCGTGGCGGTGCGCCATGGCCTCAAGGTCAGCGTGCTCGAGCAGGCGCCACGCCTGATGGCACGCGGCGTCGGTCCGCTCGTGTCGGAATTCTACGAGCAGCTGCATCGCCAGGAAGGCATCGACCTGCATCTCGGCGCGGCCGTCCAGAGTTTCGAAGGTCGCGACGGCCTGGTCCGTCGGGTGATCTGCAACGGCGGCTTCGATGCCGACATCGTCGTGATCGGCGCGGGTGCGCTGCCCAATGTGGAGCTCGCCCAGGAAGCCGGCCTGGCCACCGCGGACGGCATCCTCGTCGACGCGCTTTGCCGCACGGAGGATCCTGCCGTCTACGCGATCGGCGACTGCACCAGCCAGTTCCATCCTCTCATCGAGCGCAATCTGCGGCTGGAATCGGTGCACAATGCCTTGGAGCAGGCGCGCATCGCTGCCGCATCGATCTGCGGGAAGCCGCCGCCGGCGGTCCAGGTGCCTTGGTTCTGGTCCGATCAGTACGACGTCAAGCTGCAGATGGCCGGGATCCCATCGTCATATGACGATGCAGTCATGCGCGGCCAGCCTGGCAGGCGTTCGTTTGCGGTGTTCTATCTGGCGAATGGGGCGCTCGTCGGCATCGACGCCGTCAACCGGCCGGCCGACTTCATGATATCCAAGCTGCTCATCGGCGAGCGCGCGCGCGTCGACCGGGCGAAGCTCCTGGACGAAGGCGTTGCAGTCAAGGACAGCCGGCTGTAGACGCATCCCTTCACCCGGCCTCTTCAACCGGACACCTAGATGGCAAAGATCACGTTTCAAAGCGCAAGCGGCGAGGAATGCACGGTCGACATCGCCAACGGCCTGTCGGTCATGGAAGGCGCTGTCAGGAACATGGTGCCGGGCATCGACGCCGACTGCGGCGGCGCCTGCTCCTGCGCCACCTGCATGGTCTACGTCGCCGAAGACTGGCGCGACAGGCTGCCGCCCAAGCAGTCTGACGAGGAGGCCATGCTGCAGTTCTGCCCGCATGTCGATGAGTCCTCGCGGCTGTCCTGCCAGCTCCAGGTCAGCGACGCGCTCGACGGGCTCAAGCTGCGCACCCCTGAAAGCCAACAATAAGTCTTCCGGACCGCGCGCATCACACCTCGATGTGCTCGTGCTGATGCGGCTCGCCGCCATGTGAATGGCGGCGATGATCGTGCCGGGCGGGCACAATATGGAGCTGGCCATGGCGGACGCCGCGCTGGCTCACCGTATCGTCGGCCAGCGCCTGCACCTCGCGCGCGGGCCCGCGCAGCACGGACACTTCGAGGCATGACTCATGATCGAGATGGACGTGCAGGGTCGCGACCTGCAGATCATGGTGATGGTGCTGCGCGCGGGTGAGCCGGCGGCCCAGGTCGCGGGTCTCGTGATCGTAGACGTAGGCCAGGGTGGCGATGCAGAAGCCGTCGTCCTTGCCTGGCGGCTCGAGCCGGTCGCGGGCAGCCGCCTCGCGCAGGATGTCGCGCAGGGCTTCCGAGCGGCTGGCATAGCGTCGCTTCCTCATGTGCCGGTCCAAGGCCGCCACCAGCTCGTCATCGACCGACAGGGTTAAGCGTTGCATTCGATCCTCCGCTTGCCACAATGCACAGAGTATGCACAATTTGGGAAAAGTGCATATACGAGCATTCCTTTGCGTCGCCTTCCTCGCCATCGGCGAGGCTGTACACGCCCAGACCGCACCTGATCCCTTCGGTCCGGGCACCGGCGCATCGACCGCCTTGCCGGCGATCACCGTCATTGCGCCGCGCGCGCTCGAAGCGCAACCGACCGATGCTGCCAGCGAGAAGCGCATCTCCGGCGAGACGCTCAATGCACAACCCTTCCAGCGGCCCGGCGAGATGCTCGAGGCGGCGCCAGGCCTCGCCGTCACCCAGCATAGCGGCGAGGGCAAGGCCAACCAGTACTTCCTGCGCGGCATGAACCTCGACCATGGCACCGATCTCGCCATCTGGCTCGACGGCATGCCGATCAACATGCGCACACACGGCCACGGCCAGGGCTACGCCGACATCAACTTCCTGATTCCCGAGCTGGTGCAGCAGATGATCGTGAAGAAGGGCCCCTACTGGGCCGAGGAGGGCGACTTCGCCTCGGCCGGCACGCTCAGGCTCGCCTATCTCGATCGCCTGGAAAGCAACGTCGTCCAGGCCACCGGCGGCAGCTTCGGCTACTGGCGCGGCCTCGCCGCCGGCTCGATGCAGTTCGGCAGCGGCTGGCTGACCGGCGCCCTCGAATCGGTGTTCTACAACGGCCCCTGGGAGGTGCCGGACAAGCTGCGCAAGTTCAACGGCTTCCTGCGCTACAGCGAGGGCACGCCCGCCAACGGCTTCTCGATCACCGCGCTCGCCTACACCAACTCCTGGCATTCGACCGACCAGATCCCCAACCGCGCCGTCTACGACGGCACCCTGCCGCTCTATGGCGCGGTCGACCAGACCGACGGCGGCAACACCCAGCGCTACTCGCTGTCGATGGCCTGGCAGCGCGCCGACGAGCGCACGGCCTCCAAGCTCGAGGCCTATGCCATCTACTCGACCCTCAACCTCTTCAACAACTTCACCTACTTCCTCGACAATCCCGAGCTGGGCGACCAGTTCCAGCAGAGCGACAAGCGCTGGGTGCTGGGCGTCAATGCCAGTCATCTGCTGCGCCACGAGCTGCTCGACGTCCCGTCCGAGACCACGATCGGCACGCAGATCCGCTACGACAATATCGGCGTCGGCCTGTTCAACACCGTCCAGCGCACCGCCTACAACACGGTGCGCTACGACCAGGTCAACGAGACCAGCATCGGGCTGTACGCCAGCAACACGACGCGCTGGACCGACTGGATGAAGGTCACGCTGGGCGTGCGCGGCGATCTGTTCATCGCCTCGGTCGATAGCCTCACCAACGGCGCCAACTCGGGCTACACCTCGGCCTTCCTGGCCAGCCCCAAGCTCGGCGTCGTATTCGGGCCGTTCGACAAGACCGAGCTCTTTCTCAACGCCGGGCTGGGCTACCACAGCAACGACGCGCGCGGCGCCACGATCCTGGTCAACCCTTCGGACCCTAGCCAGTCCGTTGCCTCGGTGCCGCTGCTGGTGCGCTCCAAGGGCGCCGAGATCGGCGTGCGTACGCAGGCCGTGCCGGGCTTCGACCTGTCGCTCGCCCTGTTCGTGCTCGACTTCAACTCGGAGCTGCTGTTCGTCGGCGATGCCGGCACGACGGAACCGAGCCGGCCGAGCCGCCGCGTCGGCTTCGAATGGACCAACACGTACCGGCCGCGCCCGTGGGCCAGCTTCGACCTCGACCTCGCCTACACATGGGCGCACTTCAGCGACTATTCCATCGAGGGCAGCCTGATCCCCGGCGCGCCGACCTATGTCCTGTCTGCCGGGTTTGCGCTGGGCGGCGACACCGGCTGGTTCGGCGGCTTGCGCGTGCGCGGCATCGGTCCCCGGCCGCTCATCTCCGACGGCAGCGTCTGGTCGTCGCCGACCACCATCGTCAATGCCCGCGCCGGCTACGTGTTCGAGTCCGGCATCAAGCTCAATCTCGACGTCTTCAACCTGCTCAACAACTGGCAGGCCAGCCAGATCGACTACTACTACGTCTCACGCCTGCCCGGTGAGCCGACGGACGGCGTCGCCGACCGGCACTTCCATCCGGTCGAGCCGCTGGCGGTGCGCTTGACACTGGCGAAGGCGTTCTAGCCTGCCGCCGCCGCCATCTCCTTCTCGGCGCGACTGGGGTGGCGCAGGATCCTCATCAGGCCGTCGCCGAACCGCTCCCAGCTGAGCTGCTGCTCGTAGTGCCGGCGGCTCGAATGGCAGAGAGTGCGATAGCGTTCGAGGTCGGCGGCGCAGTCGCGAATGACGGCCGCGTAAGCCTCGGGCGGACTGCCCGCCGGCAAGGCGTAACCCGAGATGTCGGCCTGCACGATGGTCGGGATCCCGCCCACGGCGCTGCTCAAGGAAGGAATCCCGTAGGCGGCGGCTTCGCACAGGGCGATGCCGTAGTTCTCGGCCCGCGACGGCATGAAGAGCAGATCGCTCTCGGCCAGCAGCCTCTCGAAGCGCCGGCGTTGCCCCGGATGGCTCTTGCGCAGCATGCCATGAAGCGTGGCGAAGCTGGGGAGCGGAGGCGTGGTGTCCGGGCCGACGAGGTCGAGCCTCAGGCGGACGCCCTGCCGATGGGCGATCTCGCACGCCTGCAGCACGATGTCCCCGCCCTTGCGGGTCCAGTCGCGCCCGTTGAACAGGATGCGCATCGGCTCGAGCGTCCTTTGAGCGATCGCCGCTTCGACGGCGTGCCGCGGCGGAACATCGATGTTCGCACCGAACGGCAGGATATGGACCTTGTCCGGATCGGCGCCGTAATGCTCGACGGCGCTCATCGCCGCGAAATGCGACGGATAGATCGCGGCCGCGCATGTCTCCAACGCCCGTGCCTCCTGGGCATGGGCCTGCCGGACATAGTCGTCTGTGCATCCGCTGTATTCGCGGTACGCATCGATGACGTTGGCGAAAGTGGCATCGGCACAGAAGACCTTGGGGACGTCGATATCGAGAAAGGACAGCGCCGATGACGCCGGCGAGAACACGCAGTCCGGCCGGCCGGCTTCCACCTGGCGGGCGATCTGCGAGGCCAAGGATTTGAGCAGCAGCGGCTCGCGATCCGGGCGATAGGTCTGTCCGCGAAACCTGTGGAACAGGACCTTGGGGCCAAAGACGTAGCGCGTGCGCAGATCGAGCGGGAAGAGCTCGACGATGCGAGACCTTTTCCTCAGCTGCTCGAGAATGAAGAAGGGATAGCCGGATTGGAAGTCGATGTCGTCTGCGCAGTGCTCATAGGCGTAAGCAATGTTCATTGCCGGTACATTTCGTCGCTGGAGGGGTTGGGGCATTCGCGGCCGAGCGGCGCTTTCGTGGCAATCCGTGCTTCGGAATAGCGTGCGAGGAGAAAAACGACTTCCACTGCGGCGCCTGCGGGACCCTAGGAAAGAAGACAGGGGCCGGGCAAGGCGCTCGATGTTGTATTGCAGCAAAGCCACCCCGTGGTCACAACCTCGCGGCGCGGCTACAGTGGCTGAGGAGTGGGCGGCCGGGCGAGGAACTTCGTCACAGTAGGCGGACAGAATGGAAAGCTTGGTTGAGTTGTCGACTGCTGCGAGGCAGGCGCGTAGCCAACTTCGGGAGTGGGCATCGGTGCGCCAGGCCGCGCCTGATCGAATCCTGCAGATGGTTGCCGATCTTCTTGACGCGACCGAGAAGGCGGCGGCGACCTCCACCGACGAGCTTCAGCTCCTGCGATCGCAGGTCGACTACCTTTCTCGTCGAATCGGCGCCTTGGAGCAGCGGGCCATGGGCTACGGTCCGGATGGCTGCAGATACTGCAGGAGCGGATATCGGAGGGTCTGACGAATGAAGACGACGAGCGCGACCGCGGCGGCGATCGCCTTGCTCCTGGCTCCGGCGGTCGGCTGGGCGCAGGCGCACCAGCCTTATTCAGGACTTGAAACGCGATCGATCAAGGCGCTGTCCGATCAGCAGGTCGCCGATCTGAAGGCGGGCCGCGGCATGGGGCTTGCGCTGGCGGCCGAGCTCAACGGCTATCCGGGCCCGGTGCATGTCCTGGAGCTCGCCGCGCCGCTGCAGCTGACCGAGGCGCAGCACGAGCGCATGACCGCGCTGCTCGAGGCGATGAAGGCGGAGACGGTGCCGTTGGGGGAGAAGCTGATTGCCGCCGAGGCCGACCTCGATCGCCAGTTTGCCGGCCGGTCCATTACCGAGACGAGCCTGCAGGAAGGCGTGCAGGAGATCGCCGCGGCGCAGGCGGCGCTGCGCGCGGCTCATCTCAAGGTCCATCTTGCCACCATCGAGGTGCTGACGCCGGAGCAGGTCGCGCGCTATGCCGAGCTGCGCGGCTACACCGGGAGCAAGGCCGGCCCTCATCACCATCCGTGACTTTGGCATGCTCGTCGCTCAGCGAGGCATACAGAGGCTGCAGCGCGTCCTCGACCGCCTTGACTGAATACAGATGGTCGAGCAGCGACGTCTCCATACGGGCGAGCCGGGTGGCAGCGCCGTATCGCCGGCCGGCGCGACGAGTTGTCGGTGCGCGTCCTCCATGGCCCTGGCCATGCGGCGGAGCGCGTCAGCGAAGCGAGCCCAGTGCCATCTCAAACGAAAGCATGCCGGAGACTCCACCCTGCTTGCCAGCACGGTGGGCAAGGACCACATCCCGACTCGGCGCCCGAGGGTCCTCACCTAGGGTCCTCACCTAGGATCCTCACCTGGGCCCTCACCGACGGCTTCCTGACGCCGTTCCAGGGAGGATCCGACCATGCAGAGTCCCAGCCAGGCCCAGCTTCTCAGGATTTTCATCGGCGAGGCCGACCGACACGGCGGCAGGCCGCTCTACGAGGCGATCGTGATCAAGGCTCGCGAGATGCATGTTGCCGGAGCCACCGTCCTGCGCGGCGGCATGGGCTACGGCCATTCCAGTCGCCTGCATACGACAAAGATGTTGCGGCTCTCGGCAGACCTGCCGCTGGTGATCGAGATCGTCGACAGCCCGCGGAAGATCGCGGCCTTCCTGCCTGTCCTGGATGCCATGATGAGCGAAGGGCAGGGCAGCGGGTTGCTCACAGTGGAGAACGTGCAGGTGCTGCAATACGGTCGGCATCCCCTGGGTGCCGCTGTCGAAAGGCGGCCGCAGGCTTCGCACTGACACGCGACCAACAAGGCGAGGACCATTGGCGACCGATCGCGAGACTGTATCTCTTCGCCGCACCGTGGCCACGGTGGCGCTGCTGAACCTCGGCTATTTCGGCGTCGAGTTCGCCGTCGCGACGGCGATCGGCTCGGTATCCCTGTTTGCCGACAGCATCGACTTCCTCGAGGACACCTCGGTCAACCTCCTGATCCTGGTGGGCTTGGGCTGGACGCCGCGGGCCAGGGGGCGCCTGGGCATGGCCTTGGCGGCCTTCCTGCTCGTTCCCGGCGTGGCAACGCTGTGGACGGCCTGGGAGAAATTCGTGACGCCGGCGCCGCCGCAGCCCATGGCCTTGTCGCTGGCCGGCCTCGGCGCGCTCGCCATCAATGTCGCCTGCGCCTTCATGCTGGCGCGCTACCGCCATCACGGTGGCAGCCTGACGAAGGCGGCCTACCTGTCGGCGCGCAATGATGCCCTGGCCAATATTGCGATTATCGCCGCCGGTGCGGTGACCGCCTTCCTGTGGCTGTCGGCCTGGCCGGATCTGCTCGTCGGCCTCGGCATCGCGGCCTTGAATGCCGACGCCGCGCGCGAGGTCTGGGGCGCTGCCAGACGCGAGCATCGAGCGGTGGCGTAGCCGGCGTGCCGCTGGACGGGTCGCATCTGGAACCTTCCTGATAGCGGCATTATCGTGCGCTGGTGCGGTGCAGCGCTGTCGGATGAAAGATCAAATGGATTCTCTCAGCACGCAGGTCGATCGGACCTTCGCCAGGCTGGAGCGGCGCAGCGAGAGGACCCTTGCCGGTCTTCGCCTGCTCGCGCTGCTGGTCCTGGCGCTGGTGTTCCGCGTCGTCGGCACCGTGGAGCAGGGCTATCCGACGATGGTCCCGTTGGGCGGTCTGTTTGCAATAACCTTGGCAACGCTATGGCTCGCTCGGCGGGGGCTGTTCCGGCCCTGGCTATTGTGGCTATTCGCCACGCTCGACGTGGCCTTGTTGACGCATTGCCTGGAAATGCTCGCAACTCTCGACGGCAAGCCGCTGCAGCTTGCCCTCGACACGCCGGTCGCCTTGCTCGTGTTCGTGTTTCTCGCCGCAGCGGCCGTGCGGCACCGGCCGTTCCTCATCTTGTACACCGGCGGGCTGTTCATCGCCGTTTGGTCTGCCATCTGGCTGTGGGCCTGGCACGCCGGCACTGGACCCTGGATGTCGGGCGCGGTGACCGCCGATGTCGCGCGGCTGGCGGCGATCGGCCTGACGAGCTACGCGTTGTTCGTCGCGGTGAAGCGGGCGCGGCGGGCATCGATCACCGCCATTTCCGAAGGGCACCGGCGGGAGAACCTATCGCGCTATTTCAGCCCGCAACTCGTCGACGAGATCGCGCAAGGCGGCAGCCCCGCGCGCTCCTTCCGCCAACAGAAGGTGGCCATCCTGTTCGTGGACCTGCGAGGCTTCACGGGCATGGCCGAGCGCATGCCGGCCAATGAGGTTGCGGATTTTCTCAACGAGTACAGGCGACGCATCGCCGAACCGATTGCCCGCAACAACGGACTGATCGACAAGTTCATCGGTGACGGCGCCATGGCGATCTTCGGCGTGCCCGAACCCGGCACCGATGACGCCCGGAATGCCGTGCTGGCGGCCCTGGAGCTGGTATCCGCGATCGACGGATGGTGCGAGGAGCGGCTCGCCGAGGGGGCATCGCCGGTCGAGGTCGGCATCGGGATCCACTACGGTGACGTCATCGCCGGCGCTCTGGGCGATGAGCACCGGCTCGAATATACGGTGGTCGGCGATGCCGTTAATACGGCGGCGCGGATCGAACGACTGGCCGCCGATCTTGGCACGCCCCTCCTGATCTCGGCCGATGTCGTGGCGGCCGCCCCCCGCGACTCAGGCCTGCGGCTGGCAGGGCCCTTCCATCATCGGCTGCGTGGGCGCAGCCAGCCCATTCTCCTTTATCGGCTGGTTCGTCCTTCGGCTGTCGGGAGCACGCCGGCCGCCCTCTGATCACTTGAAGAACAGATATTTCACCAGGGCAGCGACCACGAGCACCAGAACGACGACGCCAACAACCCCAAAGAGGCCCATCCCACCCATCATCTGGTCCATCATGGCTTCGCTCCATCGGTGACCGCGGCGCCCAACGACGAGGTCGAGGCTACCATCTTACAGCCGGGGTCCGAGGATGGCGCCGGCGAGCGTGCACAGCGCGCTTGATCGCCGCCGATATCGCCTTCAGCCCGCGGTGGATGTTGATCTTGACGGTCGACTCGGTCATGCCGGACCGGCGCGCCGCCTCGGCAACGCTCAAGCCTTCGAGCTTGACATGCTGGATGGCGTGCTGCGCCTTGGCGGTTAGCCGAGCCATCAACCGCCCCAGGTCGATCGAGCTCTCCACGCCGTCATGCTTGTAGCGCGCGATGGCGTGCATCCACGGCGTGAACAGCTCGGCCCGGTCTTCTATTTATCACGTCGACGTGAGCCTGTATCCGACGCCCGCTCCGCGCCGAACTCCCTGACGATGGCACCAACAGGGAGTTCACCATGAATCGTCCAACTCGCAAGGATGCACTCTACGCGACAGGTGTTGTTCTGGCCTCGAGCCTCGCCGCCTCGAGGTGGCGCAGGTCGCCTCCGCCGGCCCCGAGAAAACCGATGTCACCGTTGGCCTCGTGCGGACCGACGATGGCATGGTGATCACGAATGCGGACCTTACGGCGAGCGCTGCGGTCGGCTCGCCAACGGACCGGACGGGTTACCGTCGGTTCCAGATCGAGACGCCGACGGCAGGCCCCCAGACAGTGCAAGTCGCCGCCAGGGTGCCGGGCCCCACTCGCATCGAGCGGACATTCAATTCGCCCGTGAAGTGGTGGCAAACGAGAACGGTGCGCGGCGAAGACAGGGTGGTCACCGGCTCCGTCGTCTTTGACGCCAAATGACTTTCCGAGATGGGGACAGATCATGTCGCGCAGAAACGTCCTCCTGGCGATCGTCGCGATGGCGGCGACGGGTGCATCCGCTCCGCCTGCCTGGGCATGGGACGCCGCCCAACCCGGTGAACGGACCCTGTTCGCCGGCCGCGTCGTGAAGATCGACGCCGACGCCGGCAAGATCGCGATCGAGCACCGGCCGATCTGGCGCTTCTACATGGAGTCGATGACCATGATCTTCAAAGTCCGCGACGCGTCCCTTCTGATCGGGTTGACCCCCGGGGACAGGATTCGTTTCAGGTTCGAGCGCGCCGGCGACAGCTTCGTCGTGACCCGGATCGAGAACAGCAACTGACGGCGGCCGCACGCCGTGCATCGAATCGATAGGCAATCGGTGGTTCCGCTGTGCCATCGCCGCGGCCGGATTGCCCGCGTCAGGCACAGACAGAGGAGGCATCGATGACATCCTTGAACCGCAGGCAAGCGCTCCGCGCCGCCGGCATCTTCACGCTCGCCGCTGGCCTCGCGCCGGCCGCGCGGGCCGCCGGCCCGGTGACCTTCACCATCACGATTCGCAACATTGCCACCGACAGGACGCTGCGGCTGCCCGATGGCGGCACGAGCGGCGCGCCTATCGCGCCCGGCGTGTACGTCGTGGCACCGTCGCCGAACGTGCTGTTCACGCCCGGGGATCATGCCGACGAAGCGCTCGAACGTCTGGCGGAGGACGGCAATTTCCAGCCGCTGCTGGACAAGATCACGGCCATGAAGGGCCTGAGGGCCAGCGGCATGTTCGTGGCCGGCCAGCCATTCACCGTCACCGCCTTGCCGGGCGACCGTCTGCAGTTCGCGACCATGTTCGTGCAGTCGAACGACCTGTTCTTCGCGGCGCGCGACGGCGGGATCGCGCTGTTCGACGCCAGCGGGCGAGCAACGCACGGGAATGTGACGCGGCAGATCGGCCTTTACGACGCCGGCACCGAGGTGAATCAGGCGCCGGGAGCGGGCCCGGATCAGGCACCGCGCCAGGCCAAGCCCAACACCGGCACGTCCGAGCGGGTGCCGGTCACCCTCGTTGCCGATCGGCATGACGGTTTCACCTATCCGCCCGTCGACGCCGTGATCGAGGTCGAGATCGTGCCCGCCGCCCGCTCAGGCGAACCTCAAGGTTGAAGCCGGCCAATTGGGCAAGCCTGGTCCGGCGCGTCACGCCGCCAGTCGTTGCGCAGGGCGATCGCCGTCGCCTGCTCGGCGATCGTAAAGCTCCAGCGCCGTCGTGCCGCAAGCCGGCCAGGTGAGTTTCGATTCCCGGACGGGCAGGGGATACCGCTGATCCAATCGCCGGCCCTCCGTCACGAATTGGCGTCACGAATTGGCTGACGCCATCGTCACCGTCCGCTGCCGCAGCTCGCCACGCGCCTGTCGCCCGATCTGCCACGCACCCGACAGGGCCAGGCTCGCCATGATCGCTCCGACAATGAAGTCCGGCCAGCCGGAGCCCGAGCCGAACACGCCCAAGGCCGCCAGCAGGACCGCCACATTGCCGATGGCATCGTTGCGGCTGCATATCCAGACCGAGCGCATGTTGCTGTCGCCCTCCCGGAAGCGATAAAGCATCAGCGCAACGCCGCAATTGGCCACCAGTGCCAGGACGCTGACGACGCCCATCACCGGAGCATCGGGAACGGTCCCGGCGAGCGCATTGTGGACGGTGGCTGCCAGGATCCACAGGCCGAAGGCTGCCATGGTCGCGCCTTTCACGAGCGCGGCTCGGGCGCGCCAGGTGAGCGCCAGGCCGGCGACGCCGAGGCTGATGGCGTAGTTCGCGGCATCGCCCAGGAAATCGAGCGAGTCGGCCTGCAGGGAAACCGACCCGGCGGCGGCACCCGCGGCGATCTCGATGAGGAAAAATCCGGCGTTGACCACGAGGGCGATCCACAACGCCCGGCGCCAGGCCGGGCTGTTGGCTGTCGTCGCGCTCGAGCAGCAGTCGGAATTGCAGCAGGCCATATATCACCTTGACGGCATCACCTTGACGGCTTCCGTCCGACGCCTCACCTACACCCTCTAGCAACTACAGGGTCAAGGCCATGGACACGGCACGGTTCGCGATTGGTGACTTGGCGCGGGCGACCAATACCAAGGTGGCGACGATCCGTTACTACGAGCAGATCGGATTGCTGCCGGAACCACCGCGCACGGCCGGCAATTACCGCGCGTACGGCGGTCCACACCTGGCGCGATTGGGCTTCGTTCGCAGGGCGCGCGATCTCGGGTTCTCTCTCGATCAGGTGAGAGCCCTGCTCGACCTCTCGGATGACCAGAGCCGTTCCTGCGGTGCGATCGACGAGATCGCTCGCCAGCACAGGGACGAGGTCGATCGCAAGATCAAGGACCTGCAGGCCCTGCGCCGCGAGCTCGACGACGTGATCAACCACTGCCGGCGCGGCACCGTTGCCGAATGCCGCATCATCGAGGCGCTGTCGCCCGGGTGACCAAGCGCGTGCTCAGCTCCGCGCGATTCCGATAGCCATAGTGGGTTCCGCCGATGCCAGCCGCACCCCTCACGCCCTAAACCGGATCGAACCTGATATAGCGCCACGCGATGGCGATGATCGCCATCACGACAAGCGCCACGATGAACGACATCGCAGCGCCAAGCCCGAGCTGGAAGGCCTGCATCAGGTTGGCGATCAACGGTGCGATCATCACGCTCGACGTATTCCCGACGAGCAAGGGCACGAAGAACATGCCCATCAACGGCACGAAGGTCAGGATGGTCGCGGAGATCACGCCGGGCATCGTCTGCGGCAACGTCACGAACCAGAATGTGCGCAAGGGCCCAGCCCCCAGATCGGCGGCGGCATCGACCAGCGCCCAATCCATCTTCTCGAGCGATGCGAAGATCGTGATCACCGCGAACGGCAACGAAAAATATGTCATCACGAGGATGACCGCGAACGGATTGTAGAGCAGGAAAGAGAGCGGCTGATCGATGAGCCCGGTCAGCATCAGGCCCTTATTGATGATTCCGCCGTGCCCGAGCAGCGCCATCCAGGCATAGGCGCGTAGCAACCCACTCGTCCAGAATGACAGGATGACGGCGCCGAGCAGCAGCTTCTGCCAGCGCCGCGTATAACGCGCAATCCAATACGCGAACGGATAGGCGAAAAGCAGGGACCATGCGGTGATGATCGCGGCCGTCCACAAGGTGCGCCATACGGCGCTCGGATACGTCCAGCTCTCGAAAAAGACCCTGTAGTTCGCCAGTGTCCACTCGGGGACGACCTGGTAATTGCGCGTCGTCCAGAAACTGTAGACGAACATGATGGCGATCGGCACGATGAACAGGCCAAGCTGCACGACGAGCATGGGAAGCAGGCCCCAGATCGAGGTTTGCCTCTTCTCCGTTGTGTCAGCCCGACGAGTATCCACTCGATTGGCCATCAGGGCGCGGCCATCACGTCGTTCCAGGCGGCCGCGTAATCCTCCGGATTGGCAGGCGCTTCGATGAGGCGCATCTCGAGCGCCACTTCCGGCCTGTCCATGAGGTTTGCCGTCACGATATCGTTTGCCCCCTGCGCCTTGATCAGCTCGGCTCCCGCCCGGTTCGCGGTGCCACGCTGAAGGCGCTTGAAGTTCGTCGCCACATACTCCGGCGTATGGATATGGTTGATCCAGGCGAGCGCCGCATCTCTATTGGCCGCCCCCTTGACCAGGATATCTCCGTCGATCCAGCCGTAGTAACCTTCCTTCGGCACCTCGGTCCCCATCGGCGGTCCGCCCGACGTCTGCACCGTCAAGGCGCGTCCCGGCGACGACATGCCGATCCAGACGGTCCCCTCGACATACAGCCTCAGCTGCTCGTTCCACCCCTTCGAGATCGTCGGCGCATTTCGCTTGATCTTGATGAGAACCTCCTTCGCGCGATCAAGCTGCTCCTTGTTCATGCGGAAAGGGTCCTTGATGCCGAGCAGCATGGCGGCGACCGGCCACATGAACTCGTGCTGGTCGCTGAAGCCGACGTGCCCCTTGTATTTCGGGTCAAGCAGCACCTCGTACGATGTCGGCGGGGGCGAAACCTTGTTCTTGTTGTAGATCAGCAGTGTCGGGTTCCAGCCCCACGGCACCATCAGCATCTTGCCGCCGTCGACCTGCAGGGCTGGGATCTTCTTGAAGATCGGATACATGTTCTTCGCAACATTCGGCAGGCTCTCGAGATCGATCGGCTCGATGAAGCCTTCCTGGTGATAGCGGAGCGGCCAAAGTCCGTCGGCTTCGAAAAGATCGTACTGCGATGTGCCGGACAGCTTGAGCTTGGCGAACGTCTCGGCGTTGCCGCTCATGGCGACATGATTCACTTTCGTACCGCTCTTTTCGAAGAAGTCCCTGATGCCGGCAGGCTCGACGTGACCGCCCCAGGCCAGCCAGTTGACCGTCCCGGCTGCATGCGCCAGCCGGGGCAATCCCGCTGCACCGGCTCCGGCAACAATCCCGGCCGCTCCTGCGCCTCTCATGAATCCTCTGCGGGAAGGAACAATAGTCATTTCGAGCTCCTTGTGACTTTGCTCAGCGTGACTTGGCTTGGCCTCTGTGGGAAGTCGACCTCAGGACTCGCGTCATTGGAAAAAATGCGCGCATCCTCCTCGTTCCACGACAGCGTCACACGCTGCCCTTCTGCCAAGGGCTCGGCGCGCGCGTCCATTCGATCGTTCAGCCGATAGCAAAGCACGTCCTGGCCCTGCCCAAGCCGAACGGTGTAGTGAGTCACGAAGCCGAGGCGGGACACGTGCGTCAGTGTTCCGGCGATCGCATCCTCGCGCGCCGTAGCCGTCGCGGGCGACAGCGTCATCTTCTCCGGCCGCACCAGCAGGGCGACACGCGCCTGCTCGGGGATCTGTCCCGCGATGCGACCACGCGCACGCCCGACGCCATCGAGATCGACCTCACCGATGTCGCCTCTCCGCCCGCCCAGGCGTCCGGCGAAGGAATTCGCCGCGCCGATGAACTCCATCACGAAGCGATGGTTGGGGCGATCATAGATCTCGCCCGGCGTGCCGACCTGGAGAAGGCGCCCCCCGTCCATCACGGCGATGCGATCCGACATGGCCATTGCCTCTTCCTGGTCATGTGTCACGTACACGAACGTGATGCCGACCTGTCGTTGCAGACGTGTCAGCTCGATCTGCATCTGCTTGCGCAGCTTGAGGTCGAGCGCGCCGAGCGGCTCGTCGAGCAGCAGGACCGACGGCCGATTGACGAGGGCCCGGGCCAGCGCCACGCGCTGGCGCTGGCCGCCGCTCAGCTGTCCCGGTCGACGGCCTTCGTAGCCGGACAGCGAGACCATCCGAAGCATCTCGGCGGCAACCGCCTGCCGCTCCGTCCGGCCGACACCTTTCATGCGGAGGCCGAATTTGACGTTCTCGGCAACCGTCATGTGCGGGAACAGCGCATAGCTCTGGAATACCGTGTTGACGGGCCGCTCGTACGGCGGGACGTCTGCAACCGACTTTCCGTCGATCATCACCTCGCCCCGGCTGGGCGTTGCGAACCCGCCGATCAGGTTGAGCATGGTGGTCTTGCCGCACCCGCTCGGGCCGAGAAGCGAGAAGAATTCGCCGCGCGCAATGCCGAGCGATACGCCCTCGAGAGCCGTGCTCTCGCCGAACATCTTCCAGACGTTCCTGAGCTCGATCGCCGGGTGCTTGCTCGCCGGATCGTTGCCGGTCGCGTGGACGTCCTTCATCTACGCCCGCCTGCGACCGACGACGACAGCCAATTGCCGACCAGCAGCAGCACGAACGACGCGAGCAGCAGCACGCTGGCGAGCGCGTTGACCCGGGGAGCAATGCCGTCCTTGAGCAAGCTCCAGATGTACATCGTGAGCGTGCCTTTCTGGCCGGAAACGAAGTACGTGATCAGGAACTCGTCCATCGACAACGCGAAGACGAGGAGCGCCGCGCCCGCGATGCCAGGCATGATGATGGGCAGCACGATGTGCCAGAACGCCCGTCGCGGATTGGCGCCGAGGTCGGCTGCGGCCAATTCCAGCGTCCTGTCGAAGCCATGCAGCCGGGTCGAGACGACCATGATGGCGAACGGCATGGTGAACACCACATGCCCGAGGATCACCGTCAGTCGCGACAGCGGCAGCTGCAGGAAGCTGAAGAAGATCAGCAGCGCCACGCCCATCAGGAAGTGGGGAATGATCATGGGCAGCAGGATCAGGAGCTGGCTCGCCCCCTTGAAGCGATAGCTTCGCCGGACCAGTGGAAACGCCGCAAGCGTGCCGAGCGTCGTCGAGATCAGTGTCGTCCAGGAGGCGATGAAGAGGCTGTTGTAGAGCGCTTCGTGCATGACGAAGTCGTAACCAAGCTCCTCGTACCATTTGAGCGTGAAGCCGCGGAACGGCAGCGACGGAATGATGTGGTCGTTGAACGAGAACAGCACCAGGAAGAAGATCGGAATGTAGAGGAAGGCGAAGCCAAGCACGCCACAGAGTGGAATGAATGCTCGCCCTACCCGGCGCCCCATCCGGCGCCCCATCTGGCGCCAGGTACGTTTGGCGATCGACACGGTCATTCGTGCCTCACCCCTTACAACGCTGCGGCCACGGCCCACGAAGCGTCGGCCACCCGCCCTAGATCACGCTCGATGTCGGCTGCCGTTCTCTTCAGGGCCGGGACCACCCGCGCCACCCAGTCCCGTGTTGTCCTGAAAGACGGTGCGGCAACGCAAAGCGCAGCCAGGGCATGGTTGTGCGGACCATGGATCGACACCGACACGCCGCCCACCTCCGCACGCCAGGCCCCTCGGCAGAACGCATAGCCACGCGCTCTGATCTTCGCCAGTTCGGTCAGCACCGCCTCCGTCGTCCTTGGCGTCGCATCGGTGAAGACCTTGAGTCGCGCCGGCAGAAGCCGCCGCACGGCCTCGTCGTCCTTCGTCGCCAGCATCGCCAGCCCGGACGATACGCTGTGCGCCGGCGTCCGATCACCGACGTTGGAATGCACGCGAACCGCACGCGGGCTCTCGACGAGCTGGATGCACACCATCTCCGCCCCGTCGAGCACGCCGATCGACACGCCGTCGGAGATTTCCCTGACGAGTTGCGCGACATGCGGCCCCGCCGTGCGGGCGAGCCCCATCGAATCCGTCACGCATCCGATCTCCCAGGCCTTGATCCCGATGCAGTAGCGGCTGTCGGCGAGGCGCTGCACGAAGCCTCGTTGGTGCAGCGTCCGGAGCAACTGATGGATGCTCGACTTCGACATGCCGACAGTTGCCGAGATCTCGGTCAGCGACATCGGACGGCGCAGGGCGGCGAGACATTCCAGCACGTCCAGGCCGCTGTTGAGCCCGGATCGCGCGCGGTTCGGTTTTGTCGAACTCATGTTTCTCATTGACGAATAATAGGAGACGTTGAAAATCGCTGTCAATGTGAGGACTCCATTCGGAGCGCGAATGCAAATGCGATTTCCAGAGCACGGCCGCTCGGTCGAAGCCGTCCTGCAGGATTTGAGAAGCTTCAAGAGCGGCGACAGCGATTTTCAGCGCGGTCGCGTGCCGCTCTTCTTCTTCAAGGCGACGGATGAGGTGTACGACCTCGGCAAGGCCGCCTTCTTCGAGTATTTCGCGGAGAATGCGCTCGGCGGCAAGCGCGCCTTCCCCAGCGTCAAGCGCATGGAGGAAGAGGTCATTGCCATGGCTCTCGATCTTTTCCATGCCCCTCCGGAGGCCGAAGGCTTCATGACGACCGGCGGCACGGAAAGCATTGTCCAGGCGATCCAGACCTGCCGCGACTGGACCCGCAAGCAGCGCAAGGATCCGGGATTCCGAGGCAACATCGTCGCGCCGCGTTCCGTCCACCCCGCCTTCGAGAAGGGCGGCAGGCTGATGGACATCGAGGTGCGGCGCGCCCCGGTCGGCAAGGACTTCCGGGCGGACATCGACTCCATGTCCCGGCTCATCGACGACGACACGATGATGATCGTCGGCTCCGCGCCCTGCTTTCCCTACGGGGTCGTCGATCCGATCGAAAGCATCGCCGAGATCGCGCGCAAGCGAAGCCTATGGCTGCATGTCGATGCCTGCGTCGGCGGCTACATTGCCCCCTTCGTCCGCATGATCGGACGCGACGTGCCGGATTTCGATCTCGGCGTCGCCGGCGTCTCGTCGCTGTCGGCCGACCTGCACAAGTTCGGCTTTTGCCCGAAACCGGCATCGACCGTGTTCTACAGCTCCGCCGACAAGGCCGCCTGCCACAACTTCGATTTCGACGGCTGGCCCAACGGCCGCTTCGTGACGGGCACGATTGTCGGCACGCGGCCCGCCGGCGGCATCGCCGCCGCATGGGCCGTGTTCAACCACCTCGGCATCGACGGCTACAAGCGGATCGCAAGCGACGTCATGGCCTTCGTCGATGCCTACAAGGCGGGCGTTGAAGACATCGAGGCCCTGCGCGTCATCGGCAAGCCGCATCTGTCCATCGTTGCGTTCGGCTCGGACGAGGTCGACGTCTTCCGCGTCGCCGAGGTCATGTCGGAAAAGGGCTGGCTCCCGGGCCTGGTGCAGGAGCCCAAGGCCATTCACCGCATGATGTCGCTGGTCCACGCCCCGGTGAATGACGAATACCTGAGCGATCTCCGCGCCGCTGTCGGCGTCGTCCGACAGTCGCGGCTGACCGGAAAGACGCTGCGCGCCACCTACTGACGACCGCGACCGACGCGACCTTGTACGTGGCGTTCCGTCAGAGCGTGAAGTCGCTCGCCTGAAGCGATGTCACGCCCTTCACGAAGATGCTGAAATCGGCGACGCCATTGCCGTTGACGTCGCCCGAGACCAGCACGCCCCCGCTGATCGCCTGGGCATGCAGCTCGCCGGGCGTGCCGGAGAAGGCCAGCGCGCCGATGAAGGCGAAGGCCTGGTTGCCCGTGACGGTCGTGTTCGCATCGATGGCCGAGAGGTCGATCTTGTCCGCTTCGGCATGGTGGAAGTCCAGGATGCTGTCGCGCCCCGTGCTCGCCACGGTGCTCTGGTTCACCGCCGAGAAGACGAAGCGGTCGGCGCCGGTCCCGCCGGTCAGGCTGTCTGCACCGACGCCGCCGACCAGGCTGTCGTTGCCGGCTCCGCCGGTGAGCCTGTCGTCGCCGCTGCCGCCGGAGAGGGCATTGTTGCCGCTGTTGCCGACGATCGCATTGTCCAAGGCATTGCCGGTGCCGTTGATATTCAGGGTCCCGGTCAGCGTCAGGTTCTCGACATCGCCCACCACGACGGTGCTGGCCAGCAGGCTGAAGCTCCTGCTGCTCAAGACCTTGTCGATGCCGTTGCCTCCCGTCTCGTCGACCACGTCGCCGGCATTGTCGACGAAGTAGACGTCGGTGCCGGTGCTGCCCAGCATCCGGTCGGCGCCCGCGGCACCGTTGAGCGTGTCGGCGCCACCGCCGCCCCTGAGGACATTGTCTCCACTGTTGCCGGTGATCACGTTGTTCAAGGCATTGCCGGTGCCGTTGATATTCAGGGTCCCTGTCAGCGTCAGGTTCTCGACGTCGCCCACCACGACGCTGCTGGCCAGCAGGCTGAAGCTCCTGCTGCTCAAGACCTTGTCGATACCGCCGCCTATTCCCTCGTCGACCACGTCGCCCGCGTCGTCGACGTAGTAATCGTCGTCGCCGCCAAGTCCCTCCATCGTGTCGGCGCCTGCCCGGCCGTCGATTGTGTCGTTGCCGCCCCACCCCGTGATGAGGTTGGCGAGGTCGTTGCCGATGCCGGTGAATGCCGCCGTGCTCGGGCCGATGTAGTTGAGTCTCTCGACATTGGCGCCGAGCGTGTAGGAGGAGGCGGTCACGCGCACATAGTCGTAGCCCGCGTTTGCCTGCTCGATGATCACGTCTCCGGTATTGTCGACGTAGTAGTCGTCGTCGCCGCCAAAGCCCTCCATCGTGTCGGCGCCGGCCCGGCCGTCGATTGTGTCGTTGCCGTTCCAGCCAATGATGGTGTTGTCGAGGTCGTTGCCGGTGCCGGTGAATGCCACCGTGCTCGGGCCGATGTAGTTGAGTTTCTCGACATTGGCGCCGAGCGTGTAGGAGGAGGCGGTCACGCGCACATAGTCGTAGCCCCCGCCCGCGGACTCGATGATCACGTCCCCGATATTGTCGACGTAGTAGTCGTCGTCGCCGCCAAGGCCCTTCATCGTGTCGGCGCCTGCCCGGCCGTCGATTGTGTCGTTGCCGCTCCAACCAATGATGGTGTTGGCGAGGTCGTTGCCGATGCCGGTGAATGCCGCCGTGCTCGGGCCGATGTAGTTGATATTCTCGACATTGGCGCCGAGCGTGTAGGAGGAGAGGGTCACGTCCACCCAGTCGTTGCCGCCGCCCGTGTTTTCGGCGACCGAGTCCCCGGTATTGTCGACGTAATAGATGTCGTCGCCGCCGTTGCCCCTCATTGAGTCGGCGCCTCCTCGGCCATCGAGGATGTCGTTGCCGTTCCCACTATTGATGATGTTGTCGAGATCGTTACCGCTGCCCGTGAAGTTGGAGGTGCTCGGGCCGTTGTAGGTGAGCATCTCGACATTGGCGCCGAGCGTGTAAGAGGAGAGGCTTACGTAGACCTGGTCGGTGCCATCGTTCGCATTCTCGACGACCACGTCCCCGGTATTGTCGACTCTGTAGGTGTCGCCGTAGCCGCCATCGCCGCCGTACATCGTATCGGCGCCGGCGCCGCCATCCAGGAGATCGTAGCCGTAGCCGCCGTACAGCGTGTCGTCGCCGTCGCCGCCGTACAGCGAGTCGTTGCCACCGTTGCCGATCAGCGTGTCGTTGCCGGCAAAACCGTAAATGCGGTCATCGTCGCCGAGGCCAGATAGTGTGTCGGGCCCGTTTGTTCCGGAAATATCTGCCACTGTCTTCTCCCGTATGGAATGAAGCGACGACGTAGAACGCACGCTGCTTTCAGATGACCTCGCCCCAAAGGTCAAGTGCCGTGCCGCCGCCGCTCAGCGCCTGCACCATGATCGAGCAGGGCGAGGGCGTCCTGCATGACATTTCCCCGCAGCGGATCTGGGTCTAGAAGCCAGCCGGTTCCATGCTCGTCATGGCGGCGCCGAAGCGGCGATCCGTGACTAAGCGCGGCAGCTTGCTGCTTTGCCGTCGAGGGGACATCATCCGTTCATATGAGGAGGCCGCAGTTTTTCGTTTCGGCAGTGAATGACGAAGCATACGGTAATGTCGCTACGACAGCGCATCGCCGCAGTCGCCCGCGAAATGGCTGCCTTGCTTTGTCCCTCAGGGTGGGCCGACGCGCGGGCGCGCGACGAGCAGAAGGCGCGCAAGCTCGGCCTGCCGGTGCGTGTTGGTTTTCTCGAACACGCGCTGCAAATGGGTGCGGGTGGTGCTCAAATGTATGCCGAGCGCCGCCGACACCGCCTTGAGGCCTTGCCCTCGGCAGACCGCGAGCGCAACCGCGGCCTCGGCCCGGGTCAGGCCGTAGAGCTTGCGCAAGGCGGCGAGGTCGGGCTGAGCGAGCCGGGTTGGATCGGTGACGAACACGGCGCAGCGTGGCTGCGCGAGCGCCGGCCATGCGAGCCCGCCCCGGATTGGCACGATGACCGCCGTTAGGGGCGGCCGGGGCTCGGGTCTCCGGATCGCGAGCAGCCCGTCGGCCCCCAACATTGCCCGCTTGCTGCCGACCGCGTCGGCAATGAGGCGCTGCAGCGCCGCGGTATCGCCTTTATGCGCGGCTTGCAGACCGTCGCACGTGAGCCGCAGGCCGTCACCCTCGCGCAACAGCGCCTGTGCGGCGCGGTTGGTGTGAAGCACGCGCCCGTCGGCCCCCAGCAGGATGACGCCGTCTTCGAGCCGGTCCATCGCCTCGACCGAGCCGGCGCGATCGAGCTCGACACGCATGAGGCGAAGCTGCATTTGCGCCGCGCGCCGCAGGTGCGGGGCGATCGTGTGGGCGAAGGCATCCACGTCCTCGCGCTCGAATTCACCCTTGCCGGCCTCACGCGCGACCGAGACGACGCCGCTCGCTGCCCCTTCCTTGAGCACGTAGCACGCCAGCGTGGCATGAAAACGCTGGGGGCGGACCCAGTCGTTGTAGAACTCGGTCTTGCTTACCTCCGAGGTGTCCATGACCATCCAGTTCGCCAGCACCGTTCCTGGCGAGCAAACCGGGGCGCGCAACCAGATAGGGTTCTTGGACGCGTAATATGACGCGTAGCTTGCGGCGTATTGCGGGTCGATGCCGACGCTCACCCGCGACTCGAGCTTGAGGGGCGAGGTGTCCATGATCGTGACCGCGGCGTTGGTCCCACCCAAGTGGTCGCGCAGCAAGGCGAGCGCCTGATCCCACCTCGCAGGGTCGGCTGCCGCATCGTAGATCGCGTCGATGAGGCGTGACAATCGCTCGCCGTCCATGTCCCTAACTCCGATCCATCGCCCTCGATGCCCGATGTGCGACCGCCCACAACTATATTTCGTTTGTGAGCTTAGCGAGTGCCGGCGCGCTGCAGAAGGTCGTCGAGTGGCCGGTCGATCCCATCCGGTGCCGTGCCAATGTCCATATCGAAGGGCTGCCGGACTGGCGTGAGCTCGACTGGATCGGTGCCGAGATCACCGCCGGTAGCGCGCTACTCGACTCTCACGCCCTTCTGCTCCCATAGGCCGGGATTCAGAACGGCACCAGAGGCGCCTCCTGCGCCGTCGTTCGTGAACGTGATCTGCGTCTGGTATCGGCCGTCGACGTAGAACGTCGAGTCCGACAAGGGAACAACGGCGACAGGCTTGCCAACTTCAAACTCGAAGAGGTGACGTCTACCGACCGCTTCGATGACGAGCTTAGGTCCCTCCACGCGAACGTCGAGGATGGCTCTGCTCGCCTCGCGCACAACGTCGACCGGTTGATCCTTGCGCCGGAGCTGGAGCCGAATGCTGCTGCCGATCGGGCCGCGCATCCTGACGGCCATCTGATCGAGTGAGAGACCCGCAAGAGAGTCACCGCCGACATGCGTGATCACGTCACCCGTGACCACTCCCGCTCTCTCTGCCGGTCCCCCCTCCATTGCTTTCAGGACCTTCGCTCCGCCCTCTCCGACAGCAATATTCATGATGCCGATGGTTCCGAAGCGCATGTCGCTCAAGCCCTTGGGAGGCGCAAATTCGTATCTCCCAACGTACGATGCAAGTGTGGCCCTGCTCACAGTCGGCGGCGTTGCGGAAGGGAGAGGTGCTCTCTGCTCCGGTACGCTCGCCAGGATGGCATCCCACATGACCTCGCTGGCGATGGTTCCCATCGTAACACTGCCGAGCTCTTTGTTTTCGATCTCCTGTGTCGAGGCAACGAACAGCGTATCTCCATCCGACAGTGTAGAGAAAGGCTGTATGCCGCGGCTCATCGAGGTATGGACTTGCACCGCGAGGCGCTGGAGCTCCCAGGGAGCGAGCTTCTGGTTGGTCACCACCAGACTGATGGTCGTGTTTCTCGTGGGACCTCCCTCATTACGTTGATCGTTCGCCGGGGCGGCCCAATCGGCCTTGAGACTCGCCGGAAGATGGCCCAGAAGTTCCGAGGTCTTCGTCAGGTTCCCCCACGACTTGGCGCGATTGCAGCTCACCAATCGACCGTTCCGGTCGGTGACCGAGCCATAGGCGTTCACGACCGTGAAAGCTGCGATCTTGGTCGGGCCAACCTGTCGATATGCACCTCCCTGGCCCGAGTGGGCGAGGCATCCAAAATAGCCTCCCTGCATGGCCATCCGCCCGGCGCCTTGTGCGCCAAGAGGAAATACACCTGGCCGCAAGGCGCCCAGAGCCGCACGCGCGAGGCGCTTGTCGGGATAGATCTCGTTGAGCCGACGACCACCGAAGTCGTAGATGATGGCACCCGGAACGAAGGCGATGCTGCCCCAATCCCCTGAACGAAGGCCGCGATCCTTCAGCCCGGTAGCCACGGCCGTGATAGCCTCCTCTCCGTATGAAGAGCCGCCGGCAAAGACGATTGCGTCGGTGAACGCAGAGCCATAGCCATTTCGCAGCCCGTCGGTATTGACAGTCCCAGGCGCGCCACCGCGAACATCCACAGCGACTGACGCGCGGTTCTTGAAGTGAAAAATCGTGAGCCCTGTAGGGCCTTCCTCGTAAGTGCCCACGCCAATTTGTATCGCCGGCCAGTCGAAGCTCAAGGTGGGGCCATTGATCTTCGTATTTGCCTCGAGGGCATCTTGGTCGGCATGCGCCGAACAAAGCAGGCCAGCGCTGAAAAGCACTCCGGAAACAACGATGCCAAGGCTGCTCATGCGGGATATCATTATGTCTTGGGCGTAAAAACTGACCGGCAAGGGGTAGTGGAATTGGTCACATGGAAGGGGCGGGCTCCGCTGCCCGGATCGAACGTCAGGTAGAACTCCCTGTTCTTCTCGTCCTTACCAACGACTTTTCCAGAACCATCAGGCTGCAACGCCTTCAAATCGACAGTGAATGAACGGTTCGTCGCCCGTCTCGCATAGATGAGCGTGTTCCCCTTTATGTCGACCTGCCAGTCACCCTGCCCCGCGTACTCTGGCTGCCCGGTAAACTGACCGCCGGCACAGTAGGGCGAAATGCCATTATCCAGTGTGGCAACGGCAATCCACGACGCGTTCGCCGCGCCGGAGATGTGAGAAGCAACAGCCTTCTTCGGTTCGTCGTAGCTCGCCGGCGTTGCCTCGGTTTCCTGCAACAGGGCCTGCTGCTGGGCTCTTGTCAGGAAGCCGGTTGCCGGCAGATTGCGTGCGTTCTGCCAGCGCGCGATCATCTCGCGCGAGCGTGGGCCGAACACGCCGTCGCGGCCCCTTGTGTCGAAGCCGAGCGACGTCAGGGCGACTTGCAGGCGCCGGCGGTCGGCCGGTTCCAGGTGCAACCGCTGTTCCGCCGCCTCGGCTTCCTCGTTGGGCTTGGCCATGCCCTCCGCTGCCCTGGCCGCTGTCTTGGCCGCTGTCTTGGCCGCTGTCTTGTTCGCCGCGGCCAAGGCCGCTGTTTCGGCCTGCTCCCGCCGCTGGGTGGCCACGGCCAGCGCCTGGTCGGCCCGGCGCTTGGCCTCGGCGTCCGCCGCTGCCTTCCTCGCCGCTTGCTCTTCGGCTTGGAGCAGGGCGGCGGCTTCCGCCTCAGCCCTGCGCTGGGCGGCCTGCTCGGTCGCGCGCTCAGCCATCGCCGCCGCCTGGTCGCCGTCTGCCTCCTTGGCGTTGCGTCGCGCGTCGATGTCCGCCTTCAACTGCGCCAATTCACGTTCGGCCTTCTGTCGCGCCTGCCGCGCACTCGCGAGCTCCAGATCTGCCCGCCGCTTGGCCTCGGTTTCCGCTTCGGCCCGCTGTCGCGCCTGCTCCTCCAGTCGGCGCTTCTCCGCTGCGAACGTGTCGGCCTGGTGCCGCTCGGCCAGTGCCTGTTCGAGCAGCTCCGCCGACAGGCTCTGCGCCCCCGTGCTGACGGATGTCGCTGGATTTGGCGCGAAGGCCAGATATCCGCTGCCGGCAAGCAGCAGCGCTGCGGCTGCGACCGTCCCCCACAGCATCGACCTCCAGATCGCACTATCCGCTCGCCGCATCCAGCTTGCCGCGCGGATCGGCAGGCGCGATGTGCTCCCGCGCGGGAGCACATGATAGATGTGCAGGGAATCCCTGATGTTCTTGGCGTGATGCCGGCCGCCGTCGACGAAGGCGCAGCTCAGCTGCAGATGCGTGGCGTCGCGTATGGCAGGCGACGCCGCAATCCCGCCCGGCTCGGCCATGAGCTGGATGCGGTTGGCGACATTGACAGCGTCGCCGAAGATGGTCTCCGTTTCGTCGACGATGACCTGGCCCAGATGCAGCCCGATGCGGAACATCAGTCGCTGCTCCTCGTCGAGCGCGTCATTGAAGCGTGCCATCCGCTCCTGGACGTCGATCGCCGCTGCGACCGCCGCCACCGCCGAGCCGAATTCGGCCAGCACGGAGTCGGCCACGATGTTCACGATCCGGCCGCCGGCGGCCTCG
>Ga0081455_10000479_pt1 | contig 51768 bp, 43 predicted proteins | sample TabmetS3T2R1_FD_70207 | JGI IMG/M metagenome (GOLD analysis project Ga0081455, IMG submission 70207) | Tabebuia heterophylla rhizosphere microbial communities from the University of Puerto Rico - S3T2R1 | ecosystem: Host-associated > Plants > Roots > Rhizosphere ...
AAGATGCTGCCGCAGGTCTCGGACGGTCCGCCGCGCGAGCCGGTGACGATGTGGAGATCGCGCAGATCGTCGCCGCCGAAGCACAGGCTGGTGACCATCGGCAGCGGCACCTTCAGGTCCTGCCGGTGGCTGCCGTCGGCGTTGAAGACTGCGACGCGGCCGCCATGCGCGTCGGCGACCCAGACCGATCCGTCGCCGGCGACCTTCAGGCCGTCGGGCACTCCGCCGGCGCCGAGCGTCGCGAAGGTGCGCCACGGACCGACCGAGCCGTCCGGCCTGGCGTCGTAGACGCGCACAAGTCCCTCGCGGGCATCGCTGTGATAGAGGCGCTGCCCGTCCGGCGAGAAGCCCAGCCCGTTGGTAAGCATCACGCCGTCCGACAGCGTGCGCATCGAGCCGTCGAGATCGATGACATGAAGGTGTCCCGGCTTTGGCGCCTCGCCGCCGAATACGCGGAAGGCCAGCGAGCCGACATAAATACGGCCGGCGCGGTCGGTGGTGAGGTCGTTGAAGCCGGTGGCACCCGGAATGGCGTCCAGCGACAGCAGGGAACGCGTCGTGCCGTCCGACAGCGAGACCCAGGCAATGTCGCGGCCGCCCACAACGAGACCGCCCGATGCATGCAACGCCATGCCGCCGATGCCGCGCCGCTTGGGCACGGCCAGCGACACTTTGCCGGCGCGGTCCAGCAGATGCACGCCGCCGCCCTGCACGTCGCTGAAGTAGAGCCCGCGAGCGGGATCCCATACCGGGCCTTCAATCAGGCCAAAGCCCTCGGTCAAGCGCTCCATCGATTCCTCCCGATTGCTGCTTGACCCAAATCAAGCCACAACCGGACGGAATGTGAAACGTAAGAACAACAATGAGTTCAGGAGCCATCGATGACGCACAGTCATGCCATTGTCTGGATGGATTTTCGGGAAGCGCATGTCTTCAGATTCAATGCCGGCGACGTGGAGCAGGAACGGCTGAAGGCGCATATGCCGTTCCGCAAGGTGCACCATAAGGCGGGTGTGATCGGAGCCGGCCATGCTGCAGCCGATCATCACTTCTTCGACCACATCATCGATGCGCTAAGCGGAACCAGAGAATGGATCCTGGCCGGTCCAGGAGAGGCCAAGCAAACGTTCCTCGACTACCTCGACAAGCGAAAACACACTGGCGGGACGAAGCTTGACAGCCACCTCGTGCGCCTTGAAAGCATGGATCACCCGACCGACGGCGAGCTCCTGAAGCACGCCCGCCACGCCTTCAAGTCAATCGACCGGATGCAGGCGAACTCTCCCCCTCCGCCCTGAGCCGGCTATAGTCCAGGCAGGCACAGGAGGAAACGGCCATGAAATTGGGCCTGGCGATCGGCTATTCGCGCGCGCATCTCGACCTTCCGGTGAAGCTGGTGCAGCGCGCGGAGGAGCTCGGTTACGATTCGGTATGGACGGCGGAAGCCTATGGCTCGGACGCGGTGACGCCGCTTGCCTACCTTGCGGCGCTCACCAAGCGCATCAAGCTCGGTACCGGCATCATGCAGATCGCGGCGCGCACGCCGGCGAATGCTGCGATGTGTGCCGCGACGATCGACGAGATGGCGGGCGGCGATCGCTTCATCGTCGGGCTGGGCGTCTCGGGGCCGCAGATCGTCGAGGGCTGGTACGGCCAGCCCTGGGGCAAGCCGTACTACCGCATCCGCGACTACGTGGCGATCATGCGCAAGATCTTCGCGCGCGAGGCGCCGGTCACGCATGACGGCCGCGAGATCGCCCTGCCCTACACCGGTCCCGGTGCGCTCGGCATCGGCAAGCCGCTGAAATCCATCCTGCACACCAACCCGCGCATCCCGATCTACCTCGCCACCAGCAACGAATCGACGGTGAAGCTCACGGCCGAGATCGCCGACGGCTGGCTGCCGCTGGGCTTCATGCCGGGCACGCTGGAGGAGTATCGGCCGTGGCTCGAGGAAGGGTTCCGTCGCGCCGGCAACGGCAAGGGTTTCGAGAGCTTCTCCATCCGCACTTCCGTGCATGTCGAGGTCGACGATGACGTGCGCGCCGCCCTGCAGCGTCTCAAGCCCGAGGTGGCGCTCTATGTCGGCGGCATGGGCCACCGCACCAAGAACTTTCACAACGACCTGATGGTACGCCGTGGCTTCGGCGATGCCGCGCAGCGCATCCAGGAGCTTTACCTTGCCGGGCGCAAGGAGGAAGCCATTGCCGCCGTGCCCGACGAATGGGTCGACATGAAGTCACTGGTCGGTCCGCCAGCGCGCATTCGCGAGCGCTATCGCGCCTGGGAGGAATGCGGCGCCGACTCGCTCAATGTGCGGTCACGCCAACCCGAGGCGATCGAGGTGATGGCCGAGGCGGCGCGACTCAACTAACGAATGAAAAAGGCGGCCCGCGGGGGGCTGCCTTTCTCTTCTCTCTATCCGTCAGCGCCGCGATCAGGCGCGTGGCGGCAAGGGAATGCGCGCGTCGCGCAGGGCCTTCTCGAGCACCGGGATCGCCGGTCCGGGATTGCCCGCCTGGCACTGGCCAATAGCGACGGCGGTGGCATTGTCTGGCTGCAGGCTGCCACGAGGACCAGCGCCCTGGTTGTAGGCGTTGACGAGTGAGCGGCAGTAGGCAACGTCATCGCCCGCCATCGGAGGCGCCGCTGCCGTCGTGCCGGCGATCACGATCACGACGCGGCGGTTCTGCGGCTCGCGCACGCCGTCGCCCGTCTGGACCAGCAGGTCCGTCTCGCCCTTGCCGACCACGGTGATGGCGGTTGCCGGCACGCCTTGGCGAACCAGCTCGGTCTTCACCGCATTCGCGCGCCTGAGCGACAGAGCCATGTTGTACTCGGGCGAGCCCGACGTATCGGTGTGGCCGGTTGCCGTGACGCGGGCGTTGCCGGTGTTCCTGAAGGTGGTGACCGCCTGGCTGAGCGTGTTCAGCGCGCTATCCGACAGCTTGGCGCTGTCCCAGTCGAAGAACACCATGTAGGACGGCGGCGCGACAGCCGGTGGCGGCGGTGGTGGCGGCGGCGGCTGCTCCGAGGCGCAAGCGCCGATCGCAAATGTCGCCACAAATAAGACGAGTAGTTTCCTGAGCATGACATCCCCCCAAACCAAGAACCGGCTCGAAAGGTCCGGTCTGCGACAATTTCACCTAAAGCGTGTCGGGAAGCAACGCTCAACTCAGGAGCAGAGCTATGCAGACGCGCACAGCAGCATGACGAAATCGACAGCCAATTCGGGACAGGGAGCTGGACGCCCGAGGGAAAAGCCGCTTACTCTCGTAGCAAATCGAGGCAAGGGCTCAACGAGCCGTGGCCATAGCTGCTACGGGCGGGGCCAGTATTTGTCCCAAAGAGCCATCCTCCAACAGCTTGATGTCCGATGCCGACCAGCGGGCGACCACGCGATCGCCTATATCGAGCGGATTGGAGAAGAAGCTTTCGTCGGCGACGTGGGCCACGAACTCCTCCTTGTCGGTAAGGTCGAGAGTGACTTTCACATAGGAACCCTGGTTCTCGATCGTATGGATCTCGCCGACGACGCTGTTGAGACCGCCCGGCGGCTTGACGCCTGGCGCCAGCTTCTCGACCGCAATGCGATCACGCCGAATTGAACCCCAGAGCTCGGTGCCGCGCGCGGGTCTCACATCGCCTACCGGAAACGCGAAGCGCGCGCCGTTGGCGCCAGCGATAGCAGCGGTGCCGTTCATGGTGCTCTCGACAGTGCCGGCCAGCACGTTCTGGCCACCGACGAAGCGCGCCACATAGGCGTTGCGCGGCGCGACGAAGATATCGCGGGCGCTCGCCGCCTGCTCGATGCGACCCTGCGCCATGACGACGACCGTGTCGGCAACTGCGATGGCCTCGAGCTGGGTGTGCGTCACATGGATGAAGGTGATGCCGAGCTCCTTCTGCACCCGCCGCAGCTCGCCGCGCATGCGCAGACGCAGATATTCGTCGAGCGCCGACAGGGGCTCGTCCAACAGCAGCACGCGCGGGTTGGTGATCAGGGCCCGCGCCAGCGCCACGCGTTGCTGCTGGCCGCCGGAGAGCTGGGCCGGCAGGCGGTTGGCGAAGCTCTCGAGCTGCACCTTGGCCAGAAGCTCACGCGCCTTGGCATGACGCTCCGACAGGCCGGCACCACGCATCTTGAGCGCGAAGGCCACGTTGTCGAGCACGCTGCGATGGGGGAACAGCGCATAGCTCTGGAACATCATCGCCGTGCCGCGCTGGATCTGCGGCAGCCCGACGACGGAGGTCCCGCCGATGCGGACGTCGCCTGTCGTGGGCGTCTCGTGGCCGGCGATCATGCGCAGGATCGTCGTCTTGCCGCAGCCGCTCGGCCCCAGCAGGCAGCAGTAGGAACCATGCGGGATGTTCAGGTTGAGATCATTGATCGCTGTCGTGCCGCCAAATCGCTTGGTGACGCCGACAACCGCGACTTCGCCGCTACCGGATACTTCTGCCATACGCTACTCCATTGAGGCCCTATTCGGTCAAGGAACGCGCGCGCCGACGCTCGATGGCGGCAATGGAGGAGAGCGCCACGATGATGACCGCGAACGATACGATGGTGGTGACCGCACCCACGGCATAGAGCGTCGGCGATGTGACGTTGGTCGTCATCGCCCAGATTTCCAGCGGCAGGGTGTTCTCGCTGCCGGCGGTGAGCGCCGTGCGGGCAAGCTCGTCATAGGACAGCGTGAAGCCGAACAGCGCCACGCCGATGATGCCGGGCAGCAGGATGGGCAAGGTGACTTCGTTCAGCTTCTGCCATTGGGTGGCGCCGAGATCGATCGCCGCCTCCTCGTAGGAGCGATTGAAGCGGCCCAGCACCGCGAACATGATCAGAAGGCCGAACGGCAAGGTCCAGGTCAACTGTGCGCCCAGCCCTGACGTGTACCAGCTGGTTCCCAGGCCAAGCAGGCGGAAGGTGAGCGCAATGCCCAGCCCGACGAACAGGCCAGGCATGATCAGGCTGGCGATGGCGAGATAGAAAGCGAAGACCGAGCCGCGGAAGCGCCGCCGGAAGGCGAGGCCGGCGACGACCGACAACGCCACCGTGATGATCGCCACCAGGGCGGCAAGACCGATAGAGCGCACGAAGGAGCCGGCGATGTCGCCGACGCGGGTCTGCGAGACGAGCGCATAGAACCAGTGCAGGGAGACGCCGTTCAAGGGGAAGGTCATGCCGCCCTGCGGCCCTTGGAACGACAGGATGTAGATCACGATCATCGGCCCGTAGAGGAAAGCCACGAACAGGCCGAAGAAGGCCGCGAAGGCATAGAAGGTCCAAGGCCGGTGGTCGCCATCAGCGCCGTGCATCTAGCTCTCCGTCGGGACGACGCAAGGAGCTCATCGCGCCAGCTCCTTGCGGACATCGACGAGGCGCAGGATGCCGGCCACCATCAGCGTGACGATGATCACCATGATCACCGCGCTTGCGGCCGCCGGCGGATATTGCAACGCGGCTACTTCGTTCTGCAGCGCCGAGACGACTGACGCGCTCTGGCCACCGCTCATGGTGCGCACCACGAATGAATCGCCCATTACCAGCGTGATGACGAAGATCGAGCCCAGCGCAATGCCGCTCTTGCTGAGCGGCAGCACAACCTCGGCCACCACCCGAAAGCGCCCGGCGCCGGCATCGCGTGCCGCCTCGAGCAGGCTCTTGTCGATGCGCGCCATGGAATTGAAGATCGGCACGACCATGAACAACGTGAACAGGTGGACGTAGGCCACGATTACCGCAAAGTCGGAGAACAGCAGGAACTCGAGCGGCTGGCTGGTGATCCCCGCCCCTTCCAGCGCCTGGTTGAAGATGCCGTTGCGTCCCAGGAAGGGGATCCACGAGATCATGCGGATGATGTTGGAGGTCAGGAACGGCACCGTGCAGACCAGGAACAGACCGATCTGCCACAGCAGGCTGCGCACGTGGAAGACCAGGAAATAGGCGATGTTGAAGCCCAGCACGAGCGTGACGGCCCAGACGATCAGGGCGAACTTGATCGAGCTGGCATAGAGGCGGAGCGTCACTTCCGAGCGGAACAGCTCGGCATAATTGTCGAGGATAAAGGCCGGAACGATGTCCGTTCGATCGAAGTCGAAAAAGCTGACGGCCAGCACGACCAGCATCGGCAGGCCGAAGAACAGCAGCAGGACGACCATCAACGGCGCGACCTGGAACCAGGACGCTCGCTCGCCGCTGTTGTCGGGCGCGACGGACTCGGCCGGCGCCATGACGCCGGCAGCGAGGCCATCCACCGTTTGATCAACGAGCGCCATGGTGCGAGCAGCCAACGCCTACGATGACACGAACTCGTTCCAGCGCCGCGTCAGATAGCGGTCCTCGTCCATCACCGTGTTCCAGCAGGCGATGTTGCCCATGCGGTCCCAGATGCCGCCGCCGTCGCGCGTGGCCCCCTTCTTCTCCATGATCGTGCCGTAGGGATCCTTGATGTCGATCGCCGCCGGCTTGCCGTCGTACCAATAGTCCCATTCCTCCGGCGTCAGGAACTTCTTCGCCGTCGACGGCACCGCCGAGTAGTAGCCCTGCTTGGCGATGAAGCCGCCCTGCCAGCCGGAATTGAACCAGTTCATGTATTCGTAGGCGCAATCGAGCTTCAGACCACTGAGATGGGCCATCGGCGCGAGGCCGACAAACCAGCCGCGATAGCCCTCCTTGAGCGGGACGTAGTAGCAGTCGATGCCGCGCGAGCGCACGGCCGTGACGGCCGGTGACCACATCGACTGGATCACCACCTCGCCCGAGGCCATCAGGTTCACCGACTGGTCGAAGGTGCTCCAGAACGAGCGGAAATGACCGCCCTTCTTGAGATCGATCATGATCTTGATCGTCTTGTCGATCTCCTCCTTGGTCATGTTGCCCTTGTCGGCGTACTTGAAGTCGCCACGGGACTCGAGCGCCATCGCGACATCCATCACGCCGACCGGAGCATAGTCGACCAGGGCTGTCTTGCCCTTGTACTTGGGATCGAGCAGGTCCTTCCAGCTCGTGACCTTGTCGCGGCCGCCCACCAGATCGGGCCGAATGCCGAGCGTGTCGGCATTGTAGATCGTCGGGATAAAGGTCAGGAACTCGGTCGGCTTGCCGGCGAGCTTCTTGGCGTCCTTATCGGCATAGAACATGGCCTCGATCGGTGCCAGGCCTTGAGTCGAGGCCATCTTCCCGTTGGGATAAGCGCCCTTGGTGAACAGCGGCACCGTCTCGCCCCAGAGCTTGTATTTGGCGACAGGGACGGCCGCCAGCACGCCCTTGCCCACGAGGTAGGGCAACTTGGTGCTGTCGATGTTGTTGATGTCGATCGTCTGCGGCTGGGTCAGCGAGCGATTGAGCTGCACATCATCGGTGATGGCCTGCATCACGATCTTGAAGCCGAGATCCTTGGTGGCCTGCTCGCCGATTTCCTTGATCGCGGCGTACGAGCCGCCCGCATGGACCAGCGTCACGTCCTTGGCATTCTGCGCCCATACGGTAGGAAATCCACCGATCGCTTCCGTCGCAACGACAGCGCCGCCAGCGGCCGCGCCTTTGAGAAGAGCACGACGATTGAGCTTGGTCCTGATCTCAGAGGTTCTGCGAGTCATCCGGCACCCCCAAACTTCGACGCCAATCCTGCATCGGGTCACCCGGACATTTCGCAAGAAGCATGCCACGAGAAGACAAGGTCCGCGTTTTGCATTCCCTGCAGAACAGCACTCACAGGGACTCACAACGCATGGAAATCGGTGTCTTCATTCCCATCGGCAGCAACGGCTGGCTGATCTCGACGACTTCACCGCAATACAAGCCGAGCTTCGAGCTCAACCGCCAGGTCACGCTCAACGCCGAGCGCCACGGTCTCGATTTCGTGCTGTCGATGATCAAGCTGCGCGGCTTCGGCGGCAAAAGCGAATTCTGGGATCACAATCTCGAGTCTTTCACCTTGATGGCCGGTCTCGCCGCGGTGACGTCGCGCATCAGGCTCTATGCCACCGTGCCGACGCTCGCCGTGCCGCCGGCGATCGCCGCGCGAATGTGCTCGACCATCGATTCGATCTCCAACGGTCGGTTTGGTCTCAACGTCATCACCGGCTGGCAGCGGCCGGAATATTCGCAGATGGGCCTGTGGCCCGGCGACGAGTATTTCCGTCACCGCTACCGCTATGCCACCGAGTATGTGACCATCCTGCGCGACCTCTGGGAGAAGGGCGTGTCGGACTTGAAGGGCGAGTTCTTCGCCATGAACGACTGCAGGCTCAGCCCGCGTCCGAAGGCTGACATGAAGATCATCTGCGCCGGCCAGAGCGATGCCGGCCTGGAGTTCACAGCCCAGCACGCCGACTACAATTTCTGCTTCGGCAAAGGCATCAACACCCCGACAGCCTGCACCGACACCGTGGCGCGCATGCAGTCCTTCGCCGACCAAGCCGGCCGCAGCGTCGCCTCCTATGCCTTGTTCATGATCATCACCGGCGAGACGGATGCCGAGGCCGAGGCAAAATGGGAGCTCTACAGGCAAGGCGCCGATCTCGAAGCGTTGGCCTGGCTGGTCGAGCAGGCCACCGCCGACAAGAATCCGACCGGCGACAGCAACGTCCGGCACGCGATCGATCCCAGATCGATGGTCAATATAAATATCGGGTTGTTGCTCGGATCTTATGGCAAGGTCGCGCAGATGCTGGATGAGATCGCGACCATTCCCGGACTGGCCGGCGTGCTGCTGACGTTCGACGAGTTCATCGGCGGCACGGAGATCTTCGGCGCGCGCATCCAGCCTCTGATGCAATGCCGCCGGCACGTCGCCTCCTCCGCAAAGGCCGCTGCATGACCGAGCCCGTAAGCTATTTCCCATCGGACGATCCGGCAGCACGCCTGCTGACGGCGCGGCCCGAACCGCTGATGATCCGACCGACCGAGACGGCGCTGATCATCGTCGACATGCAGAACGCCTACGCCTCTCCCGGCGGCTATCTCGACCTGGCGGGCTTCGATATCTCGGGCGCGCCGCCCGCCATCGAGAGGATCGCCGAGGCCGCTTCTGTCGCTCGTGCCGCGGGCATGCCGGTGATCTTCTTCCAGAACGGCTGGGATGCCGACTATGTCGAGGCTGGTGGCCCAGGCTCGCCGAACTGGCACAAGTCGAATGCGCTCAAGACCATGCGCAAGCGGCCCGAGCTGCATGGCAAGCTTCTGGCCAAGGGCGGCTGGGACTACGAGCTCGTCTCGGCCCTGCCGCCGCAGCCCGGTGACATTGTCGTCGCCAAGCCGCGTTACAGCGCCTTCTTCAATACCAATCTCGACAGCCTGCTGCGGGCGCGTGGCATCCGCGCGCTGGTCTTCACCGGCATCGCCACCAATGTCTGTGTCGAATCCACCCTGCGCGACAGCTTCTTCCTGGAGTATTTCAGCGTCGTTCTGCACGACGCCACGCACCATGCGGGACCCGACTTCATGCAGAAGGCTTCGCTGTACAATATCGAGAAGTTCTTCGGCTGGGTGTCCTCGGTCGAGGAGTTCCGCAGCGCCTTGCAGGCCAACGCCAATCCAATGCTGACACGAAAGGGAGAGTCCTGATGCCCATGAAAGCCATCTTCCCGCCCGGCTCGGGCAAGACGCTGGCGCCCTACTCTCCCGGCGCCATGGCCGATGGCATCCTCTATGTCGCCGGCACGCTGGCCCTCGATGCCGAGACAAACGTCGTGCATGTCGGCGATGCCGCCGCCCAGACGGAATATGTGCTGAACACGATCAAGGCCGTGATAGAGGCCGCCGGCGGCACCATGGCCGACGTCACCTTCAACTCGATCTTCATCACCGACTGGGCCAACTACGGCGCGATCAACGCCGTCTACGCCAAGTTCTTTCCGGGCGACAAGCCCGCGCGCTACTGCATCCAGTGCGGGCTGGTGAAAAAGGAAGCGCTGGTCGAAATCGCAACCGTCGCGCATATCGGGAAGTAGAGCTCGCGCCGCCGCCGCCGGGCATGTTCTTCGACGTCCTCGAGAGCGCCCGTCCCAGTGCCGAGACCGTGCTGCTGTCCGCAGGTCTGGGCGGCACGGCCGGCTACTGGGCACCGCAGCTCGCTGCGCTCCGCCAGCGTTACAGGCTTGTGACCTATGATCAGGCGGGCACCGGCCGCAATCGGCGCGAGCTGCCAACCGATCACAGCATTGCGGCCATGGCCGACGAGGTGCTGGTGGTGCTGGATGCCACCGGTACCGACATCTGCCACTTCGTCGGCCATGCGCTTGGCGGGCTCGTCGGGCTGGAGCTCGCCTTGCGGTGGCCGGATCGCCTGCGCACGCTTACCGTGATCAATGGCTGGCCGGCCGCGAACGCCCACACCAAACGCTGCTTCGACATGCGCCTCGCCCTGCTGGAACATGGCGGTCCGCAAGCCTATATCCGTGCCCAGCCGATCTTCCTCTATCCAGCCGACTGGTTGGCAAGGAACGCGACCCGGATCGAACAGGAAGAAGCGCACGGGCTGGCGCTGTTCCAGGGCGTTGACACGCTGCACCGCCGCATCGCCGCCCTGCTCGCCTTCGACGCCACGAATCGGCTCGGTGCCCTGCGCCTGCCGGCGCTAGTGATGGCCGCGCGCGATGATGTGCTGGTGCCGAGCATCCTGTCTGAAGCGCTGGCAGACGCCCTCGAGGGGTCGGCCCTGCACATCGCGGCTTGGGGCGGACACGCCCTGAACGTGACGGAGCCGGAGAGCTTCAATGCCATCCTGCTCGACTTCCTGGATCGCCACCCTGTCAGCGTTCCTCGCCGAGATAGCTGACCAGATCGCGAAGCCGTGCACGGTCGGCGCGGCAGATGAGGCTCGTGCCGTCCCGGGTTTGGTGAACGAGTCCGGCGGAAATCAAGGCCTTCAGATGATGCGACAGGGTCGACGCAGCGACGTCAAGCCGGTCCTGCAGGCGACCGACCGGCATGCCATCGGCCGATCGTGCCAGCAGGCGGTAGATCTTGAGCCGCGTCGGATTGCCCAGGGCCTCGAGGCAGTCGGTGGCGTCGTCGAACTTCATGGCGGCATGCTACGTGTTGACGATCACGTCGTGAACTGTCGTTCGTCATTTATGAAAGCACACCCGAGTTGCAATAGCGAAAGCACATCGATGTCATAGGCAGGTGATATTTCAGCGATTGGCGGTGCTCCGGCAGTGTGTGCGCACCCGAAAGGGACATACACTTTTCAGGAGACTGTCATGAAGACCACCCTCACGATCGCTGCCGCGCTCAGCAGCGCCCTGCTGCTTGCGGCCCAGGTCCAGGCCCAAGCACCCGCAACCGAGAAATGCTTCGGTATCGCCAAAGCCGGCAAGAACGATTGCCAGACCGCGTCCTCATCCTGCGCCGGCACGTCCAAGAAGGACGCCCAGATGGATGCCTGGCTCAGCGTCCCCAAGGGCACCTGCGAGAAGATTGCGGGCGGCTCGCTCACGTCGTCGAAAGGCTAAGCGCTTGCTGCCATCGGCCGCCGCGTCCGGCCTTCCGCCGGCCACTCCCCCGCCCCACCGTGTCGGCCCATCTCCGGGCCGGCGGCCGAACCACTCGGAGGACACCCATGGCTGCCATAACCTTCGGTCCGAGACAGATCGACAAGGACCTGATTGCCCGGCTCGACAGGATGCGCACCCGGGCCCAGCGCTTTCCGCTGCCACTGATCGAATTTGGCATGCGTCTCGCCGTCGGTGCCACGTTCTTCCGCTCCGGCATGAACAAGCTGCAAAGCTTCGATACGGCGATCTCCCTGTTTCGCGATGAATATCGCCTGCCCCTCCTGCCGCCGGAGATCGCCGCATTGCTCGGAACCGCTGTCGAGCTCGGTGCGCCCGTGCTGTTGGTTGCCGGCTTGTTCGCCCGGCTCGGTGCCGCCGCGCTGCTCGTCATGACGCTCACCATCCAGTTCCTGGTGTATCCTGAGAACTGGCCCGAGCACCTGATGTGGGCGTCCATTCTGGCCTATGTTCTCCGCAGCGGCCCGGGTGCGCTGTCCTTCGACCGGCTGGTTGCGCTCAGGCTGTTCGGCCGCCCCTGAAAGGAAACCGTCATGGCCCGTCCACGGATCGTCATCGTTGGTGCGGGCTTTGGCGGGCTGAGTGCTGCGCACTGCCTGGCCGGCATCGATGCCGAGGTCACGGTAATCGACCGGCGCAACTACCACCTCTTCCAGCCGCTGCTCTACCAGGTGGCGACGGCCGGCCTGTCGCCGGCGCAGATCGCCTCGCCCATCCGCGCCATCCTGCGCCGCGCCGCCAACGAACGCGTCGTGCTGGGCAGGGTCACGGCTGTCGACAAGGAACGGCGCGTCGTGACGGTCGAGGATCGCGAGGTGCCGTACGACTATTTGATCATCGCCACCGGCGCGCGCCATTCCTATTTCGGCCACGACGATTGGGAGCACGTAGCCCCTGGGTTGAAGAAAATCGATGACGCCACCTTTATTCGCCGTCGTATCCTGACGGCTTTCGAGAACGCTGAGCAGGCACTCGACGCCGAGGCCCGCCAGCGCTTCCTCACCTTCGTCGTGATCGGCGCCGGCCCGACCGGCGTGGAGATGGCGGGCGCCATCGCCGAGCTGGCCCATGTCGCCTTGCGCCACGACTTTCGCACCATCAATCCACGCGATGCCCGCATCGTGCTGGTGGAAGCGGGCGCCCGCGTGTTGGCCGCCTTCCCGCCAAGCCTCAGCGAAGCGGCCCTGCAGTCGCTGCAACGGCTGCATGTCGATGTGCGCCTGGGCAAGGCCGTCTCGCAATGCGACGAAAACGGCGTCACCATCGGCGATCAGCGGCTCGAGGCCGCCACGATCATCTGGGCAGCCGGCGTCATGGCGTCGAGCGCCGCCAAATGGCTCGGCGTCGAGCCGGACCGCGTCGGTCGCGTGAAGGTCGGACAAGATCTCTCCCTGCCGGGGCATCCCGAGATTTTCGTCATCGGGGACACCGCCTGCACGGTCGACAGCAACGGTCAACCCTTGCCGGGGCTGGCGCCGGTCGCCAAGCAGCAAGGCATCTATGTCGCCCGCCTGCTGCAGGCCAAGCTCAAAGGCACGGCCTCACCACCGCCTTTTCGCTATCGCAACTATGGCACGTTGGCCACCATCGGCCGCCGTGCCGCCGTCGCCGATTTCGGCTGGATCAAGATCGACGGCACGCTGGCGTGGCTGCTGTGGGGGCTGGTCCACATCTCCTTCCTGATCGGCTTCAGGAACCAGCTGGTCGTCATGCTCGACTGGCTGTGGTCCTACCTGACCTTCCAGTCGGGTGCGCGCCTGATCACGGGAACGGAACCCGACTAACCCAGGCGATGGCGTTCGGTGGCCGGGATCAACGTCAGGTTGGCCAGGATCTTGTGCTGTGGATCATCGCTTGCGGCGAGCCTGGGCTGCAGCGCCAGGACCGCCTGCGCAAGCTTCGTCTCCTCCCAGAACCATTTCTTGCGGGTGGTCGCCGAGCCTGGGCTCGGGAAGGCGGACGCAGCCTCGAGGTAGTAGGCACGTAGATCGTCGATCGCCTCCTTCAACACCTGCGCTGGCGGCAGTGCGCCGTCGAGCGCACGCATGACCAACGCTCCAGCCGCCGGCATGGCGAGGCCGGACACGCCGACCGTCGTACGACCTCGTCGGCCGACTGCACGGTCGTACCAAGGGGCGAGACGATCGATCTCCGCCGCCAGCGAATCGATCTGGATCGGTGCCAGATTGATCGGGCAAGCCCAGCCGGTGAAGTCGGTCTCACCCTCAACGTGCTCCGGATAGTCAGCGATCAGCGGACTGTCGGTGCGGGCAAGCATCTCGAGCGCGGCCTTCACGACACGGCGCTGGAACGGCGCATCGTCCGGGATGCCGAGCGGTCGTCCGAGCTCGAAAGTCACCCACAGCGCGCGGGGTGGGCGGACGATCTCCGTATGCTCGCGCACCAGGCTGATGGAGGTCGTGGGCACGCCCTGGCGTTCGAGAAAGTGGCCGAGCGCGCCGACGGCGCGCGTGCAGGCGGGTCAAACCGGAACGAGCAACGCGGCATCGACCTTGTCGGCCTTCAAGAGGCCGGCGAGATGCTGGGCGTGCGGCTCCGCGGCCGCCGGCGGAAAAGCGCCCATGAAGGAATAGTGCACTGAAGCCATCGAGCCCACCTCGCCCTCGGCCGCAAGCTCTCGCAACCGGTCGATCGGGAAGACGACGTTGAGATCCTGCTGGAAGCCGGTGCGATCGAAATTGACCGAGATATGGCTCATCACGAGCTCTTTGGCGGTGGTTTCGGCCGGAATCACGCGATAGCTGCCGTCGCCCGGGCGAAACGGCCGGTCGCCGCGCTTGTGCAGGCCTGCCGTCGAGATCAACACGACGCGCCGCCCGTTGAGCGGCTTGCCGGGAAGCGCCGGTGTATCGTCAAAAGTTGGACACTCGATGCGGCGGAGGTGGTTGGCCTCGACCTCCGGCATGTCGCTGAGACGCTTGACCATGAGACGCACCTTTTAAGCGGTTTTGGAAGACGTTCCGACCAACGCAGGTTCTTGCTGCGTAGTGAGCAGCACGGCAAGGGCCGCTGCAAGCGCAAGCGCAACACCGATGCCGATCACGCAAGCCGTCCAACCGAAGCCATCGAAGATCTGACCGAGCAAAGCGCTGCCGATCAAGCCTCCCAGGAAATAGCTCGCGAGGTAGAGGCCGCTGGCTGAGCCGCGGTCGGATGTGGCAGCACGACCGACGAACCCCGTCGCCGTAGCCTGGGCGAAGAAGGTTCCGACACCGATCAGCGCAAGGCCCACCAGCAAGAGGCCGAAGCTGCGACCCAGCAGGAGAGGCAGGCCGGCTGCCGCCACGGCGAAGGCCAACCACAAGGTCGGCCGCGTACCCAGGCGGGCCGCCACGCGGCCAGCGACCGGCGTCGTAACGATGGAGGGCAGGAACACGAAGTACACCGCGCCCAGCATCATCATGCCGATGCCGAAGGGCTCCCGCACGAGCACGAAGTTCACATAGGTGAAGGTGCCGATGAAGGCGAAAAGAATGAGGAAGCCGATGGCGAAGGCGGCGCGCAACGCGGGATTGGCGAATTGCGTGAGCCAGCTCCTGAACGGCGAGACGTGCAACATATCCATCTGGCGCATCGGCGGCGAGCGCTCGACGGTGAACCAGACCAGGACTGCGCCACCGAAATTGAGGCCGGCAAAGACGGCGAAGTTGGCGGCGAGACCGAAATGATCGACCAGGCCCGCCGCGACCAGGCGGCCGAACAGGTTGGAGGCGACATTGCCCGTGATATAGGCGGCAAAGGCGCCGGCGGTATCGGCGGCGCTGGTGTGCTCGCCGAGATAGGCGAGCGTGAGCGCAAAGGCCGTCGACATGCAAAGCCCTTGCAGTACCCGCAGAAGGGTGAAGACCTCCAGGCTCGGCATGGTCGCGAGCAGCGCCGTCGGGACCGCAAGCAGCGTGAGGCTCGCAAGAATGCCGAAGCGGCGATCGAGCCGACGGCCCAACAGGGAAACGGCGAGGCCGCCGACTGCCATTCCCATGGTCGTCGCGTTGACGGCGAAGCCCATCGCCGCCGGTGTCACGCCATAGGCCGTGGCGAGCGCCGGCAGAATGGCCTGCGTCGCAAACAAATCGACGACGGTCAGGAAGGCCGTGAGGCCGATCGTGAACGTGCGCAGGACATTCGCCATGGCCGGATGCTCCGAGCAAGTCACATGCTGTGATCGTTGGGATCGGCCGCGACATCGAACGACAGGAGCGTCACGGTGGCCTTGCCGTTGTTCTGCCACCAGTGCGCGGTGGCATGCGTCTCGCGCGCGACCTCGCCCGCCTTGTGCACGATCGGCACGGCGCAGTTGCTGGCGTTCTCCACGATCTCGCCGGACACGATGTAGATCAGCGCCGGCCGTTCGGCGTGGCTGTGCCAGGGCACGATGCCGCCAGGCTGGACCTCGAGACGGCGCACGCGCATCATGTGGCCGGCGATTGCGACCTTCTCCTTGGAGAGGTCGATCATCGAAAGCACAGTGTCGGTGACGCCCTTGGGGCTGTAGGTCACAGGCTTGACGGCATCGGCCTTCATCTTGTCGGCCGGACATTCGCCGGCGAAAACCGGTGCCGCGGCGCCGGCGGCGATCAGTGTCGAGATCAAGGAAGTGCGAAGGAACATGTCTATCTCCGAGTGGTTGCGGTAATGCAGCATCGGAGCGCGGGCCGCCGGAATGAAATGCCGACTGCGAATGGTTTCGATAGCTATGCTGGGCACTTCATTCGGAGCGCGGACCTCCAGGTCCGCATCATGATCATGAGCGGACCTGGAGGTCCGCGCTCCAAGTACGCCCACAGGCTAAGAGCTTGCATTGATCCAGGGGAAGGCCAGGATCTCGCGCACGAAGGCGGCGATCACCGGCAGGTGCGGGCGGCCACGCACCGTCACGACCTGGATGGTGCGCACGATCTCGGGCTCGATCAGTGGGCGCACACGCAGGCCAGGCATGGTGACGGCGTATTCAGGCATGAAGGTGAAACCCAGGCCTGCCATGGCCATGCTTTGCACCCAGTCGTCGCGATCGCTGCGGAAGACGATGCGCGTCTTGGCGCCGTGCTCGCGGAAGACCTTGCCGGCATGACCGAAGAATTCGCACTGCAGGCGATTGAGATAGGGCTGGTCGTGCAGGTCCTGCACCCGGACGGCGTTCTGCTTGTCGAAGGGATGGCCGGGCCCGACGCCGATCACGAAGCGCTCGTCGTAGAGCCGGCGAGCATGGAAGCGTTCGTCGATCTCCTCCGGCTGGCCATAGACCGCAACATCGAGCTCGCCCTGCGCAAGGCGCTCCTGGAGCTGCAGGTTCGAGCCGTCCTGAACGATCAGCCGCACCTTGGGATGACGTTCGCGAAAGGCTTGCAGGAAGGGAACGAAGCGCCGCGGGCCGATGGTGCACATCATGCCAAGCTTCAACTCCACGTCATCCAGCCTGGCGAAGCTCTTGGCCCGTTCCTTGGCAGCGTCCGTCTCGATCAAGACCTGGGTGAGATGGGGGCGCATCATCTCGCCGAGCCCTGTCAGATGCGTATTGTTGCGCTCGCGACGGAACAGCGGCCCGCCCAGCTCGTCTTCCAACCCTTTGATCGCCCGCGTCAGCGATGGCTGGGAAACATTGCAGGCCTCGGCGGCGCGAGTGAAGTTCAACGTCTCGCAGACCGCGAGAAAGTAGCGGATCTGATGCATCTCCACGGCGGCAGCCCCCCGAATGCGCCCGCATTGTGCCTGAGACCATCATAGCCTGCGGCTATCGAAGCCCATACTGGAAGGTATTTCACCTCCCACGAACCAAGCCACAGATTGGTCGTGGCATGAGTCTGGCTGACACCCTGCGCCAATTGAGCGAGCGCCATAGGGCGGCGCTTTCCGAGCGCGACCGGACCGACTTCGAGGACGAGCTCGATCGGCTGCGTATGATGCGCGTCGTCGAGGATGGCCTGGGGCTCGGCGACCATCTGCCCGACTTCGAGCTGCTGGACGGCGATGGCAGGCTGTGGAGCTCACAGGCCATCCTCGACCACGGTCCGCTGGTGCTGGCGCTGTTCCGCGGCGACTGGTGCCCCTATTGCGACCTCACCATGGCGGCGCTGGAGCTGGCGCGGCCGGCGATCGAAGCGCTGGGCGCGAGCATCGTCGGCATCATGCCGGGGCAGCGCCTGCCCGTCGCAGAGACGGCCAGGCGCCAGGGGCTGGGTTATCCCTTGCTTGCCGATCCCGCCAACGGCTTCGCCAGCACCTGCGGACTCACATACGAGCTGTCGCCTGGTCATAAGCGCATCCATCGCGAGCGCGGCCGCAACTTGGCCGCCCTGCACGGCGAGGAGACCTGGCGCCTGCCGGTGCCGGCGGTGTTCGTCGTGCAGTCCAATGCCCGCGTCGTCTACGCCTTCGCCGACGTCGACCCGGCGCGGTGGCCCGATCCCGACGCGCTGCTCGCCTCGCTCGCCGCCTTGCGCGATGCGCACGCGCTATCAAAACGGTAGGCACTCGGCATTTCAGCGAAGCAGCGTTTGAAGCGACTGTGCGGTCATCAAAATCGGGAGACCGCACATGCTCCAGGGCAAGACCGCCATCGTTACCGGCTCGACCAGCGGCATCGGCCTCGGCATCGCCGAGGCATTCGCGCGATCGGGCGCCAATATCGTGTTGAACGGCTTCGGCGATGCCGTGCAGATCGAGAAGACCCGCGCTGAGCTCGCGCATCGCACCAACGCCAAGATCGTGTATTCGCCGGCCGACATGAGCCGGCCGAAGGCGATCGCCAACATGGTGCGCCAGACGGCCGAGACGTTCGGTGGTGTCGACATCATGGTGAACAACGCCGGCATCCAGCACGTGGCGCCGATCGAGGAGTTCCCCGAAGAGAAGTGGGATTCGATCATGGCGATCAACCTCTCCTCGGCTTTCCATGCCACCAAGCTCGTGCTGCCGTTGATGCGGCAGAGGGGCTGGGGCCGCGTGATCAATGTCGCCTCGGCGCACGCGCTGGTCGCCTCGCCGTACAAGGCGGCCTATGTCGCGGCCAAGCACGGCGTGCTGGGCTTGACCAAGGTGACGGCGCTGGAGACGGCCGAGGACGGCATCACCTGCAACGCCATCTGCCCCGGCTATGTGCGCACGCCGCTGGTCGAGCAGCAGATCGATGACCAGGCCAAGGCGCATGGCATCCCGCGCGATCAGGTGATCAACGAGGTGCTGCTGAAGAACCAGCCCAACAAGCGTTTCGTCGAGGTCGCCGAGCTGGCCGCGTTGGCGCTGTTCCTGTGCAGCGACAACGGCGCTTCCGTCACGGGCGCCGCGCTGCCCATGGATGGCGGCTGGACTGCGCATTGAGGAGGCGAGCCATGATGATCAAGCGCATCAACCTCGCCCTGCAGGGTGGCGGCGCGCACGGCGCCTACACCTGGGGCGTGCTCGACCGCCTGCTCGAGGAGGAGCGCCTGGAGGTCGAGGCCATCTCCGGCACCTCGGCCGGCGCGATGAACGCCGCAGTCTTTGCCGACGGCATGGGCCGCGGCGGTCGGCAGGAAGCCAGACGCGCGCTCGAGATGTTCTGGCGCAATATCAGCGATGCTGCGCGCTACGGGCCGCTGCAGCCGACCCCATTCGATCGCATTGCCAGCGGCTGGAACCTCGATCATTCGGCGGCTTTCGTCGCCTTCGATCTGCTCACGCGCATGCTGTCTCCCTATCAGTTCAATCCGACCAACTACAATCCCCTGCGTCGCGTTCTGGAGAAGTCGGTCGACTTCAAGCGGCTCGAAGCATGTCGTGCGGTAAAGCTTTTCATCAGCGCGACCAACGTGAAGACAGGCAAGGTGCGCGTCTTCAAGTCCGGCGAGATCACGCCCGACGTGCTGCTCGCATCGGCCTGCCTGCCCTTCCTGTTCCAGGCTGTAGCCGTCGACGGCGAGCCTTATTGGGATGGCGGGTACATGGGCAATCCGGCGATCTTCCCGCTGATCTACGGAGCGCAGACGCCTGATGTGGTGATCGTGCAGATCAATCCGCTGGGCTGCGATCGCGTGCCGACGACGGCGACCGAGATCATGAACCGCCTGAACGAGATCAGCTTCAACTCGTCGCTGATGCGCGAGATGCGCGCGATCTCCTTCGTCACCGACCTGATCGACCAGGGCAAGCTCGATTCCAATCAGTACAAGCGCGTCAACGTGCACTGGATCGAGGCCGAGCGGCAGATGCGCGGCCTGGGCGTTTCGAGCAAGCTCAATGCCCGCATGGACTTCCTGCTGCACCTGAAGGAGATCGGCCGCGAGGTCGCCGACCGCTGGATCGCGACCCACTTCGACGCCATCGGCCAGCGTTCGACCATCGATATCATGGAGAAGTTTCTCTGACAGCCGGCCACCACGCCGACCGCCGCGCACCCGACAGACGGAAGACCAGGAAGCCCACGATCAACAGGTTGGCAATGTTGAAGAGGATACCGACACCGAAGGCGGGCGCGTAATAGCCGAAATGATCGTAGAGGGCGCCGGCGAACCAGCTGCCGAACGCCATGCCGCCCATGGCAGTGAAGAGAACCAGGGGGATGCGCCACGACGCCTCAGCGCTCGGGAAGAGATCGCGGATTGCGACGGAGTATGACGGGATGATGCCACTGAAGCCGAGGCCGAAGGCGGCGGCGATGACGAACAGGCCGGCCTCGTCCACGGTGAGCAGGAACGCGCTGATGGCCACCGCCTGGAAGGCCGAACCGGCCATGACCGTGCGTAGCCCACCGACGCGATCAGCCAGGGCGCCCCATGCCTGGCGAGCGACGAAGGCGGCCGCCAGCATCACCGACAGCATGACGGCTCCGTGGGTGGGGCTGATGCCGATGCCGCTGCAGAACGCCACCAGATGCGCCTGCGGAATCGCCATGGGAACGCAGCAGCAGAAGCCCGCCAGGCAGATCAGCGCCTGCGCGACGTTGGGATGAAGGCCGGCGACACGCCGGGTGCCGTCGGACGACACTTGGAATGGTTGCGCCAGGGTAGTCCTCGGCGCCGGCTTCAGCAGCAAGGTGGCGGGCAGAATGGCCGCCAGGACAATGACGGCGTAGGCACGCATCACGGGCTGCCAGCCAAAGTCGGCAATGCCGTGCTCGAACAGAGCCGGCCAGACGACGCCGCCAATGTACTGGCCGGACGAGATCAGGGCGATCGCCGTCCCGCGGCGCCGATCGAACCAGCGGCTGACATAGACCAGGAGAGGCGCATAGACGCCGCCATTGCCCAGCAGGCCAATCATCACGCCATGGCCCACGTAAAGCGCCCAGATCGGGCCGAGCGAGGACAGCAGCAAGCCGCCCGCAACCATGCTGGCCCCGATGGCGACGGTGGCGCGGATGCCGATGCGGTCCGCCAGCCAACCCATCAGGACGCCCCCGGCACCAGTGCCGATCCAGACCAGCGACCCTGCCAGCGCCAGCACGGACCGCTCCGTGCCCAGCGCCTCCTGCATCGGCTTCATGCCGACGACGATCAGCAGCGACGAGCCGAACAGGACCGACAGGATCGCCAGGGTGATCCAGGCCGCTCGCCATGAGGCGCGGCTTTCGATGCTTTCGTGCTTTGTCGTGCTGCCATCCATTTTTACAGTTTCCTCCGAGGGCATTATCGCTGCATTGGATGCCGTGGCCACCGCTGCAACTTCCGCCCTGCGCAACTCGTTCATAAGGTGGGCTAGGAGGCCTGCTGTCCGCTAAGTTGCGATCACAATGCCTGACTCCCTGCCCTCTCTCGTCGCTCCCTGGCGCATCGGCGTCGATGTGGGCGGCACCTTCACCGACATGGTGCTGCGCGATTCGGCCGGCGCGATCTGCATCTTCAAAGCGCCATCGGTCCCGGCTGATCCCAGCGAAGGCGTCTTGGGCGTGCTGCGCCTGGCAGCGCAACAGCTCGACCTGCCCCTTTCCGCCCTGCTGCGCGACTGTGCCCTGTTCGTCCACGGCTCGACGGTCGCCACCAACACCATCCTGGAAAAGAAGGGTGCGAAGGTTGGCATGCTGACGACCGAGGGATTCCGTGACTCGCTCGAGATCCGCCGCGGCATGCGGGAGAACCAGTGGGATCACCGCGCGCCCTTTCCGCCGGTGCTGGTGCCGCGCTACCTGCGCCTGCCGGTGCGCGGGCGGATGGCAGCTGACGGCATGGAGCTTGCGCCTCTGGCGGTCGAGGACGTGACGGCAGCGGCCAACGTCTTCGGCGAGGAGAATGTGGAGTCGGTCGCCGTCTGCCTGTTCAACAGCTTCCTCGACGGCAGGCATGAGCGCGCTGCCAGGGATGAGCTCGCGCACGGTTGGGGCGGAGAATGGATCTCGCTGTCGAGCGAGGTGATGCCCACCATGGGCGAGTACGAGCGTGGCTCGACTGCCGTGGTCAATGCCTATATCGCGCCCAAGGTCACGACCTACCTCAATGCGCTCGACGAGCAGCTCCGCCAGCTGGGCCTGCCGCGGTCGCTGTTGCTACTGCAGAGCAACGGCGGCGCTGTCTCGGTGGCCGAGGTGGCCAACCGCCCGGTCATGCTGGTTCTGTCAGGGCCGGCGGCGGGTGTCGGCGCCCTCAACGGCTGCGCAGCTACAGGCGAAACGGCGAACTTCATCTCGATGGAGATCGGCGGCACCAGCTGCGATGTGATGGTGATGGCCAAAGGCCAGGTGCCGGTCAGCGACCAGCTCGTCATAGACGGCTACCATCTCACCACGCCCTCGGTCGAGATCCACACCGTCGGCGCCGGCGGCGGCGCCATCGCCTGGGTGGACGCTGCGGGCCTGCTGCATGTCGGCCCGCAAGGCGCCGGTGCGCGACCGGGGCCAGCCGCCTACGGGCTGGGTGGCGAGAATCCCACCGTGACCGACGCGCAACTCGTGCTCGGACGGCTACGACCCGGACCGTTGGCTGGCGGCGTCGTCACCCTCGATGCGGCTCTGGCACGCCAGGCGGTGGAGAACAAGCTGGCGCGGCCGCTGGGACTCTCAGTCGAAGAAGCAGCCGCGGGTGTCGTCCGCCTCCTCGAGCAGAACCTGCTGCACGCCGTCGAACAGCTCAGCATCGAGCGCGGCCATAATCCCGCGACATTCACCCTGGTCGCGGCGGGTGGCGCCGGACCCATGCACGGCGCCGCGGTCGCCCATGCGCTGGGCTGCAAGCGCGCGCTGCTGCCGCGCGCGGCCGGCGCTTTCTGCGCCATGGGCATGCTGCAGTCTGACGTGCGGCAGGACTATCTGCAGGTGTTCGTCGCCGACCTAGACAAGCTGGATCGCACCGCGCTTGAAGCGGGTTTTGGCCAGCTCGAGGCCAAGGCGCGTGAAGCCTTGACGCGCCAGGGCTTCACCGATGATGCCGTCATCCAACGCGAGCTGGATCTGCGCTACGAAGGCCAGCAATGGCCGGTGCGCGTGGCGCTGAACGGAGCAGGCTTCGATGCCGCTGCCGCGCGCGCCACTTTTGAAGCGGAGCATCAGCGCCTGTTCGGTCACATCCAACCCGCCGGGCGGCTAGACGTCACCGCCTTGCGCGTGGTCGGCTGCGGTCGTCTCGACTGGTCTCCTCCCGCGGGGCGCACTCCACAAGCCAAGCCGCCGACCCCGCGCGAGCGGCGGTCCGTGTGGATCGATCCTGCTCATGGATGGCGCGACATCCCGGTCTACGACGGCATGACTCTTCGACCCGGCTGCCGGCTGAAAGGGCCGCTGCTGATCGAGGAACGCACAACTACGGCCTTCGTCGGCCCCACCGACGAGCTTGAAGTCGACAGCCGCGACGACTTCCTGGTCCACATCGGAGCTGCCGCATGACTCCTTCCCTCGATCCCGTCACCTTGGCCTTGGTGCAGAATCGGCTGGACCACATCTCCCATCAGATGGGCTGGGTGATGACGCGCACGGCGCGCTCGCCGATCTTCAGCCAGAGCCACGACTTCTCCTGCTTCATCGCTGATGCCCGCGGCACGCTGATCAGCCAGGCCGACGGCATACCCATCCATACCGGCGGCGGCGGCTTCGCCGTGCGGGCCATCCTGCGCGACTTCAAGGACGCCATCGCGCCGGAGGACGTGTTCCTGCTGAACGACCCCTATACGGCGGGCGGCAATCACCTGCCGGACTGGGTGATCGCGCGGCCGGTGTTCGTGGCAGGCACGCTCGTGGCCTTCGCTTGCAACCGAGCGCACCAGGCAGACATCGGCGGCGGCGCCGCCGGCACGTACAACTCGGCGGCCACCGAGATCTTCCATGAGGGCATCCGGCTGCCGGTGCTGAAGCTGATCGAGGCCGGCCGCATCCGCGAGGATCTGTGGCGCCTGCTGCTGCTCAACACACGGCTGCCCGAAGCGCTCGACGGTGATTTGCGGGCCATGATCGGCTCGACCCGTATCGGCGCCGAGCGGTTGGCACTCTTGGTCGAGGAGCTGGGCGCCGAGCGTGCCGGCGATTTCTTCGAGGGCGTGCTGGCCCATGCCGATCGGCGCTTCCGCGCCTGCCTCTCCAGGCTGGCCGAGGGTGTGTGGCGAGCCGAGGAGCCGGTCGACAGCGACTGCTTCGAACCAATCGACGCCCGGATCGCGGTGACGCTGACCGTCAAGGACTCTCGGCTGATCGTCGACTTCGCCGGTACCTCGCCGCAGATGCGCGGCTTCAAGAACAGCTCGATCGCCAACAGCACATCGGCCGTGTTCATGGCGCTCGCCTCGTTCTTCGAGCCCGACCTGCCCAAGAACGAAGGCGCCTTCCGGAGCGTCGAGATCCGGCTGCCCGAAGGCACGCTGGTGAATGCGCGGCCGCCCGCGCCCATGACCATGAACACGGTCTTCGTGGCGCACGAGATCGTCCACGCGGCGTGGAAGGCGTTGGGCCAAGCCTTGCCGGAACGGGCTTCGGCCGGCTGGTCGAAGGCGGTGCACTCGGTTACGGCCGGCTTGCGCCCCGACGGAGGGCGGTATGTGATGTACCAGTGGGCGGGCGCGCCGGCCGGAGGTGGCGTGGAAGGCCGCGACGGCTTCCATCTCATCGGCCATCTCATCACGCTGGGAGGCCTGACCCTGCCCAATCTGGAGACCTACGAGCATCTCTACCCTGTGCGCTTCCGGCGCCAGGAATTGCGCTGCGACAGCGCGGGCCCAGGGCGCTTCCGTGGTGGTGCTGGCTGCGACTACGAGGTCGAGGTCTTCACCCCGGCCGACTATGCCTTCCGTGGTGAAGGAGTGGGTGCGCCCTCGAGCTTCGGCGCGGCCGGTGGCAAGGCCGGGCTGGGCGGCGAGGTGATTCTCACGCTCGCCGATGGAACCACCATCCATGCGCCAAAGTACGGCGTCGAGCGACATGGGCCAGCCACCTATCGCGCCCTCTCCCCGGGCGGCGGCGGATACGGCGATCCTCGCACCCGTGATCCCGCCCGCGTGCTTCGCGATGTGCGCGATGGCGTCGTGAGCGCCGACGCTGCGGAGCGCGACTACAATGTCGCCATCGCTGACGACGGACGCAGCATCGACCAAGCGCGGACAGCCGTGCTCCGGGCAGAACAATGACGAACAGCCTCTCGCCCGTGATGTCCTCCGCGGTCAGCATCTCGCTCGACGTCTCCGGCCTCGCCTTCGCCTATGATGGCGCACTTGCCGTCCGGGATGTGTCCCTTGTCGTGCAGCCCGGCGAGATCGTGGCCTTGCTCGGTGCCAATGGCGCCGGGAAATCCACGACCGTGCGCATGATCGCGGGCGTCGAGCGGCCGCAGCGCGGCACCATCAGGTTCGGCGGCGAGGTGCTGACGGGATTGCCGAGCCATGTCGTCGTTCGCCGCGGCATCACCCTGGTGCCGGAAGGGCGGCTGGTGTTCCCGCAGATGACCGTGATGGAAAACCTGCAGCTCGGCGCGCACATCAAGGAGCGTCGTCAGGTCGGGGCGCTGATCGACTATGCCTTGGGCCTCTTTCCGCGCCTGGCGGAGCGACGCAGCCAGCTTGCCGGCTCGATGAGCGGCGGCGAGCAGCAGATGCTCGCAATCGCGCGCGGCCTGATGGCCGAGCCGAAGCTGATCATCCTCGACGAGCCGTCACTGGGCCTGATGCCGATCGTGACGCAGGAGGTCTTCAAGCTGATCGAGGCCGTCAACAGAAGCGGCATCAGCGTGCTGCTGGTCGAGCAGAACCTGCACCAGTCGCTGCGTATCGCGCATCGCGGCTACGTGCTGGAAAAGGGTTCCGTCGTGCTGGCGGGCACCGGCGACGAGCTGCTGGCCGACCCCTATGTGCAACGGGCGTTCCTCGGCAGGTAAACGCGTTCAGGCAGCTTGGCTCGCAGGCACCTGCGAACGATACCAGTCGAGGATCTCGGCGCCGGTCCACATGACCACGCCGTCGTGGCCGAGAATGTGATCGTACAACATCTCGAGATACTTGATGCGGTGCGGCACGCCGGTGAGGTAGGGGTGGATCGAGATCGCCATCACCCGCGGCGTCTTTTCGCCATCGAGATAGAGACGATCGAAGTGATCGCGGCCACGGCGGAAGATCTCGTCCGAGGGCTGCTGTTGAACCGCGCTGATCACGACATCGTTGATCTCGACCGTGTAGGGGATGGAGACGATCTCACCCGCGCGTGTGCGGAGCGGAACGGGCTGCTCGTCCAACACCCAGTCGGCAACGTACTCAATGCCGGCTTCGGCCAGGAGATCGAGAGTCTCGTCGGTTTCGGTGAGGCCGGGGCTCTCCCAGCCGCGCGGCGGCTTGCCGGTGAAGTCCTTGATCGCCCGGATCGTGTCGGCGATGGCGGTACGTTGGTCGTCGATCTTGTGCATGGGCCGCTGGACGTAACCGTGGCCCATGAAATCCCATCCGGCCTCCCGCGCCGCTTCGCAAGCCTCCCGATAAAGCTCGCAGGCCGTGCCATTCACCGCGAAGGTCGGCTTGAGACCGCGGACGCCAAGCGCGTCCAGAAAGCGCCAGAAGCCGACCCGCATCCCATACTCATGCCATGCCCAGTTCGGCACATCGGGCAGCAGCGGCTGGCCCATCGGGGGCGGCAGTACGGCGCGCGGCATCGCACCGGACGGGCTCCAGTTCTCGACATTCACGATCGTCCACACCGCGACACGTGCTCCGTCTGGCAGCTTGAGAGGCGGTCGCCTGTGGATGGGAACGTACGCAACACGGTTGCGGATGCTTCCGCCGAACTCCTGCGGCATAGGTGCGCTCCCTTTGCCTTCAATCGGGTGACCCTAGATAAGCGGCGATCACCTGCGGGTTCTTTGCCACAACGTCCGGTGGACCGTCGGCAATCAGCCGCCCGGCGTCAAGCACCAGGATGCGGTCGGAGACTTCCATCACCGAGGGCATGTCGTGCTCGACCAAAACCACCGTGACACCGCTGCCGCGGATTTGACGCAGCACGTCGATCATCGCGGCCGTCTCGGTGGGATTGAGACCGGCGCAAGGCTCATCGGCCAGGAGGAGATCGCCGCGCGTGGCGATGGCACGCGCGACCTCGAGATGGCGGAGCTGCCCGACCGTCAGCGTGCTCGCCGGCTGATCGGCGAGATGGGCGATGGCCGCGAGCTCCATGGCGTGTGCTGTCGTGGACGCGACGTCGCGCGGCCCCGCCTTACCAAAGAGTGCGCCGATCCGGACGTTGTCGAAAACGCTGAGGTCGCGGAACGGACGGGCGATCTGGAAGGCGCGGGCGATGCCGAGCTCGGCGATGCGATTGGTCGCGAGGCCAGTGATGCGTCGGCCCTGGAACTTAATCTCACCCGCACTTGGGGCAACGTAGCCGGTGACAAGATTGAACAGCGTGGACTTGCCCGCCCCGTTGGGTCCGATGATGCTGGTGATCGAGCCGGGCACGATGGTGAAGGAGACCTCGGCGATCGCCGCAAGACCGCGAAAGTTCTTGAACAGCCGATCGACGCTCAGGATTGGCGCACTCATTCGGCAGGCGCCGTCGTGACCTTGTGCCGGCGCAGCGACACCGTTCGCGCGATGCCCAGCACGCCGCCGGGCGCCGCCAGTACCAGGATCACCAGCAGCAGGCCTGTGGCGAACAGGTGAAAATCGAGCAGGCGTCCCAGCAGCACCTGGGTGATGAAGACCAGCGAGAAGGCGCCGATGATCGGTCCGAACAGCGTGCCCATGCCGCCCAGCATGGAATAGACGATCAGGCTCAAGTTGGTATCGTCGCGATAGACAGAGTCGGTGGTTATGTAGCCCAGCGAATGGCCGTAGATCACGCCCAGCATGCCGGTGAGCACGGCGCTGATGACGAAGGCCAGCCGCTTGTAGCGTTCAGTCGGCACGCCCAGCATTCGTGCGGTATCCTCGTCCTCGCGGATGCTGAGAAGGCCCGCTCCGAAACGGCTGCGGCGGATCTGCCAGGCGATCAGCAGCACCGCCAGGCCGCCAACGAGATAGAGCCAGTAGAAGAACGTCGCCGGCTCCAGGCCGCTCGGCGTGACCGACGGAAAGTTCAGGCCGAGCGAGCCCTCGAAGAAATCGACGTTGTTGGTGATCTCGGCGCAGACATGGCTGACGCCCAGCATGGCGATGGCGAAGAAGGTCCCGCGCAGACGCAGGATTGGATAGGCAATGGCCGCCGACAGCACCGCGCAGCACAAGCCGCCGACGGTGACGCCCAGCAAAAGCAACAACGGCGCGGACAGGCCTGAGGCTCGGTTCTCGACAAGTCCAGCCGCGAAGGCGCCGACGCCGATGAAAGCGGCGTGACCGAAGCTCGCGTAGCCCGCGAATCCACCCAGGATCGCCCAGGCAACGGCAAGCCCGGCGGAATAAAGCATCAGCTGCCCGACGCGAACATAGAACGGCGGGAGGACCAACGGGCCGAACGCCAGCAGCGCGGCGACCGCCAGCATGAGCACGACCGTAGAAGCAAAAGAGAGTTTCATCGCGAGGCGCTGAAGGCGTGACCGAGGAGTCCCGTCGGACGGACCAGCAGCAGAAGGACCAGGAGCAGGAACATCGTGACGTTGGGAAATGACGGGCCGACATACTGGGCCGTGAGCGTGTTGACGACGCCGAGCAGCAGGCCTCCGATCAGTGCGCCGGCGGGGCTGCCGACGCCGCCCAGCACCACGACCACGAAGGCGTTCATGGTCCATAGCGCCTCGTCGGCCGGCGAGAACGGCAGGATGATGCCGATCACGATGCCGGCGGCGCCAGCGAAGGCTGCCGACACCCCGAAGGTGAGCGCATAGACGTGGCGCACATTGACACCGCACAGGCGCGCCGCCAGCGTCTGCTGCGCGGTGGCGCGGATGACGCGACCAAGGGCTGAGAATTTCAGAAGCGCGGCCAGACAGGACAGCAGCACAAGGCTGGCCACGAGGGCGCTGACGCGCACAGCGTCGAACGTCACCGGGCCGAGCTTGAACGAGGCGAAGGCGTAAGTGGGCGTGATGTTCTTCATGTCGGGCGAGAACAGCCAGATCATGATGTTCTGCAGCATCAGCGCCACGCCGAAGGTCAGCAGCATGGAGCCGAGCGGTGAGCGGTCGACCGTGCGCTGGATCAAGAGGCGCTGGTAGCCGTAACCGGCAAGGAACAGCACGGCCATCACCAGCGGAAGCGTCAATAGAGGATCGATATGCAGTGCCTGCGAGGTGATCAGCGCGAGATAAGCGCCGATCAGCACGAGAATGCCATGGCTGAGGTTGATGACGTGCAGCACGCCAAAGATCAGCGAAAAGCCGACGGCAGCCAGCGCATAGATGCCACCCAGCACCAGGCCATCGGCCAGCGTCTGTGCGATGAGGCTCATGCTTGGACGATTGTGATCACGCCTTCTTGTCCCATGCCGGCGCCGGATAGATCGCCGGCGCCGTCCGCGCCGCCTCCGGGTACACGATTTCCAGCTTGCCCTTCTGCACCTGGCCAATCATGCCGCCCATCAGGATCTCGTCGCCGTCGCCCTCTGGGGTGAACTTGATGCGACTGTAGAAGGTCTCGTAGTCGGCCGCCGACAAGGCATCGCGCACGGCCTCGGGCTTCGTGCTCTTGGCCGCCTGCATGGCGAGGATGTAGGTCTCTATGCAGGCCGCGGCACCCGCCGTGTGGTAGGCGATCGGGCGCGTGAACTTGCTGCGATAGTATTCTGCGAACTTCTTGGCATTGCCGAAGAACTTGTCCTTGAATGGAACGTTCTCGTCCCAATAGGTCGAGCAGAGCAGCGCCTCCGAGTACTTGCCCAGCGCCTCGCGAAACGATGCGAGCTGCGGGCCGAGCCCCTGGAACAGCAGCTTCACGTTGGTGTTGGTGGCCACCATCTGGCGCGCTACCAGGAGCGAATTCTGGTCGTGCATGACGCACACCAGCAGATCGGGCGTGTTGGCGCGCACCGATCCCAGCACGCTGGACACGTCGGTCGGCTTCGCCGGCAGCTCGTAGCTGTCCAGTCGCTTGAAGCCCGCCGCGTCGCACGACAGCCGCACGCCCTCCGCCGCCGTCTTGGAGAAGGCGTCGTTGGTGTAGATCACCGAGTAGGTTTGCGGCGCGGGCTGCAGCGTCTTGAACAGCGCCGCAGTCGCAGCGAACTGGCGGGTTGCCCGTGGATACATGCCGAACACGAACTTGAAGCCGCGGGTGAAGATCGCGTCCGAGCCGCCGCCGGTTTGCACCATGGGCTTCTTGGCGCGTTCGGTGATGGCTGCGGTGGGCAGCACGATGTTGCTGCCGAAAGACCCCAGGAAGAAGTTGGTGCCCTCATCGATCTGGCGCTGGATCAGCGTCGTGGCCCGCGCCGGGTCGCTCGCATCGTCGAACAGCTTCAGCTCGATCGTGTACTTCTCGCCCGCAATCTCGACGCCGCCCAGCACCTCGTTGAAGTAGGTGGCTGCGGTGATGTAACCGTTGTTGACGTTGAGTCCGGTCTCCGCGGCCGCGCCGGTCAGCGGCACCGAGCCGCCGATCACCAGCTTCTTGCCGGCTTGCGCCTCAGCCGACCGAATGGCGGGAGCAGCCAGAATAGTTGCTCCTGCTCCTCTCAAAACATCGCGACGCCGCATGCTTGCCTGCCTGTCTTGGTATTGCCCGGTAGTGCCCACGTGTGTGCCAGTGTGGTGGACGCGCACGCATCCTTCTACTGCAAAAGCTATGCCCGGAAGAGATGACAGTGCGACCAAGTTCGGCGAGGATCCTCCAGAAGACGGCGCCCAAGCCGCTCGGCGAAAAAAGGGAGGAACCATGACGATCGAAATGGAGCGCCGCGCGCTCCTGGCTTGCCTTGGGGCTGGCCTTGCTGCGACGCTAGGCATCCCACGCCTTGCCAGCGCACAGGTGGCTTTTCCGTCCAAGCCGATCCGGATCGTCCACGGCTATAGCGCGGCGTCCAACCCGGACACGATCGCCCGAGTCATCGCGCCCAGCGTGATCGAGACACTGGGCCAAAGCGTGATCGTCGAGCCCAAGCCCGGCGCCGGCGAACGCATTGCGGCGCAGTACCTGATGAGCCAGCCGGCCGATGGATACACGCTCTACCTGATCACTGGCGGCGCCAACGTCATCAGCGCCACCGATCCGCAGGCATCCTTCAACACCCTGAAGGACTTTTCCTACATCTCGACCATCACGCTCTTTCCGTTCGCGCTGTTCGTCGCAGAGAGCTCACCGCTACGCACTTTCCGCGACCTGCAAGCGGCCGCGGCTGCGAAACCCGGCAAGCTCAACTACGGTCACAGCGGCGTGGGCAACACGCTGCATCTCGCCGTTGAGTATCTGCTGGGCCTGACGGGCCTCAAGATCGAGCCGATCGCCTACAAGGACACCGGCCAGCAGATCGCCGATCTCACCACCGGCCGGCTCGATCTGGCCATCGGCACCTTCACCGGCTACCACGGCGCGATGACGAACAAGCAGGTGCGCGCCATCGGCGTCACGTCCAAGGAGCCATGGCCGCTCAATCCCGAGGTGCCGCCGATCGCTGCCGATGTCGCAGGATACGAGGTCGTATCCTGGCTCGGCCTCGCCGCACCGGTCGGCTTGCCGACCAACGTCGCCGACAAGCTCTCCGATGCAGTGCGTACCGCCGTGGCGAAAGCCGAGGTGAAAAGCCGGCTGCACGCGATGGGCAACGACGCACGCGCCAGCACGCCGGCCGAGTTCCGTGCGCGGGTCGAAGCCGACTATGCCAAGTGGAAGCCGCTCGCCAAGTTCGTCAGCCAGTGAAGCGATCGCCCGACGACTACGGCTTCACCTGCTCGCCCAGCCAGTCGATCGCGGCCTGGGCGCCGCCTCTGCCGTGAGGAATGCCGAGTGCGGCAAGAGCAACCTCGATCACGCTGAGCGTGCCCAGCATCATCGGCGCATTCACATGGCCCATATGGGCGATGCGGAAGGCCTTGCCGGAGAGCTCGCCGATGCCGTGGCCGAGAATGACGCCGCATTTCTGGTTGCAGTAGGCGCGCAGCGCCTCGGGATCGCGTCCGCCGTTCACCAGCACCGCGGTCACCGTATCGCAGCGCTCGGCGGGCTCGATGATGTTGAAGCCGATCGCCTGGCCTTCCGCCCAGACGCCAATGGCGCGGCGCACCGCCTCCGCCAGCAGCCGGTGGCGCCGGAAGACGTTCTCGAGGCCCTCCTCGAACAGCATGTCGAGCGCCTGACGCAGGCCGAACAACAGGTGCTCGGGCGGCGTGCCGGCATATTTCTGGTAATGGATGTCGCCCTCGCGATCGGTCCAGTCCCAATAGGGCGTGCGCAAGCCGGCCTTCTTGTGCACCTCGCGGGCGCGGTCGTTCGCCGCGACGAAGCCCAGGCCCGGCGGCGCCATCAAGCCCTTCTGCGAGCCCGACATCGCCACGTCCACCCCCCAAGCGTCCATCTCGAAGGGCATGCAGCCGAGCGACGCCACGGCGTCAACCATCAACAATGCCTCGTGGCCTGCCGCGCGCATCGCCTGGCCGATCGCTCCGATATCGTTCACCACGCCCGATGCTGTATCGATCTGGGCGACGAGCACGGCCTTGATGGTGTTGCCTTTATCGGCTTTGAGACGCGCTTCGACCTCGGCTGGCCGCACGGCGCGGCGCATATCGCCCTTCAAGACCTCGACCTCGACACCCATGCGACGGGCGTTGTCGCCCCAGCCGATGGCAAAGCGGCCGCTTTCCAGCACCAGGATCTTGTCGCCCTTGCTGAGCACATTGGTGAGCGCTGCTTCCCAGGCGCCATGGCCGTTCGAGATATAGATGTAGGAGCGGCCCTTGGTGTTGAACACGCGCGCGACGTCGCGCAGCAAGCCGTCCGTCAGCGCAAGCAACGGACCGGAATAGATATCGACGGCGGGCCGGTGCATGGCCCGCAGCACTTCGTCCGGAACCGTCGTCGGCCCGGGAATCGCCAGGAACTCACGCCCCGCACGCACGCTCATCTTTTTCCTCTCCGCGCGCTCCGGCGCCATGGTTGTCTGCTTATCCAATAAACACGATCGAGGCGAACCAGTACAACTGACATTATCCTCATGTCAGGATCAAAATATGCAAGGGGTACCGCACGCAGCACGCAAGGCCTCGAACCAGGAGAGCCTGGCCAAGGCGCTCGCGATGGTCCGGTTCGAAAGGCCGACCTGGAAGGATTTCGCCGCAGGCGGAAGAGCGCGTCGCAGATGGCTGATTCACTGGTTCTGGGACCTGCCGCTCGACGGGCTGCAATGGGCGCTGTTCCACGTCTTCGGCGTCCTTCCGATCGGCCTCGTTTCCGGCTTTGGTGGATTGTTTGCGCGCATCGTCGCACCGCGGTTCTTTCCCGACGCGATGGTGAGAGCGGTGACCAACCTGCGATGGCTCGAGCCGACCTGGAGCGAAGACCGTATCCGTGAGGTGGCGACACGCCACTTCGACAGCGTCGGCCGGTTGAAAGCGGAGTTCTGCGTGCTGCATCGACTGATGCCGAGCGGCAGGATCTCGGTCGAGAATGCGGAGCTTGCGAAAGAAACGATGACGGCGGGGCCGGTCATTCTGGTCGGCTGCCATCTCGGCAACTGGGAAGTCTTGAGCCCCGTGATGAAGGAGCTCGACTTCCCCGTCTTCGACATCTTCGAGCCGCAGCCCAGCCGAATGCAGACCAGGCTGGCGCTGCAGGTACGCGCCAACACGGGACCTGCCGGCAGTGTCGCCTTCGCGCGCAACGCCAATGCACCGCGAGCCGCGATAAAATGGCTGAGAGGCGGCGGGGTGCTCATCATGTTCTGCGACGAGGCGGTGCGCGATATCTCCGCCGCGCCCTTCTTCGGTCGTCCGCCGCATCTCGACAGCAACTATGCTTTCGCCGCCCGACTCGCACGATTGACGGATGCGACGCTGTTGCCCTTCCACGTCCTTCGCCGTCCTGGATGTCGATACACGCTGCGGTTCGACTCACCCGTGCGGCTCACGCCCAGGGACAAGCCAGGCGATCATCTGCTCGAGGACGTCGCGCAGTTGAACAGCGTCGTCGAGCCGCTGGTCCGCGCCCATCTAGACCAATGGTTCTGGCTGAACTGGAGCTTTGCCGGCGTCGACTATTCCGCCCGCCGTCCGTGAAGCCCGCGGGGTGGCGGTGACGGGAAGGCCGCCGAGCGGCCGCAGGCTCAGGCGACAGTTGGGCTCCACGCGATGGCCCTCGGCGACCCGGATCTCGAAGCGCTGAACAAGACTGGCGAGGCAGAGCACCGATTCGGTCAGGCCGAAACTGGCTCCAGGACAGATACGAGGTCCGATGCCGAAGGGAATATAGGTGTACGGGCGGGGCCGCTCGGCGCTGAGAAAGCGTTCGGGCAGGAAGTGGTGCGGCCGATCCCACAGGTCCTTGGCGCGATGCAGCAGCCAGGAAACGGCCAGCACCAAGTCGTTTGGCTCCACCGCGATGTTGCCAATGTGATCGGCGCCGCGCGCCTGGCGGGCCATGACAGGAATCGACGGGTAGAGCCTCAACGTCTCCTCGATGACAGCGCGCGACCATTTGAGGTTGGCGACATCGGCAACCGTCGGCGAGCGATCGCCGACGACGGTCTCGACCTCTCGACGCACGGCCTCTTCGACCCACGGCGCGTTCGAGAGCATATAGAGCGCCCAGGTCAGGGTCGCGGTGCTGCCTTCATGGCCGGCCATGAATATGGTCGCCGCCTCGTTTCGGAGCGCGCTCACGTCGAGCCCGAGCTGGGGGCTCCTGGCCTGGCGACGGACCAGCAGATCGAGCATCGATTTGTGCTCCCCGCGACCCGCGAGATGCTCCGTGATCACTTCCTCGATCACGTGGTCGATACGGGCGATCGCCTTGCGCAGCCGCGGCCCCTTCAGCAAGGGCCAGCCATCGTCCGCGCCCAGGAAGTAGGGGATGTTGACGCTGTCGACCAGCGCCTGGAAGCGTGAGAAGCCCGCGACGACGTCATAAGCCGCGGCCGGGCTGAGCTTCTGCCCGAAGACAGCCCGAGCGATGATTTCCGCCGTGAGCCGCGCCATCTCCGGCAAGGCATTGAAGACTGCGCCTGCCGGCTGCTCCTCCCACCGATCGGCCATGTCGGCGATGGCCGATTCCATGCTGCGCCCCGCCATCGGCAACGTATTGCGGTGAACGATGTCGGAAACCAGCGGACGGCGGGTCTTCCAGGTCTCGCCGTCAGAGATGAACAGGCCATCGCCGACAAGAGGTGCGATCGCCCGACGCAGCTGCGGGCTCTTGCGCTCGTAGTTGTCGTGGTTCGTCACCATCACGTACTTGATGGTCTCCGGCGAGTTCACGAGAACGACCCGCCGGCCGAGCACGCGCATGGACGTACACCCCGAGGTGTAGTCGTCCTCGGTGAACATCTCGATCAGGCTGCGACGCGCCGACAGCAGGCGCTCGATGGCGCTGAATGGCCCGACACGCGGCTCTGGATGAGCGGGTACGAACCAGTCGGGTCCCCGCTCCTCGCGAATCGCCCGCCTCGTCTTGAACAGTTGAACCACCGTAGATGAATCGACGTCGTGTCGAGCAAGCGTGGCGTCAGGCCCGCCTGCGGTCAAGGTGCCATCTTGGACCGCCTTCCGACGCGGCCTTCGGCTCGTTCGTCATATTCTCCAAAGGGCTGGCGAATATTGTCTGGAGCAATCGAGCCTGTCCGAATGAACCGGTAGACCGTGAGCAGCGCATCGATTACCCAGCCGTAGCCGTACTGGGTGAGGCGTCGCGCCGAGGCGGCGACTGGCACCTTCATCGACTGCTAGGACCCCAGCTTTGCCGCTCTCGAGGAGTAATCGACGTTCTCCGCGACACGGCGATACTCGCCCGCGGTCTCGCGCCGTGGGCGTCGCCGGGCGCGGCCAGCCCCAGACAGATCTAGCAGTTTGCTGAAAAAGGTTTTTGGGGTGGGGTGGCCAGCAACATTAGGTCGGACATCGACACCTTGGGGTAGGATTGATTCAGAAGGCGGAACTCCGAGATTCGTTTCTTTCGTGACATCGCGGCGTCACCGAGTTTTTCAGCAAACTGCTAGGACTCATTCGCAAGCTCCTCCAGTTCGGCCAGCTGCATCCCTAGGGGCGAGCGACGGCGCGACAGCCACAGATAGAGCCCGCTGCCCAGCACCACGATGGTGACGATGTCGAGCATCGCCCAAATGATCTTGAGCGGCATTCCGCCATAGTCCCCGAAATGGAGAGGCTGCGAAAGCAGGAGAACAGACAGGTACCAGGGCGGTGCGCGCACATCGACGATCTCGGCCGTCACGGAGTCGATCAGAACTGCCCTGGGCAGCCGCGACGTCAACGGCGTATCCCCTCGCATGGAAACCATGAAATGGTCAGGCCCGGCGGCGGGCATGCCCGGAAAGGCAACATACGACGGCATCGTTCCTGGAAAGGCCTGCCGAACAGTCGCAATCACCTGGTCGATCGACGCCAAGGCCGCCGGTACGGATCGGTCACGATATGGCGCAAGCATGGAGGCCGTCTGTTCACGCTGCCACAGCCGAAAGATCGGATCGGACAGGGTGGTTATGCTGCCTGTCAGGCCGACCATCGATACCCATGCCACTGTCGCGATGCCGAGAAGATTGTGCATGTCGAGCCATTTGATTCGCCTTTGACGCTCGAAGCGGAGCGTGCCGAAGGCGAGCTTGCGCATGAACGGGCCATAAAGCAGCACGCCGGAAACAATGGAAGCACAGAACAGGATCCCCATGCCCCCTAGCAAAAGGCTCCCCGGCAGGCCGGCGAACATGTCCTTGTGAAGCTGCCGCACGAAATACAGGACGCCTTCATAGAGCTTCTTCTCGCCCAACACTTCCGCGGTATGTGCGTCGACCACCTCGATCCTCTGTGTGCCACGAGGCGCGGGCCGTCTTGCCGCTACGTTGAGCAGGATCACATTGGGCTCATCGCGGTCCCATACGACATATTGGACGACCCAGCCGGGATGGCGGGCAAGCCCGGCGGCAATGACGCTTTCGATGGCGGCGGGAGGCGTGCCCTCGGCCACCGGCGCGGGCGTAAGGCGATTGCCGAGAAGCTCGTCGAGCTCGTCGAAGAATATGAGCGGCAACCCGGTCAGGCACAACATCAACAGAAACGCCGTGCATACGAGGCTCGTCCATTTGTGGACGCGATACCACAGCTTGAACCGCGCGATGGCGCGCCCTCGATCTCCAACCGGAGAGACGCTCACCATCGCCGGCTCAAGGTGGCCATCACGGTTCGTCGCAAGCCGTAGTAGCAGGTGTTGGGCGCGTTGATGCAGGAGCTGACATATTGCGTGTCGGCCAGGTTGGTCGCGTTCACCGCGAATTTGACGCCCCTGAGCTCGGGGTTGAGGTTGCTGAGATCGTAGGAAATCGTGGCATCGAACAGCGTGACTCCGGGAATCGTGTAGATGTTCGCCTGATCTCCCGCCATCGGGCCGATGTAGCGGACGCCGCCGCCGAATCCAAAGCCCGCAAGCGTTTCCTTCTGGAAGGTGTAGTCCGCCCAAAACGACGCCATGTTCGATGGAACGGCGATAGGACGCTTTCCCAGGTCGGGCCCGTTGCTCTTCGTGACGACAGGGTCAAGATAGGTGTAGCTGCTCATGATGTTCAGGCCCGCGATCGGATTTGCTTTGACCTCGATCTCGATGCCCTGGCCGAATATCTCGCCAGTTTGCGTGCTGAAGCCGATATGGTTGGGATCCGGTGTCAAGACGTTCTGTTGCGTCAGCGAGAAAGCGGAAATCGTGGCGAACGCATTGACGTTCGGCGGCTGGTATTTCACGCCGACCTCGAACTGTTCCGCTGTCGTTGGCTGGAATGGATTGTTGAAGAAGTCGACACCACTGACAGGAAGAAAGGAGGTCGCGTAGCTGAAATAGGGAGCAACGCCTGTGTCGAAGGTGTAGACGACCCCGATCCGGCCGGTGAACGCCTTATCGGACTGCGATGTCACAGCATTCGTCAGGCGATTGAAGGTCAGGCTGTCTGCCCAATCCTGCCTGCCACTGAGCAGAACCGACAGGTTGCCGAACTTGAGCAGCTCCTGAGCATAAAGACCCAACTGCTTCTGCGTCTGGCGCGTGTTCTGGATGGTCGGCGGAGTCTGGATTTGCTGATAGTAGACTGGCGCGAGAATGCTAAGCGGTGGGGCGTTGGCCAAGCCGATCTGGAAGTCGTCGATCGACCACTGGAAGTCCAGCCCGAACAGCATCGTGTGATCGAGCGGTCCGGTCTTGAACTTGAGCTCCAGCTGATTGTCGTTCGTAATTCCATTCAAGGTCTCGGCGTCGGTCAGGACTCGACGAGCGAGCGTCGTCAAGCTGCCCGGCAGAAAACCATTCGACGCGACGCGTCCGAAATTGACGCCGATAGCCTGGTAGCGAAAATTCTGGCGCACGGTCCAGTTGTCGTCGAAGCGGTGGTCGAACAAGTAGCCGAACGAGCGCTGCGTACGTTGAAACCAGTCGAAATTGGGATCCCCATCGTAGAAGCTCGTAGGGATCTTTCCGTTCGGATTGAAGAGGAACGTACCCTGTGCCGGTACGAACCCGAAATAACCGCCACTCGGGTCCTGCTGGAAGTTCGCCAATATGGTCAGATTAGTGTTCGGATCGGGTCGCCATGTCAGTCCGGGCGCGAGAAGGATACGCTGCAACTTCGTGAAGTCGACCTGGGTGTTGGAATTTCGCGCGAGGCCAGTGACGCGGTAGTACCATTCGCCGCTGTCGTCGAGCGGACCGCCGACATCGAAGGCAGCCTGAAGAAGGTTGAAAGAGCCGCCCTGAAGCTCGATTTCGTGCAACGGCTCCATCGGAGGCCGCTTGCTGACAAGGTTCACAAGGCCGCCCGGACTTTGCTGCCCATAGAGAGCCGATACCGGACCACGCAGAACATCGATCCGCTCGAGATTGTATGGATCGACCTGGGGTATCGCATAGCCCCCCAAGCTCGCCAGCATCTTCATCTGATCGAGGTACTGCAGATAGAAGCCGCCGAAGCCGCGTGAATAGAGCACGTCGTATCGACTGACCGCGCCGCGATAATCGGCCGTGATACCCGGTGTGTAGCGCAGTGCCTGCGAAATAGTTTGCGGCTTCTGCGTGTCGAGTTGCTCTTGCGTCACGACGGATATCGACTGCGGCGTGCTGACGAGCGGCATCTCCAGCTTCGCCGCGACGCTGCTGCGCTTGGGCACGAAGCCAGTATCATCGGCAGCCGACGTTGAGGTTTGACCACCAACGCGCACAGGATCAAGCTGCACGATGCCGGGCGGTAAAGCAGCTGTGCCTGATACGGTGATTGTCGTCGGTGAGGTGAACCGATAGGTTAGCCCGGAGCCTTCCAAGAGCTGCCGCAGGGCTTGATCGGCTGTCATCGTCCCTTTCAGGGGCGGACTTGTTTTGCCGGCCACGGACGCACTATCGACGGCAACCTGCAGACTCGCCTGGCGGCCCAATGTCATCAAGGCCTGCGACATCGGCTGTGCAGGAATGTCGAAAGAGATGGCGCGATCGGCCTGAGCCACGTTCAATCGGTCATGACCGGAAGCTTGCTGACCCAGCGCCGAATGCACAGGCAGCAGGGCAAGCAACGCGACAGCGACGACTGATACCGACGCTTTGTTCGAACGGCCTCGGACTGTCTGGCCGACGCTAACGCGAGTGGCAGGCCTCGAGCCAACATTGTTCCCCCAACCCATGGCCATGCAGAATTCCCCAGTTCACCGCGCGAATTGGAACTATTCGCGGCCGGGGATGTGACGAACAACGCGGATGGATTTTCAGGCGAACGTCGAAAGGGCGACGCTGAAGCTGTCAGGGACCGGAGACGACCAGAATATAAGGCGTGAAGGCGGTTACTGAGCCCTTCTGCGTGCTGACAGCTGCACGCAAGGCATCGACCGGACGACGAAGATCGAAAACGCCGGCGATACGGCGCGCCGCGAGCGCGCGGTCTTGCAGCACAATCATTCCGCTGTAGTGGCGGTTCAATTCCTCGATGATTTCGGCCAGTGTCACTCCGTCAACCGCCAACCGCCAGTCTTTCCACGCCGCGACATCATCGGGCGCGATGCGCTCCCTTGCGATGCGCCCGCTTGAACGGTCCACATCCAGACGCTCGCCGCGGGATAGCGAGGCAATGAAGGGATGACGTTTGGAAGTAACTTCGACTGCTCCCGATCGCACGGAAATCGACACGAAGCGCGAGGTCAACTGTACGTTGAAAGCAGTACCTGTGACCGTCACAGCGACATCTTCGGCGGTCACCTTGAACGGTCGGTCGGCCGCCGCTGCAACGTCAAAATATGCCTGCCCTGCCAGTAATTTGACGTCGCGTCGAGAGGCGCTGTAGCGGACTGCGATCGCGCTTGCGGCGTCGAGATCTACGGCACTGCCATCATCCAACGTGACGTGGCGGAGCTCCCCAGTGTCCGTCAGGACATCCGCTGCAATCCAAAGCTGAAGCCCAGGCAGAAGCAGGAAGGCAATCACGGCCGCGACCGCCATCGCCCCTGCGGTGGTCAGGCGAGCGAGCCGACTCATCTGCCTCGGCGATGGCCACCGTGACGAAGGCGCTCCGGCCACAGACATCCCGGCGGGAGCGGTCCAACCAACATCTTCGTTGGACAAATCGCCATACAGGCGCCACATGTGCTCGGCACGGCGATAAGCTCGGCTATGCGCATCACTCTGCGCCAGCCAGTTGTCGAGCGCAGCACGCAGGGCGGCATCCTGGGGCGACTCCTGAATACGTATCAGCCAGGCAGCGGCATCCTGTAGAAGTGGGTCTCGCCCTTCTGATTCATGCGCCATAGAGGCCACAGATCGAACCCTTTGCCATATGCCGAAACCTCTTGAGGAGGAGCGGGCTGGACGGTTGGTTTTAGGGTTCTCGCCAAACCGATGCAATCCAATCAGTGGCCAAGATCGCCAAGCCGGTTGGTGCCATGAACGATTGCTTCCTGCACAAGTTGATGGGCTCGGGTCACGGATATGCCAAGGCGAAGGGCAACTTGCTGCAGGGTGAACCCCTCCACTCTATACATATTGAAGGCAATGCGCGTTCGTTGGGGAAGCTCACCCATGGCGTTGGCAAGCAGCCGGAGCTCATCGCGCCGCAGCAGCACAGTCTCGGCAGACGGCGCCTGGGCGTCGATCGCGTGAAGCTGATTCAATACTCTCGATGCAGCAGCGTCTATCGATGAGCGCCTGAGCCAGTCCAGCGCCAGATTTCGAACAATCCTGTAGAGATATGCGACCGGTTGGACGACGGAGTAATCGGATCGCCCGTCGGCTTCGGCGGCACTGAGCCGAATATATGCTTCCTGTACGACGTCTTCTGCGTGGGCCCGATCGCCGAGAATGCGGCTGGCATACCTCACGAGGGCGCCGCGATGTTGGAGATAAAGCGCGAGGGTCGACTTCGAGTACGACACGCCCCTCTCCTTTGAAATTGCGAATTATTCGCAAGTTATAGGTCGGTCGCGTCGTTAATGCAACCCGGGAGCGGTCATCACTGGCTTGAAGCGACATGCGGATGGCCCTGGTCAGGTCTGCATTTTCGCCCCAAGGCGATCGTGCCGATATGGCCGCCGCCAAGCTTGAATGCCTTGAAGAGCCAGATAGCGCCGGTCTCAGTACCAGGATGGAGCCACACCAGCCGAGGCGATTCAGCACCGTGAGTGATGGAGACCTCAAATGCCGAGAGGGAAAACGAGAGCCCGTATCCGAGTGCTTTGACAAAAGCTTCTTTCGCTGTCCAGCAAGCGAAAAACGCATTGGTTCGGTCGGACGTTGGAAGGACACGAATCCTTTGCCATTCGCGTGGAAAATGCATCGTGGCAATCGCGTCGGCGTCGGACAGGAAGCGCAGCCGTTCGACGTCGACACCGACCATGGCCTCCTTGGCAACGGCGACAACGGCGCAGTCCTCGGTGTGAGCCATATTGAACGAGATGCCTGGGCACTCAGGCTTGCCGTTCGGCCCGTATCGAAAACGGACAGAGGCTGGATCCGTGTCGAGATAGCTGGCGAGCAGTCGACGCAAAACGACTCGACTGGCTCTAAATCGCCGGCGATCACGCTCGAACTTGAACCGCCTCGCGCGCTCGCTTTCATCTTGGGAAAGAATGAGCGGCCCAGCGTCCAAGGACACTTCGCGAAGATCGCCGTACCAGAGATGTACGGCTTCGATCGATGACCGCAGCCTGAACTCCGAGCCGCTCTCAAAGGAAAAGCAAGCGACAGGGAGCGGATCCGGGGAAAGCCAGATTTCATCGCCGACTCGTTCGCCCGCTCGCTGGCTCACCGTTTCCATGGATGTTCTGGTATGGGGGTCAAATGGGTCGAATGTTTCAAATGATGCTTCAGAAAGCGCTTGCCGCCTTGGCGCTCGGTGAGATGGCGTGCTTCCCCTCCCCTACGACTCGGCCCGCCTCAAGCTTCACGCAGCGGTCGGAAAGATGGAAATATCGGTCATCATGCGTGATCACGATCACGGTCTTTCCCTGGCGTTTAAGCTCGGGCAAGAGCTCAGTGTAAAAACCGTTGCGAAAGGCCGGTTCCTGATCGGCCGCCCATTCGTCGAACACCAGAATGGGCCGTCCCTCCGAGTACGCCTGAAGCAGAGCCAGCCGCTTTCTTTGCCCTGTCGACAGATCAGTCGTGGAAAATGCGCCGTTCTCGATCCTGACATTCTTGTTCATGCCAAGCCGCGCCAGATACTGGTGTGTCTGTTGTTCGACCGCACGATCCCGGAAGCGCAGTTCGTCGAACAAGTAGTAATCGGCGAAGATCGCCGAAAACAGCTGACGATAGTCGTCGAGATGCTCGGCTTCCACCGGTTCGCCGTCCAGCAAGAGCCGGCCATCCGATGGGGTGTAGAGACCGAGGATCACCTTGATCAAGGTCGTCTTGCCGCTACCATTGCCACCGGTGAAGAACAGGATCTCGCCACTATGTATGATGATATCGATGGGGCCAAGACAAAACGAGCCGTCTCCGGCTTTGTGGGAATGGCACACCGACCTCAGCTCGATGTTGCGAAAGGCTCGAGTGTGATCTGACAGGCAGCGGCTACCAAGTTGGGTCTCGCCTTCGACGAATTGCTCACTAATTTCCTTGATTTTCGCAAAGCTGACGCGCGCGTTGCTCAAGACCGGCAGGATCGACACGAGCTGACCGATGGGTCCTCGCATGTAGAGCAAGACGAGAACAAACCCACCGATCGTCGTCTTTTCTGACGCCGAAGACGGACTCATCAGAACCAGAATCATGCCGATCAGGAGGAAGAAGAGCAGAGATCCAGCTGCATCGGCAGTCGCGTGAATGTTGTTGGCGGCAACGGTCAGATTGCGAACATCGTCGACAGTGGCCGACAGCTGTTCGTTGAAGAAATGTCTGCGTCGCTCGGCATTGAGCCGCAGCTCCTTGGCACCTTCGGTGATGGCCCGGTAATGCTTCTGCAAATGGTCCACCGCAGCACGAGCTGCGCGAAACGACTTGATCGCCCGCCGCTGGGCCAGGCCGTGCAAGGCGATGCCGGCAGCAACTACCGCCAGAATGACCAGCAGAAGCTTTGGAGACAAAACTGCCAAATAGACAAAGCAGCCCGCGATCACGGGGATTGCAATGAAGACGCGTGGCAAGTTGAGGAACAATGTGGTGATGGTCGATACGTCCTGATGAAGCGTGGCGACCAGCCGATAGGCCTTCTGCGCCTCGATCTGCGCGATCGGGGCGTGCAGGATTTTAGCGCACAGGGACTTGCGCAAGTTGGCAACAAGACGTTGGCCGACGATGTTGAGCACGATGTCGGCAATGACATCGCCGATCAGCACCACGACACAGAGGCCAAAGAACGCGAGCAGAAGTGGCGTCCTGTGGTCTTCCGAGTGAAGGGCCTGGTTCGTTACGACGAGCAATCCCGTGATACCAAGCCCGCTCATGAGGCCCATGGCGCTCGACACCAGTATCAGGTGCCGGAAGGGTTTCAGCATCTTGAGGACTTGATCGATCATCATCCGGATCTCTGAGCTTAAGGTCACGTCACGCCAAGACGCTCAGCGAAACGCCTCGGGATGGGACACGCCTGACAGTAGGTCAGACGGGGCAAGAGGTAGCGAATGCAGCACACCTTGAGCTCCCGCAGACGCAGCATGCCGCCACCCTCCCGCATGACGTCGCGGTAGCGAATGGGCTGGAACAGAGGATTGCGCGATCCGTCCTCACACACAGGCAAGCCGAGAAATGCATCGCCATCGCGAAGCTCCTCCGTGGGAATGCCCGGCTGGCGTTCCATGACCCGAAGCGAAGCCTCGAAGCAGTTCCCCGCATTGGCCCAAAGCACGCGCGGCGACAGCTGGGCATATGCGCACGACGCTGCGATATACGGCGCCAGATTGAGGTTCAGCAGCTCGTCGAAGCGTTGCAGCGATCCAGGCTGCGACGGCGGCAACGGGTCGCCGACGTGAGGAAGCTTGAACGCCGTGGGTAAGCCCTCGTCATCGAGGATCACGCCCAACGTTTCGAGAGCGACCGGCAACTGCCAACGAAGCAGCAGATTCGCGGCAATGACCGGCGGAAGCAATCGAATGAAATAGAATTTGGACCACATGGAGATGAGAGCCCGCCGATCGGTGCCTCCATAGCGACAGGCCAGGCGGGCCGCGGCCGCGTCCAGCGTGACAGCGTCGACGAATGTCGAACCGCTTATGGCCGGCCGGGGATCATCGCTAAGCACAAAGGCGTTGCGATATGCGCCATATTCATCGACGAAGAGCGACGCTAGCGGCAACAGGGGAGCAAGCATGGTGCGGCTTCCCTCTATGAAACGTCGACATGGGGCGCCGACACGATTTCTCGTACGGCGAGGTGGAATGCCGGATGATGAACGATGCTGGTATGTGTCGCCGTCAGAGTGCCAAGGACACGGACGCCTTTTGCGGCATAGGTTCGCCATCCGTGGTCAGGTTGCAATTGTGCTGAGCGAGAGTCGCCCGCCCACCAGAGTCCGAGCCGCGACTGGAGATGTGGCAGGCTGTGGTTATGCAGCAGGCGACGATGCGAAAGGATGACCTTGGAGGTGGTTTCAAGCAGTCGACTTTGCTCGACGTCGGTCACGTCCTGGTCTCTTAGCCAAGCTCGTAAGGCTGCGATGTCATCCTGTTCTTCCCCTTTGCGCTCGAAGTCGGGGAGGGTGTCGACCAGCCCGAGCAGCGCCAGGGATTGGCCCTGTAGCTCGAGGTGACGCGCCATGGAGACGGCGATCAGGCCACCAAACGACCATCCTAGGATGTAGTAGGGACCCATGGGTTGAATGCTTTGCATGCGCGCCACGTAATCGCGTGCCAGAGCATCGAAGGAATCCGCTGCCCATTCCGGTTCGGTATACAAGGGCGATTGCACGCCATAGACGCGAACCGTTCCGTCGAGTGCCTTTGCCAAGGATTGATATTCGCCGACCAGGCCGTAACCGGGATGCACACAGAACAACGCCTTCTGACCGGCAGCCTCATTCAGCAGGAGCATGTTGTTGGGCGCGCCGTCGGCACTGAGTGTTGATCGTCGGGCCAGCGAGATTTCCAGCTTGATGCGCTGACGCCACAGCTCGAAGGCGTGCCCAAGATGCTGCGAGGTCGGTGTGGATGCGGTTTTGGTCGGGCTTGCGTCGAGGCAATGCTGGACGAGGCGATCGAGGCGGTTCTGGAAGTCGGCGATGAGGCGGCGCACGGCGGCCTCGCCCAGCAGCTCGCGGCGATAGCGCCAGTTGAGCGTCAGCGCGCCGTCGACCACCAGCCCGCTCAGGTCCAGCGCATGCGCCGAGCCGGCGCCCGCCGACACCCGACCCACCGGCTCCGCCGCAAGCCCGAACCGGCCTCCGTCCGACAAGCTCTGATCGAACCGGCCGAGATAGTTGAAGCGGATCTGCGGACCCGCCAGCGAACGCACCGCCCGCCGCACCGGCTCCTCCGACAAATACTCCAGCAGCCCCCAATGCAGTCCCTTGTGCGGCACCGACCGCAGCCGATCCTTCACCGCCACCAGCGCCTCGCCCAACCCCGCCGTCGCCGGCAGCACCACCGGATAGCGCGTCGTGAACCACCCCACCGTGCGGCTCACATCGAGCTCCTCAAGCACCGCCGACCGGCCGTGCCCCTCCAGCTCGACCAGCACCTCGGCCTGCCCGCTCCACTCACCCACAGACTGCGCCAGTGCCGTCAGCAGCAGCTCGTCCACTCCCAACCGATAGGCCCGTGGTGCCGCCTCCAGCAGACGCTGCGTGCCCGCCCGGTCCAGCTGCAGCGTCTGCTCGCCGCGGCCTTCTTCGCCCGTGCCATCCACCGCGCCCGGCACCGCGCCCGGCACCGCGCCCGACAGCGCGACCGGCGCCGCCGCCAACGCCTGCCGCCACCAGCCCAGCTCCTCCTGCACCGCCGGCTGCCGCGCATAGGCCTGCTGCTGCACAGACCACACGCTCCACGGCGTGCTCGCCGCCGGCAACGCAATCGCCTCGCCGCGCGACGCCTGCTCGTAGGCCTCCTCCAGCTCCTCCAGAAGCACCCGCCACGACACCCCATCCACCGCCAGGTGATGGATCGTCAGCAGCAGCCGCCCTTCCTCTTCGCTCACCCGGAACGAGCCCATCCGCAGCAGCGGACCCTTCGCCAGGTCCAGGCTCGCATGCAGCCGGTCGGCCTCGGCCTGCAGGCACACCGTCCCGTCGGCTGCCCCACGCAGATCCACCTCCGCCAGCAGCTCGGCCTCCTCCCGCGCCGCCACACGCTGCCGCCATCCCCCGTCATGGCGCTCAAACCGCAGCCGCAGCGCATCGTGCCGCGCCACCAGCGCCGCCAGCGCCCGCCGCAGCGCCGCCCCATCGAGCACCCCCGCCACCCGCAGCAGCACCGCCTGGTTCCAGTGCGACGGGCCGTCCGGATGACGGTCGAAGAACCATGCCTGGATCGGGCTCAGCGGCACCTCGCCCGTGATCGCGACGGCACTGCCGGCTGCCGCCAGCTCACCCGCCACCTGCGCCAGCTGGTCGATGCGCGGATGCTCGAAGAGCTGGCGCGGGCTCAGCCGCAGCCCGGCCTGGCGGGCGCGCGCGATCACCTGCAGGCTGAGGATCGAATCGCCGCCCAGCTCGAAGAAGTTGTCGCTCACCCCGATCGGCGACCGCTTCAGCACCGCCTGCCAGATCGCCTGCAACGCCGCCTCGCGCCCATCGCGCGGCGCCACGTAGCGGCCCGCCCCCGCCGGCTCCGGCTCGGGCAGCGCCGCGCGGTCGAGCTTGCCGTTGGCCGTCAGCGGCAGGCGCTCCAGAACCTCCACAACAGACGGAACCATGTACGACGGCAGGCGCTCGGCCAGCGCACGCCGCACCGCAGCCCCCTCGACCTCACCCGTCACATAGCCCACCAGACGCAGCCGCCCCTGCTCGTCGGGCCGCGCGATCACCACCGCCTCGACCACACCCTCACACGAGCGCAGGTGAAACGACACTTCCTCCGGTTCCACCCGATAACCCTGGATCTTCACCTGGTCGTCCAGGCGGCCCAGGAACTCGATCTCGCCGCTCGTCAGGCATCGCCCCTTGTCGCCCGTGCGATACAGCCGGCTGCCTGCCAGCCCGAACGCGTCCGGCACGAACCGCTCCGCCGTCAGCCCGGGACGGTCCAGGTAGCCGCGCGCCAACGCCGCGCCGCCGATGCAGATCTCGCCACCAACGCCTGACGGCACCGCATTGCCGTCGCCATCCAGCACATACACCCGGCTTTGCGCCAGCGGCCGGCCCAGCGGCAGGTTCGGCCCCGAACTCTGCGCGCCGTCGCGCGTCAGCACCCCAACCGTCGCTTCCGTCGGCCCGTAGTGGTTCACCAACCGGCACTCCGGCTTCAGCCACGCAACCCGCGCCGCCAGCGCCGCCTCCGTCGCCTCCCCGCCCACGATCAGGCAGCGCTGCGGCAGCACATCCGACGCCGCCTCCGCCGACAGCAAGGCGCGCAGATGGCTCGGCACGATCTTCAGCGCATCGATCCGATGCGCGCGCATGTACGCCCCAAACCGCGCGCCATCGCGCGCGCACTCCTCGCCCACCAGATGCAGCCGCCAGCCGCACCACAGCGCCCCGAACAGCACCGTGTGCCCAAGATCCGCCGCCGGCGTCGACACATAGGCCGCACTGCCGATCCCCTCCGGCAGCCGCTCGACCACGCCCTGCACATACGACACCAGCGCACCGTGGCTCACCACAACCCCCTTGGGCCGGCCCGTCGAGCCCGACGTGTAGATCACATAGGCCGCCTGATCCCCAAGCCGCGACCGCTCCGGCGCCGCCGCCGCACCTGCCTCACGCGCCGACACGCGGCGCACCGACCCGGCCAGCCACGGCGTCTCGCCCGCCGCGATCAGCCAGCGCGCCCCGCTGTCCGACACCTGCCACGCCAGCCGCTCGCCCGGCTGTGTCCCGTCCAACGCCACATACACCCCGCCCGCCCGCCAGACCGCCAACACGCTCGCCACAAGCCCCGTACTCCGCGGCAGGCACACCCCAACCCGGTCCTCCCGACCGACACCCAGCTCCGCCAGACGGCCCGCAAGACGACCTGACCACGCCCACAGCTCGCCCCAGCTCAACTCGCCAGCTTCGTCGACAAGCGCTACGTCTCGTCCGCGCTCAACCGCATGCCATCCAACTCGCGAAACAAGATCGTTGCCGACATGACGGTGGTTCCGATCGTCCGGTTCAGCAGACAGATCGATCTCGGCCAGTCGCAGCTCAGGCTGCTGGACAACAGTGGACAGGATCTGGAGGTAGTGATCGGCGAACCGATCGATGAGTGCGGCGTCAAACAGGTCGGCGGCATAGGTGAACCGGCACTCGAGAGACTGGTCCAATTCATTGACATCGAGCGCGAGGTCGAAACGCGCCATATCATGGGCTATCTCGACGATGCTCCAATCGATGCCGCAAAACGTGCCTCTATCGCCCCACGGCTTCTTCAATAAGAACTTCACTTGGACAAGCGGATTGCGACCGAGCTCGCGCTCAGGCTGCAATTCGGCCACCAGCTTTTCGAACGGCACGTCCTGATGGGCCTGCGCCTCGAGGGTGCGCTCGCGCACCTGATCCAGCAACTCGCCGAAGCTCGTCGAGCCGGCGAGCTCGCTGCGCACGACCAGCGTGTTGACGAAGAAGCCGATCAGCCCCTCCGTCTCCAGACGATGCCGCCCCGCCACCGGCACGCCCACCCGCAGGTCCTTCTGACCGCTGTAGCGGTACAGCAGCACGTCGAACGCCGCCAGCAGCGTCATGAACAACGTCGCTCCCCGCCGTTGCGACAGATGGCGCAAGCTCTGCGTCAGCCGGACCGGCACCGTCTGCACGAGCCGTCCGCCCTCGGAACGGCGCCCTCCCGAACGCTCCCGATCGGTTGGGAGAGGCAGCGGCGGATGCTCAGTCCCCAATCGCTGCCGCCAATAGGCAACCTGCTCGACGAGGGAATCCTCGTTCAGCTGCTCATGCTGCCATAGCAGGAAGTCGCTGTACTGGATTGGCAGCGCAGGCAATGCCGCGTCCCGGCCTTGACGCGCTGCGTCGTACGTCGCCAGGAGCTCCTTCAACAGGATTGCTCCGGACCAGGCATCGGAAACAATGTGATGGGTCACCAGCTGCAGCACGTGCTCGCGCTCGCCCAGCTTGATCAGCAGAGCGCGCAGGAGCGGCCCTCGTTCGAGATCGAATGCTTCTGCCGCCGCCTTCCTCAGTGTTCGCCGCTCGCCTGCTTTGCGCTCAGCCGTTGCTAGCTCACAGTAGTCCTGCTCTTCCCAGGCGTAGCCAGGCTGCAAGGAAATGACTTGATGAACCTTTCCGTCATGCTCCCTGAAGCAGGCTCGCAGGCTTTCATGCCGACCAACGACCCCCGCTATCGCCGAGCGCAAGGCATCGACATCGACACGCCCCTCGAGACGGATCGCTGCCGACAGATTGTATGCCGAATTCTCCGGATCCAACTTCCACTGGATCCAGAGGCCTTCCTGGCCAAGCGAGAGCGGCAAAGGGTCGGTTGCCACTTTCGGCCGACAGGTCGGACCGCGTTGCCGAACGGCAACAGCAGACGCCTCCAAGTGCTGCGCCTGACGCCATATCGTCCTTGCCTCGAACACAAAGCGTAGAGGCAGGCTGTTCCTGAATGCATCCGCTATGCGCGCCGTCATTCGAGCCGCGATCAGCGACTGGCCGCCGAGGTCGAAGAAATCGTCGTCCAGCCCGATGGGCTGAATGCCGAAGAGATCTTCCCATATCTTCGCCAGCTGCTTCTCAGCAACGCTGGCCGGCGCCCGATACGGCGCACGGAAGCCTATTGCGGCTGCTGCGCTGGCATCTCGCTCGTGGACAGCGACTGGATCGAGCGACCCGTCCTGCCAGCCGCTTGCACATGCGACGCGTTGGATCTTGCCGCTCGAGGTGCGCGGCAGTCGTCCCGGCTTCAACAGCAGGATGACAATGGGCGGCTCCTGGTGCGCCGACGCGACAGCGTGGTGGATGCTGCGGAATACCTCGCTTGCATCCAGTCGGCGGAGCCTCCTCGAAGGCAACTCAACGGCGATGCCGATCCCTTCGACGCCCCCGACTGTGACGGCAAACGCCGCAACTCGGCCTTTGCGCAGACCGTCCACCTGCTGGGCGATCGTGAGCTCAATGTCTTGCGGATGGTGATTCTGGCCCCGGACGATGATCAGATCCTTGAGACGCCCGCTGACAAAGAGCTTGCCCTGGGCCAGGAAGCCGAGGTCGCCAGTGCGCAGATAGGGTTGCGACGAGTCGGCCAAGGAAGCCTCGAACGTCTCCTGGGTCGCCCGCTTGTTCTTCCAATAACCGCTCGCCACGCTCGGTCCGGAGAGCCAGATCTCGCCGACACGGCCCTCAGGGCATTCCGTTCGCGACTGGGGATCGACGATCCGTACGGTATGGCCGGGCTGCTCGCAGCCGCACTCCATGACCGGCCGCCCTTTTGCACTGGGTGTCGCCCAACCGCGCGCCAGACCTTCGGCATCGAACCAACCACACGATGCACCCGTTCGGGGACGCCCGCCGGCAACCATGAGGGTTGCTTCTGCCAACCCGTAGCAGGGATACAAGGCGTCCGACGTCAGACCGTACGGCGCCATTCGGCGGCCGAACGCCTCCAACGTTGTGTGCCGGATCGGCTCGGAGCCGCAATAGGCCAACCGCCATCGGCTGAGATCAAGACCATGCAATTGGCGATCTTTGATCCGGTCCAAACACAGCTGATAAGCGAAATCCGGTCCGCCGCTTACCGTGCCACCGTACCGGGCGATCGCCTTCAGCCAGCGAACCGGGCTTTCCAGGAAGTGGCGCGGCGCCATCTGCACCACCGGGAACCCGTGGTAGATCGGTGCCAGCAGGCCACCCACCAAGCCCATATCATGGAAAAACGGCAACCAGCTCACCATGACGTCATTGCTGGTGAATGCCATGGCTCCGCCAATCAAGGTTGCGTTCGCGACCAGATTGACATGGCTTACCATCACTCCCTTGGGAGCAGCGGTCGAACCAGACGTGTACTGGAGAAACGCGATATCTTGCGGATTCGAAGGACCAAGCGGCCACGTCGGTTCTTCCAGCTCATCCCGCGATTCACGCTGCAGAGTCAGCGCGCGACAGTCGGGCGGGAGATCGCCGCCGGCGAAATTCTTGAGCAGCGTTTCGCCGGCCGCGTCGATCAGCATCACACGCGGCGCAGAGTTGCGCACGATCGACTGCAGACGGGCGAAGCTGTGGGGGGGCGCGGG
>Ga0081455_10000480_pt1 | contig 51756 bp, 58 predicted proteins | sample TabmetS3T2R1_FD_70207 | JGI IMG/M metagenome (GOLD analysis project Ga0081455, IMG submission 70207) | Tabebuia heterophylla rhizosphere microbial communities from the University of Puerto Rico - S3T2R1 | ecosystem: Host-associated > Plants > Roots > Rhizosphere ...
GTACCGTACCTGTCGTGAGGGTGCCACACGCGGAGGTCAGGCAGGGTGCCCCCAATGCGCGGGCAGCGGGGCAACCTGGCGGTGGCTAGGAGTTGAGGATCTGTACGTCGTCTGCGCCCGCTTCGACGAGGCTGGCGCCGGCGGCGTCGGCTGCGCTGATGAGGATCTGGATGGACTGGCCGGCGAAGGGGGTGAGGTTCCAGGAGCCGCGGGTCCAGGCGGCGTTGCGGTTGGTGGCGGCGCCGGCCTGGGTGAAGAGGACGGTGGTTCCGCTGGCGGTGACGATGGAGATGCGGAAGAAGTCGGCGGAGGAGGCGTTCGAGCCGTGCGCCAGGTACCAGGACATCGAGAGGGTGAGGGTGCCTGAGGCGGGCAGCGCGATGGCCGGCGAGCGGACGCTGGTCGTACCGCCGTCGATGTCGGCCACGCCCGCGCTGGCGCCCGCCAGGCGGCCGGTGACGAGGTCGTTGACGCCGGAGACCGTGGTGCCGAGCTGCTTGGCGCCGCTGGAGTCGGTGGCCTCCGGGTCGCCGCGCTCCCAGGCGCCGGTCGTGGCGGTGTCCGCGCCGCTCGGGTTGGTCGTCCAGCCGGTCGCGGTCTCGAAGTTGTCGGCGTACACGACGGTGCCGCTGGGCGCGACCGCCAGCGTCCACAGCGCGTGCGCCGCAGCGTCGCCGGCCCGGTCGAAGGAGACGTCGTTGATGTTCGCCGGGAACGTGTCGCACGAGCGGTGATAGCAGGCGTCGAACGCGGTCTGCGTGCCGCCCCATTTCGCCACCTGCGCCGCCGTCTTCACCCGCGAGGCACCCGAGGCGACACCCGAGGTCTCCACCCCGATCGCGTTGAACGGCGCGTCGTCGGAGCGCCCGACGCCCTCGGTGTCCTCTTCGGTCTGTACGCCCAGCGAGTCGTAGTACGACTTGATCACCAGCCCGAGGCCGGAGGTAATACGATTGATGAAGAATCCGGCATTGGTCGAGGCGACCATATCGAAGTTGAAATAGCCGCGAATCTTCGCCCGCTCGGCCGCCGGCAGCGTACTCGCGTAAAAGTCCGAGCCATTCAGGCCCTGTTCCTCATCGGTCCAGAATGCGAACCGTACGTGGTTCAGCATGGTCGGCCGGGTGCGCGCCACGGTCAACGCCAACTCCAGCACCGTGGCCGTACCGGAGCCGTTGTCGTTGATCCCCGGACCGGCCGACACCGAGTCGAGGTGCGCGCCGAACATGTACACGTTGTTGGGGTCCCCGCCGGGCCAGTCGGCGATCACGTTCGGCCCCGCCCCGGCCGTACATCCTGAGGTGCAGTTCTGCCGGACCACCGTGAAACCGGCCGCCGTCAGCTGGTTGACCACGTAGTTCACCGAGGCGGTGTAACCTGCCGTAGTCGATCGGCGGGTCCCGCCGTTGGCGTTGGCGATGGTCTGCAACTGCTGCGTGTGTGCCCGCTGGTTGGCCAGCGGGATATCCGGAGCAGCCAGCGCGACGGCGCCGGGTCGCGGTGCGGCGGACGTACTCGCGGGTACGGCCACGACGCCCGCCGCGGCGAGCACGGCGGCCAGCAGCCCGCGGGGAATCGACGAGTGCATGAGGGGGTACTCCTCGTCTCGATGGGAATGCCGGGATCACCGGCAGCCGCAGAATAGAAGCCCCACCCATGAATGTGAACGGTCAATTGTCGCACTGCGGCGACCGCGGCACCGCCATTTGTCGGGTGCACGCCAGCGCGGCCCGACACGGGGGGTTGTGTCGGGCCGCGGTGCCGGGCGCGCGGGTTAGAACTTGTCCGCGTTCAGGGCGGTCTGGAGGTGGCGGGTGGTGTCCGATGCCCAGATGCCGTCGACGGTGGCGCCGACGTGCTTCTGGAGGGCACGGATGGTGATGGGACCGATGTTCCCGTCCACCGCGACCTTGAGCGCCGACTGCAGCGCGCGCTTGGTCTTCGGGCCGAAGCCGCCGTCGACGACCAGGCCGGCGTTGTGGTGCTTGTTGAGCGACCGCTGCATGGCCGCGGTCGTGGCCGGACCGAAGTCGCCGTCGACCTTGAGCGGCCCGGACGGCGGCCGGGGCTTCGGCGGGATCGGCTTGGTGCCGCCGTTGAGCGCGGCCTTCATCATGGCCGCCGACTTCGGGCCGTACACACCGTCGACCTCGAGCCCGTACTTCCGCTGGAACGCCTTCACCGCGGTTTCGGTCGCCGGACCGAAGTCACCGTCGACCGTCAGGCCGGAGTGCATGACGGTGTTCAGGTTGCGCTGCAGCGTCTTGACGTTGTTGCCCTTGGACCCGCGGCGCAGCATGCCGTCGTCCGGCGGCATCGGCGCGGACCCAGACCCGTACGCCGGGCGGCCGTAGCCGACCACGGTCGAGGAGTTGCGGGAACGCCGGGCGAACATGTCGGAGGTGTTGCCCTCCAGGGTGGTGATCGTGCCGTTGGAGTGCACCGCCTCGACCAGGCCGACGTGGTCGATCTTGTCGATGTCGCGGCTGCCGCCCCAGTCGAAGAAGACCACGTCCCCGGCGCGTACGCCGCCCAGCCCGTAGTGCCAGCGCCCGTTCGAGCGGAAGGTACGGGCGTGCTCGACGGTCCAGGCGTGCTTGCCGTACACGGCACCGGAGTTGTCCGAGTGGTACGCCTCGTAGCTGATCGCCATGTCACACCACGCCGCGTCGACGCCGTACCACGTGGTGATCTTGTTGTGGTTCGATCCGGGCGGGCTCTCCTTGAGACCGAGGAGGCTCCGCGCCGCGGCGATCATTCCTGATGCGCTGCCCATCAAATGTCCATATCCAACGGGAGCGCGGCCACGTCACCGGTGACGATGACGGTCGCGCTCTGGCTGACCCCGGTCTGGTCCGGGTCCACGTCGAAGATCCCGGCGCCGTACGTCGGTTCGACTGCCGTCGGATCCGCGGCCGCCGTGGCCGCTGGCGCCGCGGCCGGCTTCTGGGCCGGCGCAGCACCGACACCGCTCGCCAGCGCCGCGACCCCGACACCAGCGCCGACGGTTCCCGCACTGGTCCACAGGAACCACCGGCGGCTCCGGGGCCGCGTTCTGAACTGCGGTTCGTCCATAACCGCCAACTCCTTCCCGATGCCCTCCGGTTGAGGACATCCGTGAGGCGGAGGCATCCGACCAACTACTGCGTTCGGGCGCCAGAAGCGAACCGGTCATTGGCATATATCGGCCAACGCCACCGAGTGGCCTTGTTCAGGACATTTAGGGCAGCCGCTGGACGAGCCGCATAGTAACGGGCCTAAGGTCCGGGCAGGGGAACGCAGACGGGTGCTTTTCACGTCCTCTACCGGACACTGCCGCGCCGCCCTCACGGAGGTGAGCCATGGAGCCCAGAGACGGCTCCGTACCTGCTGAGATCCTGGATACGTATCAACGGCTGGTACGCGCGACATGCGTCCCGGTCCCCCGAGCCGGCGAGCCGGACCAGGCGTGGCAGGCACTGCCGCGGCTGGTGGAGTGGGGCCTGGCGCATGACGCACGGCAGGACGATCGGTTCCGGTACGTCGTACCGACCCCTCCTGCCATTGCACAGACCCACCTGGCGCTGGCGCACGCCCGATCCATCGCCAGCACCGTGGAACAGATGAAGCGCACCTCGGACGTCCTGTCCCAGCTCACCGCGACCACGCCCGTCACGGTCGAGGACCTGGCGCCGGTGGAGATGATCCACGGCACGGAACAGGTCGACGCGGTGGCGCGGTCGATGCACCTGATCGCGCGCAACGAGTTCCTCCGGGTGGACGCACCCGCGATCTCGCCGCAGGTCACCGAGCGCCTGTCCCGGCGCAGCTTCCCCGAGGACGTGGGGTCCCGGGGGCTCCGGCTGCGCACCGTGGTGGACGAACTGTTCCCCACGGCGGCCGACTCCGCGGAAGTACTGCGCGATGCCGAACGCACCGGCGAACAGATCCGGGCGGTACGCCGCTGCCCGGTCACGATGCTGGTGGCCGACCACGACCAGGCGCTGCTCGCCGTCGCCGAAACCGGCGCCGAATGGGGACTCCTGGTCCGGGAGAAGTACCTGGTGGCGGGCCTGCGGGCACTGTTCGAACTGCTGTGGGCGCGTGGCCGCCCGCTGACCGCCGAGAACAACAACGATTCGATCCTCACCGCGACCGAGCAGCGCATCCTGGTGCTCCTCGGGTACGGCCGCGGTGACGCCGCGATCGGGCGGGCGCTGGACCTGTCCGAGCGCTCGGTACGCCGGCACGTGGCGAACCTGCTGTCGAAACTCGGCGCGGAGTCCCGCTTCGCGGCCGGCGCAGAGGCGGCTCGGCGCGGCCTCATCTAAGTGCGAGGGCAGGGCGTCCGGGGGCGCCCGCTCTGTACTCAGTAACGCTCCCGCCACTGCGGCGGGTAATCCTCCTCAGCACCATGCCAACCGCCCGTGCGGTAGGCCACCGCCTGGGCCCAGGCAATAAGTCCTCTGTCGTTCAGTACATCGATGCGGTACGACGCGAGCCGGCGTGATCTGGACAGCTCACCCGCCTCCGCCCGCAGCGGCTCGCCCGGTGTGGCAGCGGCCGCGTAGTGCATGGTCAGCCCGGTCGCCACCGCCAGCCGACCGTACGAATTGCAGGCCACCTCGAAGGCGAGGTCGGCGAGGCTGGCGATCACGCCGCCGTGCACCGTCCCGACCAGGTTCGTCGCTTCCCCGTCCGGCGTGGCCGTGACCGTCGCCCAGCCGAGTCCCCAGCCGGTCAGCGTCGCGCCCAGCATCCTGCCGAACCTGACCTGCTCGAAGGTCGCGGCCAGCCGGTCGCGCAGCGCGGTCAACTCCACCGGCCACTGTGGACGATCCATCCGTTGATCGAATCACGTACTCCGCCGGTGCGGGTGGGATCGGACGCTGGCACGATTTCCGCCATGACATCGACCACCGAGGCTCCGGCGGCCAGCACTGTCACCTTCACGCGCTCCGACCAGATGCTGATCGGCGGGGCCGCGCTCGGCATCGCCCTGTCGGCGCTGGTGACGTACGCGCACCTGAACGACGTGCTCGCGTTCGTGGTCACCGCGGCCACGGTGGCGTCGATGGCCACCCTGGTGGGCCGGGCGGTGGAGCAACTGGGCGACCGGTTCGGGCCCGGCGCGACCGGCGTGCTGCAGAGCGCGCTGGGCAACCTGCCCGAGTTGTTCATCGGGATCTTCGCGTTGCGCGCCGGGCTGACCGACGTGGTTCAGGCGGCGATCATCGGCTCGATCATCGGCAACGCGCTGCTCGTACTCGGATTGGCGTTCCTGGTCGGCGGGCTGAAGCACGGCACGCAACGCTTCGACTCCAAGCTGGCACGCGACACGGCGGCACTGTCGGTACTGGCCCTGGCCGCGCTGGTCGTCCCCAGCCTCGCCTCGTACGTCCACACTCCGGCGGAGGCGCACGAGGGCAACCTGTCGATCATCGTGTCGGTCGTCCTGCTCGCGGTCTTCGCGCTGTCCCTCCCGGCCGCGCTCCGCCGCCGCAGCGCCGAACCCGCCACCGGGCCGGCCGCGCACACCGAACCGCCGCGCTGGTCGCTGTCCCTGGCCATCGGCATGCTGGCCGCCGCCAGCGTGGCCGCCGCCTTCGTCTCCGACTGGTTCGTCGAGGCCCTCACCCCGGCCATGGACTCCCTCGGCGTCAGCCAGGCCTTCGCCGGCCTGGTGGTCGTCGCGATCGCCGGCAACGCGGTCGAGAACGTGGTCGGCATCCAACTCGCCTACCGCAACCAGGCCGACTACGCCTACAGCGTGATCATCAACAGCCCGCTCCAGATCGCCCTGGTCCTCGCCCCCGCCCTGGTCCTCCTCAGCCACGTCGTCGGCGGCGCCGTCCTCACCCTCGTCTTCGCCCCCATGCTGATCGCCGCCATCGCCATCACCATCCTCGCCGTCACCGTCATCACCATGGACGGCGAATCCAACTGGCTCGAAGGCACCGCCATGCTCGGCCTCTACGCGGTGATCGCCGCCTCCTTCTGGTGGGGCTGACGTGCTCATCGCCCACCTCAGCGACCCGCACCTCACCGCGGGCGCACTCGCCGCCGAACCGGCCGCCGGGCTGTACCGGGCACTCGGCCGCGTCCTGGCACTCGACCCGCGCCCCGACTGCGTCGTCATCACCGGCGACCTGGCCGACCACGGCCAACCCATGGAGTACGACCAGCTACGCGAGATCCTGGGCGGCTACCCGATCCCGGTCCACGTCACGACCGGCAACCACGACAACGCCGCCGCCATGGTCGACACCCTCGGCAACAGCCCACTGCTCGGCGGTACGGCCTCAGCCCACTACGCCGTCCCGTACCCCGGCGCAACGATCATCGCCCTGGACTCGGCCGTCCCCGGCAGCCCCGCCGGCCGCCTGGGCCCCGACCAACTCGCCTGGCTGGACACCACCCTCGCCGCCCACCCGGACGTACCCGCCCTCGTCTGCCTCCATCACCCGCCGATCCCCGTCGGCATCCCCTACATGGACAACATCCGCCTCACCGACGGCCCAGACCCCGCGGCAGTCATCACCCGCCACCCCCACGTCGTACGCGTCCTCACCGGCCACCTACACCGAGCGGTCACCACCACCTTCGCGACAACCCTGCTCACAGTCGCCCCCAGCACCCACCGAGCCGTAGACCTCCGCCTCAACGACGAAACCACCGTCGCCCTGGTCCACGAACCCCCCGCCTTCCTCCTCCACCTCCTCACCCCCCAAACCAGCACAACCCACACAGTCCCCATAGCAGCAACAAGTGCCCCATACGGCGTCTACTGAGCGCCGCGACATGACCAATCCGCACGACGAGTACGTGGAGCAGCTGAGCCAACTCCTCCGCCAACGTGATTGCGCCCTGCTCGACAGGCTCGCTCAGGCAACGGAGACGGGAACTGAGACGGAGACGCCTGGGACAGCCGCCGACGGCTGGCAATAGCTACTTTGGGCGGTGGAGGTGGGATTTGAACCCACGGAGGTGTTGCCACCTCACACGCTTTCGAGGCGTGCGCCCTCGGCCACTAGGCGACTCCACCTGGTGCTGAGGGGAGGGTACCGGATGGGGGTTGCGGGGGGTTGGGGCGGTGGGTGGTGAAGAAGGTGTCGAGGAGCGCGGTGCAGGAGGAGGCCAGGACGCCTCGGTGCACTTCGGGGCGGTGGTTGAGGCGGCGGTCGCGGATCACGTCCCAGAGGGAGCCTGCCGCGCCGGCTTTGGGGTCGTCGGCGCCGTAGACGATGCGGGAGACGCGGGAGAGGACCGCCGCGCCGGCGCACATGGTGCAGGGCTCCAGGGTGACCACGAGGGTGCAGCCGGACAGGCGCCAAGTACCCAGGACCGCGGCGGCGCGGCGGAGGGCCAGGATTTCGGCGTGGGCGGTGGGGTCGCCGAGGAGTTCGCGCTCGTTGTGCGCTTCGGCCAGGATCGCGCCGGACGGATCGAGGACGACGGCACCGACCGGTACGTCGCCCGAGGCCAGCGCCATAGAGCCGACCTCCAGGGCGTGCCGCATGGCGGCGGAGTAGGTCACGGGACCCGGAGCGCCTCCAACTCGTCCAGGCACCCGGCGCGCTCGCAGACGGTGGTGATGACGTCGGAGGGCAGCGTGCCCTCGTGCCGGACGAGCGCGAGCAGGTCCCGCGCGGGCGTACCCAGGTCCGCCACCACGCCTGAGTCGCCGAGCGGGTCGTCCTCGTCGTACTCGCCGTCCTCACCGGTGACCCCGTCGGCGAGGATGCCGGCCAGGTCGTAGTCGGCGACGCTGGCGGGGTGGGACAGGAAGACGCGCGGGTCGTCGTCGGGATCGATCACCCGGACGATGCCGACGTACTCGTCGTCCTCCTCGAGGAACAGCAGGGACGCGGTCGAGCCGTCCGCGGCGTCGCGGACCAGCTCGGCCAGATCATCGATGGTTTGTACGGACTCCAGGCTGACTTCCTGGGCCTTCCAACCGTCCCCGGTGCGAGCGAGGACGGCGGCGAAGTACGACACGAGGTTCCTCCCGTGGCGGGCTCCGGAGGGATGCGGCTGCACCCCTAGCGCGGTAGGGCGTCGACCACCCGATCGTATGGCTCAGACAACCCGATCCGGTGCGCCACTGCCGCCAGCATCTCATCGGCGTACAAGTCCAGATCGTCCAGGATGGCGCGCAACTCGAACTCTTCGAGGCCCAGGTCGCTGAAGATCAGCAGATCGCCGACCGGCCAGACCTCGTCAAGTTCCTCGTCGGGCGGCAACTCCTCACCCAGCCGGTCCACCGCCTGCTGCGCCAGCGGGTACTCCGGGACGGCCGTCACATCCGACAGCAGCACCCGGATGTCACCGCCGTGGCCCAGGTCGAGCCGGAGGGCGACGAAGAACTCGTCCTCCACGTCGACCAGCACCATCGGCCCACCCTCCGGGGGCTGCTGCTTCAGGGCGGCGACGCAGCTGTCCAGGTCGTCCATGACCGCCGGGGGCAGCAGCGCGCACTGCCACTGACCGGCGTCCCGGAACAGCGTCACCGCGAAACCTTCGTCTGCCACAGCAACGATCGTCGCAGAGCAACCGGCAAGCGCAAAGTCACGGCAGGTGCAGGAGCATCCGGGTGTTTCCCAACGTATTGGGCTTAACCCACTCCAGATCGAGGAACTCGGCGACGCCCTGGTCGTACGACCTGCGCAGCTCCTCGTACACCGAGGGCGCGACCGGGGAGCCGTCGATCTCCACGAAACCCAGCGAGCCGAAGAAGCTCGTTTCGAACGTCAGCACGAACACGCGCCGGATCCCGAGGCTGACCGCCACCTCCAGCAGCCGCCGCACGATCAGGTGCCCGACCCCGTGCCCGCGCAGCGCCGGGTCCACCGCGACGGTACGGACCTCGGCCAGGTCCTCCCACAGCACGTGCAGCGCGCCGCACCCCACGGTCGCCCCGTCCACCACGGCCACCCAGAACTCCTGGATGTCCTCGTAGAGGGTGACGGTCGGCTTGTCCAGCAGGTAGCGGTCGGCGCTGTACATGTCGATGAACCGGCGGATCGCGGGGACATCGGCGGTCCGGGCGCGTCGGATCTCCACCTCCATGGCCCGCAAGCGTATTCACCGGCCGGTACGTTCACCCGGTCGCGGCGTGGTGATCCACAACTCCTGCTCCCGACTGGCCGGAGACAGTACGGTGATCATCGTGACCTCGGTCGCGGTCCTGGGACTCGGGCTGATCGGCGGCTCGCTGCTGCGCCGCCTCGGCCCCGATCATGACGTGCGCGGGTACGACCGGGATCCAGCGACCAGGGCGGCGGCGACCGCGGCGGGGTTCCAGGTGGCGGGCACCGTGGACGCGGCCGTCTCCGGCGCCGGGCTGGTGCTGCTCGCGGCGCCCTTACCGGCCTTCCCGGACCTGGTCGGGGCGGTCGCCGCGCGCGCCGACCCCGCGCTGCTGGTCTCCGACGTGGCCAGCGTGAAGGCCGCGCCGCGCGACCTCATGCGTACCCACGGTCCCGGCCTGCGCTACGTCGGCGGCCACCCGATGGCCGGCACCGAGCGGTCCGGGTTCGAGGCCAGCGACCCGCACCTGTTCGACGGGGCGACCTGGGTGCTGTGCCTGGAGGAGGACACGCCGTTCGGGGACTGGTTGGCCATGGCGCGGCTGATCGCCGGGCTAGGCTGCCGGGTGGTGCCGGCCACCGCCGACGAGCACGACCGCGCCGTCGCCGGCATCAGCCACCTGCCGCACCTGCTCGCCGCGGCGCTGGCCACCGCCGCCGGCGACAACCTGTCCCGCAAGCTCGCCGCCGGGTCGTTCCGGGACGGCACCCGGGTCGCCGGCACCCGGCCGGAGCTGACCGCGGCCATGTGCGACAGCAACCGCGAGGCCCTGCTCGGCGCGCTGGACGGCGTACAGGCGACCCTGGCGCAGGTCCGTGACCTGCTCGAACGCGGTGAGTCGCTGCTCCCGGTGTTCGCCGGCGGGTACGACGCGCGGCTGCGCTGGATCGGGTTCGGGATGGGCGGCGACCGGTTCGTCCTCGACACCGGCAACACCGCGGACCTGCGTTCGGAGCTGCTGGCGCTGGGCCGCGCCGGGGGCCACCTGGACGAGGTGACCGACCGGGAACTGCACGGGTGGCGCCCCACTCCGTAGGCCCTATCGTTCCTGGCATGGTCTTCAACGAGGATGCCAACCTCGACACCTCGCAGATCTCCGACCGGCGCTCCGGCGGCGGCGGGTTCGGTATGGGCGGCATCGCCGTGGGCGGCGGCGGGCTGGGCATCGTGGGCCTGCTGGTGGTCGTGCTGTTCAACGTCCTCGGCGGCGGGGGCGGCGGCAGCGGCCTGAACGGCATCCTCAACGGCGGCGGCTCCGGCGCGGTCGGCGCGGACAACACCGAGCTGAGCAAGGAGTGCAAGACCGGCGGCGACGCCAACAAGAACGACACCTGCGCGAACGTCGGGTTCGTCAACAGCATCCAGGCCTTCTGGACCGACTACTTCCAGGGCCAGGGCCAGCGGTACGTGGCGGCCAAGACGGTGTTCTTCCGCGGCTCCACCAGCACCGGGTGCGGCCAGGCCAGCAAGGAGGTCGGCCCGTTCTACTGCCCGGCCGACAAGTTCGTGTACATCGACCTGGGCTTCTACGACGACCTGCGCACCAAGCTGGGCGCGACCGGCGGCCGGTTCGCCGAGGCGTACGTGCTGGCCCACGAGTACGGGCACCACATCCAGGACCTGCTCGGCACCATCGACCGGGTGGACAGCTCCGGCGACCGGGAGGGCCCGACCAGCCAGTCGGTACGCCTGGAGTTGCAGGCCGACTGCCTGGCCGGCGTCTGGGCCAAGGGCGCCACCGGGCCGGGCAAGCTGCTCAAGTCCATCAGCCAGCAGAACATCGACGACGCCCTCAACGCGGCGTCCGCGGTCGGCGACGACCGCATCCAGCAGGCCTCCCGGGGCCAGGTGAATCCGGAGTCGTGGACGCACGGATCGTCGGCGCAGCGGCAGAAGTGGTTCACCGCCGGCTACCGCGGCGGCCGGATCGACTCCTGCGACACCTTCTCCGGCGGCATCTAATTCGGTTTCCCGCGCCACACCGGCACCCGTAGGTTCGCCGGTGTGCGGATCGAGCTGTACGACGGGGACCGGGCCGTCCTGCGGGAGCTGTTCGAGCTGGCCGAGGACTCGGCGGCCGAGCTGGACTCCTACCTGGACGCCGGCCGGGTGCTCGTCGCCGTCGCCGGGGACCAGATCGTCGGGCACCTGCAGGTGGTCGGCACCGAGATCAAGAACATGGCCGTCCGCGAGGCCGAGCAGGGCCGGGGCATCGGCCGGCAGCTCGTCGCGGCCTCGGTCGACCTGATCCGGGCCGAGGGCGGCGGCCGCATGGTCGTGGCCACCGCTGCCGCCGATGTCGGCAACCTGCGCTTCTACCAGCGGCAGGGCTTCCGGTTCAGCGCGGTGGAGCGGGACGCGTTCACCCCGGCCACCGGCTACCCGGACGGGCTGGAGATCGACGGCATCCCGCTGCGGGACCGGGTCTGGCTGGACCGCGAGGTCAGCGCAGGTCGGTGAGCCGCGGCGGCCGGCGGGCGATGAGCGCGCCCAGCACCGAGCTGCTCTGGTCGGTCCAGCCCACCACGGCGAAGTCGCGGTACGTCGTGGCGGTGGGCAGCGCGGCGGACACGTCGATGCTGGTGAGCGTGTCGAGGTCGGCCTGGTCGAGCTTGATCAGCGCCTCCTTGCGTACCCACAGCTCGGCGAAGGTGCGCTCCGGGTGGTGGGCGGTGCGGACCAGGTGGCGCTCGGCCGGGGTGAGGACGGAGGCGGCCAGCCCGTCGAGCCGTTCCGGGCTGTCCCGGTCCAGGACGCGCTCCACGTCGACGGCCACCGCCGCGGTGTCCGCGGCAGCCGCCACGTACCCGCGGGTGTGGCTGAGCGTGACGTGCAGGCCGGGCGCCTCGGCGATGGCGGGCCGGCCGTGGCCCGGCTCGCCGCACTCGGCGCACTGCTGGGTGAGCGTGAGCGAGTCCGCGGCGGCGTCCAGGACGGTCGCGGCGCACTGCCGGGCGAGCAGGTGCGCGGCGATGAAGTCGGCCCGGTCGCCCGGGCGGCGCAGGGCGGCGGCCCGGCTCCGCTCGTGCTCGGTCAGCGCGGCGTCCGGCAACGACGCGAACCTCGCGGTGGGGCCGGCCAGCAGCACGCCGAGCGGCGCCGAATCGGCCGTCACGGACCCGATTGTCCCAGGGCTCAGCTGAGCGTGGCGATCACCGGGGCGTGGTCGGACCCCCGGTCGGTACGCCGCTCGGCCGGGTTGTCGGTGACGGTGGGCAGCTCCTCGTTGCCCGGCACGCGTACGTCCTTGACCTTGGCCAGGAACGCGTGGCTGGCCAGGATGTGGTCGATCAACTCGCCGCGACCGCGGTAGGTACGGGTGTGCCGCTGCGCTGCCGGGATCAGCTCGGCGAGGTTCCACAGCCGCGCGCCGTCGCCGCGGTCCGGCACGTCGGCGCCGGGCGTGCCGATCTCGGATCCGGGCGGCCCGTACAGGATCTGGGTGGTGGCGGCCAGCGGCTCGTCGTTCAGGTCGCCCAGCACGGCCAGTGCGCGGTCCTGGCCGTGGTCGTCCAGCAGCGTGTCGACCAACCCGCGTACGGTCACCGCCTCGGCGCTGCGGCGGAACAGGCTGTACGCCGCGTACCGGGCCCGCTCCCCCTCATCGCGCGGGTTGAACCGCGGCGTGCCGTCGTGGTGCGGCGGGTAGCTCTGCAACTTCGACTTCAGGTGCACGCTGACCAGGGTGAGCGGGCCGCCCGCCGGCTCGACCCGTACGGCCAGGGCACCGCGGCTCATCCACATCTCCCGGCTGCCCGCGTCGTCGCTCTGCACCGGGGCCAGCGGCGCCTGGTACAGCGCGGCGTCGGCGACCTGGGTGAGCAGCAGCCGGGACAGGAACCCGACCCGGATCGGGTGGGCGGCGGAGAAGTTCTCCGACAGCGCGGTGTGCCAGCTGCCGGGCAGCAGCGCCACCAGGTCGGCGAGGGCGTCCGGCTCGCCCACCTCCTGCACGGCCAGCACGTCCACGGCGCTGGCCTGGACGGTGGCCGCGAGCGCCGCCAGCTTCGCCTCGTACGTCTGCTGGTCGCGCGGGCCGAACTCGCCCCCGGGACGGAACAGGTTCTCCAGATTCCACGTACCCACGACAGTCATCGACGGCACCCCCCAGGTTGGCCGGTAACAGCCAGAGGCGGCGCCACCTGACCTGATACGCCCCGGAATACTGGCAGCATGCGCATTGGGGTATCGCTGCGGACCGGCTACGGGGTCGAGGATCCGCGGGTCGGCGCCCGGTGGATCGTCGAGCGGGCCAGGGCGGCGCGCGCGGCGGGGCTGGACTCGCTGTTCGTGGGCGACCACCACAGCACCGGCGGGGCGTACTACCAGAACGTGCCGGTGATCGGCCGGCTGAGCGCGGAGTGGGGTGCGGCGCCGTTCGGGGCGCTGTTCCTGCTGCCGCTGTGGCATCCGGTGCTGCTGGCCGAGCAGGTCGGTACGCTCGCCGCGCTGGCGCCGGGGCGGTTCGTGCTGCAGTGCGCGCTGGGCGGCGGGGCGGACCAGTTCGGCGCCATGGGCGTGGCCGTACGCGACCGGGTCCGGCTGTTCGAGTCGCACCTGGACACCGTCCGCCGGTTGCTGGCCGGCGAGGAGGTGGCCGGCGCGCGGATCGGCCCGCTGCCGGCCGAGCCGGTGCCGGTGTGGATCGGGGCGGCGGCGGACCCAGCGATCGACCGGGCGGCGCGGCTGGGCGACGGCTGGATCGCCGGCCCGGAGGTGACGCTGGCGGAGGCGGGGCGGCGGCTGGCGGCGTACCGCGAAGCGTGCGAGCAGCACGGCCGCCCGGTCGGTGCCGCGGTGCTGCGCCGGGACGTACATGTGGGCGCCGACGCCGCGGACGCGCAGCGGGTGGCCGGCCCGGTGCTGGCCGCCGGCTACCGCGGGTTCGGCCCGGGAGTGGCGGTGGTGGGCGGGCCGGGTGAGGTGGCCGAGCAGTTCGCCGCCGCCGGCGCGCTCGGCTACGACGAGATCCTGGTACGCCACCTGGCCGAGGACCAGGATGAGGTACTGCTGTCGATGGCCCGGGTGGGCGAGGTGCGCACGGCGCTGGCCTGAGCCGCGTACACCTGGCCAGATACGCACGGAAGGGCTGATCTGGGGGCCGGAAGGGCGGACCCCCCGGCACCGGGTTGCCGGGCGGTACGCGGTCGGGGGAGTGTGCTGGTGATGGCTATGCGAACGGGTCGGGCAGTGCTGGTGCTGGCGTTGCTGGCGGCCGGCTGCTCCGGCATCGGCGACGACAAGTCGAGTTCGGCGGCGCCGCTGTCCGATGTGTGCGGCGAGGCGGCCAAGCCCACGACCATCCGCCCCGTCGCTCCGCGTGCCGACTCCCGGGACCGCATCACCGACAGCGGTTCGCACCTGTCGTACCTGGATGCCGGGCCGCCGTGGCAGCCGTGGAGCCAGGCGATCAGCCCCGGGCACCTGGGCGCGCTGTTCAACACCGGCTACTACATCGTGACCGACTCCTCGACGCCGAACGGCGAGTACTTCGCCTCGGTGCTGTCCGGGCGGGTGTACCCGGGGCAGCAGTCGAACCCGGACCTGGAGTGCATCGCGCAGCAGGTCTCGGAGGATCTGCGGACCGGGAACGCGTACCCGACGCCCAACCAGCGCACCGACGTCGCGGCCAGGGCGATGAGCGTCAACGGCTACCCGGCCTACCTGATCCGCTACAACATCGAATACCACGCCAAGGGGTACGAGGCGACGGGCGAGACGATCACCGTGGTCGTCGTCGAGACCCGCCAGTCCGACCTCGGGATCCTCTACACCTCGATCCCGAACAACGCGACCGAGTACAACCGCCTGGTCGACCAGGTCATCGCGTCACTGCAAGTCGCCTGAGCCATTCAGCGCAGTTCGACGAAGCCGGCCTCGGTCAGGGCCAGGTCCGGGTAGGTGGTGCCCGGGTAGATCGAGGTCACCTTGATCGTCACCTGGGTGGTCGTACCGTAGTCGTGCTCGATGCTCTGCACGATGTCCCGGTCGGCCAGTTCGGTGTTGAACGTGCCGCCGTCGGTCACGATCTGCACGCCCCGGATGCGGCCGTTCTCCTTGAACAGCGTGCGGTTGCGGGCGTACCCGTTGATGAAGTCCAGGCGGACCAGGTGGGTGGGCCGGGCGAACCGGAAGGTGAGGGTCTGGCCGACGCCGGTGCCGACCTTCTCGCCGTCGCTGTTCCACGCGGTGTTGGCGTTGCCGTCCAGCACGTTCTTGACGCCGTAGTCGCGGCCGAGTTGCTGGTTCGGCGGGAGCTCGCTGCTGGCCGTGGCGGTCATCGTGCTGCGGTCCACCTTGACCCGCTGCTGGTTCTGCTGGGTGGCCTGGGTGCTCGGCGGCGGCGTGGTCGGGTTCGCCGTGGTCTGGCTGGTCGCCTCGACGGTCACCTTCGGCGGGCTGGACGCGCCGGAGACCGGGTCCTTGCCGCCGGACTTGCTGAGCGCGAAGACCACGCCCGCGACGATGAGCGCCAGCGCGAGGACCACGGTCACCACGATCTTCGCCGGGAAGCGGGTCTCCGGCTGCGGTGGCGGCGGCAGGTACTGGACCGGCTGCGGCTGCATGGTCAGCTTCTCGCCGCAACGCTGGCAGTACGTCCGGGACTGGGCGTTGATCTCGCCGCAGTTCTGGCAGGTGATCGACGGGCCGGCCGGGAGCGGGTTGGCGGCCACGTCCTCGCGTACGGCCTGCCGCTGGGCCTGCGCCTCCTGCGGCGGGAGCGGGGTGTTCGGTCCCTGCCAGGTCGGCGGCGGCGGACCCAGCGCGTACTGCTGCTGCTGCCCGTACGGGCCGGGCGGCGCGGGCGAGCCGGGCGGGCCGGGCGGCTGGACCGGGCCGGGGACCGGTGGCCTGCCGACGAGGGTGCTGTCCCAGCCCAGGTAGTGGCCGTTGGCGCAGAAATCCGACCCGGCCGCCACCCGGTCACCACACTGCGGGCACTGCGTAGGCGGCACGGACTCACTCCCCCACTCGAGGCTTTCCTCGATGAGACCACGCGCCCGCCGCGGTCGGCAGGACCGTTCGGGCAGCCGAACGGGCGCCGGTGGGGTCAGCAGTCGTCCGGTTCCGGGTCCGGCGGCGCGCCGGGCGTGACGCCGACCCTGGCCGCCTCCAGCTGCGCGCCCATGGCCAGCCCGAACAGCAGCGCGATCGAGCTGAGGTTCGCCCACACCAGCACCGCGATCACCCCGGTCAGCGGCCCGTACGTGGCACCGGCGTTGCCGGACACCGACAGGTACAGGACCAGCAGCAGGGTGAGCGCCAGCCACATCAGCAGCGCGACTGCCGCGCCCACCGCCAGCCACGTACGCCCGGGTTGCCGGCGCCGCGGGGCGTACCGGAACAGGACGGTGATCGCGACCAGGCACAGCAACGCGCCCAACGGCCAGCGGACGATCGTGTACGCCGCGTGCGTGGTGCGCCCCCAGCCGTACACCTCCGCCGCCGCGTCGCCCAGCGGGCCGCCGGCCACCAGGATCAGGAAGCCGATCAGCGCGGGGATGCCGGCCACCAGCATGAGCACGAACGCCCGGCCGTACTTGCGGTGCGTCGGCCTGTCCCGTTCGATGCCGTATATCCGGTTGGCGCCCCGCTCCACCTGGGCCATCGCCGTGGTGAGCGAGGCCAGCGCGGCCACCAGGCCGCCGGCCAGCGCGGCGATGCCGCCGTTGCCCGCGGTGCGCTGGCCCTGTTCCAGCACCCGCGCGATCGTGTCCTGCGAGGAGCCGGGGGTGAGGGCGAGCAGCGTCCGGGTCAGCACCTCGCGCAGCCGGTCGGCGTGCACGGTCGTGGACAGCCCGACCAGCGCGATCGACAGCGGGAACACCGCGAGCGCGAGCTGCAACCCCAGCGCGCGGGCGTGGCTGAACCCGTCGCCGTACCGGAAGCGCTTGAACGCCTCGGTCAGCAGCCGCCGCCGGCCCACCCGGCGCAGCGTCTGGCCGGCATCGGCCGCGTCCAGCTCACCCTCAGGCGACCGCGCCGTCTCCGGCACCCGCACGACCAGACTCATCCGCTCGCCCCGCTCATGAGCGCGGCCCCCTGATGAGGACGGCGCCCGGGTCGGCGGTGATGGTCAGCTCGCGCCCGGGCGCGACCGGGTCGCCGTCCAGCTCGCGGGCCACCGCCCGGTCGGCGTGGATCTCGATGCGCCGGCCGCTGCGGCGTACCAGCCTGGCGTCGGTACGCCGGCTGCGCCGGATCACGTGCCAGGCGATGTGCAGCCAGTCGCGCAGCCGGCGGGGAGCCAGCACCGCCACGTCGAGCGTGCCGTCGTCGGGCCGCGCGTCCGGCAGCACCTGGATGCCGCCCTGCAGCGACCCGACGTTGCCGACCAGCACCATCCGGGCGCGGTGCCTGGTCGTCTCGCCGTCGACGCTCACCTGCACGGCGAAGGCCCGGTCCCGCAGGTGCCTCAGCCCGGACAGCACGTACGCCAGCGCCCCGACCCGCGCCTTCAACCCCTCCGGCGCGTCGGCCATCATCGCGGCGTCGAAACCCATCCCGGCCATCACCACGTACCCGCCGGCCGGCAGGCCGTCGCCGCCGACCCTGGCCAGGTCGATGCGCCGGTCGGCGGGGTCGACGACCGCGTCCAGCGCCGGTTCCGGCTCCAGCGGCAGGTCCAGGTTGCGGGCCAGCAGGTTGCCGGCGCCCAGCGGCACGATCACCACCGGCGTCCCGGTGCCCGCTGCGGCCGTACACACCTCCCGTACGGTCCCGTCGCCGCCGGCCACCAGCAGCGGCGTACGCCCGGCACGCAGTAATTCCCGCGCCACCCCGCGGCCGGCATCCTCCGGCGTGGTCTCGCGCTGGTCGGGCGCGGGCAGGCCGGCGTCGGCGAAGATCTTGCCGATGGCCTCGCGTACCCGCTGGTCGGCCTTGGTCGGGTTGACGATCACCCCGGCGCGGGGCTCAGGCGTGGACATGCTGCCTCCCGCGGGCCCTGGCCCCGGCCTCGCTGTCCCGGCGGCGCATCCCCTGGTAGGTGATGGTCATGCAGGTCAGCCCGTTGAGGGCGCCGACCGCGACGTCGGAGGGGTGGTGCATGCCGCGGTAGACCCGCGCGCAGGCCACCGCGAGCGGGATGGCCACGGCGCAGACGACCAGCGCCCGGCGTACCCAGGGACGGGCGGCGGTCATCGCGGCGACCGCGGCGAGGGACAACCACAGCGCGGCGCTGGCCCCGGTGTGACCGGAGGGGAAGCTCGAGGTGGGCGGCGAGGCGTCCAGGTGCGGTACGTCCGGGCGGTCGCGCTCGATGAGCACCTGGACGAGCAGGAAGATCAGCGCCTGCGCGGAGACCGAGAACACCAGGAACAGCGGCTCCCGCCAGCGACGCAGCCGCCAGCGCAGCACGATCGCGATGACCGCGACGGCGGCGATCACCGTGGGCGTCTCGGCGGTGAGCGTGATCCAGTGGGTGATGGTGTTCCAGGTGCCGGTCCGGTGGTCGGCCAGGCCGTGCTCGATGCCCCGCTCGCCGGGCAACGTCGCGACCCTCGTGACGAGCAGGCCGATCCCGACCAGGGCGGCCCAGGTCAGGGCGTACGCGGCCAGCATGGCGGCGGCGCGGCGGGCGGGCGAGGGGGTCACGCCGCTGTTGTGCCCACCGCCGATCGGCGCCGAAACCTGAGCCGATCCAGCCGTACCGCGGCCAGCCCGCCAAGCACGATGGCGCCCGCGGTGAACCAGCCGGCCAGGACGTCGCTGACGAAGTGGACGCCGAGGGCGACCCGGTCCAGGCCGGTGACCGCGACGAGTACGACCGAGAGCGCGGCGACCTGCCTGGCGTAGGTGTGGGTGACCGCGGCGGCGACCAGCAGGATGCCGCAGCACAGCGCCGAGGTGAGGGCGTGGCCAGAGGGGAAGCTGTAGCCGGGTGCCACCGCCACCGGGTCGGGCAGCACCGGGCGGGCCCGGGCCACCGCGTACTTCATGGCGACGCCCACGATGCCACCGAAGGTGACCGTGGCCAGGCACCAGGCAGCGAGCCGGCGCCACCCGCGCGTCCACAGCACGACTGCCACTACGGCAACCGTGACACGGAATACCGCCGGGCCGCACACCTGGGCGATCACCTCCAGGGCGCGTACGGCGCTCGGGTGGTCACGTACCGCGTCGTGCAGGCTGCCGGCCACGCCGGTGTCGAGGTTCTCCACCGGCTCCCAGCGGCCCTCGGCGGCCAGCAGGACGAGGACGCCCACCAGCGAGGCGGCGCCGGCGATGAGCACACCGGCCGAACCACGGACGGCGACGCGCGCCTCGGGGGTCTGCTGGAGATCGGGCACCCACCGTGTGTACCCAGTCGGCGCCGCGGGCACCATGTCGGCCATGACGGGGCTGGTGGTGGTGGACGGCGCGAACGTGGTCGGCTCCCGCCCGGACGGCTGGTGGCGGGACCGGCCCGGGGCGGCGCGGCGGCTGGCCGAGCGGTTGGCGGCCGGGGTACCGCTGCCCGGGGAGCTGGTCCTCGTCCTCGAAGGTGCCGCCCGCCGCGGCGTCCCGGAGGGTGACGAGTCGGGCGTACGGGTCGTACACGCCGCCGGTTCCGGGGACGACGCGATCGTGGACCTGGTCGCCGCCGCGTCCGGGCGGCCGGTCACCGTGGTGACCTCCGACCGGGGGCTGCGGGCCCGGGTCGCCGCGCTGGGCGCCGCGACGGTCGGACCGCGCGCGCTGGATTCAGACCATCCCTGAGGTGGCGGCGAGCTCGGCGGCGATCCGGGTGACCAGCTCGCCGGCCGGCATGGTCCGGATCTGCCGCCACCCGGTGCCGGCCCACAGGTGCAGGGCGTCGGCGTCGCCCTGCTTGGCGGCCGCCGCCCGTACCGGCCTGGTCAGGTGGTGCACCCACGGGTAGCCGGCCGGCGCCTCCCCGGTGTGCTCGGCCAGGAAGGCGTTGACCAGACCACGCGCGGTACGCCCGGTGAACGCCCTGGTGAACGCGGTCTCGCGGTAGGCGTCGCTGTGCAGCGCGGCCCGGTGGGTCGGGTTCGTCCCGGCCTCCGGGCAGTCCAGGAACGCGGTGCCGAACTGGCCGGCCTGCGCGCCCAGTGCTGTCACCCGGGCCAGGTCACCGCCGGTCATCAGCCCGCCGGCCGCGATGAGGGGCAGGTCGGTGACGGCCCGTACGGCGAGCAGCAGGTGCCGCAGCGGCAGCGCCCCCTCGCCCGCCGGCCTGGTCGCCTCGTCCACGAAGCTGCCCTGGTGCGCGCCCGCCTCAGCGCCCTGGACGCACAGCCCGTCGGCGTCCACCTCCGCCGCCTCACCCGGCGTGGTCACGGTCACCAGCACCGCGGTGCCCTGCCGCCGCAGCCGCCGCACATCCGCGGCCGGCGGGTTGCCGAAGGTGAAGCTGACCGCCGCGACCGGCGCCGTGGCCAGCAGGTCCAGCTTCGCCGGGTAGTCGTCGTCGTCCCAGTGCGGGTCGCCGAGGTCGACGCCCAGCCGGTCCGCGGTCGGGCGCAGCCGCCGCGCGTACGCCTCGATCGCGGCGCGGTCCGCATCCGGTACGCCGGGCAGGAACACGTTCACCCCGAACGGCCGGCTGCTGAGGGCCCGTACCGTCTCGATCTGCCCGGCCAGCCAGGCCGCGCTCTGGTAGCCCGCCGGCAGGAAGCCGAAACCGCCCGCCTCGCCGGCGGCCGCGACCAGCTCCGGGGTCGAGGGGCCGCCGGCCATGGGTGCGACCACGACGGGTACGGACATGCCCAGCGACGCCGCGAGGTCAGCCATGTGGATAAGTCTGCCTGCCCGGAACGGCCGCCGGGTTACGGTGGCCGGGTGTTCACGCCCACGCTGCCGATCCGGACCGAGCGGCTGGAGTTGCGGCTGTTCCGCCGCGAGGATTTCGCCGACTCCTTCGCGTACCACTCGCGTGCCGACGTCGCGCGGTACCTCTACCAGGAGCCGCGGACACCGACCGAGTACGAGGCGATCCTGAACAGCAAGATCACGCACACCGGGTTCGCGGCCGCGGGCGACCGGATCAACCTCGCACTGGTGCCGCACGACCTCGGCAGGGTCGTCGGGGACGTCATGCTGCTGTGGACCAGCAGCGAGCACCGCCAGGGCGAGATCGGCTTCATCCTGCACCCCGACTACCACGGCCGCGGGTACGCCCACGAAGCGTCCGAGGTGCTGCTCCGGCTCGGCTTCGACGGGCTCGGCCTGCACCGCATCCAGGGCCGGCTGGACGGCCGCAACACCGCCTCAGCCCGCGTCCTGGAGAAGCTCGGCATGCGCCGGGAGGCGCACCTGGTCGAGAACGAGTTCATCAAGGGCGAGTGGACCGACGAGGTCGTCTACGCGATCCTCCACCGCGAATGGCTCCAACGAAGCTGACCACCACCCCGCGCAGTCCCTGACCCACACCGCGGCCGCGCGGCCCCTGACCCACCCACCCCGCGCCACGCGGACCCTGACCCGCCCGCGCGGGCTCTGACCGCAGCCTCCGCCGCAGCTCGCCGGGCCGCCTGCGGCGTAGTCCTCCCGCCGTCGTTGGCTGGCGGCGGTCCCTCGGTCAGATGGTCGAGCCGGGTGAGCCGCCGGCGATCTGGTACGACCACAGCTCGCTGTGCGTGGCGACCGGGGTCGGCGCCTCGCCGCCAGCGCGCTCGGCGGCCGACCGGTGGCCGTGGGCGAAGGCGGGCGAGTTCAGCCAGCCCTGGAACGCCTCCTCGTCCCGCCAGCGGGTGATCACCAACCACTGCGTCCGCTCGTCGGTCGGCTGGAGCAGCTCGAAGCCCTCGAACCCGTCCTGGTTGTCCACCGCGCCCGCCCGCGCCGCGAACCGCTTGGCCAGCTCGTCCCCGCTGCCGCCCGGCACGCTGATCACGTTGATCTTCACCACCGTCATGCACATATGATGCCGCGACCTGGCCGCTCCGGAACCCTCCAACCCGCCTAAACTTAGGTTCGCCTTACCTAACTTGCCGGGGACGGCGATCGTGCGTCCGCCGTCCCCGACGGGCGCTACACCACCGAGCGGCGCAGCGCCTGGGCGATCAGCGTGACCCCGTCCTCCGGCAGCACGAACCGCTGACCCTCCAGCCGCCGCACCACGTCGATGACCTGGCGGTGGTAATCGGCGTTGCTGGTGTAGAGCTGGCCGAGCTGGTCGGCGCCGAAGTCACGGTGCGTCCCCCACAGCACGCAGAACACGCTCAGCGGGTTGGTCGTACTCGCCGGCGCATTGAGCCCGTCGTTCAGCGACACCGGGACCTCGACGTCCGGCAGCCGGATGCCCCCGAGCGCGAGCCCCAGCGAGTCGCGGACGAACGTGGCCGGCGCCACCGGGTTACTCACCGCCACCGGCTGCGCCCGCTGCGGCGCCAGCCCGGTGCGTACCCACGCGTCGAGCGCGCCGTACGCGGCGTGGAAGACCGCCCACGACTCGACCTGGCTGGGGCCGGGGTTCACGCACTCCAGCGCGGGCGCCGGCCCGAACTCGCGGGTCTGGATCCCGCCGAGGGTGCCGCGGAAGTCGGTCGGGTCGGTCACCGTCGAATATGCCGGTACGTGCGAGGCGCCGGCGATCTCCCACGTGCGCAGCGCGTCGTTGTCCGGGACGCGCAGCGTGCCGATCCCGCGGGCCAGGTCGTTCTCGGTGTCGACGCGGATGACCTTGGTGCCGACCGACTGCTGCGGCGGCAGCGTGCTGCCACCGATGGCGATCAGGAACCCGTCGTACACGTGTTGCAGCGGCTGGACGGTGTTGTAGTAGATGCCGAGGAACCGTGCCGACTGCGACGCGCCGCCCGCGTACACTTGGCGGATCCGCAGCGAGGACAGCGGGTTGGCGCGGCTGCGGCCCTTCGCCAGCTGCGCGACCTGGGTGTACACGTCGAACGACTGCGAGTCGTCCAGGATGGTCCCGCCAGCGGTCAGGTCCAGCGACCCGTACCGGGCCGGGTTCCACTGGGTGAGGCCGAGACCGGCGGTGGCGCCGGTGGTGGCGCCGTTGACGCCGACCCGCTGCACCGACGCGCCGATGTAGGTCCACCCGTGCCGGACGAAGAAGTCACCGCTGGTGCCCCACTCGGTGTCGATGTCGTGGCCGGCGGTCACGTTCTGCCAGTCGACCACGGCGATCCCGGCCGACCGGCCCGGGCTGATGGGGCTGCGTACGACGATCCGCGTCGTGTACTGCATCGTGCCGATCGGCGTGGCCGGCACCCGCTGCTGGTCGACCGTCGGCGCGGAGTTGAACCTGGTCGCGGTGCCGGAGATGAAGAACTCCTGCTCCTGATACCCGAGCCGGCGCAGGTTCAGCGGCGTGGCGTAGAAGACGTAGTTACGCGACGGGTCCCCCGGCCGCGCGGTCGACGGTATCGGCCCAGCAATACTCGCCGGCCCCGCCCCAGGCGACCGCGTAACCACCCGCCCCGCACCCGGTCCGCCAGTCGCCCCCGCAGCCTCCGTACCCGGACCGCCAGTCACCCCCGCGACGGTCCCACCCGGCCCGCCAGTCCCCATCACGGCCGCCGAGCCCGGCCCGCCAGTCATCCCTGCGGCCGTCGCACCCGGCTCCCCCTTCGCCCCGGCGGCCGTCGCGCCAAGCCCGGTGGCGGCCGAGCCGCCGATCCCTGGTGCCGCAGCGGCGGTGGCCGCGCCGTCAGCGCGGGCACCGGCCGCGGACCCACTGCCGGCCCCGGCGGCCGCCCCGGTGGGGGTGACCGCGGCGCCGGCCGCGGCCGGCAGGAGACCGACCGCGCAGGCGGTGACGCTGAAGAGGAGAAGTGTTCGGCGTTGCCTCGGTGTGTGGCTTGCTCGTGCTGACACGAACGCCTCCTTGTGCGCGACGGTCCGCCTGGCCAGGACGCACCGCCAGTTGGCAGCGCACCGGCTCTGCCCGCCCGCCGCCAGGCCTGGCCACGGGCCGGTGCACTCGCACATGGACCTATCACAGAACGGCGCTCCAGAACAGCGTTCGGCAACTCGCACTCACCCGGATGGCTAGCCCGGCCCGATGATCATCGCTGCCCGACCGTGCGATATCCGCGACCCGCGCGGCACCAATCGCGGGATACCGTGGTGACGGGTGGACCCGGCAGACCTTTCTATGCATGCTTCATCCACCACTCAGTGAATTCGGTCGCTCGACCATCCGGATCAAAGCGGATCACCCACAGGTTGCTGAACGTCCCCGACCGGTACGCGGTTGTCCCGCGGATCACCGCGACATCGGCACCGATGCTGACCGGCTGCCACTCGAACGTGGTATCACCCGGCCCGTCGCGGTTTCGCAGCCACCCGCTGACGATCTCCTCCCGCCCCTTCCACGGCTGCTCGTACGGCCGGGGGTAGTACGTCGCGTCGGCGGCGAACAACCCGCCGATCTCGTCCTTGTCGTTGCTCTCCCAAGCGCGCCGGTAACCCTCGACCCACGCGCGAACCCGCTGCTCATCGACCATGTGCCCAGTCCTACCGCTGCCCTCTGACACTTCTGGGCCCAGCCGCCCGTACGTACGGCGTACTCACCTGATCAGGTGCTGCCCGCGATCACACAGAAAGGCAGGGACGCCGTGATCACACCCCTACAACTGTGCACACGCCCGAGGCCGAAATAGATTTCCTGCGCAAATAGCAAACCGTGTTCTCGTCGTTACCGATTGCATCAGGATCCGCACGATTTCCGTAATAGGAAAACGTGCGAAATAATGCCGCGCGGCCCGACGTTCCGCGGCCACCCCGATTCGCCAAACCCGGCGAGCTATGGCATAATCGAACATGTGTTCGAACGGGTGGGGGGCAAGTGATCCATGGACGACGGCACCGCAGCCGACCAGCGGTGGTCCACTTCAGCGGCGATGAGCAGGAGGTACGTTCGGCGGCGGCCGAGGTGATCGCCGCCTGGTACGGGTTCCGGACCAAGCCGTACTACCGGGAGCCGCCATCGTCGGTCCGGTCCGATCTGGAGGATCTGGACGCCGCCCTGGACGGTCCCGCCGACACGCTGGCCGACGCGGTCAGCAACTACCTCGCCGGCACCGCGTTCTGGTGCGACGAGCCCCTGAAGCTCGCCGAGTTGCACCTGCGCCGCGTCGCCTACCCACTCCCCGACCGCGCCGCCCTCCGCGGCTGTCACCCCCTGGAGGGCGCACCCCTGCGCACCCCGCGCCGACCCATCACCCCCGGCATCTCAGTCATGCCCTTCCGCCCCGGCCCACCCCCCATCGACTAACCCCACCCCCGCCGCCCACCCGAACAGGGCGCGCCGAGCCCACTCAACGCCGAGCCCGACCCTGCCACCGGTTGGCCGCAGGCACGACCGTGCGACCGGGGCAGGGCGAGACACGGGCCGTTACGAGCCAACCACCGCACCGTCGGGCCCACGGGCTCCACCCGCCCAGCCGACCGCCGCACCACCAGGCCCGCTGGGTCCACCGCGCCACCGGGCGAGACCACTCTCCGACCAGCCGACCGCGGCCATCCGGCCATCCGCCTACACCGCCAAGGTCGCGATCGATCGATGCCCACTCCAACCCCGGCCTGTCTCCGATCGGCCGTCCCGACGGGCCCGCCCCGACGGGCGCGGCCGGGGGCGCGGCCGGGGGGCGCGGGCCGATGGAGTTGCGGTGCTTGCCCGGTCGGCGCCTGTTGGCCGCTCACGGGCAGGACCGAAGAGAGTTGCGGTCTTGACAAGAAGAGTTGTCGGTGGGGAGCATGGGGCATGCTCGAGGTGACGGTGATCGAGGATCCGGCGGCGGCCGAGGTGTCGCTGGACCCGGTGCGTACGCGGCTGCTGGCCGAGTTGGTCGAGCCGGCGTCGGCGACCATGCTGGCCAGCCGGGTGGGCCTGGCGCGCCAGAAGGTCAACTACCATCTGCGCGCCCTGGAGCGGCACGGCCTGGTGGAGCTGGTCGAGGAGCGCCGCAAGGGGAACGTGACCGAGCGGATGATGCGCGCGACCGCAGGCTCGTTCGTGATCTCGCCGGCGGCGCTGGCCGCGGTCCAGCCCGATCCGTCCCGCTCGCCGGACCGGCTCTCGGCCCGCTGGCTGCTGGCCGTGGCCGCCAAGCTGGTCCACGACGTCGGCACCCTGATCACCGGCGCGAGCGCCGCCGGCCGGCCGCTCGCGACGTTCGCGATGGACGGCGAGGTCCGCTTCGCCTCCGCCGCCGACCGCGCCGCCTTCGCCTCGGAGCTCGCCACCACGGTCACCGCGCTGGTCACGAAATACCACGACGGCAGCGCCGAACGCGGCCGCCCGCACCGGATCGTCCTTGCCGTACACCCGACGTTGAAGACCGAGGACTGACCCCGGCGCGCTCAGTCCTGGACCCGCCCGAGCAGCATGATCTCGGTGTCCCGCATCAGCTCCACGTACGACCCGACCGCGTCCCGCAACGCCTGCCGGCGCTCGGCCGCGGTCTCCACCGCCGTGACGTAGGCGTTCAGGGACGATGCGGCCTGCTCGGCCAGGTCCAGCTCGCCGATCCGCCGCCGCGCCTCCTTCACCGCAACCGTCAGCCGGCCGGGATCCGCCTCGGCATCCTCGAAGTACAGCCGGTACTCGCGCATGAGCTTGTCCACTGCCGGGATCGCCCGCGCCGACTTCGGCCCGGTGCCGTCCTGCAGCCAGCCGGTGTCCAGTTCCTCGGCCAGCCGCTGGGCCTCCCGGCGTACCGACCTGATCTGCTGGGCGTCCGCGATCATGCCCGGCACCTGCGCGGACACCGTCGCCGCGCGGGTCCGCTCATCGGCGCGCAGGTACTTGCCCTGCCGCTCCAGGGTCAACCCGAACCAGCGGTACTCGTCCTGCAGATCCTTGACCCGCCAGGCGTACACGTCGGGCAGCAGGTCTGCGGCGATCCTGCCCATGTGGTTGATGTTGCCCCGGATGCCGCGGACGACCGCCTCGCGGCGCTGGCGCAGGCCGATCACCCCGTCGATCACCCGGGCCGCGACCCAGATGAAGAACAGGTCGGTGGTCACGTTCGGCCACATGTTGGCCAGCGGCGTGGCCTGGTCCAGCCGGTCGAAGTACTGGACGTACAGGGCGAGGGAGACCAGCGCGAGGACGAGCAGCAGGTCCAGCCAACGCGGCGTCAGGAGGCGGCGCATCGGGGCAGCGTAGGGCATCCGGCGCGAAGCTGAGCGAAGGGAGCAATGAACACAGATCCTTGCCGGCTGGGCCGTACGGCTCCGAGGATGGCGCCATGCCATTCGAGCTCACCGAGCGCATCAACCGCCACCTCACCGACGACAAGATCGGCTGGCTCACCACCGTCACGCCGTCGGGCCGGCCGGCACCGCGGCCGATCTGGTTCATCTGGGACGGTACGGCGGCGACGATCTACAGCGTGAACAACGGCGCCAAGCTGCGGCACATCGCCACCAACGACCAGGTCACGCTGCACTTCGGTCGTGAGGACGGCTTCGACATCGTGGTGATCGGCGGCCGCGCGGAGATCGTGCCGGACGCGCCGCTGCCCTCGCAGGTGCCGGCCCTGGCGGCCAAGTACGCCGACCTGGTGGTGAAGATGGGGCAGAGCACGCAGTGGTGGGACGAGAACTACAGCACGGCGATCCGCTTCACCCCGGAGCGCGCCTGGACGATCGGGGACTGACGCTGCGCGTACGCGACGGCGGGCCGGCCGACGTACCGGTCATGCTCGCCATGCTCGACGGTGCGGTGCGGTGCGCTGGCTGGTCGCGCGGGGGCGTACCGGCCAGTGGGGTACGGCGCCGTTCTCGGACACCCCGCGGCGGGTGGCGCAGATGACCGACTTCGCCGGCGCTCCGGGCGGCACGCACATCGCGGAGAGCGACGGGCGGCCGGTGGGGGTGCTGGTCGTCGGTACGGCCCCGGCGCACGTGCCGCCCGCCGCCGGACCGGAGTTGTACGTCAACCTGCTGGTCACCGACCGCGAGTTCGCCGGCCGCGGGGTGGGCGGCGTGCTGGTCCGGCACGCGCTGGACCTGACCGCCGCCCAGGGCGCCGCCGTGCTGCGGGTGGACTGCTACGCGGGCGGCGACCGGGCGCTGGTCCGCCAGTACGAAGCGCTGGGCTTCACCGCCACCGACCCGTTCACCGTCGAATCCGCCGCCGGGTCGTGGCCCGGACAGGTTCTGGAAATCCGGCTGACCGAGTAATAGCGCGGCGCGCGCCGACCGGCAACCTTCGGCGTACAGAATGGCTGACGTGAAGGTGCTCATCAGTTCGGTCCGGCACGGTTACGAGCATTACCGTACGGCCGTCCGGGAAGCGGTCGAAAGCCGTGGTCACCGGGTTGTCGAGCTGGCCACCGAACCCGGTCCGGGCGAGCCGGAAAAGGCCGACCTCGCGGGCGTACGGGAAGCTGATGTTGTTATCCTGCTGATTGGTGGCGAATACGGCGCATTCCAGCGATCCGGGCTGTCGGCGCCGCACGAGGAATTCCGGGAGGCAAAGGCGGGCACGCCGATCCTGGTGTTCGTGGAATCGCGCGTGGGTCGCGGTGCGACACAGCAGGCATTCCTGGACGAAGTGGCGGCGTGGGCGACCGGCCCCTTCCACGGCAGCTTCGCCGACAGCGCGCAGTTGCGGTCCCTGGTGCTGCGGGCGATCTACCGGTACGCGCTGGCGATGTCGACGTACGCGGTGGATGAGGAGTCGCTGCTGGAGCGCGCCCGGAACATGCTGCCCAGCCGGCAGCGGACCCTGGAGGGGCCGACCCTGGTGCTCGCGATCGCCGGCAGCCCGTACCAGCAGGTGCTCGACGAGGCCGAGGTGGAGGCCCGCGACCTGGCCCGGGACGTGCAGCGGGAGGCGATGCTCGGCCGGTACCCGATCTTCGAGGAGGCGGCGGCGACCAGCGTCGCGGTCCGCTCCGGTGAGCTGCTGCTCGCCCAGCAGGGTGTCTCGATCGTGCTGAACCAGACCGGTGACCTGCGGCTGGCCCGGTCGCTGAAGCAGCGCGGCAAGCGGAGCCACCTGGAGATCGAGGCGCTGATCGAGGAGGAGATCATGGCCGGGCTGGCGCACCTGATGCGGTTCGGCGACTGGCTGCTGGACCGGGTCGACCCGCTGCGGCGGCTGACCGACCTGGTGGTGATCGCCGAGATCGCGGGCGCCGCCGCCATGCCGTGGCGTACCCGTGCCGAGCACGCGGCCAACCCGCGGCAGGGGTCGATGGGCAGCGGCAGCAACAGCGTGGTCGCGGTCCCGCACCCGCCGCACCGGCACCGGCAGGCGCTGGCCCTCGACGCCGACCGGATGGCCGAGGACCTCACCACGCTGCTGCGCCGCCAGGTCCGGACGCTCAACGCCCCGGCCGTACCGCGCGAGGCCGAACCCGCCCCGGGACTCCTGCGCCGCCTGCTGGACCTGCTGACCTCGCTCGTACGGCTGGGACGGCTGGGACGGGCGCACCCGCCAGGGGAATAGGCAGCCGCGTGTACGAGCGCACATGCGCGCCCCGGCAGCCGGCTCCAGCCATGATCAAGTAGCTCGGCGTGGATCACTCGCGCCCCTACCGCGCCGCCGCCCTGGGCGGACCTTGCGGCCACCCGTTCCTAGACCGCCCGCGCGGTGCGGTGCTCGGCGACCGGCTTGGCGACGGCGACGAGCGCGTCCAGGGACAGGCCGAGCGCGCCGGCCAGGGCCGCCACCGTGAAGAAGGCCGGGGTCGGGATGCGGCCGGTCTCGATCTTGCGCAGCGTTTCCGCCGAGATCCCGGCCCGGGCGGCGATCTCGACCGGGCTCCGGTCGCCCCGCGCCTCGCGCAGCAGCGCACCCAGCCGCTCGCCGCGCTCGCGCTCCTCAGGGGTCAGCGGGACTCGCACCATGACCCGATACTAATACCGGTATAGTTATCGTGTGATCGAGTTGAAGACGCACACCGAGATCGACGCCATCGCCGCCGCCGGCAAGATCGTCGCCAGCATCCTGCTGGCCGTACGCGACCATGCCGCACCCGGGATCACCCCCCGTGAACTGGACGAACTGGCCGCCGACCTGATCTCCGACGCCGGGGCCAAGCCGACCTTCCTCGGCTACCAGCCCCGGCGGTCGGCCGTCCCCTACCCCGCCGTCATCTGCGCGAGCGTCAACGACGCGGTCGTCCACGCCATCCCCGGCCCCACACCGCTGGAGAACGGCGACCTGCTCAGCATCGACCTGGCCGTACACCTGGACGGCTGGTGCGCCGACTCGGCACTCAGCATGGTGGTCGGCGACGACCCGGACCCGGCCGACCTGGTCCTCATCGAGGCGACCGACCGGGCGCTCGCCGCCGGCATCGCCGCCGCCACGCCCGGCAACACCCTCGGCGACGTCTCCGCCGCCATCGGCAAGATCGGCCGTGGCACGCCGTACGGGATGATGGCCCACCACGGCGGCCACGGGATCGGCCGGGAGATGCACGAGGCCCCGCAGGTGCCGAACGAGGGCCGCCCCGGCGCCGGCCTGCGACTGCGCCCCGGCCTGGTCATCGCCATCGAACCCATGCTCATCGCCGGCGGCCGCGACGACTACATCTGCGACCCGGACGGCTGGACCCTACGGACCGCCGACGGCAGCCGCGCCGCGCACGCCGAGCACACGGTCGCGATCACCCCGTACGGCCCGCGGGTCCTCACCGCCCGCTGAACCCCCTCACCACCCGGCCGGCCTGTCATACCCCGCGGCCGGATCGCTCAACTGGTTCTGCCGGTAATGCGGACCGGTGATCCGCCGCCACCAGTGCCAGATCACACCCTCGGCAGACCGGTCGCGCATACCGCTCGCGATGGCACCGGGCGACGGGTTGACCGTGCCGACCGGGACTCGTAAACGCGCCTCCCGGAGCGTGGACCGCAGCCCGCCGTCGTTCGCGATCACCACGACCGCGCCGACCGTGCCGGCCCGTACGTCGGCCAGCATGTGCGCGGCGAGCGGTACCCGGCGCCCGCCCGGGCCGCGGTGACCGTATTCGATGTGGTCAACGCTGCCGGTCGCCAGCAGCGCTTTGCGGTACGTCTCCTGGTCGGCCTCGCCCGGGGGAGCGGCCGTGCAGTACACGACCGGGCCAATATGGGCGCCGTCCCAACCGATCCGTCCGCCCACCAGCGACCGGGCCAGGGAACGGATATCCACCCAACCCCAGCCGGGCGTGTCGGGCCCGCACATGTCTCTGGCTCCGTAATACATATCGAGCCCGTCCACATAGACGCCTACCCGCATGATGATCACGTCCTTTCGGCTTTCGGTGAGACGCATGTCTACCGGGCACAAAGGGCGCAGCTCAATCCCAGGCATATATCTGCATCACAGATATAACCGCGACGAATGGCACTCAGGGCAGGGTGTACGAGTACTGCGTGATACGCAGGGCACGTGGATCGATCGTCCACGGCACGATGTAGCGGTCACGGCCGCCATGGCAGGCGATCCCGTCCGCGGTGCCGGTGGTCTCGATCTCGCCGACGACGTAAAGGGCGTGCTCAGCGGCACAGTCGGACTGGTTGTGCCGCACCTCGCCGACGGTGAGGGTGACCTCCTCGGCACGCGTCTGGCTGCCCTTCACCTCGACGTGCAGCTCACGATCACCGGGCTGCCGGCACTCCAGGTCGTACCCGCGGTTGAGGCTGCCGACTCTGTCGACCCGCCAGCCGTCCCGCTCCAGCCGCGCCGCCGCCCGATCCTCGGCATAACGCTCGATCGCGGAACGGACATCGCGGTCCTGCTGCATTCCCTGCCGGCGTAATTCGGCCAGGAACATCTCCTCGACCGCCGAGGTGGCCGCATCAGGCTCCGATCGAACAGCCCGTACGCCGTACAGCTGGCCGAGAATCGGCAACATACCGGCGACGTCGGCGATCAGGTCCGAATGCGACGGAATATCGCCCGCGTCGTACTCGTACGCGATGATGTTGCCGGCCTCGTAATTGCCGATCTGCCGGCCGCTGGACGTACTGGGCCGGGCGAGGTCGATCCGCACCCGGCCGTGCCGGCCCACCGAGGTCGTCTCCAGCCCGCCCAGGGCGGCGCGCGCCTCGATGGCCCGGTCCCGCAGGATCGTCCGGTCGTTGATCGGGCGGATCGCGCCGGCCCGGTGCTCGCTCGCGCCCTGGTTCAGCGACAGGTACGCCCGGGAACCGTCGGCGGCGAACAGGTACATCAGGCAGAAGCCGCCCAGCACCGTGGGCGCGAGCGTCCCGGAATACACCCGGATCCAGGGCACCGGTGCGTACTGCGCCTGCTGCCCGCCCGCATCCACCGCCAGCTCGAGCGCCCGCATCTCGGGGACGCCGCCGACCGAGGCCATGACCTCCCGGAGCACCGCCGCGCCGGCATGGATGGCCGCCTCGCGGTCGCGCATCCGCGCCGACATCCACTTGCGGTAGTCCCTGGCGCACTCGAGCACCCGCCCGATGCACTCCCGCAGATCCCGCGACCGCCCGCCGGGCCGCTCCTTCAGCGGCTGCAACTTGACCTCGAACTCCAGCCGCTCGAACTGCCGCGCGACATGCGATTCCCGCTCACCCACGTACGGGCTGCCGTGCCGGATCCGGTGCGCGACATCGAGAATCGCCCGCGCGTTGTACACCCGCCCTTCGAACCGCAGCTCATACACCCACTCCGCGGTCAACCCGTAACGAGCCACCAGCCCGGCCTCACCCAGACCATCCCACTCACGGATGGCGGCGAACACATCCTCCCTCGACACCTCCGGCACAGCACCGAAGGATATAGAGACCAGTGTCCCCAGTACTACAACCTGGGATAACAACCCGACATATAGCCGCCTCCACAACAATGCCAATGGCAAACCGCCACTTGACCCGCATCCCAGTTAGCCGGCTCGCAGACTGCCAGGAAGCTAACAGCCGCCACAGCCACCGACCCTCACCGCTCCGCCAGGAGCGCTCTACTGAGCGTCAACCCACGCGTGCAGCCTCTGCCGCAGCCGCGGGTCAAGGCTCTCCGGCAGAGCCTTGATGCGGCCATGGAGGGTGACAGCATCGATGAGACCAGCCTTGAGGAGCGCTGCGGCGAAAGCCCGGTCCTTCTCCCGATGGGCGACAAGCTTCGACGTCACACAGTCGTGCGGCTCGAGGAAGGCGGCCTTGGCGGCTCCGGTGGACTGATTGGCCCAGCGCACGACCCGGTCCTGCCAGCCGGCGGGAAGGACCGCGGTGCGGACGCTCACGCCCTGCGCGTAGAAGCCGAAGGTTTGATGGAACAGCGAAAGCTCTCCAATTGCACCGTCGACGGCGTCGGCCTTCGATTCGTCGGGGTCGTCGAAGTAGGCGAGGTCCACCTCCATTGAAGCTGTCGCTTCCAGCGGCAGCTCATCGTCCCGGTAGCTGGCAAGAAGCGACTGGCTGCCAATAACGAGGATTTGGGGATCGTCGACCACACGGGATGCCGCACGAAGAACGTGTGCCAGTTGCTCATGGTTCATGCGTCCACTGATACCACATTGACCCCGCCCGCAGGCCGCCGCCTCCGACCACCGGCAGCATGTTCGGTATGCCAATGCCTGGTAAAAGCGGCCAAGACCTTCGCGCGGGTCTCTTGTGACAAGGCGCCGGCAAATGGCGAGTTCTGCCGCAGCTCCACTGCCAGCGCACTACGCGAGGTCAGCATATCCGCAACCGCGTCCACACCCCCATCGAGAACCCGCTCCCATTGCACGAGCCAGTGAGCCGCCATCCCGCCCTTGTGCAATTCCAGCAACCGCGCAACATTCGCTCTCGCCAAACCCAGCACCTCGTCCGGGTCCGCCACCAGGCTGGCGAGCAACGCGCGATGCAGCCACAGCGAACGTTCCTGATCCCGGGTCAGCGGCGAAGGGCCCCGCCCCAACACCCCATCAACAGCCGAACGGGCCACCCGCCGGTGCCGGCCTACCCACACGAACGCCAGCTCCCCACGCGTACAAAGATCCACAACGTGCTGTCGCGAAGACCCCAGCAGCCGGGCCGCCTCCCCGGTAGACAGCAGCTCCGCGCCCTCACCACGACCACTCACCCACCCAGTCTCCCACCATCCACCAAAAACACAACGGCCGTCACGGTGACCGCTCCAGCCAACGGCCCCCATAGAAGGGATTGTTGGGGATCAGGCTCGGTATCGGCCACGCTCGGCAGGATCTGAAAACCGACACTCCTCGCCATATGATCTTGGAGAGCTGGATGCCTCGCTGGGCACGGGAGAACGCTAATGAGTGTCGTAGCCGATGTGGCTTCCGGATGTGCGGTCGCTGCATCGCCACACCGGTCGACCGTGGCCCCTCGCTCAGGTATCTAGCTGGCAGACGCCGCAGCCCTGGCGCCCAGCACCAACTGGGTCAACCGACGGACGAGAAATCGACGAATGATCGGTCTGGGCGTGTTGCATCGAGTTCTTTGGGCGGACGCGTCGCACCATGGGAGTAGATTCCCCGTGAAGTCAGTTGGAGATCTTGGTGCGCCACTCCTTGGACATCGCAAGCCGCCTGTTTGTGCACGTCAACGCCGCCGACGTGGACTCCGTACTCCTTCGCGAAGTCGGGTCGGCCGACACAGGCTTGATCGTTTGGGGTGGAGGGCTCTCAGAAGTCCGACAGATACGGCCGGCGTACGGCGGCCCCACCGGGCACGACGCGGGACTGTGGAGATCGACACTGGCCACTCCCGCCCAACCGTTGCCTGGGCTGGGCGACTCCCAAGAGTTGGCGTTGTTCTCCACGAGCTTGGACCAGTACGCCAGTCCTATCGCCGGGGCGGGCGCAGATTTCGTCCTCACGCCGTCCGGGTTCGTGCAAGCTGGTGAGTGGGCGACCCTGCGTGCTCTTCTCGTTGCCGCAGCATGTACAGATCGGCAAGACGTACTGACGCTCGTGCCGACGGACGCGCAGATGCTCGACCAAGTCTATCTGGATCGGTTCTTGGATGAACTGTGCACAGCAGACCGACCGCTCGGCCTGATCTTCGCCGGGTCGACGCAGCCGTTCGCCCAGCCAGGGCGGATCTGCGCACTGCGGACGCTCATGGCCGCACTCCCCGGTCTCGCGATCCTTGCGACGGAGTATCATCTCGCTGCAGACATAATTGCGCGCGGCGGCAGCAGCTCGGTTGGATTTGACCGAGCGTTGCGCAGACCGATCCCGCCGGGAAGTCGCAATGGGAACGGGATGGCGAAAGGATGGCTGCCTGGCCTCTTCCTTCGCGCCCTCTGGGAGACTCGCGGTCCGAGCGTCTATGCGGACTGGTACGCAAGCCGTCCCTCCTCGCCGCACTGTGTTGCGTGCGGGCGGGACATTGACGATTTTGAGGCAACGACAGAAGACAGGTTGCTCATCAAGAGACACAACGTCCATACCCTGATGACGCTGATCCGCGACCTGAGAGCAGCTCTTGATCCAGTTGCACTGCTCGAATCCGAGCGCCTCGCGGCACTGCGCCGACACCTAGAGCTGCACCCATTCAGTGCCAGTCATCAAACAGATCCGGTCCTTCGTCGCCTTGTCGAGTTGGATGACGGTCGTGGTCGGCTGGTGCTCCCAAGCGGCGCATGGAGTCGTTGAGCCACCCTAGGTAGGCCCGTTCCAGGAAACGCCACCGCGCCGGCCGCACGGTCATCGGATCATGGTCATGCCGAGGCGGGAGCAACGTTTCGACCCCCTTGTCCCCGCGTACGAGAACCCCTACGCCCGCGAGGTCCGCCTCCCATGCACGAACACGCCAATTGCGCGAAGCACGATCAAGCAGGATCGCCGTCGGTAGCAAGGCACTGAACCGGACCGCGATATCCAACGCGCTGGACCAGCTTCTCCTTTGCACAACAACCAGAGGCACTGACGCAGCAGGCGTCAACAAGCGGGTGACCGATCCGTCATGGACGTCCACCACGCCGCGAACAGCGCGTTGCACCAGCCCCTGCTGTCTGTGCGACAGGTCGCTGAGGCGAACCGCTTCATGAATCGGCAAGGTGAGCAGTACACCAAGCACCGCAAGGTCCGTCACCGCGGTCAGGCCGAGCGCGCGCCGGCGTGCGTGTTCGACCGCATCGACGCGCACAACCGCGTCAGCACGCGCACCCGCCAGACACGCCGCAGCGGGGGTGGGAACGAAGTCCCTGTCGAAGCAGTGTGGAGCGACAGGAGTGTTGAAACGTTGCCCGGCCACTCCGTCAGTGTCCCGCACATGCGCGTAGACACGCGTGTCGACGCGCGCCTACGCGTGGCCGATACTGGTCGCATGGACCCAACCAGCCGGGTCTCTCGCAGCGCGCTCGCCCGCAGCGTGGGCATCGCGGAGGCGACTCTCAGGTCATGGCAACGCAGGGGATTCGTACCGGATAAGGACGGCCTCGTCTCACTGGAAGACCTGCTTGCCTTCTGCCGTAGTAATCGCTCGTTGCCCGCCGCCAGGGCGCTGCTACAGCGGACGCCTCCACTGGAATATGTGGCCGACTCTTCCGGACCTTCTGAGGCTTCCACGGCGCAGAACGACCCAGAAGCCGCACGGGCAGTGGCTCGGGCGACTAGGACCGCCTCCCTAGCCATCTTCGATGCACTGCTGAAGGCCGCGAAAGCCGCGGAAGACGCGGCCCGAGCACAGCGCGAGACACTAGAGGACCTACGACGGGCGTTTGCTGCAACCGACGACGCCCTGATTCATCTCACATCGCCATCCACCTTGAACGACTGAGCGCCCGTCCACCTCAGCTCGCTGCGGCTGCGCCTGTACCGCCTCGGCACCCCCGGGTCTCGATAGCCCTACCCGCGCCGTCCGCGACCTGTTCCAACACGCTCCCACCCGCGGTCATCGCCCTAATGCTTGGCTACCACCCAACGCCACCGAAACCCCTTCACCGCGCGAACCTGAGCCCGGTTGAACTTCCTTGACAGCGCATTGGCGCGGGGCCGGTAGCACGCAACGCGCTGGCCCTGTCGACCACCTCCCGCAGGCCAGCAGGAAACGGAAGCCTACATCAAGAAAGAAGCAACAAAGGTACTTGCTGCTGCGCGTACGGATGACCTGGAAGCAGTATGGCGTCTGGTGCTCTGCGGGCTGCGACGTGGCGAGATTGCCGGTGGATGACCTCGCGTGGGCAGTTCACTCGCACCGCCTACGACCACCGCTGGGTTCGAGTCGAGCTCGCCGATGTGGAGGCGTCTAGAGGCGATCGTTTCGAGCACCGCGTTGTCCGACTGGGCGCCGTCGCGATCGCACTGCTCACTAGACCGGCTGGCGAAGTCCTTACGTCCTCGCTATACCGCTTCCCCGTTCGGCAATAGGGTTACGACCTGATCGGAGGTCTCGTTGAAGCCGACGAGAAATCCCATAGACACAGCGAGGCGTGAGGCCGAGGGGGACTAGTTGGCGCCCACTAGGCGTGCCACGCCTACGGATGTCGCGGATGTCGTCCGCGGTGCCCTCGGAGGGCCTTCGAGTGGTGCCCATGCCGGCGAATGTGGGCACGAATGTTGGACAAAGTGTTGGACACAAGATCCAGTACAGCATCCAGGTTGATCTTCGCTCTGGCAGCACAAAGGCCCTGGTCCCGTTGCGGGACAGGGCCTTCGTACTGTCTCAACCTGACGCGCGCTCGGCAGGATTCGAACCTGCAACCTCTTGATCCGTAGTCAAGTGCTCTATCCGTTGAGCTACGAGCGCTTTGGGTGGCCGTGGACGGGCCAGCATTTGTGGCGGAGGCTCCGGGATTTGAACCCGGGAGGGGGTTGAAGCCCCCAACCGCATTAGCAGTGCGGCGCCATAGACCGGACTAGGCGAAGCCTCCCGGGGTCTCTTCCAAGACCACCGGAGCGTCAGAGTACAAGGTTGGCCGGGGTGGCTGCAAAGCGGGTTACCGGGCGGCGGCCAGCAGGACGGGGGCCGCCCACGCCAGGGACTCGGCCAGCGCGGGCCGCCAGACATGGAAGGTGTGGCCACCAGGGCGTACGTGCATGGTCGTCTCCAAGCCCCGCGAGGCCAGCACAACGGACATCCGGCGCAGGGCGGGCATGAGGGTGGTCTCGGAGGTGCCACAGTCGAGCCACACCCGGGTCGTGGGCGCGGCGGCCAGGCCGGGGGCGTACAGGTCGGGGCTGTTGGCGCGAATCCGCCCGGCCGCGTCCGGGCCCTTCCCGAACAACACCGAGACCCCGCCGGCGTGCGAGGGGGCCGTCATCCCGCTGAGGACGAGCAGGGTGCCGAACAGGTCCCGGTGCCGCAGCCCCAGGTTCAGCGCGCAGTACCCGCCCGCGGACATGCCGCCGATGGCCCGCGCCAGCCGCGTCGGGGCCGTACGCAGGACCGAGTCGACGGTCGGGATCACGTCGGTCAGCAGGTGCGTCTCGACCTTCTCGCGCGGCGAGTCGACGCATTCGGAGTCGTCCAGCCAGCCCAGGCTCATCCGCGGCACCACCACGATCATGGGCCGGCCGGTCGCCGCCAGCCATGCCGCGGCCCGCCCCGCCCCGCCGCCGCGCAGCCAGTCGGCCGGTACGCCCGGGGAGCCGTGGATCAGGTAGACGACCGGGAAGCGGCGCTCCGGCGAGCTGAAGTACTGCGGTGGCAGGTACACCAGCGCGCGCGACCGACCGAAGCCGCTGCCCCGGTCCGGCACGTCCAGGTGCACCACGACCCCGGTCGGGTGCGCGGCCAGTACGTCCGCGGCCGGCCGGGCGGCCAGCGACGGGTACGCCGGCCAGTTCCGCTCGCCGTCCACCAGGTTGACCACGTCGCCCATCTGCGGCAGGTACAGGAAGTACCGGTTCACCGCGGAGGCGACGCCGGCGGTGGACAGCACCAGCGCCACGGTGAGGATCAGTACGGCCAGCACCCGGCGCCGCAGCAGCGCGGCCAGCCGCCAGCCCAGCCAGGCGCACACCGCGGCGCTGAAGACAGCGCCGAGGAACGTCCAGGACACCACCGACAAACTCAGCACAAGAAAGGATCCGTTCCCCCGTGACAACGACGACCTACGGCCGCCGGAGCAGCCGTTGCAGCGGTTTCGGGCGTACCAGGAATGCTTCCGCCTCCAGTGCTGCCATGGCGATCCGCGGCAGGTCCCGGCTGGTGGGGAACGAGATGAACCGGGGCTCCCAGTCGGGCCGGAATTTCACATTGAACCGGTACAGCGACTCGATCTGGAACCAGCGGCTCACAAAGACCAGTACGCCCCGCCACATCCGCAACAGGTACCCGGCGCCGATGCGTTCACCCCGCTCCAGAGCGGACCGGAACACCGCGAAGTTGAGCGACAGCCGCTTCACCCCGAGTTCGGGCGCAGCGCAGATCAGCTTGGCGATCATGAATTCGTTCAGCCCGTTGTCGGAGGTACGGTCCCGGCGCATCAGGTCCAGCGACAGCCCGTCGCGCCCCCACGGCACGAAGTTCAGCACCCCGCGCAGCGCCCCGTCCTGGTACGCCGTGACCAGCACGCACTCCCCGTCCGACGGGTCGCCGAGCCGGGACAGCGCCATCGAGAAGCCACGCTCGACCGCCGCACCGCGCCACGCCGCCGCCACCCGCGGCACCTCGGCGAACTCCTCCGGCGACATGTCCTTGGCCCGCCGTACCCGGACCGTGTACCCGGCCCGGTCGACCCGGGCGACCGCCTGCCGGACGCCGCGCATCGAGCGGCCCTCCAGCGAGAAGTCGGCCACCTCGACGATGGCCTCGTCACCCAGCTCCAGCGCGTCCAGCCCGGCCTCCCGGCGCCAGATCGTCGCGCCCAGCTCGCTGCACCCCATGACGGCCGGCACCCAGGCGTGCCGGCGGGACAGTTCGAGGAACGCGTCGATCGCCCCCGGCCACGCCTCGTAGTCGCCGATCGGGTCGCCGGAGGCCAGCGCTACACCGGAGACGACACGGTAGGTGATGGCCGATTTGCCGGTCGCCGACCACACCGCGGCCTTGTCCCGGCGCAGCGCGAAGTAGCCGAGCGAGTCGCGGCTGCCGTGCCGGTCCAGCAGCGCCCGCAGCCGTACCTCGTCCTCGGCGCTCAGCAGCGCCCGGGGCTGGGAGGGCCGCAGGATCAGGTACGCCACGGCCAGCAGCGTCAGCAGGCCGAGGCCGATCAGCGCCGAGGTGACGACGTCCGTCGTACGGTCGGTGGTGAAGTCGATCGGCCCGGGGATGCCGAACAGGCCGAGCGCCACGTGCTCCAGCCGCGCCCACATCGACGGCTGGCCCTGGATGCGCGAGCCGTTGGTGAACAGCAGCGCCATGCCGAGGACCACGTCGAGCACCAGCAGTTGCAGCGCGGCCCGCACCGCGAACCACCTGGTCACCGGGTCGCCGACGGCGTAGAACTCGCGGCGGGAGACGATCAGCAGGACCAGTACGGCCAGCGAGATCGCGGCCTCCTCGACGTCCAGCGCCTTGAGGACGTGCGAGGCGACCAGTACGGCCGTGACGCCGACCGCGATCCGCCAGGCCCGCCGCTTGCGCCGCCGCAGGCCGCTGGCCACCTGGAGCAGCACCACACCGAGCGTGAGCGTGATCGCGGTGGCGATCGCCGAGGCCGGGGTGGGCACGATCAGCGTCAGGTCGTGGATGCGGTCCCGCTGGCCGGGCAGCAACGCGCTGACAATCGTGAGTACGGCCAGTGCCCAGGTGAGCGCGGCGACCACGGCCGCGGTACGCCGGCGCTGCCGCAACCAGCGGGCATGGGAGGCGGCGGCCCCCGGTACCTCAGGCTCCATGTGCTTCTTGGCAAACTTTCTGTCAGCATCCCGGACGGCTGCGCGCGCGACCACTTACGTTCGCCTCATTCGACCAAGCCAACGATCCACCCACTGGACGCCCGGCCGGTTCGGGTGGTTGACAGGGTACGGCCCAGGCGTGGCACCGATTCAGCGCGGGCAGCCCGACAGGGTGACCGGTCCACCGGGCGCCTCTTCCCCCGGCTGGACCTTACGGCAACCCGATGGCGCATAGCGAGTACCCGTCCAGGTCCACACCATCCAGTACTCCCCACCAGCCGCGTAATTCGGCGTGTAATCGTTGACGCGGCCGACGATTTCCGCGGCCCCGTCGGCGTCCAGGTCCACGGGACGCAGTTCCACGGTGTCCACACTCAACGTGCCGCCCTGTGAAATGTCGGTCAGCTCGCCCGCGCTGTCCACCGCAACGACGTTCATCACGCCGGTATGTGCCCCGGACGTCGCTGGAATGAAACAATGTACGAGTTGGTCGCAGATCAACTCCGGTAAGGAGTCGAAGAAGAAGTCGCCGCGGAGCAGGCGTACGACGCCGAGCCGGTTACCGGCCGTACCCACCGAGAGCAGGTACGCCGTCTGGTGCAGCTGCTCGGCCGCGTCCGGGCCGCGGACCAGGGCGACCGTGACGCCGGGGCGGACCTGCGGGAGGACCGCGATCGGTACGCACACGGCGGTGGCGCAGACCGGGACCAGGTGGACCGGCACCTTCGCCAGCGCCGCGGCGGTGTCGGTGGGGGTCGGGGTGGCTGTCGGTGAGCGGCCCGGTGCCGGGGAGCTGGTGGGCGCCGGGGCGGGCGTACCGCCACTGGTGCAGCCGACGAGGGCCGCCGCGGTCGCGAGCAGCAGGGCGACGGACCGGACAACACGCACGCGCCGCAGGCTACCCGCCGCCGGTTGCCGGGCCGCGCCCCACCGCCCCGGGTACGCTCCCCACCCCCGCCGCGTGCGCCCCGCCGGACCCCGCCCGAGCAGCCCCACTCCCAGCCGGCCCGACCGCTCCGGCCAGCTCGGAGACGCCGGGCGCTCCGGCGCGGAACGCGCACTCGCCGCCGGCCAGGCCGTCGTACCGCACCCGCGCCGGCGGCAGCCGCAGTTCGCGGCAGCGCGCGAGGGTGTAGCGGATCATGTCGGGCGTACCCGCCACGTACACGTCGTGTTCGTCCCAGGCCCCGTTGTCGGCGAACACGTCCGCGACCGGCCCGGACTCGCCCGGGAACCCGCGCTCGGCCGAGACCGCCGGCACCACGTCCAGCCACTCGTACGCCCTGGTCAGGCGGTCGAGCGCGGCCAGGTCGTACAGCTCCTCGCTGCGCCGGGCGCCGACGAAGACGGTGACCTGCCGTTCGGTGTTCCAGCGGGCCATCTCCTCGACGATCGCCTTCAGCGGGGCGAGCCCGGTGCCGCCGGCCACGCACACCACGTCCCGCCCGGACGCGGGGTCGACCGTCATCGGACCGGTCGGCGCGCCGAGCCGCAGCAGGTCGCCGGGCCGGGTGTGGTGCACCAGCGCCCGGCTCACCCAGCCGCCCGGCACCGCCTTGACGTGCAGGTCGATGGTGCCGTCCGGGCGCGGCGCGTTCGCGATCGAGTACGGCCGCCACAGCCGCGGCCGGCGCGGGGTCTCCAGCATGACGTGCTGCCCGGGCAGGTACCGCATCGGCTGGTCCAGCCGCAGCGTCAGCACCGCGACGTCGGGTGCGCGCAACTCGTGCCCGATGACCTGGCCGGTCCACCACGGCGGGTCGGCGCCGGCCCGGCCGGCCGCGTCCATCATGACGGTGGCCACCTTGCCCAGCGCCCGCCGCCACGCCGCCTCCACCTCCGGCGTCCAGGACAGCCCGCCGTACTCGCGCAGCGCCGCGACCAGGCTGTCCCCCACCAGGGCGTAGTGCTCGGGCAGCACGCCGAACTTGCGGTGGTCCCGGCCGAGCTGCGCCAGGTACGGCGCCAGGTTTTCCGGAGTGGCCAGGCCGTGCACGATCCGTACCAGCGCGCCGAGCAGCCGCTCCCGCTGGATGTCCATCACCACCGGGAACATCGCCCGCGCTTCGGGGTGGTCGTAGAAGATCTGGGCGTAGAAGAACCGGGCCACCCGCTCGGCCCGCGGTTCGATCGCTGCCCAACTCTCGGTGATGAGCTGTGCGTCGCGTGACATACCAACCTCGCGGTCGCGCTGGCGCTCCCCAGAATGCAGGAGCCGGGGCCTCGACCCGGCAGCGCAGACAGTACCCGCTCGATCACTATGTGTGCATGATGTTCGGCAAAACAGTCACTCTGCGTACGCGTTGGCGGCGCTTTCTGCTGTTTTGCACCCCCAGACCGAGATCAGCGGTGCGGTGGCCACATCCAACCGGCCCGCCTCGACGGCCTCCAGGTGAAGGTCGATGTCCTCCGCGGTCGCCAGCCCCGCGCCGACCAGGCCGTCCCGGATGTGCCGGATCGTGGCCGCCTCCAGCCGGTCCGACTCCGGCCCGCCCAGCGGGAAGTAGGCCGCGGCCTGTACGCCCACCAGCCCGGCCGAGCGCAGCAGCCGCGGCAGCGTACGCCCGTAGCTCAGGTCGGCGCCGCGGCCGGAGAGCAGCCCGCGGAAGGCCGTCCGCAGCCGGTTGGCCCGTACCTGCTCCGGCCCGTACTCGTCCGGGCAGGCCAGCGGCTGCAGCGCCGGGTCCGCGTCCTCCAGCAGCAACCAGCCACCCGGCCGCAGCGCGCCGATCATCGCGGCCAGCGCCTTGTCGCGCTCGGTGAGGTGGACCAGCACCAGGCGGGCGTGCACCAGGTCGAACAGGCCGGGCGGCGGGTCGATCGTCACGTCATGCTCGCGTACGTCGAGGTTGGGCGCGGTGCTGCCGCCCAGCCAGGACAGGTCGATGTCGGTGGCGATCACCTCACCGGTCGGCCCGACCCGCTCGGCCAGCCATTCCGGGATCCCCACACCGCCGGCTCCCACCTCCCAGCAGCGCCATCCCTCGTCCACGCCGAGTGTGGACAGATGCTGGGTGGTCCAGGGATCGAGGAGCCGCGCCATCGCGGCGAACCGGTCGCCCGCCTCGGCGCGGCGATTGTCAAGCAGGTACCCGTCCGGCTGCGTCACCCCCCGATAATGCCCCGTCCGGCGGCACGGCCGCACGGGGTTGCAGCGCACGGATTTTCACGGACGGGTACCTGCCGTCTCAGAAGCGCAGCCCGACCCCACCGAGAACCGTCTTGCCTTCGACGATCTTGAACTGGCTGCCGAAGTCCACGGTCCCGCGCACGCCGTGGTCGTCCAGCGTGCCGCTCAGGTTGAAATGGAAGGTGAAGGTCAGTTCCTTCATGGGCTGCCACAGCAACTGGTTGTTCAGTTGCAGGCTGCCGGAGGCGCCGGTACGCAGGATGTGGAACGTGGCGCCGGCGGTGAGCGACTGCTCCAGCCACAGATGGCCGCGGCGACCCCAGGTGAGGTCGATCAGGTGCAGGCCGAGTTTGATCTGCGGGTCGGTGAAACTGGTCGGCGGGAAGATCTGGAAATGGTCGGCCAGTTTGATCTGGCCCAGATTGCCGATCGACCACTGCGGCGCGTACCCGGTGACGGTGAAGGCGCCGCCGGAAAAGCTGATCTTCGGGTCCCCCATGGCTGGCTCCTAGGCGATGTAGTCGGAGGATGATGACTCGTCGCCCTGGCGCAGTTCCTCGGGCACCTCGTCCAGGGAATAGGCGAATTCCTCGCTGACCGAGTACTCGTAGTCGATCTCGACGTCCTCGTCCTCGGACTGCTGGCCGCCGGACTGCGCGGCGGCCGGGTCCCCGTACTGGGCCTGATCCTGTTGCTGGTACGGATCGAACGTCACGTTCCACACCCCCATGCGATAGATCCTTACGGTCCCGATCCGGGCGCGGGGGCGGCAAGGTGCGCGAGGCCGGCGGAACGGGCGCCGCAGGACGCCCTATCGGGTATCGCCGCCGCCGCGCCAGGGCCGCGGGCGCGGGATCCAGGCCGGTACGTTCCGGCGGAAGGCGGCGTATTCGGCGCCGTACCGGTCGGCGAGCGTGGGCTCCTCGTACCAGCGCACGAAGCTCGCCGTGGCCGCCCACACCGCGGCGGCGTACCCGAGGAAGACCGGTCGGCCGAGGATGAGCGCCTGGCCGGCGATCGCGCTGACGAGGGCGACGTAGATGGGATTGCGTACGTGCCGGTAGAGGCCGCCGACGACCAGGTGTTCGGTCGGGGCGATCGGCGCGGGGGTACCGGCGCCCTCGATGACGAACCGGCTGAACGCCGCGACCAGCACCGCGCCGCCGGCGGTGACGAGTACCCAGCCGAGCACCTGGAGCGGTGGCCACCAGCCCGGGCCGCGCCACTGGGTGAGCAGCCAGGGCACCAGGCCGGCCACCAGTCCGGGTGCTGCCGCGAAGAACACCGCGCTGCCCGCGGCCGCCTGTCCGGTTCGCATGCGTCCCTCCCGGTTGTTTACTCGCCGCTGCCGGCGCGGGCGATGGCGACTGCCGCGTCGAGGAGTTTGCTGAGTTCGGCGGGGTCGGCCGGTACGCCCGGGGCGCGGGCGCGGAGCGTACGGATGGCGCCGCGGCAGGTGGCCACCGCCAGGTGCGCGGTGACCGTGCCGCGCAGCTCCGCCTCGGCCGGGTCCAGATCGGGGGTTTCGGCGAACAGTCGTTCGGTGAGCAACCGACTCAACCGTGCCTCCCAGGCGAGGAAGACCTTGGCCATCCGGTTGACGATCGCGGTGTCGGCCGGGTCCAGCTCGGGCGCGATCGTGGTCAGGCCACCCGGCCGGGATTGCGCGCCGAGCACGGCGACCGTGGCGTACAGGGCGGTGTCGAGCAGGTGCTCGGTCTTCGGGCGGGCGGTGACGCCCTGCTCGATGTGGTCGAACAGCTCGTCCAGGTCGGGCAGCAGCAGGTCCTCTTTGGCCGCGAAGTAGCGGAAGAACGTCCGCGGCGAGACGTCCGCGGCGTCGGCGATCTGCTCCACGGTCGTGTTCGCGTAGCCCTGGTCCCGGAACAGCCGGTGCGCCGCCGCCCGCAGCGCCTGCTGGGTACGAGCCCGGCGGCGGTCGCGGGGGTTCGGCTCGGCCATCTCTGCACCTTAGAGCATCGCTCTGGCATTGATGCCGTACTGGCAGTTGTGCCAATCTGGCACGACTGCCATACCGATTGGAAGGGTCGCAGATGACCGCCGCACCGCCACTGTCCGGACCGCTCGCCCCGACCGGAAGCCGGCCGCGCGGCCTGGCGCGGCTGGGCGCCGCCTGCGCGCGGCGGCCGTTGCTGGTGCTCGGCGCCTGGCTGCTGCTGCTCATCGCCGTGCTGGCCGCGCGCGGCGCCGCCGGTGGGAGCTACAGCGACGACATCGACCTGCCGGGCACGCAGGCGTACACGGGCGCGCAGCTGCTCACCGATCACCAGCCGGCCGCGGGCGGCACCGCGGGGATCGTCGTGTTCCACCGCGCGACCGGCCCGCTCGACCCGGCGGCGGTGGCGGCCTCGACCGAAGCGCTCGGCCGGCTCCCGCACGTACTCTCCGTGACCGATCCGGCGGCCGTCCCCACCCCGGCCGGCGGGTCGACCGTGGCGGCTACGGTCCGCTTCGACGTACGCCCGAAGACCCTCGACACCGCGTACGTCGACCAGCTCGACGCCGCCACCGCGCCCGCCCGGGCCGCCGGCGTCCAGGTCGAGTACGGCGGCGCGCTGGACGAGCTGACCGCGCCGGTGGCCAGCGACCGCATCTCCGAGCTGGTCGGGTTCGGGGTCGCACTGGTGGTATTGCTGGTCGGGTTCGGCAGTGTGCTCGCGGCCGTGCTGCCGCTGCTCACCGCGCTGCTCGCGGTCGCCGTCGGGCTGGGCCTGCTCGGGCTGGTGGCCGCGGTGCTGACCTTCGGCAGTACGGCACCGACGCTGGCGGTGATGATCGGCCTCGGCGTCGCCATCGACTACGCGCTGTTCCTGACCACCCGGTTCCGGCAGCTCATCCGGGACGGTGTGGACCCGGTCGGCGCGGCCGGGCGGACGACCGCGACCAGCGGGCACGCCGTCCTGCTCGCCGCCGGCACCGTTTCGGTCGCGCTGCTGGGCCTGTACGCCTCCGGGATCGGCTTCATCGGGCGGCTCGGGCTGGCCGCGTTCTGCACCGTGGCCGTCGCCGCCGCGGGTGCGGTCACGCTGGTGCCGGCCGGGCTCGGCCTGGTCGGGCGGCGCTTCGACGCCTGGACCGTACGCGCGCCGGTCGCCGAGGCGGGCGGGGACAGCGACGGCTGGCACCGGTACGCCAGCCTGGTGGCGCGGCGGCCGTGGTGGTTCGCCGCGGCCGGGCTCCTCCTGCTCGCGATCCTGTCGGTGCCGCTGCTGTCCATCCGGCTCGGCCACATCGACGACGGCGCCGCGCCGGCCAGCTACACCAGCCGCCGCGCGTACGACCTGGTCAGCGAGGCGTACGGGCCCGGGGCGAACGGCACCTTCACCGTGGTCATCACCCCAGCGGACGGCGTCGTCCCGGCCGAGGTGCAGGACCGCCTGGCCGCAACCGGCGGCGTACTGCGAGCCGACCCGCTGCGCCCCTCACCCGACGGCGCCATCCTGGCCGGCACGATCACTCCGACGACCGGCCCGCAGGACGCCGCGACCGCCGAGCTGTTCGACCGGCTGGTGCACCAGACCCTGCCGGCGGCGCTGTCCGGCACGGGCGCCAGCGGGTACGTGACCGGGACGACCGCCAGCCAGCTGGAATTCCGCGACACGCTGGTCGCCCGGCTACCGGTGATCATCGCGCTGGTGGTGTTCGTCGCGTTCGCGCTGATCCTGACCACCTTCCGCAGCCTGGCGCTGGCGGTGAAGGCCGCGGTGCTGAACGTGGTGTCCATCGGCGCGGCGTACGGCGTGGTGGTCGCGGTCTTCCAGTGGGGCTGGGGCCGCGGGCTACTCGGCGTGCCGGAGAACGTCCCCATCGAGTCGTACGTGCCGATGATGATGTTCGCGATCATCTTCGGGCTGTCGATGGACTACGAGATCTTCCTGCTGGCCCGGGTCCGCGAGGCCCACCTGGCCGGCGCCACCAACACCCGCGCCGTCGCCACCGGCCTGGCCGGCACCGCCCGCGTTATCAGCTGCGCCGCCCTGATCATGGTCAGCGTCTTCGGCGCGTTCGTGGCCGCCACCTCGGTGGTCGTCAAGATGCTCGCGGTCGGCCTGGCCGCCAGCGTCCTCATCGACGCCAGCCTGGTCCGCCTCATCCTGGTCCCCGCCACCATGACCCTCCTGGGCCGCGCCACCTGGTGGCTCCCCTCCTGGCTGGACCGCCACCTCCCCCACCTCAACGCCCACTAACCCGCAGCGGAGGGTGTGGGATTCGAACCCACGGTGACTGTCACCAGCCACAGCGGTTTTCAAGACCGCCGCCATCGGCCACTAGGCGAACCCTCCCACCTGCGGGACAGTGTCTCATGGTCGACCGGTGCGCCGGCGTTGCGGGTTGTATTCATTTCCGCCGGGTCATTGCGTGGAGTCGGGGCGGTGGAGGAGAATTCGCCGCTGGACACTTGTGTCGACCTTGGTTGAATGGCTTGGAGCGAGCCCGGTCAGGTATATGCCCGACGGATATCACGAGGTCAGATGTCCTGGTGCCAATCGGCGATGACGATGAGGGGACAGCTGTGAAATTTACGTTGAATGTTCCGGTTGAGCAGCGGCCCCGGTTGGGGTTGCCGGCCGATGTGCTTGAGGTGGCCGGGCTGTATCCGGGGGATCGGGTTCGGGTGGTGGTGAAATCAAACGGGCATATTCAGGTTGTCCGGATCACCGAACCGTCGGACAGGTATTCGGGGCAGTGATGCGTTCGCCGGCGGGGATGGGGGTTGCGGTGCGGTTGGCGGGCGGGGCCAGGGGGCAGGTCCAGGCCGGGTTGTAGCGGCAGGAGGGGTGGTAGAGGAAGTTGAAGTCGAGTACGAGGCTGGTGTCGGTGCCGCCGAGGTCGGCCCCTTTGGCGGTGTCCAGCAGGTAGCGGCCGCCGCCATAGGTGGTGTCACCGGCGGTGCCGTCGCGGACCGGCAGGAAAATGCCGCCGGCGTACTGGTCCAGCCACCAGACGGCCATTCGGGCGTTTACCGGATCGGGTACGGAGACCCAGCCGAACTGGCGGAGGGCAATGACGCCATCGGCGCCGGCGTCCACCCGGAGAGTTTGCGGAACGGGCTCGGGTTCGACCGGCACGGTAAAGCGGAATTCCGGGTCGTAGGGCCAGTACGGAAGGCCGCTCGCACGCAGCGGATCGCCATCCGGGAGCGGGCTTTGCGGGTGCGTACGGAAGAGTTTGTCACGGCCGGCCCGCCACAGCGCGTGGCCTACTTCGGGAGTACTGGCGCGTACGGCCGAATACAGCTCGCCGACCGCGCGGCGCCAGCCGGACAGCGCCAGCTCCGGAGGGCTCACCCGCCGATCCGGATGACCGCGGCGCCGGCCAGCACCTCGGCGGCGTGCCGCAGCCCATCGGGACTGGTCAGCGTGCCGAGGTCGGTGGGCAGTTGCAGGGAGAAGAACGCGCCCCGGGTGAGGACGTACACCTTGCCGTTGCTGGGGTCGTAGCTCCCCTTCCGCGCCCCCACCGACAGGTCGACGGTCTGCACGCCCTGCGTCGCGAGGTCGTACAGCTGCTCGGGCCGTTGCGCGGTCACGTCCAGGAACAGCGACCCGCCCGCCCCCGACTCGGTGACGATCTTGTATTCGCAGCTGCGGATCTGACCCTGCGTACTCGCCTTGGCGGTCGCGTCCTTCGCACCCACGGCCCGGACGATCTCCCCGACGTCCAGCAGCCGGCAGGCATCGGCCGGCACCCCGATGGTCGGGCCCGGCGGCGTCGGTGACACGGTGCCGTCCTCACCATCGCCCGGCGCCACCGGCGTAGCCGACCCGTCCGCCGCGGGCGGGGCGATCCCGTCGTCACTGACCGGCGAGCCGGAGCAGGCAGCCAGCGGCACGACGAGCGCGGCGAGCACGGCCGGTAACGGGGCGAGGCGCTTCCACATCGGCCCTACCCTAACCAGGTATGGATGACAGCAGCGTGATGGCACACATCAACGACCTGGTCCGCGAGGAGCACGAGCTGCGCGGCCGGGCCGCCGGGCACGGCCTGGACGACGACGCCCGGCAGCGGCTGGTTGACCTGGAGCAGCAGCTCGACCAGTACTGGGATCTGCTGCGCCAGCGCCGCGCCAAGGAGGAGTACGGCGCCAACCCGGACGAGGCCACCGAGCGGCCGGCCGGGCAGGTCGAGACCTACCTCCAGTAGCCGGGACGTTTGACCAGCGCCGGAAGTGGCAATTCTCCCTGCATGGCCGTCACCCATTACCGCAGGGCTAGCGCCGCGAACGTGATCAGCACGATCACCTTTGTCGTTGTCGGGATCATCGTCATCGGCATCGTGCTGTTCCTCCTCAGCGCTAACCGGAACAACATGCTCGTGGGCTGGTTCGTCGACGCCGGCAACTGGCTCACCACGCCGTTCCACGGCATCTTCAACAGGGCGAACGCGAAGACCAACGTCCTGCTCAATTGGGGCTTGGCCGCAATCGTGTACGCGTTCGTCGGAGGATTCCTGGCACGGCTGGCCCGGGACTGATCCTGGACGCCATCCCTCGCGAACCCCGGGGCAGCGGCCACCCGCCGCCTCGGGGTTCCGCGCTTCCCCAGCCACAAAAACCAGCAGCCTTGACTGGAAACCGCGCCGCCCGGCATCGTGAGCCGCATGGACTTCGTGGAGAGCGCCGAGCAGCAGCAACTCCGGGCCGCGGTGGCCACCCTGGCCAGCTCGTACGGCCCGCGCTACCGGGCCGAGCGCACCACCACCGAGCTGTGGCGGGAGGCCGGCCGGCTCGGCTACCTGGGCGTGTCCATCCCCGAGGAGTACGGCGGCGGTGGCGGCGGCATCTACGAGCTGCACATCGTCTCCGAGGAGCTGGCCGCGGCCGGCTGCCCGCTGCTCCTGATCGTCGTCTCCCCCGCGATCTGCGGCACCGTCATCGCCGCCTTCGGCACCGCTGACCAGAAGAAGCAGTGGCTGCCCGGCATCGCCGACGGGTCCACGAAGATGGTCTTCGCCATCACCGAGCCGGACGCCGGGACCAACTCCCACCGGCTGTCCACGGTTGCCCGCCGCGACGGCACCGACTGGGTGCTCTCCGGCCGCAAGGTCTTCATCAGCGGCGTCGACGAGGCCGACCACGTCCTGGTCGTCGGGCGTACCGAGGACGCGCGCTCCGGCCGCCTCAAGCCCTGCCTGTTCGTCGTACCGCCCGACGCGGCGGGCCTCGAGTACCGGCCGATCGAGATGGCCTTCACCGCGCCGGAGAAGCAGTTCTCGGTCTTCCTGGACGAGGTGCGGGTCCCGGCCGAGGCGCTGATCGGCGACGAGGACGCCGGGCTGCTGCAACTGTTCGCCGGGCTCAACCCCGAGCGCATCACGGTCGCCGCCCAGGTCTGCGGCCTCGGCCGGTACGCCCTGGACCGGGCCGCCAGCTACGGCCGCGAGCGCCAGGTCTGGAGCACCCCGGTCGGTGCCCACCAGGGCGTCGCACACCCGCTCGCCGCGGCCAAGATCGAAGTCGAACTGGCCCGGCTGATGACCCAGAAGGCGGCCAGCCTGTACGACAGCGCCGGCACCGACGCCGCGCTGCACACCGCCGCGGGCGAGGCGGCCAACATGGCCAAGTACGCCGCCGCCGAGGCCGCCAACCACGCCCTGGACCGCGCCATCCAGATCCACGGCGGCAACGGGATGACCGTCGAGTACGGCCTGGCGCCCTACTGGGGCGGCCTGCGAGCCGCGCAGATCGCCCCGGTCAGCCGCGAGATGATCCTCAACTTCGTGGCCATGCACTCGCTCGGGTTGCCGAAGTCGTACTAGCCAGGGCTAGTAGTTTCCGGGGATGCCCCTCACCCACCGGGCCGCCCAGGCCTCCGGGGTGCTCCTCGTCGCGGGCCTGCTCCAGACCGCCGCGCCGAGCCCGGCGCTCACGCCCGCGACCACGGGCCCGCAACGGGCCGTCGGGTGCACCGCACAAGGTGGCGG